>OEQQ01000035.1_pt1 | contig 43122 bp, 41 predicted proteins | sample 1539741 | NCBI WGS metagenome assembly OEQQ01 (sample SAMEA3891876, study PRJEB23780) | metagenome | biome: terrestrial biome; feature: animal house; material: Caecal content | place: Italy | collected 2015-05-05
ATCGTAGCACCGGGCTTTTTTCGCCGCTTCCATCACTTCCTCCCGGGTGGCGTCCGGCCGACCCATGGCGATGTTGTTGTAGATGGTATCCTGGAAGAGATACACCCGCTGGAACACCATGGAGATATGGTCCATCAGGTCGGCAAGACGCACATCCCGCACATCTTTGCCACGCACCAGCACCTTCCCGAAGCCTACATCCCAGAATCGGGCCAGGAGGTTCGCCACTGTGGATTTTCCGCCGCCGGAGGGGCCCACCAGCGCCGCCATGGTATGCCGCGGGAGGGTGAAGGAAATGTTGTGGAGCACGTCCTTTTCCCCGTAAGCAAAGCGGACGTTTTGAAACTCCACCTCCGGCGCTTTGCTGTTCTCCGGAATGGAGGATTTCCCATTGTCCGGCAGCTCCTTCTCTCCAAAGACCTCCTCGATCCGGTCCATGCAGCTGTTCATGACTGTCAGGCGGGTGGCCTGGGTATACAGGGCCTTGATGGGGCCGAATAGATCGGATACAAACAGCATGACGCCTACCAGGAAGGAGACACCCAGCAGCGCCTGGCTGTGGAGAAAGAAGGACAGGGCCACAATAGCGGCAACGCCCAGGCCGTAGACGATGTTCATCCAGAGCTGGTAGGGAGAATGGTTTTCTTCAAAGCGAATGTTCGTTTCACAGCTCTTTTCAAAGTTTTCGGTCAGCTCTTTGGATTTCTCGCCCAGCAGATTGTAGGTCTTGATGATCCCGATGCCCTCCACAAAATCCAGCACCGCTTCGGTCAGGTTCTCATTCTGCTCCTGCCGGTCTTTGGAATCCTGGAGCGCCTCCTTCTTCATACCTCTGGCGATGAGCAGGACGATTCCGATGACAGCCAGCGCGGCCAGGCCGATCCAGAGGTTGAAGAACAGCAGGAAGATCACCATAATGGCTTCCGCAAAAATATAGCTCATCATATCCGCCAGCACGGTCATGCAGTTTTCCTCGATGAACACCATGTCGGAGGAAAGCACCGAGCTGATCTTGCCGATGTTCCCTTCGGTGAAATACCCCATGGGCATCCGCCGCAGATGGGCGCCCAGCTCCATGCGCATGTCGGAGAACACCATAAACCCCGCCGCCGACTGGAGCCGGTCGGCAATGTGGTGGAACAAAACCTGTAAAAGGACGCAGGCAGCCATGGCGATCCCATACCACAGGCAATCCACAGCGGCCAGCGTGCCCTCGTAAAATCCGGCCAGCGCCAGGAACGCCAGCATGATCGGGGCCTTGGCCAGCAGGGACTTTAAGAAAGAGAACACAAAGGCCAGCTGGATCCGTCTCTTGTATTTCCCCGACACGGCCAAAATCCGTTTCATCAGTTTGATCATTGAATATCTCCTCCTTCTAAAGCTGCGCTGGCGGTAACGCTCCGGGCGGCGCTGCCTTCCGCAGTTACGTTGGCGGTAACGCCCCAGGCGGCGCTGCCTTCCGCTGCCTTCCACAGCTTCGCGTATTCCGGGCAGCTTTCCAGCAATGCTTCGTGGCGGCCTATCCCCGCAACCCGGCCATTATCCAGTACACAGATCTGATCCGCGTTTACGATGGAGTGGATTCGGTGGGCGATGACGATGACCGTTTTTCCTTTGATGATCTCGGCGATGGCCGCGTTCATTTTTTCCTCGTTCTCCGGGTCCATGAATGCGGTGGCCTCGTCCAACACCACAATAGGGGCGTCCTTCAGAATGGCCCGTGCCAAAGAAATGCGCTGGCGCTCCCCGCCGGAGAGCTGTTTGCCGCCGTCCCCGGCCATGGTGTGGATGCCCTGGGACAGACGGGCGAGAAATTCCATACACTGGGCCTTCTCCGCCGCAGCCAGCACTTCCTCGTCTGTGGCGTCCGGTTTCCCCAGGCGTATATTTTCCAGCAGGCTCATGTTAAAGAGAAACTGTTCCTGGGATACATAGGATATTTGATCGTTTAAGGCCTCCACGCTCATCTCCCGCAGATCCTGTCTGCCGACTTGAATGCTGCCGCCGGTCACATCATAGTAATGGACCAGCAGCTTTGCCAGGGTGGACTTCCCGGACCCCGATTCACCCACCAGGGCGGTGAGGCTGCCCTCCGGCACCGTGAGGGAAATACCGTGGAGCACCTCGTCCTCCTTGTAGGCAAAGCGGACGTTTTCAAAGGAAATGCTGTGATCTTTCCCGGTAAAGGGCTTTTCTTTTTGTTCCAACGCCGGGGCGTTCATCAGTTGTTCCAGCGCCGTGATCTTGTAGTTGATCTGAGGCATGGTGGACATGAAGCTTAGAGCCCGCAGCAGAGGCGCCCCCGCGCCGAAGGACATGCAGAGCACCAGCGCCAGATCCGGCAGCGTGGAAGCGCCGGAAAGCACCAGATAGGCCCCGATGGGCAGGGTGAACAGGGCCAGGCAGGGGAGGATGCTGTTATACAGCGCCATCCAGGGCCAGCAGACCTTGTACCAGGCCAGCGTGAAATCCCGGTAGCCCCGCACATCCTGCTCAAACCGTTTGTAGGATTCGCCGTCCCGGTTGAAAACCTTGACCACCTCCATGCCGTTGATGTATTCCACAATGGTGTTGTTCATCTTCCGGGCGGAAGCGTAGTAAGCCCCCATCTTGCTGGTGCCGGCCTTATACATGGCTCCCATGGCGATGAGGCCCAAAGGCAGGGCGCAGAGGGACAGCAGTGCCAGCTTCCAGTCCACGAAAAACATGGCGATAAAGACGAACAGCGGCACCGCCACGTTGGAGAGACCCTCCGGCAAGGCGTGGGCCAACAGCAGCTCGATGGAGTCGATGTCGTCGATAAACATCTTTTTGAGGGTTCCCACGCCCTTTTCCTGAATGGTTCCCAGAGGCTGGCGCTCCAGCTTCCCCTGGAGGGAAGAGCGCAGATTCCGCAGGGTTTTGTAGGCCGCCCGGTGGGAGAGGGCCAGCCCCTTGACGTAGAACAGGGCGTACAGCACCCCGCAGATCCCAATGGCCAGCACCCGCCAGGCCACATACCAAACTTTCACATTCTCATGTAAAAGCAGCGGTTCCATGAGCTGATAGAGAAAGAGAAAGGGCAGTACGTTCATCACAATGCCGATGAGCATGACCACCATGGAAGCGTAGGTGGTTTTACGGTACTCGCCCGCGTATTCCAACACTTTTTTGAACACGGTTATTACCTCCTTATATAGTTAGTTATTGCTAACTTTTTGGCCGAAGAAAGGCCCTCCGTTGAGGGCTACTTCTCCACGTGAAATTCCAGCGCCTTATGCCAGTCGAACAGCTTACAGACAATGCGGCAGTGCTGTTCGATCTGCTCCCAGTTAAAGCCGTGGATAAACGGCTCATAGATGGTGGTCCAGAAGGCGGAAAGCAGGATATGCAGCTCCTCCGATCCCACGTCCGTTCGGCAGATTCCCCGACGTTGGGCTTCCGCCAAAAAGGCGCTGGTGGCCTTTGTCAGCACCTCCACCCAGTCGTGCTGGAAATTCGCGTACCGGGTTCCGTCGGAACGGGCGAGCAGCAGGACAAAATCGTCGTGCCGGTCGTAGAGGAAACGCATCCACCACATCATATCCGGGCCGTCCATATCCCAGGCCTTGATGAGTTCTGCATCCGACATGGCGGCAGGGTCACGGTCTCCCCGGGAATGGGCCACCTCGTACAGGTCCTTCACCGTCTGCTCCACCACGGCGCAGAACAAGTCCTCTTTCCCTTTGTACCGCTTGTACAGCGCTCCGGTGGTGACGCCGGCCCCCTCACAAATGGCCTTGAGGGAAGCCTTTTCAAACCCGTTTTCCAGAAACTCTTTCCGGGCGCTCTCGAAAATACGCGGGTCAATGGAATGATCCGGCACTGCCATAACATATCACCTTCTCACTTTGATAATTTAATTACCGATAATCTGATTATCAATATATCACAGACGGATTCTTTTGTCAAGAGATAAGATTTTTTCTTGACTGGTTAGCAATAACTAACTATAATAAAGAGTGGATAATTCTATCGGTTTGAGGGACTCATATGGACAAATATAAGATTGAAAAGAATACGGTACAGGAAACGCTGGTTATCCCGCTGTATGGCCGCCGGCTTTGTTCCCGGATGTTCCCAACGCTCTTTCAGGATGAAAGCGCGGCGGAATTGATGGAGCGCATAGACTATGATTTTTCGGAGCTGGAGAGGCAGTCAAACAGCCTGATGCAGGTGTTTGGCGCCCTGGAAGTTGCTATGCGCCAGAGCGATCTGGCCTGGGAAGTGGGGGATTACCTGAAAGACCATCCGAAGGCGGCAATCATCAATCTCGGCTGCGGGCTGGACAACACCGGCCGGGCCTGCGACAACGGAAGCTGCAAAATCTACAACATTGACCTGCCGGAGGTGACCCGGCTGCGAAACCGCCTTCTGCCCGCCGGGCCGAGGGAACGGAATCTGGCGCTGAATTTGAACGATCTGGCCTGGATGGACGCTATCGATGCCGACCCGGCGGACGGCACGGTGCTGTTTGCCGCCGGGGTGTTTTACTATTTCACCACAAAACAGATGCAACGAATGGTAACATCTATGGCGGAACGGTTTCCCGGCGGACGGCTGGTATTTGATGGAGCGGGGAAAACCGCCGTCAAGCTGATGCTCAAAACCTGGGTGAAACAGGCGGGGATTAAGGATGTCGGCGCATATTTCTCCGTAAAGGACGCCAAAGGGGAGCTGGAGCGTTGGTCGCCGCTCCTTTCCGTTTCCAGCCGTGGGTATATGCAGGGATACCGGAAGCTGGAGGGGCCGGGGGTAAAACCTATCCATCGCCTTCTGGCTAAAATCGCCGATGGGCCGCTGCATTTGCAAATCGTGCGGGTGAGTTTTAAGGAGGGCTTCTGATGAACTGGCTGCGGACGATATTGGACGGGCTCGCCATGGCGGCCTATTTTAACCTGTTCGCTGCGGCCGTGGCGCTGTATAACCCCCGGCTGATGTTCCCCAGCTTACCCGTCGGCCATTATCAGGGATGCGCCGGAACCGCCCACAAAAGCGGAGAACCGCTTTTACTGGCTGTGGATCTGTTTTGGGGAGCTTCTGCCCCTCCTGATCTACGGCGCAGTCAGCCTGGTGGAAGGCGGAACGCAGGGGTTTTGGCAGATGGCGCTGACAGGATATATCCAGTGGATGATGGTAAACCTGTGCGACCTGTTTTTTCTGGACATCTTTCTTATCCAGAAAAAGGTGAAGCGCCGTTTTGTCATTCCCGGTACGGAGGGGCACCCCGGCTATGGGTTCAAGGCGTGGATGAAAAGCTACGCCCTGCCGGAGCATCTGCTGCAATGGCCGCTGATCCTCTGCCCCCTGATGGCGGCGGCGCAGGCAGGGCTGGGAGTGCTCATTGATATGCTGTGGTAGGTACAATAAGGAGGGATACTATGCCGGAATTCAATGCTGTAGAGAACACTTTGTTTATTCCAATGCTGGGCAGGATCTACGCCAGCGAGCATTTTCAAAACATTTTGTATGATGAAAAGGCCCTGTCGCTGAAAGATGCGCTGCCAAAAGGTCTGGCGGAAACAGGTTACCAGAGCCAGTACACCCTACTGGCTTCTGCTTCCCGTTCCGCTAATATGGACCGGTATATCCGGGACTTTCTCCGCCGTAAACCAGACGGCGTGATCGCGGAACTGGGGTGCGGGCTGGAGACCACCTTTTACAGGAACGACGATGGGCATACACGCTGGTACGCCGTCGACCTGCCGGATGTCATGGAATATCGAAAGACGCTGCTCCCGGAACCGGAACGGCAGACCTACTTTGCCGGCGACGCCTTTTCCGATGGCTGGATCAGGCAGATTCGTATCGATGCACCGGATGCACCGGTACTGGTTACTGCCGGCGGTCTGTTCCACTACTTTGAAGAGGAAAAAGTGCTTGCCCTTCTGCGGATGCTGCAAAGCTTCGAAAATATGGAGCTAGTATTCGACAGTGTGAACAAAAGAGGAATGGATATGACGCGGAAGAAATACATGAAGCAGATGGGCCATGCTGATGCAAGGATGTTTTTCTATGTGGATTCTGCGGCGGAGCTTGCCCGGAAAATTGGCATCGATGCCCGCACTGTTGCAGAGGAACCCTATTACCGCCATATCGACAAGACCGGGCTGAAGCTCTCCACAAAGCTCAGCATGAGCGTATCTGACCGATTTTGTATGGTGAAGATGGTACATGTGAAATAAAGTAAAAAAGATTTAGCTAAGTAAGGAGATGATCGTATCATGCAAGACAGCAATTCCCGACAGACGGCAATCCGTCTTGGCGCTCACGGCGAGGACTATGGGAACTGGATGCCGGTCTCGATGCTCCGGCTGGTGGGCGGCCTTTTGTTTTTGTCAGCGGTGCTGGCCGCGCTGTCGTTTACGGTGTTTCGCCTTACAGTGCTGGGCGTGATATTCGTAATCGCCGCAGTCGTATTGCTTGTACTGCTCTGCTGGATCACCTGGATCCGACGGCAGTATGCCTTCGGCGGAGGCGGTATGATGGAACGGGTGCATCACACCGTCCTTTCTCATTTGGATTACAATGGAAAAGGAAGGTTACTCGATGTAGGCTGCGGCTCTGGGGCGCTGGCCATCCGGGCCGCCCTGACGTGGCGGTCGGCGCAAGTAACGGGCATCGACTACTGGGGGGCGGCCTACGGCTACGGCCAGGCCATGTGCGAGAAAAATGCCGCCAGTGAAGGCGTGGGTTCCCGGTGTACCTTTCGGCGCGGGGACGCCAACAGGCTGGATTTTCCCGATGAAAGCTTTGACGCCGTGGTGAGCAACTATGTCTACCACAACATCACCGGGGCTGATAAACAAAAACTGCTGCTGGAAACCCTGCGGGTTCTGAAAAAGGGCGGTGTGTTCGCCCTGAACGATGAGATGAAGCCCCGGATGTACGGAGATATGGAGGCTTTTGCACAAAGGCTCCGGGATATGGGCTATGAGGATGTGCGGCTGATCGATACCGCGAAAGAAGCCTTCGGTTCCCGCCGCCGGGCGGCGCTGATGATGCTGGGGGATTCCAGGTTGCTGGTGGGAAGGAAGTAATGTAGGCGAAGCATCCATTCGGGGGGGGGGAAAACATGAGCTTGGAGGAATTTCGCCGGAAGTATCCGGCGCAGACAATGACCTTGGGCAATGGAAAACCGTTTGCATATCGTTATTATAGAAACCCGAAGGCCGCCGCAGCGGTCGTTTTATTGACAGGCGGGATCGGCCTTTCCGATTTGTTTTACCGGCACTTTGAATGGTTTGCAGGGGATTTTTCCGTATTGACCTTTGATTATCAGATCCAATTTGCCGACAACGGCGAATTTTACGATGCTGTAGCAGAGCTGCTGCGGCGGCTTGGGGAAAAGGCCTGGCTGGTAGGCCAGTCTCTGGGCGGTGTGGTGGCCCAGGTCATCGCGGCCCGGCATCCGGAGGTAGTGGAAGGGCTGGTGCTTTCCAACACCTGTTCCCTGGCGAAGGATATGGGCGATGAAGCATACAGCCATCTGAAAAAGAGCGATAGAAAGCCAGAAGAAATCCAAAAAGCTTTTATCGGTTCTTCCTTTCTCCCTTTTCAAGCGCCTGATGAAATGGGCGGTGATGAAAAAGAAAACGGACGGTTTTACCCCGCAGGAGAAAGCTATCATGGAAGAGCTGTGCGGCGCCATGCTGGAGCTGCTCACCAAACCCTATGAATACCACATGATTGACTTCCTCTGCGACGCGGAAAATTATTTCGGTATGACAGAGCAGGACTTTACCAGGTGGGACGACAAAGTCCTGCTGATTCTGTCCGAGGATGATACCACCTTCAACCAGGCTTGCAAGGATGCCCTGATTGCCATTATGCCAAACCCTACCGTTGTCACAAACCTGACCGGCGGGCATTTGGCGCTGATGGTCAGACTGGAGCGGTATGCTGAACTTGTGACGGAGTATATCAGGGAGCGGATATAGGGAAAAGGCGCTGTTGGAATTGCCGGAAAAAGCAGGGGAGAGGTTGTGATATGATCTGCCTCAGATCGTGAGGACAACAAAAACGGCCAGCAGCGTTTTAGTTGCCGGCCGGAAAAAGGTTGTATTTTTTCTATGTGTGCTCAACGGGGAACCGTTCGACGGCAGAATCCTCCAGCAGGGCCGCCATGAGGATCTGGTCAAAGTGGACGGGCTGTATAAGACGTTTTGGAATGTCAGCCAAAAGGCAAGGAAATGGAAACTCATGTAAAGAAGCAGAGGAGTATTTTATAAAACCTTATGATTTGACAGACTGTTTAATAGTGCAACGACAAACCCCGATGCCCGATGAATGAAGCGGAGCATTGGGGTTTGTCATTTCTGAATAGAAATATCAAAGAAAAAATCAGGAGGGGATTTCCTTTCTTTTGTATCCGCAATCGCAGTAGGAGTCCCCGTTTGCAAGGGTGCATTTCCGCACGAATTGGGATGCTCCTCCCGCTTCGCTCATGGTGTAATCCAGAGCGCATATGGCCGGAACGAGGTCAAAAAGATCCAACTCCCGCATCAGAGTACAGATGCCGCATTTCGTAAATCGGACCTCATAGCCGCTGCCATCGTCATATGGCAGAAACTCCATATTCCAGGAATAAGGGTTACGGTCAGCAGCCCGGAAAGCGGAAGTTTTCCTCATGCTTTCCATATCCCTTTGTGTAAATTTCCCCTTACCGCTCCTACGGCAAAACCAACGCATAGGAGCAGTCATCATAGACTGGCGGTAGTAGACCGTCAGCCGCTTCACATCCGGTCTCTCCGGCATACTTAAAACCACCGCTGCAAGCATAGCGCAGCTTACAATGTTGCTTTGGAAACGGTCACCCTGTTCAGACTCCGGCAGTTTGCCGAGGATCTGCTGATATTTTCCCTTCGCCTGGGCCATAACAGTTTTTGCAGTGGCTCCCTCCAGGCCAAATACAGCAGTAAGATTCGTTTCAAAGGATTTTCAGAACAGCATCCACATCCCCAAAGGCATACCCATGTATTTCATAACGATTCCTCCCTCCCGCCGGACGTTGCCTCCGACTTTACGCACTCAGCATAGGTCAAAGGGAAACTGGCTTTCAGCACAACACTTTTCTGCACCTTCCACCCATACTCCTGCAGGAAATCCAAATAGCCATCGGCAGACCATTTATTGTACTGGTGAAAGCCTGCCAGCTTCATCAGAAACGCTTTGACTCTTCCCCGGACATGGTTGTTGGCATGAGTGAAGGTCGGCGCGATCAACACGCCGTCATTCTTCAGCACCCTGTGTATTTCTGCCAGCGCTTTTTCCGGTTCCGGTACGATATGCAGGGCGTTGGATACGATGACGACATCGAAGGACTGAGCAGCATAGGGCAGGCAGAACATATCCTGCACAGAAAAATGGAGCTTCGCAGACTGAACTCCCTGTTTTGCCTGCCTGATCATTTCTTCTGACGCATCAGTAGCCTCGATATGATCGGCAGAGTGGACGATGTTTTTTGCGATCAGTCCGGTTCCGGCAGCAAGCTCCAGCACTTGCTTATGCCGCACGACGGGACGGATGAGAGCGTACATCTGCCTATACGCCTCTTGATCTTTTCGCATGAAGCGGTCATAGATTTTTGCTGTTCGATCCCAGAACGTTTTCACCACAGTGCCCCCTTTGCAACCTGATTAGATATAACTAACTTCTGAGTAAAGTATATCACGGAAACGGTCAATAGTCACTTTTGATTTGGTTATTTAATTTTTAAATGATATGTAAAAAGGAGGACGTATATGGAGAAAAATAACACAAATCCGATTGCGAAAGTGTTTTCCTATGCACATGACATCTTGTGCTGTTTTGTGGGATTCTTGCGATTAGTTGTGTGAGAGGGGAGAAGCTCTTTCCTACTCGATCCAGAGGGGAGGGGAGAGAGGTATTCTTCCATGCCTTCGTTTTCAAGAAATTGTGTAACAATCATGCGCTTTGGATGTTCCTATCCAGACAGGGAAAATCTTTGCCCCCGGCAGGAATCTGGAATCGGCCGTCAAAACCGTACCAACCCCTGTAAGTTATATCGTTAGAGATAGCTCCTCACAAAAAGCCCTTGACAAGAAGCGGCTTTCTGTGCATAATATATCTAAGCTATATAGCTAAGATATATAAAAGGGGATATGGAATGGAACTGTCTGAAACCCAGCAGAAGATCCTGAACAGCGCCAAACGTTGGTTCCTGGAAAAAGGCTTCAAATCTGCCCCGTTGCGCAAGATTGTGAGTGATGCGGGCTTTACCCTTGGTGCGTTCTACGGCTATTATAAAAACAAAGAGGAGCTGTTCTATGCCTTGACGGACGAGACGGCCCAGGGCGTTGCCTCCATTGTCCACTCCATCGGGGAAGATATGCAGAAACTTCCGCCGGAGCAGATGCTCTTTTCCATGCTGGACTGCTATCTGCGCCGTCTGCCGGAGTTGGCAGATTATCTATGCGCCCACCGGGAGGAAATGACGTTACTGCTTTGCTGCGCCGAGGGTACGAAGTATGAAAACTTTTTTGACAGTTTCCGCGTAATGAACATGGAACGGATCACGCAGGGCGTGGAGACTGCCGAACATACGGCAAAAGCTCTGCGAGGCATCGACCCCGGTTCCCTTGATCTGATGATGCGAGGCTATTTTGATATGCTCGCCCGCATCATTCTGGAAACCGAGGATAAGGAAACAGTCATCCGGCGGATGCGCGACGTGGCGCTGGTGTACCGCAACGGAATGCTCAGTCTGATGAAGGAGGAAACGGATCATGCATGAATATTATCGGAACATTATCCCGAAATTAAAAAAGGAAAACGAGGGTTATCTTCACTTCGTGAAAGCGGAGATGGAACAGAAAACCGGCAAACCTTACCGCAAGGTATGGCAGGAAATCTGGGACTTCTATGAGAGGAACCTGCTGGAGCATTTTCCATACATCGGCGGGGACAAGGTCAGCGGGACGAAGAACCTCACCGGCGCTTACAGCTTTGTGGCGATGGGAGAGGTACTCAAACATTACGGCGTATCCCTGGAGGATTCGGCGCATCTGATGGTGCTGGCTTATGAGCGGAAGTATCAGTCTATCCCGCGCCCCGTCCGGGCAGTCATGGGGAAGATGTTTTCCTCGTCCAGGCTTGTTGCGAAGATGTATCGAAAAAAGGATCGCAAAAACGCGGAGAACGCCGCAAAATATCCCGGCAGCTTTGAGACAAAAACCATGCAGCCGCCCGCAGAGGGCTGCGCCTTTACCTATCATACCCTCGTCTGCCCACTGTCCGACTTTGCAAAAAAATACGGCTACGGGGAATATATGCCTTATCTCTGCAACCTGGACTATGTGATGTTCGGCGTGTTGGGTGTACCGCTGTACCGTAGGCACACTTGCTTTGCGGACGGCGACTACTGCGACTTCAGTCTGAAACCGGGTGCGCCGCTATTGCCTTACTGGCCGCCGGTATTTACACAGGGGAACGGTTATCAATAAAAAAATAGCGCCGTTTTATACGGCTGTGACGGGGAACGTAAATTTGTGCAATCAAAAAGAGGATACAGGGAAAAGGCGCTGCTTGCATAAAAAGCCGCAGGAGAGAGGCTGTTCCTCAGACCTGCGGCTTTTATAAAGCCTCTTTTTGGATATGCAACGGCTGTGCTGTATGCGGAGGTTATCCCAGCCGCCATCCGGCACTCTGCCGCTGCAGCTCTACCATGCGGCGGAACAGGCCGCCCTTTTCCATCAGATCCGATGGGGAGCCCTGCTCCGCTACTTTGCCGTCGGCCAGGACAACGATTTTGTCCGCCGCCTCCACGGTTCGCATCCGGTGGGCGATGACCAGCACCGTCTTGCCCGCCAGCAGGCGGGAGAGCGCCCCCTGCACCTTGGTTTCGTTCTCCACATCCAAACTGGCGGTGGCTTCATCCAGCAGGATGATAGGCGCATCTTTCAGCAGTGCCCGGGCGATGGAGATGCGCTGGCGCTCCCCGCCGGAGAGCTTGGCGCCGTTTTCCCCGATGGGGGTGTTGTAGCCTTTGGGCAGCCTGCGGACAAACTCGTCGCAGTTGGCGGCTTTGGCGGCGGCAAGCACTTCCTCGTCGGTGGCTCCGTGTTTGCCGAGACGGATGTTTTCCATCACCGTGTCGTCAAACAGCACCACGTCCTGAAACACCATCGAGTAATCACTGAGCAGCACTTCCGGGTCCACGGTGGAAATGTCCACGCCGCCCACCTTAATAGAACCCCTGGTGACATCCCACAATCTGGCGGCAAGCCTTGCGCAGGTACTCTTGCCCGAACCGGAGGAACCAACCAGCGCCGTGATTTCCCCCTCTCTGGCGGTAAAGCTGACGTCTTGCAGGACGTCCTTTTTGTCATAGGCAAAGCCCACATGGTCGAATACGATATCGTGGCCTTTCGGCTTAAAGGATTCCGACCCCTCCGCCGCAGGCGTGTCGTAGATCTCATTCATGCGGTCGGCCGACACCTGGGAGACGAACATCTCCGCAATCAGGGCAAGGCTCTGGTCGAAGGGAGCGTAGATGCGGGTGATGACCAAAAGGAACAGGAACAACAGCATAAAGTCGATCTGCCCGGAGAGGATCAGGCTTGCGCCCACAAGAATGGTCGTCGCCACACCCAGGCGCATGATGACGCTGGCGGCGTTGACGAACAGGCCGGTGGAAAGCTCGCCTTTGATCATGACCTTTTCATGGTCGTCAATTTTCTTATTAAGGCCTTCCAGATACCGTTCCTCCTGATTGGTGGCACGGATCTCCCGCACATTCTCCAATGCCTCCTGAATGCCGTCGGAGACCCGGACGGCCGCTTTTTTCGTCCGCTCGGAGGCGCGGGCGGCCAGCTTCCTGCTGCCGAACAGCAGTCCGAAAGCCACCGGCACGCCCCACAGGCAGGCGATGGCCAGCCGCCAGTCGTAAATGAGCAGGCAGGCGGCGATGATTGCCGTGGAGATGTATGCGCCGTACAGATACCCCAGCACATGGCTCCAGACGTGCTCCATGCGGTTGACGTCCCCCATAAGGGTTTCGGTCAGGTCGGCCAGATCCCGCTTGCCGAAGTAGCCCAGCGGCAGCTTGCGCAGCCGTTCCGCCAGACGCAGGCGGGTCGTTTTGACCTCGCCGTACACCAGCCCGTAGGTGGCCTTGTACTGCTGCAGATGGGTAATAAAGGACAGCAGGACAAATAAAACGGTCAGGCCGATGGGAAGCCAGACGCCGGGCAGCGGGCTGCCGTCGGTCAGCGCCCCCATAAAGCCGGACATCATCAGGTACAAAACGCCGATGCCGACCATGACGACCAGATTGACGATCACCGTCCAGAAAGCGCCTTTTTTGGTGTTTTTCAGGCCCTGATCGGTCAGGGCGTATTTACGCTGAAACTTTTTGCTGAACATTTACTCCGCCTCCTTTTCGCCGGTGGAACCGCCTGTCAGCTTCCACTGTACCGCCCGGTTGTAATCCGCCCACATCCGGGCATACAGACCGCCCGCGGCGGTGAGCACTTTCTGCGTCCCCTGCTCGGCAACGCGGCCTTCCTCCAGAACGATGATCTTATCCGCCCCGACCACGGTAGACAGGCGGTGGGCGATCATGATGACGGTGCGGCCGCGGGTCAGCACGGCAAAGGCTTTCTGAATTAAGACCTCATTTTCCGGGTCGGCAAAGGCGGTGGCCTCGTCCAGCACCACGATGGGCGCGTCCTTCAGGATCGCCCGGGCTAAAGCAATACGCTGCTGCTCGCCGCCGGAGAGGTAGGTGCCCTCCGTGCCGATCTGCGTGTCGATGCCGTCCGGCAGTTTTTCGAGGATATCCCCGCACTGGGCGGCTTGCAGCGCCTCCAGCACCTGCTCCCTTGTGGCGTCCGGACGGGAAGCCCGGACATTTTCCAGAATGGAAGCCTTAAACAGCCGGCTGTTCTGAAAGACGAAAGCCACCTGATCCATGAGCACATGGGGATCGATCTGCTTTACGTCCACGCCGCCGACTTCCACTGTGCCGGAGGTGGCGTCCCAGAACCGGGGGATCAGGCTGGCGGCGGTGGTCTTGCCGCCGCCGGAGGGCCCGACCAGCGCCACCGTCTGCCCCGGCTCCGCTGTAAAGGAAACGTGGGAGAGGGCGGGGACGTCCGAACCGTCATAGGTAAAGCTCACATCCCTGAACTCCACCCGGTTGTCACGGGGCTTATGCGGGTGGGCAGGCGCTTTTAAAACCGGGGCGTCCATCACCTGATCGATGCGCCCCAGAGCGGTATGCGCCAGCATCGTCCCGGCGGAAGCAAACATGATGCGGGCCAGCGCCGTAGAGATGATAGCGGAGAATACCGCATAGAAAACAAAATTTGTGATGAACCCGGCGAAATCCCCGCCGACCAGCGCGCCGGGGGCAAGGAACAGAACGACCGGAACCAGGAAGACAAAGGCCCCCTCCGTAAAGGTCAGATTGACAGACTGCGGCACCCGGCACACCTTGTCCTGATAGTATCCGGCCTTGCTGCTGTAATCCTCAATGGCTTCTTTGAACGCCTTGAAGGAATAGACCGTCTGCTGGAACATCTTCACCACCGGGATGCCCCGGACATACTCGGTGCCCGCCTTGGTCATCCGATCCTGGGCCGCCTGATATTCTGCCATCAGCTTGGCGTTTTTTCCGCCCATCATGGAGAACATGGCGATGACGGAAATCACCGCCGCCAGCAGGCAGGCGGCTCCCATCCGCCAGTCAAAGACGAACATCAGCACCAGCATCGCAAGGAACATGACGACTGTGCCGACGATGTCCGCCAGATTGTGTGCCAGCAGCGTTTCGGTGTCGGCCGCCGCCGCGTCCAGCCGTCCCCGGATAAGGCCGGAGGCGTTGGCGTCAAAATAGCCTAACGGGGCCTTCATCACACGGGCGACGCCTTGCTTGCGGATGTTGGACGCCGTGCGGAAGGCTGCCAGATGGGTACACATCAGCCCCAGAAAGTAGATCACAATGCCGCCCACCGCAAAGGCGAAGGCCAGCCAGCCGTACTGCGCGACAGACTCCGCCTGGGTCCAGTCCGGCGCCACGGCGATCAGATCCCGCGCCGCCAGCCAGATGCAGATGTAGGGGGCCATGCTCAGCAGCATGGCGATCCCCGACAGGGCCAGGCCCAGAAAGGTCAGCCCCTTGTGGCCGCCCGCATAATGGAGCAGAGCCGCCACATCGTTCTTTTTTCGTTTTTCCACAAAAACAACCTCCTTGTTGAAAGTTAGCAATAACTAACCAATGTGCGAAAAAAGACGGGACTATTGCCCCATCAATTCAAGCCACCCGGCTGTATAGAAGCTCCGGAACTGCGCCACATCCTGGAATGCCTGCTCGCGGGGCATATCGTGAATCACAATTTCAAAGAGCCCGTTGAACATCCCGCTGGCGATGATATGACAAAGAGAGCGGTTCAGCGGAGGGATGTCTTTCCCCAGCCGGCGAAGCACTTCCATATATCGGAGAGTGGACTCCACTTCCACCTCCACCATATTGTGAATAAAGTGCTCATAGGAAGTTCCCTCCGCCCGGCAGAGCAGCAGCTTGACCGGTTCCCGATGCTCGCAGATGTAGTCCACCATCCACTCCACATAGTTGCCGGAGGCTTCTCCCATGTGCGCCGGCTGCTCCTTTTCCGGCAGCTCGGCAAAGCCGGTCTGGGCTTCCATGAACCGGCCCATTAGGGCGGCGGCGTGGGGCTCCACTATGGAGGCAAACAGAGCCTCCTTGCTGGAAAAATAGCCATAAAAAGCCCCCGTGGTCACCCCGGCGTTTTTTACGATCTGCCGCAAAGAGGCACCGAGAAATCCTTTCTCAGAAAATTCCTCCAAAGCGGACTGCTGTATTTTTTCTAAGGTATCCGGTGATTTTTCTTCCATGACAGCCTCCGTATAACAGTGCTATGTAACAATGTTATAATACATCGTGCGGAGGATTTTGTCAAGAGGAAATTATGATGATGGGGGAAAAATATGCGGTTCTCCTGCCTGCGGCGCATAAAACAAAGACGGGAAACCGCAGAATACGCGGCTTCCCGTCTTTGCATATCATGATCGTTTTTCCGGTTTTGTTTCTATTCCGCTGCAGGGAAGAGAAGTCATGCTGTGCAGGCTGATCCCCAGCGTGGAAAGGTTGTGCAGGGTCGCCGACGTGGACGGCGGCAAAACTCCGGCAACGCCCAGGGCGATTAAGCTTCCATTAAAGCCAAGCACAAAGCGGTAGATTGTATGGATACGTTTCATCAGCTCCATGGAGAGCAGCCGCAGCCGAACCAGCTCCCACAGGCTCTCCGCCGCAATGGTGATGTCGGCAATCTCCTGCGCAATGGCGGCACCGTCGCTGATGGCGATTCCCACATCGGCTTCGGACAGGGCGGGAGAGTCGTTGATGCCGTCGCCTACCATAATAACGGTGTGCCCCTGTGCCCGCAGCGCCGCAACATAATTTGCCTTGTCCTCCGGCAGCACCTCAGCACAAAATTCATCAACCCCGATATGGGAAGCAACCGCTTCGGCCGTGCGCCAGCTGTCACCGGTCAGCATGACGGCCTTTTGTATCCCAAGCCCGCGCAGGACGGCAAGAACGTCCGGTACTTCTTCGCGCAGAGGATCGGCGATGCAGATGACAGCCGCCAGTTGACCGTCAATTGCCAGATACAGATGAGAGTATTCCAAAGGCAGGGCGTTGAATTTCTCCTGTTCCCCGGCGGGAACCGTGCAGCCTTCGTCCTCGAAAATGAAGTGGGCGCTGCCGATGAGTACACGCTCCTGTCCGACAGAGCTGGAAATCCCATGCGCCACCAGGTAATTCACCTTAGAGTGGAGCTCTTCGTGTTTGAGGCCACGGCGCTTTGCTTCCTCCACAACGGCGTTGGCCATAGAGTGGGGAAAATGCTCTTCCAGGCAGGCCGCCAGCCGCAGCATCTCCGTTTCCTTGTGCCCGCCGAATGGTATCACCCGGGCTACCCTGGGACAGGCGCGGGTCAGGGTGCCGGTTTTATCGAATACCACCGTATCGGCCTGGGCGATCTTTTCCAGAAACTTCCCGCCCTTTACCGTGATATGCTCCCGGCCGGCCTCACGCATGGCGGAGAGTACGGCCAGCGGCATGGCGAGCTTCAGCGCACAGGAAAAGTCCACCATCAGCACCGATAGCGCCCGTGTGATGTTCCGGGTCAGGATAAGGCTGAGCAGGCTGCCCGCAAAGGTATAGGGGACCAGCTTATCCGCCAGATTAGCCGCATTGCTTTCCGCAGCCGACTTCATCTGCTCCGAGTGTTCGATCATGGCAACGATCTGGTCGTAGCGGCTCTGGCCGGAGGTTTGCCGGACCTCTATCGTGCAGGCTCCCTCCGCGATGGTGGTTCCCGCGTAGACAAGGCCGCCCGGCCGTTTGGCCACCGGTAAGGATTCCCCCGTTAAAGAAGCCTGGTTGACCATCACTTCGCCGTCTGTCACCATGCCGTCCACCGGGATAACGCCGCCGATACGGACCACAATCCGGTCCCCCGGCCGGATTTGGGATACTGGGGTCAACACTTCGCCAGCCGGCGTGCTCAACCAGACGCGGTCAACATTCAGAGACATACACTGCGCCAAATCCTGCACCGATTTTTTCCTTGTCCATTCCTCCAGAAGCTCACCCAGCTCCAGCAGGAACATCACCGAACCAGCCGTGGCAAAATCCCGGCGGATCATTGAAAGGGAGATAGAAACGGCGTCCAGCAGTTCTACCTTGATTTTACCCTGCTTCAAACAGCGCAGCCCTTTGCGCAGGAAAGGGACGGCGTGCCACAGCACCCGGGCGATTCTCAAAGGTGCGGGCAGAAACAGGGTGCTTACAAGTTTCAATGCCGCTTTTCCCACCAGCTTTTCCTCAAACTGGCGGTTGAGCATGCGGCTGCTGTGAGCCGGCAGAGATACGTTTTGTTCCGCCTGCTCCCAGGAAAATCGCCGTACAGCCTGTAGAACCTGGTCCCGATTCCCTGTATAGTACAGGATGACGCAGCCGGTGCGTTCATGTACCGTTACCCGGCTGGTCCAGCTCTGCTGCTGGAACCATGCTTCCAGCAGATCTGCCTGATGCAGGCTCATTTCCTTCTGCTTCAGCCTGCATTGTAGCCGCATCCGTCCGCGGCTCTCGTGTATGATTACTGCATTCATTGAAAACCTCCATGAAAAAGGGAGCCGCAGTCACGGCTCCCTTTGCTGCGGATGATTCATTCTTCCGGCTCTTTGTTTTCTTCATCGTTTTCGTCAGCGATTTCAGCGGCGGCTTTTTCCTCCGCTTCTTTCGCAGCCCGCTTTTCATTGATATCCCTGGCGGAAGCCAAAATATCCCCGGCGTTTTCCTGCACCGAAGTAACGGTCTTCATCGCCGAATCCTTCATACGCAGGCCGGCGGCCGCAATATGTGTATAGGCCTTTTTGGCGTCCTTGCTGGAAAGCAGTTTAATTCCGACAGAACCGAACAATACGCCGCCGATAAAGCAGGCCAGTTTTGAATAAATACGCATCTTCATTCATCCTTTCCTTTATTTGTGTTTGTAGCCCGTAATGATCACCATAATCATACAGATCACAGCGCCCCACGCCCAAAAACGATGTTGTTTCACAGCACATCCTCCTTGCAATATCCTTCTGTTTTGTATCGCCCGTAGCCAGTTGCCCGCAGTTTTCGCAGGCTGTCCTCTCAATCCTCCGTTGCGGTTTCTTCAACAGACGCCTGATGGGACGTATGGTGGTGATGCCTGCCACAGCATGGATGTCCGGCGTGTTTCCCGCAGCAGCCAAGCCCCAGGTCTGCCGCCATCTGTTCGATATGCTTCAAATCGGCTTTTTCCACCCCGTCCGGCTGGCGTTCCGGTATTTTCTCTGCCATACAAAGCGCTCCTTTTCAAACAATCAATAATGGTTAGCATTGACTAACTAAAGTATACTCTATATTTCCCCATTTGTCAATCACGAAAAAAATTTCACTTGACAAACCAACAGGGGCATGATATATTAAATATAGTTAGCAATAACTAACCAAGATATTCCCTAAAGCCTGAAACTGTATATAGAAACAAGACGCCGGTTCGCTGCAAAAAAGCGTACAGGCTTTGTTTTGTATACGTTATAACAGGAGGAAGGGATTTTTTTATGTCTGAAAATCTGAACGGCATCCAGATCCAGCTGCTCTTGTATTTTCTGGAGGCGGAGCCGAAAAAGCGGACGGTGACCGACGCCGCCCGATATTTGAATAAGCCGAAATCCACCCTGACGCATATCCTTGACAGCCTGGACGAGCTGTCGTTGATGGAGCGTGTAGAGGGGCGAAAGTCGGTGTTGACCACTGCCGGGAAAAGAACGGCCCAGCAGCTGCTGCACCAGCGGAAAATCCTGGAGCAGTATATGCAGTACCAGGATATCCCGCCTGCGCAGATCAAAGAGAACGCCCTGCGGGCACTGTCGGCGGGATTCTCCGATCAGTTTATGGAGCGCCTTGCCGAACAGGAGGGGCGGATGCGCCTCAAGGAGATTTTTGCCGGGCACCGGGACTTTCACGGCGGGGATATCTGCAACTACCTCAAGGACGGCAGCTATTACTTCCCGTTCATCATTTACCGGGAGCAGATCAAGAACCACAACAATCTCTCCATGGCAAACAAAGGGTTTGAAAACCCTTGTGAGCTGATCGTAAAAGACCACGAGGGGCTGGTGTATCTGGCGGTAAAAACCGTGTCCGCCGAGTCCATGTCCAGCGGCAAGAAGATGGAGGGCCGGGTCAACAAAATGCAGTATCTGTACGACGGCGAGTTCCGGGACGGTGGAATCGACGGGCGGTATGTGTATTTTCCGGTGACGGCGCTGAATTTCATCGCCATGGGAAAGGGCCGGGACACCCTGCTCCACGGCAGTGTCTGCCTGAAAATGCAGTGCAGCGTTGGAGATATGCATATGCCGGAAAGCACGGCAATTTTTACCATGTTTATCCACTGAAACAGGGCTGTCAAGGACAAAATAAAAATTTTTTGAACCAGATTTGGTACAAGTGCAGTTTTTCTTTTGCCATGCGGGTTCCGGGGCTTTTTCAGGCCGAAAAAAGGCCGTTTGAACCGGGTTTGGTACAGAAAATCGATTGACAAGGAAAAGTCAACTGGTTATACTGAAACTGCTTTAGGGAAGTTGCGGAATAAACTGGAAAAGAAAAACCGGTTTATGAAGCAGAAAAATCCAACTATTTACGCACTGAGGGAGAAAGCTGGAAAAAACAGCGCCCTTCGGGACAAAGGAAGGCTTTTGAGATATGGGGCGTCTCCATAGGATAAAGCCAAAAAAGAACAGGAGAAGCAGACTGCCTCAAAAAAACTCCGGAAGGGGTATTTTTTCAGGGGTTTAGTTAGCTATTGCTAACTTTGAGCAGGCAGCCTCCTGCACAAAAGGAATATACCGGGAGGGCGAGTTCGCAGCTCGGCCTCCTGACCAGAAACAAATAGAAGGAGGAGCAATGAGTCGTATCAAGGATTCGCCGTAGAAACGGCAAAAATTTTTTTTGAAAGACGGTTAGGAATTACTAACCACAATATTGAACTTCCCCTTGAGGGAAATCTTGAAATGGAGGTATATACAATGACAACGACAAAACAGTCGTGGATTAAACGGAGCATGGCAGTCCTGCTGGCCGTGATAATGGTCATGAGCATGGGCGTTGCCAACGTGTTTGCTGCGGGAACGGATGAGGTAAGCATCCCGGATGCAAACCTGAAAGCAGCTATTAACCGCCAGCTTGCCAAACAAACTGGCTCACAGCGTGCAGATGATGCGGCTGTCACCGAGGATGATATGGCAAGCCTGACTGAGCTGGTAGCTGAAAGTGCGGGTATCACTGATTTGACCGGTTTGGAGAAAGCTGTAAATTTGGAAACACTGGATTTGAGCGGGAATGATCTTAATGATGATTTTGCCAGTTCTAGTCCTATAATTTCAAATTGGAATTTCAATACCTTAAGAACAGTGCGTTTGAGCAATGTTCACCTAAGTGATTCCTTGTTTTTGATGAATAAATTATCGACTAGTGCAAATCTGGAAACAATTGATTTGTCTGACAATAACTTGATTGGCACTTTTTCGATGAGAGGCGTTAAAACAACCTGGGCAGCTTTAAAGAAAGTGGATCTATCTAACAACAATTTAAATGGCATATCCCTTTCTGTTGTATTTGATTTTCCTGCATTGGAAATTATTGATCTAAAAAATAATCGAATCTGGCCATCAGAAAATGCTGGAGACTGGTATGTAAATGTAGTAGAAGTTGGAACCGATAGATTTGATTTTTCTGAGCAAAAGTCTTTAACAGATCTTAGAGCTGTGTATGTGCAGGATGTCAGTTCTGATTTCAACACTTCATTTGTTAATACGGAAACCAAAGAAATAGATCTTGGTGCCACATTAAATGAATCTTTGACTTTTAAATTGCAAGGTTATGGGGCTGCTCAAACGATGTCTGGTAATCTTAATAATGCTGCCATGCCAGTCATGATTGCCGGCCCTGAAACAAACGCAACTGCCACGGATAATTGTCTATTTACGGTGGAATTATCTCCGGGAGAGAACTTGTTTACATTAGAGTTAACTCACGCAAGTGGTGAATTTGATACATATACTGTAAGAGTTACAAGAAATAATGTTCCATCTGATTCTTCTGATGGCAGTGCAGATATTCAAGACGCCGCTTTACAAATTGCAATATGCGAGGCTTTGAACTCCTTAGATGAATATGAAAGCAATCCTATTGATTCTAGCACGCATATCGTTACAAAAGAAGACATGGGTAAAATTACTAAACTTGATGTTGAAAATGTAACTGATATTTCCGGATTGGAATATGCGGTCAATCTTACATCATTAGAACTTCGAGGTACTTATACTGGAGTGGTGGATGTTAGCAAATTTACCAAACTTAAAACCCTTAGACTGGAGGGAAACTATAGTAATATTACTGGGCTCTCTGAATTAAGCAACTTAAAAACTTTGGAAATTCAGAATGCCAATGATAATATAACTGGATATGAGAATCTTACATCTCTCACGTCTTTGACGCTTCGTGGAACATTTAATGAGATTCCTGAGATAGATTTGCTCACTAATCTTACCACTTTAACAGTAGACATACCTGAAAACAATGACCTTTCGAGCTTAAGTGTCTTGGGAAAACTGAAAACACTCAACATTTACAAGTATAATAGCGAGGTCATATGGCCTGAAAAATTGCAGTCACTTACGAGATTGATGCTTTATGATTGCGCTGAAGAAAACATCTCGCTTCCTGGAATTGTTTCCGATAAAACAGTGACTTATACCGTTAAAACTCAAAAAGGTGCAGATGTAAATTTAAATATTAGCGGGCTAGATTCAATAGAAACAGATACAAAAGTCAGCTTTTCTCCGGTTTCCATAAATGCTGCTAATACATTACAAATATCTGGTTCTGCAAAATCTGTAATCTCTCTTGAAGTTGAGTATACAGATAATTTGAAGTTTGCATCTGACTTCAGTGTGGAAAATTTAACAAGCCTAACGATAGCAAATGTATCAAATTTACTTGAATTTCCACAAAGCAATATAGGTTCGATTGGCACACTCTCGTTGAAAAATGTATCTTTTAAAAACGGGGAATTTCCTGAAGAGATTAATAATTTTTCAGCATTAAAAAAACTTACTATATATTCTTCGAATTTGACCGATTTTAACAGTATGGATTTAAGCGGATGCGACAATCTCGCTTCGATATCTATCTATATGAATGAGCATCTTCAAGACTCATTGGATGCAACAAAATTACCCTCTAGTATTGAAGAACTTGTTCTATATAACAATAGGATTATAACACTTACAGGTGATTGGTCCAAAATGTCAGCGTTAACCAGTATTAATTTAAAAAATAATTATATGACTGATTTTCCGTCTACAGCAATTAGTCAAATTTCCACTCTCGAAAGCCTTTGGATCAATGGGAATATTTATTCTACTATTGCAGCGGATACGTTCGATAATTCCAAGAATCTTAGACTGTTAATGCTTGGCGATTTCCTTCCAGTAGTTCAGGAAGGCAACGTATGGGTAGCTGACCCAAATCGAGATGAAGGAAAGGCAATTGCTAAACTTCAAGAAGTTTCTCCTTCAGTGCGCATTACTTATAGTAATGGGCTTTTTCCCTCTGGATCTTATAGCGGGTTAGTAAGCATCGACAGCAATTTGGGCTCTATCTCGGGTACAGTCTTTACTGAAAAAGAATTTACCATGTTGGTTCCTATAGGAAACAAAACTATTACCCTAACTCCTCGAGCCCTCCTTGATGATACGGTGATCGAGATAAATGGTGAGAAATATCAAAGTGGGGATAACGTTACTGTAGATCTCACAGGGCTTAACACTACGGTGACAATTACTTGTTATAACGATTATGTAAATGAAACTTATTTGCCACAAGAAACCACCTACAAACTTACTATCATTACAGGTGAATACATTCAAGATTTTAAACCGGACGAAGGCAAGACGTACAATATCGAGATGAGATTGGCTAAGGCCGATGATTCTACATCTATGGCTAACGCTTATTTTAACCATAATGCAACCGTACGTTACAAAGATGGGACATACGAAATTCGTTTCACAACAATTATGCCTTCCTATATTACGGATATGCTCTATAAGTACAATAATACAGACAAACAAGCAGATATTATAGGAGGAGATGGTATAACAACACGTGAGTACCGCATTTATGCGGATTCATTGGATCAGCCGATTACAATAACGCCTAGAGTTGCACCAATGGGAAATCAATATACTTCCTGCTACATGAAGCTTGATTTAACGAAAGTAATTGATATAACCGACTCTATTGAATCGGATACAGCCGATCTGAATGCAGCCATCAACAAAGCGGTTGCCATCACGGAGAAGCGAAATGTTTACACAGATGCCAGTTGGAAAAACTTTATTGAGAAGCTGGAAGCGGCTCAGGAAATTGCAGAAAACGATACCGTAGCCCAGGATATAGTGGATAATGCGGCCAAAGAACTGGAAATCTCCATGACAGTAGGCGGCGAAGGCGGACTTGTGATTGACGAATCCAAGCTGGCGAACAAGACGGCTTTGGAAACCGCAATCAATGAGGCGAAAGCCCTTCAGCAGGGGAACCACACGGCTACGGCTTGGAATGCTCTGCAGGAAGCTATTGCCGATGCTCAGGCGGTGTACGATACCCTGGAAGCCAGCCAGACGGAAGTAGATACCGCTGCCAAATCCCTGAACACGGCAGTCACCCTGTTCCAGAACAGCGGCGAAGCTTCCGAGTTGGACAAAAACAACCTGGAAGACGGCGTGTACTCAGTTTACGGCGAGATGATTAAAACCAACCGTGAAGAAAAATCCATGTCTAACGACGCCATCAACCACTATATCAAGCTGACGGTGGAAGACGGCAAATATTACCTCAATATGGATTTCCACGGCCTGGCCTACCTCAATAAATTCGGATACCTGGCAGAACTCTCCTATTATGATAACGGCTATACCTACGGCCAGTACGGCACTGTCGAAGGTACGCGGATAGCGGCGGACGTACTCTCCACCCAGAAAAACGCCGATGGCAGCGACTTGTACGACGAATTCAATCAGGCGGGCGGCTCCTATGAAGGCAAGCTGTACCCCGATCAGATCCAGTTCCCGCTGGTAGCGGACGCTTTGGCGGATGAAGAGGGTTATGTGCCGCTCCATGTGTTCGTGCCGGTCATGGAAGACATTTCCGCTGGTACCGGCGATCAGGATGTGCTGCTGAAGCTTGACTGGTCTACACTGACGAAAACCACCGAAGATGACCCGAACTTTGAGCCGGAAGAGCCGGTAGAGCAGTCCCCGGCTGTGGACTTCATCGATTCCGCTACGGGCGTAAAGGTTCAGGCCGACAAGGGCGTGTTCGATGAGGGCGTGCAGATCGTGGTTTCGGGAATCACGCAGGGTGCGGATTATGACGCTGCTGCTTCCTCCCTGAGCGACGTGGGCAAAAAGTTTAAGCTCTATGATGTAAAATTCCTGGATGCGGAGGGCAATGAAGTAACTCCCAACGGTACGGTGAGCATCAGCCTTCCCATTACCGCAGGATATGATTCCACCAATTTGGCAGTCTATCGTTTGGCTGATAGCGGCAAGGTGCTGGTAAGAGGTGCGGTGGAGAACGGCTATTACACCGTCATCACCCGGACCGCCGGAACCTATGCGCTGGTGGAAAAAGGCAGCACCATCACCGATGCGGAGAATACGGAAAATGCAGACAACGGTAATCAGAACCAGAACGATAATACCACGTCTCCGCAGACTGGCGACAGCTCCAACGTGGCGGTATATGCGCTGCTGGCCCTGGCCGCTGCGGGTATGATGGGCGTTACCCTGGTCACCAGAAAACGGAAATCTGAAGAAGCCTAAAAGGAGAAAAAACATGACGAATACTGCATCAAAGCTCAAGCGGGCGCTGTGCAGTATGGTGGTAATGCTCGCCCTCATGGCGGGCATTACTTCTGTACCGGTACTTGCAGCATCGCCCGGCATCTATACCGCAACCGCAACCTCCCATTACCGCCATCCTACCACCGGTGTGATTGAAGACTCCGGCGGCGAGAGCTCGTATGTCCTGGGCCAGTCCATGACCGACAGCGCCCTCAACAAAGCGGCTCTGGTTGAAGTGGATTCCAGCGGGGCTACCTGGGTTACCATCCGCTTAAATCTGATGGACAATATCCAGTCTCCCCAGTTTCAGGTGGACGGCAGTTCTGTCTCCGCCACCTTAATGCAGGAGGACTATTCCAACAACACCGCCGATTACCGGATGCGGGTAAACAGTGAGAATTCCATTATCCGCTGCAATATGTACGTGATTCCCATGGGACGCGAGGTTATCTTCTATATCACAGTGGGCGGTCTTTCCGCTGGTTCCGGTGATTTTGTCACCAGTATTACCGTGGAGGAACCGGAGCCCGTCGTAGAACCCGAACCGGAGCAGCCGGAAACGACTACCCCGCAGACCCCTTCCGACCAGACGCCGTCCACACAGACGCCTTCATCTGAGGAGCCATCTGCTCAGCCCACAGAAGAAACTCCTTCCAGCACGGAAGAACCTGTAACGGAAGAACCGGTTACAGAAGAGCCGGATTCCGAAACATCTTCTGATGATGAAGAAGAGGAGGAATCCTCCGAAGCCCTTGGTCTGGAAGAGTTCGATGCCTCCGGCAACAAGGTGAGCGATACTTCCACGGAAGCAGAGCAGAGCAGCAGCACCGGCAATCCGGTGATCTGGTGGGTCATCGGCGGCATTATCGTCGTAGCCATTGCGGGAGGCTGTGTGTGGTACTTCTGCTTCTTCAGAAGGGGTAAGAACCCCTTTCAGAAAAAGTAAGGGAAGGTGCGGGCGATGAAACTTAAAAAAATCCTATCCCTTGTTTTAGCCGGTGTGATGGCGCTGTCCATTACCGGCTGCGTCAACCAGCACCCGGAGGAAACAGCCAGCGCAAATGAAAGCGGCGAAGTCCGCCTGGTGGCGACCTCTCCCGCAGTAGCGCAGATCTGCAACCGGCTGAATCTGGACTTGGTCGGGATCTGTCAGTCCACCAGCGACCTGCCGGAGCGGTACGACGGCGTTACCACCGTGGGCATGGCGATGAATCCGGATCTGGAGATCATCAAATCTCTTTCCCCCGACTACATCCTGTCCCCCAGCTCTCTGCAAAACGACCTGCAGCCCAAATACGCTTCCATCGGGGTCAGTTCTCTGTTTTTAAACCTCAAAAGCGTGGAGGGAATGTACGCCTCTATTGAAGGGCTGGGACAGAAATTCGGCCGGGAGGAAGAAGCGGCTGTCATGCTGGAGGAATTCGATTCCTTTATGACAGAATTTGCAGAAAAAAACGCCGGTAAGGAATCCCCCAAGGTACTGGTGCTCATGGGCCTGCCCGGTTCCTACATTATTGCAACCGACAACAGCTATGTGGGCAGCCTTGTGAAGCTGGCAGGCGGCACGAACGTCTACGGCGATGGGGACGGGCAGGAATTCCTGTTCGCTAACACCGAGGATATGAAAACCAAGGAGCCGGACGTGATCCTTCGGGCAGCCCACGGCCTGCCGGATGAGGCAAGGAAGATGTTTGCGGAGGAATTTTCCACCAACGACATCTGGCAGCACTTCAAGGCGGTGCAGGAAGGCCGGGTGTACGACCTGGATTCCGACTTGTTCAACATGAGCGCCAATTTCAGCTATGAGGAAGCGCTGAAAGCGCTTCAGCCGATGCTTTACGGCGAGGAATAACCCTGAAAAAACACAAGGCGGCCGGGCTTTTCCTGTCGGGGGAATCCCGGCCGTTTTTCCAAAAGGAGATTTTGCTTATGGTAAGCAACCGAAAGAAAATCCTCTCCTTTGTCATCACCGCTCTGGGGCTGCTGGCGCTGTTTCTGATTGCCGTCAACACCGGCAGCCTGAAGGTAACGCCCCTGGAGCTGTTCAAAGGACTCTTTATTGAATACAACGAAAACGTGGCGACCATTTACGACCTGCGGTTTCCCCGCATCCTCATCGCCATCTTCGGCGGAGCGGCAACCGCTGTATCCGGCGTGCTGCTGCAGGCTGTGATGAAAAACCCACTGGCAGACCCCGGCATCATCGGCGTCAGCTCCGGGGCCAGCCTGACGGCGGTGCTCATTACTGCCTTTGTGCCCACCCTCTACTTTTTCACGCCCCTGTTCGCGTTTATAGGCGGGATGGTCGCTTTCCTGCTGGTGTACTCCCTTTCCTGGAAGGGCGGACTTTCGCCTTTGCGCATTATTCTGGTGGGCGTGGCGGTCAACGCCATGTTTACAGGGCTCATGAGCGCCTTCAACTCCGGCACAGGGAGCAATTATTCGGGCGTCGCCAGCATTGTCAACGCCAACATCACCATGAAGACCTGGGATGATTTTCAAACGCTGTTACTCTATGTAGTCATCGGTCTGATCGCCTCCATCTTCGTGCTGGGACAGTGCAACCTGCTGGCACTGGAGGATAAAACGGCGCGGAGCCTTGGCGTGAACGTCACCCGCAGCCGGATCATCATTTCGGTGATTGCGGTGCTGCTGGCCAGTATTTCCACCGCCGTTATCGGCCCCATCAGCTTTCTGGGGCTCATTGTCCCGCATATTGCCCGGCTGCTGGTGGGAAGCAATCACAAGGTGCTGGTGCCCTATTCCATCCTGCTGGGGGCGTTTACCCTGCTGCTGGCAGATACGGTGGGACGTACCATTGCGGCACCCTATGAGATTAGTGCTTCCATCATCATGTCGGTAGTGGGCGGCCCGTTCTTTATCCTGCTGTTAAGGAGGTCGAGACAAAGCTATGGCCAGTAATATTTTTACCGTCAAAAACCTCTCTTTTGCCTACGGCAAACAGCAGGTGCTGAAGAATCTCGACCTGGAGCTTCACGAGGGAAAAATCACTACTCTGATTGGCGCCAACGGCTGCGGAAAGAGCACTCTTTTCAACCTGATGACGAAAAACCTCCGACCGGACGAGGGGGAGATCCTCCTGCGGGACGGCGATATTGCCGATATGCGGCTCAAAGACTTTGCAAAAGAGGTTTCCATCGTCCACCAGTACAACACGGCGCCGGTAGATTTAAGCGTAGAGAAACTGGTGGGGTATGGAAGAACGCCCTACCACACCATGGGACTTTCTCCCGATCCCAAAGAAGACGAGGAAAAGATCCGCCGAGCCATGGAGATCACCCATACCTGGAAACACAAGGACAAGCCGGTTTCCGAGCTGTCCGGTGGCCAGAAGCAGCGGGTGTGGATCGCCATGGCTCTGGCCCAGAATACGAAGGTGCTGTTCCTGGACGAACCAACCACCTATCTGGATATTCGCTATCAGCTGCAAATTCTAAAGCTCATCCGGCAGTTAAACCGGGAATACGGCATCACCATTGTCATGGTGCTCCACGACATTAACCAGTCGCTGTATTACAGCGATGAGATCGTCGCCATGAAGGATGGCAGGATGATCGCCCACGGCCTGCCGGAGGAAATCCTCACAAGCGAACTGGTCAGGGAAGTTTATGATGTGAATCTGGATATCCGGACCGTAGATGGCAAGCCGTTTGTCATTCCGGTGTAAATATCAGGAAAGGAGATGCTTGCGTGAAGCTGAAACGCACGACAGAAGATTATTTGAAAACCATCTATATCCTCTCCAAAACCGGGGAGGTTCACGGCGCTGCGATTGCCGAACGGCTGGGCGTCTCCCGACCGACTGTTTCCATTTCCCTGAAAGCGCTGAAACAGGAAGGATACATCACTCAGGATGACAGCAGTGCTGTCCGGCTGACGGAAACAGGATTAGAAATCGCAAGAGCCACCTACGAACGGCACCAGACCTTCCGGACGCTGTTGGAGGATCTGGGCGTAGACGGGAAAACAGCCGCGGCGGACGCCTGCCTCATGGAGCACGCCGTCAGCCCGGAAAGCTACGAGGCAATCAAGGGGCTGACAAAAAGAAAGAAGGCGGACGGGGATGAATGATGCGATGCAGTCTCTGGGATACGGCCTATTGGCCGTCCTGTTTTCAGCGGCCATCCTTGCGCTGTGCGCGGTCATCAAAAAGGCTGCAAAAAATTTTTTAAAGGGCGGACGAAACCATGATGATCAACAAACGGCTCATCGGCACGGTAGCTGAGAGCAAAAAATACATCGCCGGGAACGTCATATTGCAGTGGTGTTCCCTGGCGGCGAACATCGCCATGATGTTCAGCATTACAAACCTGTTTGCCGGGCTTTACTACGGCAATACCAGTTCCCATACCCTGTGGGCGACGGCGGCCGTGGTCGTTCTGGCTCTGGTGATACGCTTTCTTTGCACCACTGGGGCCAGCCGGATGAGCTATCTTTCCTCCAAAGCGGTCAAGAAAACCCTGCGGGAGCGGATTTACGAAAAGCTGCTGCGGCTGGGCGCCTCCTACAACGAACAGGTAAAAACCAGCGAAGTGGTGCAGGTGGCGGTGGAAGGGGTGGATCAGCTGGAAACCTACTTCGGCGCCTACCTGCCCCAGTTTTTCTATGCCATGCTGGCGCCGCTGACCTTATTTGCGGTGCTCTGCTTTGTGAATGTCCCGGCGGCTATTGTGCTGCTCATTTGCGTGCCACTGATTCCCATAGCCATTGCCGCAGTGCAGACCTGGGCAAAAAAGCTGCTCTCCAAATACTGGGGGCAGTACACGGCGTTGGGCGACACTTTCCTGGAAAACCTGCAAGGGCTGACGACTCTCAAAATCTACCAGGCGGACGAGTTCAAAAACAAAGAAATGAACGTGGAAGCCGAGAAGTTCCGCAAAATCACCATGAAGGTGCTGACCATGCAGCTTAACTCCATTACCATCATGGATTTAATCGCCTACGGCGGGGCGGCGCTGGGGGTTATTATGGCGGTGACGCAATATACAAATAATCACGTCTCGCTGGCCGGGTGCCTGCTGATTATCCTGCTGGCAGCGGACTTTTTCCTCCCCATGCGGCTTCTGGGCTCCTTCTTCCACATCGCCATGAACGGCATGGCGGCCTGGGAGAAGATGGAGAACATTCTGGATTTGCAGACCCCCGTCTCCGGCACAAAAGCAGTGCCGGAAGGGGCAGCCCTTTCCTGCCGGAAGCTGTCCTTCTCCTATGACCCGGAGCGGCAGGTGCTGCAAAATGTGACACTGGACTTTCCCCGGGGAAGCTTTACCGCCATTGTGGGAGAAAGCGGCTGCGGCAAATCAACCCTTGCCTCCCTTCTCATGGGCAGAAACACCGGCTTTACCGGAAGCCTCATCCTGGGTGGCATTCCTCTGGAAGAAATCTCACAGGAAAGCCTCCTGAAAGCGATTACCTACATCGGCCATCAAAGCTACCTTTTCAAGGGTACCGTCCGGGAAAATCTTTCTATGGCCTGCCCGGAGGCGACGGACGAGGCCATGTGGGCTGTGCTGGAGCAGGTAAAGCTTGCGGATTATCTTCGGCAGGAGCAGGGGCTGGACACCCTCTTGCAGGAGCGGGGAGCAAACCTCTCCGGAGGGCAATGCCAGCGGCTGGCCCTGGCCCGGGGACTTCTCCATGACAGCCCCATCTACATCTTTGACGAGGCCACTTCCAATATCGATGCGGACAGCGAAAACCACATCGTTTCCCTGATTCAGGCTCTGGCAGGGAAGAAAACCGTGATTATGATTTCCCACCGCCTGGCAAGCATCCGGGAGGCGGACAACATCTGTGTGCTGGAAAAAGGCCGGGTGGCAGAGTCCGGCACCCACCAGGCACTGCTTAACCAAAAGGGCGTCTATGCCCGGCTTTATACAGCCCAGCAGGAGCTGGAAACCTATGCACAAGGAGGCGTTGTCCTGTGAAAAAAAGCGGATTTACTGTCATGTCCCGGCTCATCGGCCTGGTGAAGCCCCTTTCCGGCTACATGGTGCTGGCGGTGGGGCTGGGGGTGCTGGGGCACCTGTGCGCCACCGGCATTACGGTACTGGGAGGCTTTGGAATTTTGCAGATTCTGGGGCTTTCCGCCCCTCTGACCCTGGGAGGGGTGTTCGCCCTTCTGGCGGTGGCGGCGGTGCTCCGGGGCCTCCTCCGGTATGGGGAGCAGGCCTGCAACCACTTTATCGCCTTCAAGCTCCTGGCCCTTCTCCGGGACAGGGTGTTCACCGCCCTGCGGCGGCTGTGCCCTGCCAAGCTGGAGGGGAAGGACCGGGGAAACCTCATCAGCCTCATCACCTCGGACATTGAGCTTTTGGAGGTGTTTTACGCCCACACCATTTCCCCCATCTGCATTGCAGTGCTGTTCTGCCTGGGGGTGGGGGTGTTCCTGGGAAGCTATCACATCCTTCTGGGACTTTACGCCCTGATGGCTTATCTTCTGGTGGGGGTGGTGATTCCCCTGGCCACCTCCAAGCTCAGCCGGGACCGGGGCCTGCGGTTCCGGGACCAGTCCGGGGACCTGTCCGCCTTTGTGCTGGACAGCCTCCGGGGTCTGCCGGAGATTCAGCAGTACGGCAGGGGAGAGGCCCGGCTTCAGGAGATGGAACGCCGCACCGCCGCCCTTTCCCAGGTGGAAAAGGCCATGAAGGCCGCCGCCGGGGGAAACGCCGCCGTCACCGGGGCTGTAATACTCCTGCTGGATTTGGGGATGCTCCTGATTTCTTCCCAGCTTCTGGGCTTTTCCGGAAGCCTGATTGCCACCCTGACCCTTATGGGCTCCTTCGGCCCGGTGGTGGCTCTGGCGGCTCTGGGAGCCACCTTGCAGAGCACCTTCGCCGCCGGAAACCGGGTGCTGTCCCTCCTGGAGGAGTCCCCGGTGGTGGAGGAAATTACCGGCAAGCCCCCGGTGGAATTTTCCGGGGCAACTGCCAAAAACGTCACCTTTTCCTATGAAAATGAGGAGATTCTCCGGGATTTCTCTCTGGAAATCCCCAAAAACACCATTGTGGGCATCACCGGCCGCTCCGGCTCCGGAAAGTCCACCCTTCTAAAGCTTTTCATGCGCTTCTGGCAGACCGGCTCCGGTCAGGTGGCAATCGGGGAAACCTCGGTAGAGGACATCAACACAAAAAACCTTCGAAACATGGAGAGCTTCGTCACCCAGACCACCCACCTGTTCCATGACACCATCGCCAACAACCTGAAAATCGCCAAGCCGGACGCAACGGAAGGGGAACTGATTGCCGCCTGCAAAAAAGCCTCCATCCACGACTTCATTATGACCCTGCCCAAGGGCTACGACACCCAGGTGGGGGAGCTGGGGGACAGCCTCTCCGGAGGAGAGCGGCAGCGGTTAGGGCTTGCCCGAGCCTTCCTCCACGATGCCCCCTTCCTTCTTCTGGATGAGCCTACCAGCAATTTGGACAGCCTGAACGAGGGCGTGATTCTCAAATCCCTCCATCAGTCCTGCCGGGACAAGACCCTGATTCTGGTATCCCACCGGAAGTCCACCATGGGCATTGCCCAGAAGGTCTGCTCTGTGGAAAACGGGAGGGTCAGCTGATGGATGTGAATCTGGAAAAGAAAATCCTTCGGGAAATGATTGGCCTTTACTGCCGGAAAAACCACAAAACCAAAACCCTCTGCCCGGACTGCGCCCGGCTGGAAGCCTACGCTCTGGAGCGAATCGAAAAATGCCCCTTCCGTCAGACCAAAACCTTCTGCTCCTCCTGCAAGGTCCACTGCTACCGCAAGGATATGCGCCAGCAAATCCGGAAGGTGATGGCCTTCTCCGGCCCCAGACTGCTGCTTTCCCACCCGGTGCTGGTGGTGCGCCACGGTGTGGAAACCCTCAAAGCCAAGGGAAACTCTGAATAAATCGTCTGCGGCTGGATAGCGGATCTTTTTCGCCATCCATGCAGAATGAAAAACAGGAAATACATACAGTATTCCGCTGTTTTCCATTCTTTTGTCTGACGAAAAATCTCTCGCTGCCAGCTCTTGCCAATTTATTCAGAGCTTCCCAAGAAAGGAATGAAACCATGAAAAGAGTATGTTATATTGTATTGGGCTGTATCGGCGTAGGGCTGGGAGCCCTGGGTGCGGTGCTGCCCCTGCTTCCTGCCTTCCCCTTTCTCATGCTGGCCGCCTGGAGCTTTGCCAAAAGCTCCAAACGGCTGGATGCCTGGTTCAAAGGTACCAAGCTTTACAAGAATAACTTAGCGGACTTTGCCGCCGGACGGGGAATGACCAGGAAAACCAAGGTGCGGATTATGCTCACCGTCACCGCCCTTATGAGCATCGGCTTCTATATCATGGGCAGCCGGGGGATTTACGCCGGGTGCATCACCCTTGCCTGCGTGTGGGTGTTCCATATCCTCTACTTTGTCTTTGGGGTCAAGACCCTGGTAAAAGAGCGGGAGGCGGCATGAAGAAAATCCTGAGCATTTTGCTTTTGGCGAGCTTCCTTGCCACCGTGTCCGTACCCTTCACCGGGGTGATTGTCCATAAGCTGGCCTCCACGGTCTTTCTCCTTTTGAGCCTTGCCCATATCTTCACCGCCAGGAGAAAAAGCAAGCTGGGCCTGTTGCTTCTGGCCCTGGTGATTGCCGCCTTTGCCTCCGGCGTCCTGGGGATGATTCTATATGATTATCCGGCGGTTCTGGGGCTTCATAAGCTCCTCTCCATAGGAAGCGTCTTTGTCCTGGGCCTTCACAGCGCCGTATTTTTCCGAAGAAAAAGGGAAAGGGATTGACAAGTTTTCTTTCCCATGTTACAATTTTTACTGAAAATGCGAAGTGCCCCTGTCATCGTATGGAGGCTGGGGAGAATAGGGAACCCGGTGAGAATCCGGGACGGTACCGCCGCTGTATGCGTGGAGGTGCCGGGCGTGACGAAAGTCGGTCATTGGGATTACTCCTGAGAAGGCTGCCCGGTTGCCTGTGAAGCGTAAGTCAGAAGACCTGCTTGTGCACATACCGCCGAAGGGCTTGTCCCTCCGGCAACTTTCAGACGGCAGAAAACGGCTGCCCCAGTCTATCCTTTGGACTGGGGCAGCTTTTTTGTCAGGGAGCAGGTACGGCCTTTTTGCGCCGGAAGCGATCCTCAGGGCCCGGGGAACGTTTTATGGAAAATCTTAAACAAAAGGATGATTGTAACATGAAAAGATGGCTGAAAAATGCATATTTCCTCCTGGCTTTGGGGAGCATCCTGCTCCCTCTGCGAGCCAGCGCCATGCACATCGGAGAAGGCTTCCTGCCGGCCGGATGGAGCATTGCCTGGGGCGTGGTCTGCCTGCCCTTCCTGATTTACGGCCTGGTGGGGATGAAAAAGCGGATTGCCGCCACCCCTAAGGTGAAGATTCTCCTGGCCATGTGCGGAGCCTTTGCCTTTGTCCTCTCCGCCCTGAAAATCCCCTCCGTCACCGGCTCCTGCAGCCACCCCACCGGCGTGGGTCTGGGTGCGGTGCTGTTCGGGCCGGGAATCACCTCCGTGCTGGGTTTTATTGTCCTGGTGTTCCAGGCCCTGCTCCTGGCCCACGGCGGCATCACCACCCTGGGTGCCAACACCTTCTCCATGGCCGTTGCCGGCCCGGTGGCTGCCTGGCTGGTGTTCAAGGGCCTGAAAAAACTGAAGGTCTCCAACGGTATCTCCGTCTTTGCCGCTGCCTGCCTGGGAGATTTGCTGACCTATGTGGTCACCTCCATCCAGCTGGGTGTGGTCTACGGCGGCTTCGGGAAGTTCCTGGGGGTATTTGCCCTGACCCAGATTCCCCTGGCCATTGCAGAAGGCCTGCTCACCGTGGTGATTTTCAATATTCTGGAAAAGTACAGCCCCCAGGAATTGCGGGAGCTTTCCGTGCTGTAAGGAGGAGAAACCATGAAACTTTGGCAGAAAAATCTGATTTTGATTCTCATTGTGGTGCTGCTTGCGGCCATTCCTCTGTGGCTGTGCCGGGATGCGGAGTTCGGCGGCGCCGACGGACAGGCAGAAGAAGTGATTATGGAGCTGGCACCGGAATTTGATCCCATTTTCTCCCCCATTTTCGAGCCTGCCAGCGGCGAGATTGAGTCCCTTCTCTTTGCCCTCCAGGCCGCCATCGGCTCCGGTGTGGTGTTCTTCTGCATCGGCTACATGGTAGGCAAGCGGAAAAAGGCCGACTGATATGGGGACGGATCGATATGCATACAGCTCCCGGCTCCGGCGGATGAACCCGGCGGCCAAGGCCATACTCAGCCTTCTGGCCCTGACCCTGTGCCTGATTTTAGGCGGCATTGCCCCGGGGGTTTACACCCTGATTTTCATGGGGTGTCTTACGGTTTTCTGGGGCAAAATCCCCTTCCGGGTGTTCCTCCGGTTCCTTTTGGTGCCCCTGACCTTTTTGATTCTGGGGTGCCTGACCATCGGCATCGGGCTTCACCCGGCGGACACCCCCGTGGTGGCGGCGATTCCGGTAGGGGGAAAGCTCCTGGGCTTTACCCAGGCTTCTGTTTACCAGATGCTCTCCATTTGCAGCAAGTCCATGGGGGTCATGGGGGCGGTGTATTTTCTCACCCTCACCACCCCTATGACGGATCTGACCCAGGGGCTTACCCGGCTTCACATCCCGGGACTGCTTATGGAGCTGATGGAGCTGATCTATCGATTCATCTTTGTGCTGTGGGAAACGGCGGGGCAAATCCGCACCGCCCAGGAATCCCGGTTGGGCTACCGGGGCTTTGCCCGGAGCCTCCGCTCCCTGGGAATGCTGGCCTCCATGGTGTTTTTGCGGGCCTGGAAAAAGGCCGACCGGGTGTACTGCGCCCTGGAATCCCGGGGCTACACCGGCACCTTGAAAACCCTGCCGGAGGGCTATGAAAAGGGAGGGCTGTGCTTTCTCTTTGCCGCCCTGGTGCTTGCCGGGCAGGTTTTCTGTTATCTTTGGGAGGTGGGAATCCTGTGAGCTATGCCATTGAAGGAAAAAATCTTTACTATACCTATTCCGACGGCACCAAAGCCTTAAATGGGGTGAGCCTTGCAGCGGAAACGGGAAAAATCACGGGAATTTTAGGCAGCAACGGCGCCGGAAAGTCCACGCTGTTTTTGAACCTGAACGGCGTCTGCACCCCGGAGGCGGGGGAGGTGTACCTTGCCGGGGAGAAGGTCACCTACAACCGGAAGGGCATTGCCCGGCTTCGTCAGGGGGTGGGGATTGTGTTCCAGAACCCGGACGACCAGCTGTTTTCCGCGGACGTGTACCGGGACATCTCCTTCGGCCCGGTGAATCTGGGGCTGCCCCCGGAGGAGGTACACCGCCGGGTGGAGAAGGTCATGAAGCAGATGGATATTACCTCGCTGAAAGACAAGCCCACCCATGCCCTCTCCTACGGCCAGAAAAAGCGGGTGGCCATCGCCGGGGTGCTGGCCATGGAGCCGGAGGTCATTATCCTGGACGAGCCCACCGCCGGCCTGGACCCCCAGGGCGTGAGCAGCATCGTGAAGGTTCTCCGGGAAATTCGGGATTGTCTCCACATCACCATCCTCCTGTCCACCCACGACATGGACATGGTGCCATTGCTCTGCGATTACTGCTACCTCCTTTCGGAGGGACAAGTACAGTCCCAGGGCACCCCGGAGGAGCTCTTCTCCCAGCCGGAGCTTCTGCGGCGCCACCGCCTCCGGCTGCCAAGAATCAGCCATCTTATGGAGATACTCCAGAAAAAAGACGGCATAGGCCCCGGCAGCCGAGTCTGCACCATCTCCCAGGCAAGGAAAGAACTCCGCCGCCTCCTGAAAACAAACCATTAACCATACTTTTAACCCCCTCCTTTTCCACATTCCCGAAAAGGAGGGGGTTTGGTTTGGCGGGGTCAACCTTTGCCGCTGGGGGAACGGGGTAAGGGCAGGGGCTGCGCCCGCTCTGCCCGGAGGAGAATATGCAGGGTCAGGCAAAAATCCGGGTCCTTCAAGTCCCCATCAAGGAGCTGGGTGATATGGGCCAGCCGGTCCAGAAGGGTGGAGCGGTGCAGATACAGAGCCGCCGCCGTTTTGGTGACGGACAGGTGGTTGTCCAGATACACCCCCAGGGTGTGGAGGTAGGAGACTTGGGAGGCTTCATCGTGGGCTTTCAGCCGCTTCAACCCCTCCGGGTAAAATACCCAGGCAGGACGGCTTGCCAGAGCGCCGGTGAGAAGCTGGGGCAGCAGGTAGTCCTGAAAATAAAACACGCCCCTGCCTTTGTCCTGGGACAGGCCGTTTTCCAAGGCCCCGGAAGCCTGAAACCAGGCGTGGTTGGCATCGTACAGGCTGGAAAACACCGCCGAAATGCCGCACAGCAGCCCCAGCTTTTCCAGCACCGGCAGCAGCGGTTCCACCGTCTCCTGCTCCGTGGCAGCAGCCGGGAGGAAGCCTGCCACAGAATCCCCGTATTCAAAGGCCATGGCCCCGGGGCATTGCTCTTCCAGGGAGGCGGACAGATAGGCCCCAGGCAGGGCCGGCTTGCCGGAGGCTGGCAGCAGCCGGATACAGACCCAGCTGTGGCTGCCGTTTTCCATACTCAGTGCCCGGCGGTACTCAAAGTCCACGCTCTGTCCCCCGATGATGCTCCGCAGTGCCCGACGCACTGCGGAACGGGTGCTGGCCAGCACCGGATTCTGCTGAATCCCCTGACGCAGCAGCTTGCACAGGAACACCGCCAAGGTGCTGTCCGAATCCCGGAAGGGACGCTGCCCCTCAAGAATCGTCAGACAGCCCAGGTACTCCTCCTGGTCAAAAATATTCACCGACAAAGAGCGGCGGCCCTGAAGCTCCAGCAGCAAGGGCTCCCGTACATGGGTGGAGATATCGTGCAGGGAGAGGAAGGTGGCCATTTTTTCCGGGTCGAAGGATTCCGTATCCAGCCGCAGTCCCAGCTCCTTTTGCAGGTACGCCTCCTCCGTTACCCCCAGGTATCGGAAGTCCGAGCCCATCAGGAGCAGAGGATTTTCAAAAATCCCTCTGCTGGCCTCCAGCATCCGGCTCAAGCTGGCACCGTGGCGCAGCACCGTCCACAGCTGCTCCTCCCAGCGGTCATACCGGTCAAAAATCCCCTGCACCAGGTTGAACACCTGAAAAATATCCCACTGCCCTTCCACCAGAATCACGCTGCACCGGTCATAGTAGGCGTTGAGGTTCCAGTGATGCCCCAGACAAATCAGGCATACATTCTCCCCAATGCCGGGCCGCTGGGGGAGATGGTCCCCGGAGCATACATACACCCGGTTTTTTTCAAAGACTTTGTTCCTGTCCAGGTAAAATTCCGGCCGCTGCAGCACCAGGTCGCTGCCGTTCCGACCCTGAAGCGTCACCGTATGCAGCCGTTCCTTCATTCTCCAGTATAAGATGTCCGGGCTGAGCTTCATACCCCTGTTCCCCCTGTAATTTTTCTTTCATTATAAATTCCTGCGAAAACCCTGTCAACCCGCCCCATACATTTTGTATGGAGATTCCGGGGGAATATGGCGGATTAGCCAAAATTCAACCATACAATTTGTATGATTTGGCGGGATACAACCTGTATGGCTCCCAGGGGGAAAAACCGTCCTTTTTGTAGAATATCCCACCGGCCCCCTTCGCCTTTATAATAATGGCACAGCAAACAAATGATGGGAGGAATACCATGCTGAAAGAAAAATTGGACTCCAGGAAGTGCTTTGCCACCGCCTGGGGCAAGCTGATTACGGAGGATGAGGCCTACCGCCAGCTGAACCGGCAGATTGCCGCCTTTACCGCCAACCTGTTCCAGGTTATGCGGATTTTTGAGCCCAGCTGGGAAAAGCGCACCGAGGCCATTTGCAGCATCGCCAACATGATGAACATGGCTGTGGCAGGCACCCCGGAGCAGCAGAAGGATTATGTAAACGAATCGCTGTATGAGGCCTTCAACATCCCTGAGCTGTGCGAAAAGTCCAGCTGGCTGGGAGGCATTACCGGAGACTCGGGAGACGAGTGGGAGAACATGGCCGGCCGGGTCATTCAGTTTACCCGGAATCGGGTGGAGAAGGAGCTGGACACCTGCCCCTGGGACATTGTAGGCAGCGAGCTTTGCAACATGACCACCAGCATGTTCACCGCCAACTTCGACCTGGCTTCTTCCCATGGCACAGACAATGAGGTATCTCTGAATATGTGCCAGGCACGGGGCTGCGGCAACAAGCACTGCCGGGTAGTGGCAGAGCGGCGGGATGTGTATAATCTTCCCCAGCAGGGCTGGCTGGACCATATGCAGCAGCCGGTGGACCCCATTCACGACACTCCCAGGGAGCGGATGGTGAAAGAGGGCCAGTGCCTGCGCAACGGTCAGTACACCCAGAGCTTCGGAGAGGAGACCTCCCTGGAGCAGGCCTACCATTGGGTGGCTCAGATGGGCTGGGTCTGGTCCGTCCAGTTCCCCATGATGGCCATTAAGGATATGGCCCCGGACGAGGATGAATTCCTGCGAGTGTTCCGGATTGTCTTTGCCACCGCAGGGAAAAACCAGTTCATGGACCCCTTTGCCAAGGAGGGTCTGCGGAGTTATCTGGGAGTGCCCCACGAGCTGGACGACAATGACGGCCGGCTTTTGGGGGGCTACATCCGCTATATGCTGGATGTGCAGCAGGTGCCCTACACCATGGAGCGGTGGACCAAGGATGAAACCTGGATTCGGGTCAAGAACGAGGACTTTACCGCCCGGTATGAAATGGCACCGCTGGAGGAGCTGGTGGATGCTTACGAGGCCCAGTGGAACGGTGCCGCCAAGACACTGGTAAGCCCGGAATGGTCCTGTGTCATCGAGGGCCGGGAGGAAGAAACCATGTATATCAAGGTCATCCGCAGGGAAGACCCCCGGATGCTGTAAGGAGGTGCGGGAAAATGCTGTTTCGAGAGGATAAAGTGGCAAGAGCCGATGCCCAGGCCATCCGTCAGGGGGTAGGTCTGTACCGCTGGACCCATGATCTGGTGGAGGTCACGGGAGAGGATGCCCTGGAAGTGCTCCAGAAAATTTACATCAGCGACCTGTCCAAGGTGGCAGTGGGCCGCTCCAAGTACACCGCCTCCCTGGACGAGGCTGGGGAGATTATTGACGATGTGATTGTCATGCACATGGAGGAAGGATGCTATTGGGTATCCGACCTGTACGGCCCCCGGCTGCTGCCCTGGATTGAAAAGCACAAGGGTCAGGCCCGGGTGCAGGCAAAGCTCATCACCTATGATTGGGATATGTACGCCGTCCAGGGGCCGGACAGTCTGAAGGCCATGAATGCCCTTCTGGATGCCCCGGTGGACGAGCTGAAGCGGTTTGCCATCTGCCAGCGGAAAATCGGGGACATCCCTGTGTATATCCACCGCTCCGGCTTCACCGGAGAGAACGGCTATGAGATTTATGCCGCCTTTGACAAGAGCCAGGCCATTCACGATGCTGCGCTGCAGGCGGTGGAGCAGGCAGGCGGCCGGGAACTGCAGACGCTGGAGGTGTATGTGCGCTCCGTCCCCATGGAGAAGGGCTTTGCCCTGAAGCAGGACTTCAAGCACCTGAGCCCCTACGAGTGCGCAATGGGCTGGGCCGTGGCGGAGAACAAGGACTTTATCGGCAAGGCCGCAGCCCTGGAGCGAAAGGCCCATCCCAAATACCGGATGGTGGGACTGGAATTTTCAAGAGAATCCACAGAGGATATTTCCATCTGGGAGCGGGTCTATTGGTACGGTGTGGAGGTGGGCCGCTGCGCCCAGACCATCTACGGCTACACTGTGGACAAGAACATCGGCTTCGCCACCCTCCGGGCAGATGTGCCGGATGGGGCAGAGGTAACGGTGGGATGCAACGATTCTCCCGCTGTGGTTGTAAATAAGGTATTCTGCTAAGGAGGTAACTATGGGCAGACTGGATGGAAAAGTATGTATCGTAACCGGTGCTTCCGCCGGCATTGGAAGGGCCACCGCCCGGCTGTTTTGTCAGGAGGGAGCCCGGGTGGTTGCCGTGGCTCGCCGGGAGGAACGGCTGGAGGAGCTGGCCCGGGAGTGCAAGGACCTGGCCGGAGAGATGACCTGGTACGCAGGGGATGTGAGCACCCCGGAGACCGCCGCAGCCATGGTGAAGAAGGCGGTGGATACCTTCGGACGGCTGGATGTGGCGGTAAACGGCGCCGGCATTATGGATGACAATACCGCCATTGGGGATATGTCCGATGAAATGCTCCTGAAAACCTTCCAGGTCAATACCTTTGGCCTGATGTACGGTATGCGGGAGGAATGTCGGCAGTACCTGGCCCAGGGAGATGGGGGCGTGATTGTGAATATCTGCTCCGTGGGCGCCACCCACCAGACTTCCGGCGCTGCCTACTGCGCCAGCAAGGGCGCAGTACTGGCGGCCACCAAGAACACGGCCTTCATGTATATGGAGGAGGGGATCCGGTGCAATGCCGTCTCCCCCGGCGGGGTGGTGACGGATATTCCTCTGGTGATGCCCCCCTCCGACCCCTTCGGCTTCGGACGCACCGGCAAGCTCCTGGAGTTCTCCGGAGAGCTGGCTATGCCGGAGGATCTGGCGGATGCCATTTTGTTCCTGGCCAGTGACCAGTCCCGCTATGTCAACGGTGAAGAGCTTAAGTGTGACGGCGGCTGGACCTGCTTCTGAAAAAACACCGGGCAGCCTTCTGGCTGCCCGGTCAGCGTGTCAAAAAACCTTTTTGACACGCTGCCAGACGGTCAAAAAAGGCACAAAGACAAGCAAACGCCGCCCGTAGGCGTACATGGGGTACGGTAGGGCGGCGTTTGCGCAGTAAGGCAAAAGCGTTGCGCAGCAACAATTTCCGGGCTTTTGTTGGAGGAACTGCACCTGGTTTTTCTACTAAGGAAGCTCTGAATAAATAGGCAAGAGCTGGCAGCGAGAGATTTTTTGTCAGACAAAAGAATGGAAAACAGGGGAATACTGTATGTATTTCCTGTTTTTCATTCTGCATGGCTGGCGAAAAAGATCCGCTATCCAGCCGCAGACGATTTATTCAGAGTTTCCCTAATCCTCCAAAAGGGGATGAAAGCCCATTTCCTTCTGCTTTTGCCGGTTTGGGACTTTATTGACAGTCTGACCGGGCAGCCTTCTGGCTGCCCGGTACTTTTATTCGATGGCCTGCAATTCCTTGTCCAGGTCCTCCAGATGGGGCTTAAGATGTGCCGACTGGGGGAAGCTTGCCAGCTTCCGCAGGGTCAGTCCGCCTACCAGCTTCATCTGAGGGTTCTTGGAAGCCCCTTCGCTGTACTTATCCAGCACCGCAGCTGCTGCCGGATTCTTGAGAATGTCCTTTACCTTGCTGTCCAGAGAAAATGCCATGATTTGTTACCTCCTGTTTTTGTTGTTTTTCTGCCATTATTATATAAAAAAACCGGCAGACACACCAGCCTGCAAACAGGCGGGGTTGTTGCTTTCAGAGTCCGTCAGATTGTGGGCCCCGCCGCAGAAAATCCCGCCGTCAGGCCGGAGGAATTTTGTGGTTTTATCTATCGACTTTCCCCGCTCTTTCGTGGTATAATTCCCTTATGGAAACTCTGAATAAATCGTCTGCGGCTGGAAAGCTTATCTTTTTCGCCATCCAC
>OEQQ01000037.1_pt1 | contig 42325 bp, 42 predicted proteins | sample 1539741 | NCBI WGS metagenome assembly OEQQ01 (sample SAMEA3891876, study PRJEB23780) | metagenome | biome: terrestrial biome; feature: animal house; material: Caecal content | place: Italy | collected 2015-05-05
GCCGATTCCCGTCCCATCCCGGCCTTCTTCGGCTCCTCCCGCTTCGTTCCGCCCGCCTCTTTTGGGAAAAACAGGCTCATCTGGCCTTCCAGGCTGCTCCTCTCTTCCTCCGAAAGCAGGCGGATGGATCCGTATTCCCCGTCGAACCCGGGCGAGCGTTCCACCCGGCCTTCCCGCAGGCGGCGGATCCCCTCCGCCACCAGCGGCCCGGCTTCCTTCCGGATGTCCTCTACGGGCGTCTGCCGCAAAATCCCGAATTCCGGCCCCAGAGCGGACAGCAGGGATTCATATTGTTCCTGCACCTTTTTCCCGGCCGCCGAACGGCCTGTGGAAGCGGCGATCACCTCCGGCAGGGGCACCAGGCTCTCAAAGGGCAGGCCGCCCGGCTTTTCATATCCCTCCGGCCGGTCCGCCAGCTCCTCCACCCGGTGCTGGACGCCGATGGTGATCTTCTTTCCGCAGACCGGGCAGACGTTCCCCCAGGCGCGGCTCTCCGCCGGGCTGATGCACAGGCCGCACTTTCTGTGCCCGTCGAAATGGTACTTCCCTTCCTCGGGGAAAAACTCGACGGTTCCCGCCAGCCCTTTCCCCCTCTCAACGGCATCCGAAATCCCCTGCCAGGACGGCTCCCCGTCGAAGAGGGTGGCCTCCCGCCCCAGTTTGGAAGGGGAGTGGGCGTCCGAACTGGAAATCAGCTGATACCGGTCCAGGGCGGAAAGGCGCCAGTTCATGGGCGGATCCGAAGACAGCCCGGTTTCCAGCGCATGGATATGGGGAGTCAGATCTTCAAAGCAGTCCTCGATCCGGTCGAAACCCGAAAAGGCCCCGAACAGGGAAAAATGCGGCGTCCAGATATGCGCGGGCACGTAGATCGCTTCCGGGGAGGTTTCCAGCATGATTTCCAGAAGATCCCTGCAGTCCAGCCCCAGGATGGGCCTTCCGTCGGAATGGATATTTCCGATGAGCTCCAGCCTGCCGGTCAGCCGCCGCGCATCCTCCAGGCCGGGCAAAATCAGCACGCTGTGCACCTTGCGCACCCGGTCCTTCTTTTTGTAGATGGAGCTGATCTCCCCGGTGACCACGAATTTGGGGCGCCGGCTCTCCCAGGCCCCTTCTCCCGGGATCCGGTACGCCTCTTTCAACACGTACAGGCCGTTTCCTTCCGGCTCCAGCTTTTCCTCCAGCTCCTGCCGCCAGGCGGGGTGCGTGAAATCCCCCGTCCCGATCAGGTCGATCCCCTTTTTTCTCGCCCAGAGCTCCAGGTGCTCCGGCGTGGCGTCCTTGCTGGTAGCCCTGGAATATCTGGAATGAATGTGCAAATCTCCGATATACATCCCGTTTCCTCTTTCGTCGTCAGTCTTATTCGTCCCGCTTTATTGGTCCCGCTCTTCTCCCGGACCGCCCCGTCCGGAAAAGCTGCCGGAAAAGCCGCGTTCAAACCGCTCAAACGTTTCTGCGTCCAGCAGCAGCTCCGTCCACAGGCCTCCCGCTTCCTGCGCCTTTTGATCCGCGAAAAAGCCCAGCTTTTCGCACAGCTTCCGGGAGGCGGCGTTGTCCCGGCGCACCCGGGCCCGGACGGCGGGCAAATCCAGTTCTTCGAATCCGTACCGGAGCACCGCCCGGCAGGCTTCCTTCGCGTAGCCCTTTCCCCGTTCCTCCGGGGCGATGGCGAATCCCAGGCAGGGCTCCGGCGCGTCGCCGGCCATCTCCAGGCCTGCCCGCCCGATGACCTGCCCGCCCGGGCGCAACGTCACCGTCCAGATCCCGAATCCGTAAAAGCCGTAAACATAACGGCGATAGGCCCGGATCACCTCCCGCCTGGCCGCCGGATCCTCCTCCATGGGCTCCAGAAATCCCGCATCCTGAGCGTCCTTTTGGATCCGGTACAGGATGTCCGCGTCGTCCTCCACCGTTTCCCGGATGGACAGCCGCCGCGTATCCGCGATTCGCCAGGGCAGGCCCGCGTGGCGCTGCCAGACTCTTCCGAGCTCCTCTTCCCCGATCCGTTCCGCCATCCGCCGGACCCATGCCGCGCCGCTTTCCGCGCTGCGCCCTTCAGGGCTTTCCCCGCCGTCTTCCCGGCAGCCTTCCTCCCCCGCCGGCGCCCGAAGATTTCCTTCCTCCGGCGCAAAGCAGAAGGAAATCCCGGACAGATCCAGCTCCCGGTTCTCCCGCGTGAGCACAAAGGCCACGCATTCCCCTTCCCCCTGCAGCCGCCTGGCCTCCGTGGGATCGTCCGTCAGCCAGACCGGCCTGCCGTCCGCCCTTTTTCCGCTTTCCCCGACCTCCGGAAAAAATCGTCCTTTCAAAGCATTTTCCTCTCCCGGCCCTTTACGCCGACGCGGTTTTTCTGTTACAATAGGTGACACATCTTGGATACCAATATAGTAATCCATTTCAAACAGGAAAGGAAGTATCGATTTTATGGCACAGAATCCGATTGTTACGATCACCATGGAAAACGGCGGCGTCATCCGGGCCGAACTCTATCCCGAAATCGCCCCCCAATCCGTCAACAACTTCATCAGCCTGATTCGGAAGGGCTTTTATGACGGGATCATCTTCCACCGCGTCATCCGGGATTTCATGATCCAGGGCGGCGATCCGGAAGGCACCGGCTGCGGCGGCCCCGGCTACTGCATCCGCGGGGAATTTTCTTCCAACGGCTTTTCCAACAGCTTAAAGCACACCGCCGGCGTCCTCTCCATGGCGCGCACCATGGTTCCCGACTCCGCGGGCAGCCAGTTCTTCATCATGCACAAGGATTCCCCCCATCTGGACGGCCAGTACGCGGCCTTCGGCAAGGTGACGGAGGGAATGGACGTGGTGAACAAAATCGCGGAAACCAGAACCGACTGGTCCGACCGCCCGCTGGAAGAACAGAAAATCCGTTCCATGACCGTGGAAACCTTCGGCGTGGACTATCCGGAACCGGAAAAACTTCAGGAGCGCTGAGAAAAACAAAGGAGGGAGGCCATGCCTCCCTTTTCTCCTTTCTGTCCCCTCATTCCCGATATCCTTCCCGGACGAAGGGCTCTTCGATTTTCGTCTCCACCAGCAGCCCGTATTTTTTCGGATGCCGCCAGGCGTTGCCGTGTGCCTCTTCGGCGCGGTAGCTGCGGAGCAGCTCCAGATCCAGGCCGGCCATGTAAATCCCCTCTCTTCCGTCCGCCTGCAGGATGCACATATCCCGGGATCCCTCCTGGTCCGGAAGGTACGCCACGCCGTCGAAGACGCTGGAACCCCCGTTGCAGTCCGGCACGGTGTCCGGATAGTTGCAGGTGGCCACGGCCAGCATGTTCTCAAAGGCTCTGGCCCGAAGCTGGGAAAGCCGGTTGATTTCCATGGGGCAGGCGTTGGGCACAAGGATCAGCTCCGCCCCCTGGAGCATCAGGATCCTGGCGCTCTCCGGAAATTCCCTGTCGTAACAGATCATGGCCCCCACCTTCACCGGGCCGCAGGCCGTATCCAGGCTGACTGTACAAAACCCGTCTCCCGGCGTCAGATTTCGCTCCACGTCGAAATCGCAGGTATGTACCTTCGAATAGGAAAGCCTGCGCTCCCCGAAGCGGTCGAACAGCACCAGCGTGTTGCGCGGATCCCCGTCGTAATGTTCCAGCAGGGTGATGCCCACGGCCATTTCCAGCTCTTTGGCCAGAGCCCCGAAGGCGTTGACGAACTCCCCGTCCGCGGGAATCGCCTCCGCCTTCCACTCTTCCTCCGGACGGCCGTAAATCCGGTATCCGTTGCTGTACATTTCCGGAAACAGGGCGATATCCGCCCCCATTTCCCGCGCTCTCCGGCAGGCCTCCCTCCCCTTCTCCAGGTTCGCCCGCAGGGAATCGCAGGGCGCGATCTGCAGCAGGGCGATCTTCAACGTGCGCATATTCCTTCTCCTCCCGTCTCCTTTTTCGTTCTATTTTACAGGATTTCGATCAGGAAGGAAAGGGGAAAACCCGCCTTTTCCCCGGGTTTTATCCCTTGATCCCGCCCGCCATCATCCCGTGCCGGAAGTTCTTCTGGGCGCAGGCGTAGACGATGAGGATGGGGATCATGGAAATCAGGCTCCCCGCCATCAGCACGTTGTACTCCGTCCCGTACTGGCCGTTCAGGTTGTTCAGCGCCAGGGTCAGCGTCATCTTGTTCTTATCCGTCAGCATCAAAAGCGGCCAGAGGTAGTCATTCCAGCTCTCCATGAACGTAGTGACGGTCAGCGTTGCCACCGACGTGCTGCAAAGCGGGAGGATCACCACCCGGAAAATCCGGAGCATCCCGGCCCCGTCGATGCGGGCCGCCTCCAGGAAGTCGTCCGGGATGGAGCGCATCTGCTGCACCAGCATGAAGATTCCGAAGGCCCGAAACAGGGAGGGAAGGATTACGCTGGGATACGTGTTGATCAGTCCAAGCCTGTTCATCACCACAAACAGCGGGATCAGCGTCACCTGCGTGGGGATCATCATGGAGGCCAGATACAGGTTCAGCACCGCCCCCGCGCCCGGGAAACGGATTTTCGTGAAGGCGAAAGCCGCCATGGAAGAGGACAGGATCGTGATCAGCGTATAGCTGACGGTGATGAAAAAGCTGTTGAAGATGGCCCGCAGAAACGGAAAGCGGGAAAACACTTTCCCGTAGGCGTCCAGCGTGGGCTCCTCCGGGATCCACTGCACCGGAATTTCCATCAGCGCTCCCCTGCCCTTTAAGGAAGTGGATACCATCCAGAAAAACGGGATCATCACGATGACCGAGATCAGGCAGGCGATCGCATAGAACCGCACCGACTTCCAGAACCTATGATTCATAATGCACCCATCCTTTCTGCAGCTTCATCTGGATCGCCGTCAGGGTAAAAATGATGAGGAACAAAAGCCAGGACCAGGCGGACGCATAGCCCATCCTGAAATACTGGAATCCGTATGTGTAAATCCGCTCCACCATCACCTGAGTGGCCCCGTTGGGCCCTCCCTCCGTCATGATCATCACCTGCGGAAAAAGTTGAAAGGCGTTGATCAGCGACATGATCAGGCAAAAGAAGATGGAAGGGGTCAGCAGGGGCAGCGTGATCCGGAAGAACTGCTTCCTCCCGGTGGCCCCGTCCACCCTGGCGGCCTCGTAGTATCCCGGGTCGATGGCCTTCAGGCCGGACAGGAGAAACAGGCCGAAAAATCCCATATCCTTCCAGACGGAAGCCAGGACGATGGCCGGCATGGCCCAGATTTCGCTGGTCAGCCAGCCCGGCCCTTCGATTCCCGCCAGGGCCAGCAGCTGATTTAAGATCCCGTACTGCGGGCTCAGCACCCATTTCCAGATCAGGCTGGCCGCCACCCAGGAGGTCAGCACCGGAATGTAGTACAGCACCCGGAATACGGCGATCCCTTTCATATTCCTGTTCAAAATCACCGCGATCCCCAGCGACGCCGCAAAAACCAGCGGGATATACAGAACGATATAGTACAGGGTGTGCCCCAGCACCTCCCAGAACTCCCCCGTGCCCAAAATCCGGGCGTAATTGTCCACGCCCACAAAATGGGAGCTCAGCGTTTCCCAGGTCAGCGCGTCCAGCCCGTTCCAGTCCGTCAGGCTGATGACGATGGAAACCAGGATCGGCATCAGGCTGAATACGACCATCCCCAGAAAACTGGGCATCATAAATGGAATGGACGCCAAAAGCGCCTTTCTTTTTCTTCTGTTTCTCATGCCACTCGCCTTTCTGCAGGATTTCCTGCAGACCGCAGCGGCTGCGGGCCGGTCTTCGGTTCCAGGCCGCAGCCGCCGTTTTTCCTCTCATTTTTTCCGGTCGCTTATCGCCGGGCCCCCGCTGTCATTCCAGGGAAATCTGCGCTTCGCATTCGCTCTGGGCCTGATCCAGCGCCTCCTGCGCCGAAATCTTCCCGGATGCGGCCTGGGAGAGCTTGTCGGTAATGATATCGCTCATCAGCGCATAATCTTCGATGATGGGAGCGACGGTCAGGTATTCCAGGGAATCGAACACCGCCTGCCGGTTGTCGGGAGGAGTCAGTTCCAGATAGCCGGACAGCACTTCGTCGTCGTTGATGGCCGGAAGATCCCAGCCCGCTTCGATCCGGATCTGCGCCGCCGCGTCGCTGGACGCCAGCCAGTTGATCCAGGTGGCCGCCGCTTCCTTCTTTTCGCTCTCCGCGTTGACGACCAGGGCATTGCTGAAGAAGTGGGTCGCCTTCTGCGTTCCGCCGGGCTCCACGCAGATATCCCACGCGAAATCACAGCTGTCCGCAAACGTGGTGAACGCCCAGATGCCGGTGGGGATCATGCCGAGGCGTCCGCTCTGGAACAGATCCCAGTCGCCCATACCGCCCATCTGCTCCTCGTTGGGCTGCACGTTGGTATCGGTCACCTTGCTGATCATCATTTCCGCCGCCTGCAGGTTCTCCGGGGAATTGATGGTGAAAGCCGTCCTGTCTTCGTTCAAAATGCTGCCGCCGTACTGCACCGCCACCTTGAAGAATTCGTTGAAGGTGATGGGCTGGTAGATCCCGTATGTGTTCTCATCCAGCGCCCGGATGGCCGCAGCCGCTTCCAGGGCGTCATCCCAGGTCCAGTCGTCGGATGGATAATCGATCTGCGCCTGATCGAACAGATCCTTATTGTAAATCAGAACCACGTTGGAAAAGTTTCCGGGCACGCCGTACTGTTTTCCGTCGATATTGAACGCGCTCAGGGCCGTTTCGTTATAGCCGGAGGTATCGATGCCGGTCAGTTCCGCCAACGCCCCCTTATTGGCATAGGCCGCGAAATTCTCGATATTGAGCTCGTAGCAGTCCGGAGCCGTGCCTCCCGCCACGCGCGTCTGCATCTGCGTGAAGTAGTCGTCGAAACCGATGGTCTCGATTTCCACCGTGATATTGGGATACTCCTCCTGAAACGCCGCGTACATCCTCTCCAGCGTCTCCTCGTTTCCGCCGGAGGCGTTAAAATTCGCATAGGTGATGGTCACGGGCTCCGCCGCATCCGATTCCGCCGCGATATCCACCGTTTCCGCATTTTGGGCGGTCTCCGCCGTCCCGTTTCCCGCGTCCGCCTGCTCCGATGTCTGCGGATCCGCAGCCGGGCTTTCCGCCGTAGCGGCCGCTCCGTTTCCGCAGCCCGCCGCAGCGAGCATCGCGATGCTCAATCCCGCCGCCAACATTTTTCTGATCTCTTTTTCTTTCATTTTTGCTCCCTTCCGCGCTCCTTCGCGCATTCTATCTGTTTCCTTCCTATTTAATCGGTTAACCTGCCGGAGCTTTCCCTTTGCACATCCCCCTTTCCGCCGGCCGTCAGGCCATCCGCTCCCAGGTAATCCTCACGTCGTCCGGCCCCTCATAGCGCACTTCGTTTTCGTTCCAGCTCAGCGCGATGTCCCCTTCTTCCCGCGCCAGGCGGTATGTTCCCCCCGGGCCCGCCAGCAGGCAGTGGATTTCCTGCGCATCGCCGTCTTTTCTCTCCCCGGCGCCGAGGCCGTCTCGCGCCGCACCGCGCAGCGCCACCGCCCGGCCGCTCCGAAGGTAGACCGGGAACTTCTCCCTGGGATCCGATTCCGCCTGCCGGCAGCCGTCGTATTTTTTCCGGGTGAACAGGCCGTACCACTCACCCGGCGGGAACCACAGCCGGCGTCCTGCCGCCCCTTCTTCCAGCAGGGGCGCCACCAGAAGGCTTTCCCCCAGCAAAAATTCGTCCTCCGCTTCCACCGCTTCGGCCAACTGCGCCCATTCGTACACCAGGGGGCGCATCATGGGGCGGTTTTCCCGGCAGCAATCCCGCGCAGTGCCGTAAAGATACGGATGCAGATTCATGCGCAGCCTGTGCCAGAACCGGATTTCTTCCACGAATTCCGGACAGCCCCGCGCGTCCGCAACGTTCCACGGGCTCCTTTCGTTATTTCCTTCCGCGCCCGGCATCAGATCCGCAAACTGCCCTCCGTCCGGCTCGGAATGCCATTGCATCACCGGCGCGAAGCAGGCCAGCTGCGTGGCTCTCCGATACAGATCCAGAGACGGCAGCGGCCCGGCGAAGCCTCCGATGTCGAAGCTCCAGAACGGGATCCCGGTCATGGCCGCTGAGAGCCCCGCGCCCAGCACGCTCTTCAATTCCCCGTTTTCGGACTGCTGATCCCCGGCCCAGTGAATGGGCGCTCTGTGCGCTCCGGAAAATCCGGCCCGGGAAAACAGAACCCCTTTTGGCCCCACGAAATCCGAATACGCTTCCGTATAGGCGCGGGCATACGCGTTTTTCGCCTCTTCGCCGTCCTCTCCGCCGGACAGCTTCAAATCCCTGCGATAGATGAACTCCCCTCCGTCGGTTTTAAATCCGTCCACTCCCATCTCCAGCAGATACCGCCGTTTCTCAAACCAGACGCGGCGGGTCAGCGGATTGGTGAAATCCGGAATCAGGGAACCGGAAAACCAGTTTCCTTCCGGAATCCGGTAGGGCTCTCCGCCCTCCAGCATGACGCACAGCCGCCGTCTGACCGCGTCCTCCTGATCCAGCTCCAGCTGCCTGCAGGGCGGCTCCCATTTTTCCAGACGCTTATAGGCGGGGATCTGCCACAAAACCAGCCGGATTCCCTTTTCGTGGAGGGTCCGGATCATCCCCTGCGGATCCTTCCACCAGGGGCTTTTGCTGAAATCGAAATCCTCCGGCGAAAGGGCTTCTCCATCCGGTCGGGGCTCGTAGGACGCCCCGTTCCAGATATAGAACGTGGCTTCATCGCTCCAGGCTTCCAGCACCATGACCGTGGCCGGAAAATCGTACCGTTCCAGCAATTCCAGCTGACGCTCCACATCCTCCTGGCAATGCCATCGATTGGCGGAAATCCAGATGCCGAACGCGTACGCGGGCGGCAGTTTTGCCGGGCCGAACCGCTCCATATACGCGGAGATCACTTCCGGAACGGTGCCGGAAAAAAAGACCGCGTCCGCTTCCGGCGGGATCCTGCAGACGATTTCATCCCCGAAGGAAAACTCCGTCTCCCTTTTCGTATCCACATAGAGCCCGATCCCGGCATCCGTCACGAAAAACGGCGCCGGCAAATAGGTATAATGCCCCTGGTGGCAGAACTTCTCCACCACCTGATTGACCGAAGTTTTTCCCTTCTGGTTGAGCCCGTTGAATTTTTCCCCCATCCCGTAAGCGCCCGCATAATCCAGCCGGATCGTCAGGACGTCCCGATCCCCCTGCCGGGTTCTGGAAACGGCGGCTTTTCTGCCGTCCGGGGAAAAAATCTCCAGTCCCGCGTCGCCTCCGGCCATCCGTATCGTCTTCATTCAAACCTCCGTTCCGGAGCGTAAGGGACGGACTAAGAGAAACTGCCAACGCGATTTCTCTTCCGCCGTCCGGGCGGTTTGCGACGCTCCGGCACAAATCGCCACCCGATTCACGCCCGCTTCACCGCCGCTTCACGCTGTCCCGCTCCACCAAGCTGACCGGCAGGACCTCTTCCACCCGCGGCATGGACGGGTTTTCCATATTCTGGACCAGAAGGGTCACGGCCCTCTCCCCCTTCAGGGAAATCTGCTGCCTGACGGTGGTGAGCCCCGGCGTCAGATAGGCGGAAATATCCAGATCGTCGAATCCCATCACCGAAATGTCCTCCGGCACCCGGACGCCCGCCTCATAGAACCCCTTCATCAGGCCGATGGCGAAAATATCCGCCGTAGCCACCACGGCGGTCACGTCCGTTTTCTCCCTGGCGATCCGCCGCGCGATGGCAACGCCGCTGTCATAATCCACCGTCTCTTCAAACAGATATTCTTCCCGATAGGGAACGCCGAACTCCTCCAGCGCCTCCCGATATCCCTTAAACCGCTTCTGCATCACGCCGCTGTCGTGGAGCAGGCCGGACACCAGCGCGATCTTCCGATGGCCCGCCTCCAGCACGTATCGGGTCGCCATCCAGGAACTCCTCTCGTCGTCGATCCGGATCGCGTGGAACCAGTCGTACTTGCAATAGCTGTCCACCAGCACCACCGGGACTTCCAGCTGCTTGAGCTGGCTGAAAAACCGGTTCTGATAGGTGCCGATGATGATCACCCCATCCAGATTCCGCTCGCGGATCAGGTTCAGATAGTCCTCCGTCACGTCCGTGGCGGAGATCAGCACATGATAGCCGTTCTGCCGCGCATGATATTCGATGCTCCCAAGGATCTCGCTGTAAAAATTGTTGCGGAACATCAGCGTGCTTCCCGGCTCGGTCTGGGGAACCACCACGCCGATCAGGCGGGTGTCCTTTTTGGACAGCCCCCTGGCGTTCAGATCCGGCACATATTCCAGGCGCCGGATCACGTCCAGCACCTCGTTTCTGGTCTGCTCGGATACCTTTTTCTTCCCGTTGAGCACATAGGAAACCGTGGCCACGGAAACTCCCGCAGCTGCGGCCACATCCCGGATCGTCGCCTTTTCCTTCATAAGCATTCCTTTCCCCGTATGTTAACCGGTTAACTTAATTCTAATCCCATAATGTATAACTTGTCAATAAATATTTTGCAAATTCTTCCGTTTATGCAAATAGTGCACAATAAAAACGGACACCGGAACAGCTGCTTCTGCCCCGGCGCCCGTTTCTTCCATTTATATTGATTCTATTGTGTTATCCTGAGCCTCGATCGCGCGCCCGGACCGGCAAACCCCATCCGCCCGGATCAGGAATTCTTCATGACCACGCTCTCCACCGCGTCGGCCACATGTTCGCAGGCGTCCGCGCAGCTCTCCAGGTACGCGTAAATCTCCCTCCAGGAAATGACGATCAGCGGATCCCTGCTCCCGGTATGGATCCGGCGCATGGCGGACATATACAGCCTGTCCGCTTCCTCCTCCATGGCATTGATCCGGATAATCCGTTCCTTCAGCGTCCTGGAATGGCGGAAGTCCGCAAAATCCGTAAGCATTTCCTTCATTTCTTCGCAGCAGCGGATCACCACATCGAGCATTTCCACCGCGTCAGGGCGGATCTTCTGCACGTTGTTTGTGTAGAGGCGGATCATCACGTCCTCGATTTTATCCGTCACTTCATCGATATTCTGGCTGAGCGCCACGATGTCCTCGCGCTCGATGGGCACGATAAACGCCTTCGACACCCTGTCCATCATCTCATGCTTCTTCTCGTCCGCCGCATGTTCGATCTCGTGGATCTGTTCCATCTGCTCCCTGAGCTTTTCCGGCTGGAAATCCGTCAGCGTCTTCTTGAGCAGATGTGCCGCCTTGCAGGAAGCCTCCGCGCAGGCGATGAAAAGATTGAAATAGTAAGCATCCTGTTTTTTCGACATGACTTCTCCCCTGTTTTTCTTATGAAATCATCAGCAATAACTTTGCCATTACGAAACTGATCAGACCGCAGCCCGGGAAGGTAAATACCCAGGTCAGCATCATATCCTTCACCACGCCGAAATTGATGGCCGAGAGCCGTCTGACCGCTCCCACGCCCATGATGGCGCTGGTCTTCGTGTGGGTCGTTGAAACGGGGATCCCGAAAAGGCTGGAGATCAGCAGACAGGCCGCTCCCGCCAGATCCGCGGAAAATCCCTGGTATTTTTCCAGCTTCACCATATCCATTCCTACGGATTTGATGATCTTTTCCCCGCCCACGCTGGTTCCGAGCCCCATCACCAGGCTGCACAGAAGCATCAGCCAGACGGGGATCTCCATTCCGTGCACGCTGCTCTGCCCGTTGGTGAAAGCCAGTCCCAAAAACAGAACGCCGATGAATTTCTGTCCGTCCTGAGCTCCGTGCATAAAACTCATGGAAGCGGCCCCTACGATCTGCGCCCCGTTGAAAAAGCGGTTTGCCTTCCTCCGGTCCACGCCCCTGCAGATGAACGTCACGGCCCTGCAGATCGCCCAGCCAGTGGCAAATCCCAGCGCCAGGCTCAGCACCAGACCGTAAATGACCTTAACCCACTCCTGCATATTGATGCCGCCCAGCCCCTGCTGAATCGCGATGGCCGCGCCGGAAAGGCCGGCGATCAGGCTGTGGCTCTCGCTGGTAGGGATCCCGAAAACGGACGCCGTCACGCTGTAAATCACGATGGAAATCAGCGCCGCGCACAGGGCGATCAGGGCATATTGCGTGTTATCCCCGAAGTCCACCATGTTGCTGATGGTGGATGCCACCGAGCTGTTGATCTGGGTCATCACGAATACCCCGAGAAAATTGAAGAGGGCGCTCATCCAGATCGCGCTCCGCACGCTCATGCATCGGGTCGTCACGCAGGTGGCGATGGCGTTGGGCGCGTCGGTCCATCCGTTGACGAAAATCACGCCCAGCGTCAGCAGCATGGTAATCATCAGGATCGGACTCGTTGTCATTTCCTGCAGGAAATACGAAAGCGATAAATCCATATTCTGTTCATTCCCCTTTTTTCAGACATTTTTCGCATACCACGATTCATCTTAACATGATGTTTACAGGATTTCAACCGAGCTTTTACGGGCCCTTTTCAGTTTTGTTACAATTTCACTTCTTTTTGGCCAAAACAAAATAAAAAATGTGTGCTTTGGCACACCCGCGCCGAGCGCGATTGCCGTCAGGCAACAATCTACCTTTCGCGCGAGTGCGCATTTTCAGCGAAGCGGCTTTTTTTATACGATAGAAAAGTTCCTTTTCTATCGTATAAAAAAAGACCGTTTTCACAAACGGCCCCAGAAAGGGAGGATGCCAGGCGACCTGGTGTCGCCTGGCAATTATTATGAAAAAGCTATTTAAAAGGTTACGATACTGTCAATGGTGTGGGTTTTGTTTCTCTGTATCTTATGGTCTTAGTATAGAAAAGGAAAATGTCAAAAGCATGATGGTGAAAAAAACTTTCCGTTAAAGAAATATGAATAAACTGTGAATGAAAAAAAGGGGTGCGCATCAGCGCACCCCACGGCATTCCGCCGCTTTCAAATCGTCCTTTTATTCAATCGCCGGATACGGTCAGCACGCGACTCAGGCTTTGCCGACGGAACCGAACAGCTCCATTTTTTCCTTTACGGTAGCCTTGATCGCTTCGAAGCCGGGAGCCAGCAGCTTACGGGGATCATAGCCCTTGCCCTGGTTGTCCTTGCCTTCTTCGATGTACTTTCTGGTAGCTGCCGCGAAGGAGAGCTGGCACTCGGTGTTCACGTTGATCTTCGCAACGCCCAGGGAGATCGCCTTCTTGATCATGTCTGCAGGGATGCCCGTGCCGCCGTGAAGAACCAGAGGAAGATCGCCGGTCAGCTGCTGGATGGCATCCAGGGTCTCGAAGGAAAGGCCCTGCCAGTTCGCGGGATATTTGCCGTGGATGTTGCCAATGCCCGCTGCCAGGAAGTCAACGCCCAGATCAGCGATAGCCTTGCACTCCTTGGGATCCGCACATTCGCCCATGCCGACAACGCCGTCCTCTTCGCCGCCGATGGAGCCGACTTCCGCTTCGATGGAAACGCCCTTGTCATGAGCGGCCTTCACCAGCTCGGTGGTCTTCGCAACGTTCTCGTCGATGGGATAATGGGAACCGTCGAACATGATGGAAGAGAAACCGGCCTCCAGGCACTTGTAGCAGTGATCGTAGGAGCCGTGATCCAGATGCAGAGCGACGGGAACGGTGATGTTGAGCTCTTCCATCATGCCGTTTACCATGCCCACAACGGTCTTATAACCGCACATATACTTGCCAGCGCCTTCGGATACGCCCAGAATCACGGGGGAGTTCAGCTCCTGAGCCGTCTGAAGGATCGCCTTGGTCCATTCCAGGTTGTTGATGTTGAACTGGCCGACAGCATAGTGGCCTGCTTTCGCCTTTTTCAGCATTTCTGTAGCAGATACTAACATATGATTTACCTCCATGTGAAAATATTGTTTTTGTCCAACCGTTGTTATTATACCTTATATATCGGAAAAAAGAAATACGGGAGCGGCAAAATTTTTCACTTTTCCCCGGGGTTCCCGGCCGGAACCATAATGTCCAGGGCCTGTTTCCGGTTTTCGATGGCCACCGCCCTGTGGCGCCCGCCGTATTCCCCGTCCAGCGTCCACGCCACCTCTTCCTGGGCCTCCACCGTCAGACGGGACGTCTTAAAGCAATACATCTGCGCCGCGTCGATATCCTTCATGGTCAGCGCGCCCAGGATCCGGTTCAGATCCTCCAGGTTCTTCGGGCGCTTCACCAGGGTCACTTCGAAAACCCCGTCGCTTAAGTCCACGAACTTTCCCGTGATCCCCTTAAAGCCCCCCACGGAGACGGAATTGGTGATCATCCCGTACAAAAAATCGTCCTCGATCACCGTTTCCTCCGCAGTGATTTTCATATGATACGACTTGATGTTCGTCAGCTTCTTCATCCCTTCCAGAATGTAGGCCATATGCCCCAGCACGTTTTTGAGCTCCTGCTTCGTTTCGTAGGACACTTCCGTAAACAGGCCGAACGCCGCGATATAGACGAAAAAATTGTCGTTGAACGCGCCCACGTCGCAGGCGAACGGCTCCCCCTTTACAGCCACTTCCGCGGACTGCTTCATGTTTTTCGGGATGTGCAGGCTGTTGGCGAAGTCGTTGGTGCTGCCTGCCGGGATATAGCCGATGGGCTTCTTCCGGCCGCTCTTCATAATCCCCGTCACCACCTCGTCCAGCGTCCCATCTCCGCCGCAGCACACCACCAGATCGTATTTTCCCGTCTTCCTGGCGGCGAGCTTCACGGCTTCCCCCGCGTATTGGGTAGGCCGGACGTTGACCTCGTATCCGGCCCCGACAAAAATATCCAGAATATCCAGCAGATTCCCCCGGATCTGCCCTTTCCCCGCTTTCGGATTATAGATGAAAATCAGTTTTTTCCCGGCCATTTCAAAATTCCTTTCCGCAGCAGCGCGATCCACCGGAGGCTTTTATACGACGGGGAAGGAACTTTCCTGCCGTATAAAAAAGGGCCGATGCGCGCTCTTCCCTTCGCACTTCAGCCCCTCTCTCGTCTATTTCACCCTCGATGATCTCAATCTTCTTTTCCGCACAGATAGTCCGCCATGTTGGCCACGGCATCCTCTTCGTCCGGCCCGTCCGCGATCACCGTCACCATGTCGCCGCTGTCCAGCCCAAGGCTCATCATGCCCATGATGCTCTTGGCATTTACCTTTTTGCCTTCCGTTTCGAGATAAACGGAACTGCTGTGCCTGCTCGCCACCTGAACCAACATCGCCACAGGGCGCGCTTCCATTCCCTGCTTCAGCCTGATCGTCACAGCCTTTTGTTTCATAATATCTCCTCCTTTATAACCTGAACCTGTCTGCCAGTTCGCACAGTTTCCTCAGACGGTGATTGACTCCCGATTTGCCTACGGGAGGATCCAAGTATGATCCCAGTTCCTTCAGCGGAGCGTCCGGATGCTCCAGCCGCACCTGCGCCATCTGCCGCAGGCCCTCCGGCAAATTCTCCAGACCGTATTTCTGCTGCAGCCACTGGATGTCCTCCACCTGCCTGGCCGCCGCGTTCACCGTCTTGGCGATATTCGCCGTCTCGCAGTTCACCCGCCGGTTCACCGTGTTGCGCACATCCCGGACCACCCGCGAATTTTCAAATTCCATCAGCGCCACGTGGGCTTCCACCACGTTCAGGAAATCCGATATCCCGGCGCCTTCCTTGATATAGACCACGAAGTATTTCTTCCTGCGGATGATTTTGGCCTCGATCTCGAAACCCAGAAGCAGTTCCTGAAGCTGCAGCGCCTGCGTCAAAAGCCCGCACACCAGCTCCAGATGATATCCCTTCTCCGGATCGCTCATGGAGCCGACGGAAAGGAACGCTCCCCGCAGAAACGCGCGCTGACAGCAGGCGTTCTTGATAATCATCCGGTTCACCGGGTCTCGCAGGCCCGAAGCCAGCTTCCCCTCGCTGTCCAGAAACCGGGCGGACTGCAGAATCCGCTTCCCCAGTTCCGGGTCCGAAACCGTCAGAAAATATGCGCCGCCATTGTCCTCGCGCTGTACCTTCGTTTCCGTACTTATATTAAAGGTTTTCTGAAGCAATGTAAAGCTTTTTCTCACGACCAGCGCGTTTTCCGCCCGGATTTGTATAAAGTTGCCATGTTCCCCGCTGCCGATGCTGCCGCAGAAGTGCAATATGGCGGCCAGCTCCGCCAGCTGGCAGTGGCGCGCCGTGCTCACATGGCGATACAGTTCTTCTTTTACGCTCGATGAAAACGACATCTCAAATATCCCTGTGGCTCAGCGTGACCCCGTAGCTCTCTCCGCAGCCCTTCAGCCTCCGGTAGAGCTCGTTGGCCAGCGTCACGCTCCTGTGTTTCCCGCCGGTGCACCCGATCCCGATCACCAGCTGATACTTTCCTTCCCGAATGTAATTGGGAATCAAAAACCGAAGCAAATCCGTCAGCTTGTCCAGAAACGTGCCTGCCTCCGCAAAGCCCATCACGTAGTCCTGCACGCCCTTATCGTTGCCCGTCAGATACTTCAGCTCGTCCACGTAGAACGGGTTCGGCAGAAAACGCACGTCGAACACCAGATCCGCGTCAGCCGGGATCCCGTGCTTGAAGCCGAAGGAACAGATGTTGATGATCAGGCTGCTGTACGCTTCGTTTTTCAGGAAAATGCGGTCCAGCTCCTCCTTCAGCTCCCGGGTCAGAAGTTTGGACGTGTCGATCACGTAGTCCGCTTCCTTCTTGATCTGTCTCAATACCTCCCGTTCCCGTGCGATGCCGTCCTCCACGCGGCTGTGCCCGGGCGTGCACAGCGGATGGATTCTCCTGCTCTCCTTATAGCGCTTCACCAGCACGCCGTCCGAGGCGTCCATGAACAGGACTTCGAATACCAGCCCGTTCTGACGCAGGAACCGAAGGATCCGCTCCGTCTGGGCGAAGGACTGGTCCGTCCGCACATCCAGCCCCAGGGCCACCCTGGAGATCTCCGAATTCGGCATGGACAGCAGCTCGATGAACTTGTCGATGAGCAAAACGGGAAGGTTGTCCACACAGTAAAATCCCATATCTTCCAGCAGGCGCATGGCGGTGCTCTTTCCTCCGCCGCTCATGCCGGTCACAATCACAAATCTCATCTTTTAAAAGTCTCCCAGAAAAATCACTTCCGGTTCCAGAGTGACTTCAAATTTATCCTGTACCGTCGTTATCGTTTCCCGAATCAGCCGCGCGACGTCGGCGGCCGTGGCGTTTCCTCTGTTGATGATAAAGCCGCAGTGCTTTTCGGAAATCTGAGCGCCCCCGCAAGCATACCCCCTCAGTCCGGCATCCATGATCAGCTTTCCGGCAAAATGGCCTTCCGGGCGCTTAAAAGCGCTTCCGGCGCTGGGATACTCCAGCGGCTGCTTCTCCCGTCTCCGAACGGCCAGCTCCCGCATCTTCGCGGCGATCTCCTCCCGGTTTCCGTGCGCCAGCCGCAGGGTCACGCCCAGAACCACATAGGGCCTGTTTTTGATGGCGCTGCTGCGATATCCGAATTCCATGGTCTCGTTGTCCAGCGTCAGGATTTCCCCGTCCATCCCCATGACCTCTACGGTTTCCACGACCCTGGACATCTCCCCGCCATAGGCCCCGGCGTTCATCCGAACCGCGCCGCCCACGGTCCCCGGGATGCCGGAAGCGAATTCCAGGCCGGCCAGGCCGGCCGAAAGGGCCTCCTTTGCCGCGCTGCCCAGAGGGGCCCCGGCTCCCGCCGTCAGCCGGTCTCCCCGCACGCCGATCCGGGAAAATCCCTCTCCCAGCCGGATCACCACGCCCCGGTAGCCCCGATCCCCCACCAGGAGGTTGCTTCCGTTTCCGATCAGGAAAAAGTCCCAGCCTGCGCGCTGCAGGTAGGAAAATATTTTCGCCAGCTGCTCCGGGGTGTCCACGGTAATGAAGCATTCCGCCGGACCGCCGATCCCGAAGGTCGTATGTCTGCTCATGGGCTCTTCCATCAGGATCTGATCCTCCGGAAGCACCGTTTCCAAAAATTCTTTTAATGCTCTGCTCAATTCTTTTCCACCCAGATTCTTTTTCTATCCTATGCAGGCAGACGGCGGATTATGCCGTATTCCATAATCCGCCCGTCGTTTTTCTCCCGCTCTTCTTTCGCGATTCTCAATCCAGGACCATCTTCGCAGAGCCGTAAATGCCCGCGTCATTTCCCAGTCTGGCCAGCGTAAACAGCGCGCCGCGACAGCCGCTGAACGCATATTTCTGATAATTCTTCTGAATGTAATCGATCAGCACGTTCCCCGCCTTGGAAACCCCGCCTCCGATGACGAAAATCTCGGGGTTGACCACGCCGGCCACCGCAGCCAGCGCCTTGCCCAGATACCAGCCGAAATCCTCCGCCACTTCCATGGCCAGAGGGTCGCCCATCTTGACCGCGTCCCATACGGCCTTGGCGCTGATCGGACGGTTCCTCAGAACGCTGGGGCGATCCCCGGCCGCGAGCTTCCTGTTGGCCAGACGGACCACGCCGGTGGCGGACACGTACTGCTCCAGACAGCCCCGGTTTCCGCAGTTGCAGGGCGTCTCTTCCTCATCCTCGACGTGGACATGGCCGATCTCGCCTGCGGATCCGGTGGATCCGGACAGGATCCTCCCGTGGACGATCACGCCTCCGCCCACGCCGGTTCCCAGCGTCACCAGCACCACGTCCTCATAGCCTTTCGCGCCGCCCTGCCACATCTCGCCCAGGGCCGCCACATTGGCGTCGTTGCCGGCTTCTACCGGCATATTCAGAAGGGTCTGGAGCTCCTTCTTGATGCTGAACGTCCCCCAGCCCAGATTGACCGCTCCGTAAACCGTACCCTCGGAATCCACGGGCCCCGGCGCTCCCACGCCCACGCCCAGGACCTCGTCCCGCGTCATCTCCCTTTCATCCATCTTCTTCTGGATGCTCCTGGCCACGTCCGGAAGGATCGCCTTTCCGTTGTCCTCCGTCACCGTGGGGATCTCCCACTTCTCCAGCAGGTCCCCGGCCGCGTTGAACAGCCCGAGCTTCACCGTCGTACCGCCGATGTCCACGCCGAAACAATATCTGTTCATCCCCTCAATCCTCCTCTTCTTCTCTCCTGCGCGCCAGCGAATTCTGCACGCGGGTGTACAGCTCCTGAGCCGCGTTGTAGCCCATCTTCTTCTGCCTGTGGTTGACCGCCGCGGATTCGCAGATCACGGCCAGATTCCGGCCGGGGCGAATCGGAATGCTGTGGCAGACCACCTTGTTCCCCAGGTACTCCGTGTATTCTTCCTCCAGGCCCAGACGGTCGTACTCCTTCTCCTTGTCCCATTCCTCCAGGCGGATGACCAGATCGATGTTCTGCGTCTCCTTGACGTTGGAAGCGCCGAACAGGGCCTTGACGTCGATGATTCCGATGCCCCTCACCTCGATGAAGTGCTTGGTGATGTCCGGAGCGGATCCCACCAGCGTGTCGTCGCTGACCTTGCGGATCTCCACCACGTCGTCGGACACCAGGCGGTGCCCCCTCTTGATCAGCTCCAGGGCAGCCTCAGACTTGCCGATCCCGCTCTCGCCGGTGATCAGCACGCCCTCGCCGTAGACGTCCACCAGCACGCCGTGCACGGAAATGCAGGGCGCCAGCTTGACGTTGAGCCAGCGGATGATCTCCGCCTTGAAGGCGCTGGTGGCCTTCTTCGTCAGAAGCAGGGGCACGCCCTTCTCGATGGCCATCTGGCGGAACAGCTCGTCCGGGTGCAGGTCCCGGCAGAAAATGATGCAGGGAATGGGATAGGAGAGCAGCGCCTCCAGCACCTCCCTCTCCTTGGTCTCGGACATGCTGCCGATATAGGAATATTCCACGAATCCGATAATCTGCAGGCGCGTGGCTTCAAAGTGCTCAAAATACCCCGCCATGGGCAGCGCGGGCCGGTTGATGTCCGGCTGCGTGATCCTGATCCCCTTCACGTCGATTTCAGGCGTCAGATTCTCCAGTTTCATCTTCTCGATAATATGTGTAAGATTGATGCTCGCCATACCCTTTCTCCCTTTCTCCTTTCCCCCCGTCTTTCCTTTAAAGTATAAAGGCCGCCGCATTGGGGGCGGTTTCCGTTTCATTTATCTTAACATAGTTTTCAACCCGAAACAACGGTTTCCTCTTCTTTTCCTTTCCGGAAAAAGTCGTGGATTTCCTGTCCCACGGGAAGCGGGAGCTGCGCCCGCCCACACAGTTCCTGCACCGTGGCGCCGCGGATCTCGTCGATGGAGGAAAAGCAGCGCATCAGCGCCTTGCGCCTGGCCGGCCCCACCCCCGGTATCCCGTCCAGCACGCTTTTGACCTGGTCTTTGCTGCGCAGGGAACGATGGTATTCGATGGCGAACCGGTGGGCTTCGTCCTGGATCCGGGTGATGAGCTTAAACCCTTCCGAGTTCCGGTCGATGGGGATCTCTACATTATGATAATACAGCCCCCTGGTGCGATGGTTGTCGTCCTTCACCATGCCGCAGACCGGGATGGCCAGCCCCAGCTCTCCCAGCACCTGCTGCGCCACGTTCACCTGCCCTCTGCCGCCGTCCATCAGCAGAAGATCCGGAAATTTCGTAAAGCTTCCGTACTCCCCGGACAGCTGCTTTTCCTCCAGTTCCTTCGCCTCTTCCAGCCCGTGCAGAAACCGCCTGGTGAGCACCTCCTTCATGCAGGCGTAATCGTCGGGCCCCGCCACCGTGCGGATTTTGAACTTCCTGTAATCGCTTTTCCTGGGCTTTCCCTTTTCATAGACCACCATGGAGCCCACGTTCTCAAAGCCGCTGATATTTGAAATATCGAAGGCTTCCATCCGGTTGAGCACCGGGATCCGCAGCAGGTCCGCGATCTCCCGCACCGCCCCGACGGTCCGGGCTTCTTCCCGCCTGATCCGCTCCCGGTCCTTGTCCAGCACCATGCGGGCGTTTTTCGCGGCCAGCTCCACCAGCTTCTCCTTCTGTCCCTTTTTGGGCACCCGGATGGACACCCGTCCGCCCCGGCGGGCGGACAGCCATTCCTCCAGGACGGGGATCTCGTCGATCTCCCTCTGCAGGATCAGTTCCCGGGGCACGAAGGGCGTTCCGGCGTAAAACTGTTTCACGAAATCCAGAAGGATCTGGGATTTGTCCGAGTCCTCCACCCGGGTCATATAGAAGTGTTCCCGACCGATCAGCTTGCCCGCGCGGACGAAAAAGACCTGCACCACGGCTTCCGCGCCGTCCCTGTCCAGGGCGATCACGTCCTTGTCCTCCCCGTCGCTGTCCGTGATCTTCTGCTTCTGGGCCACCTGCTTCACGCTGTTGTACAGATCCCGGATCCGGGCGGCTTCCTCGAATTCCAGCGCTTCCGCCGCCGCCTCCATCTTCGCCTGCAGCTCATCCAAGATCATCCCGTAGTTTCCGTTTAAGAACTCCAGGGCCCGGTCCACGCTTTTCCGGTACTCCTCCCGGCTGATCTTCCCCTGACAGGGGGCCGCGCACTGTCCGATGTGGTAGTTTAAACACGGCCGGTCCAGCCCGCAGTCCCGGGGCAGATTCCTGTTGCAGGTGCGCAGCTTAAAAAGCCTGTTGAGCAGTTCGATGGTATCCTTCACCGCCGCGGCCGACGTGAAGGGCCCGAAATATCTGGATTTGTCCTTTTTCATCACCCGGGAAAACAGCACCCTCGGAAAGGTCTCCCCCACCGTGACCTTGATGTAGGGATAGGTTTTGTCGTCCTTGAGCATGGTATTGTATTTCGGGTTGTGCTCCTTGATCAGGTTGTTTTCCAGCACCAGCGCTTCCAGCTCGGAATCCGTGACGATATATTCGAACCGCGCGATCAGGCTCACCATCTTCTGAATTTTCGGGCTCTTGACCGTGCTCTCCCGGAAATAGGAGCGCACCCGGTTGCGGAGGCTGACCGCCTTTCCCACGTAAATGATGGCGTCCTGCGCGTCGTGCATGAGATATACGCCGGGCTTTGCCGGCAGCTTTTTCAGTTCTTCTTCAAAGCAAAACATCGTTTTCTCCTAAAAAATGTGTGCGTCAGGGCGCATCCACAGCGGAGCGCCTTTTTTATACGACAGGGAAGGAACTTTCCTGTCGTATAAAAAAGGGCCGCCGTGCGGTCCCAGGCGCGGCAGCCCTTTTCACCGGACGATCCGTCAGCCGTCCTGTTCGTCTTCGTCTTTTTTCCCGTCGTCTTCCCGCAGCACGGCCCCGGAAAACTGGCCCACCGGTCCCTGATATCTGGCTTCGGGCCCCGGCGCCGGAGGCGTCCACCGGCCGTCTTTCCCCTCCTGGGCCCTGTCGGTTTCCGAAGGGCGGTCGGAAGCCTCCCGCTTCTGTTCCTGCTCCTGCGCGAACTGTTCCCAGGGCCTGTGCTGCGCGGGTTCTTCCTTTCGGGGCGCGCTGTCCGCCGATGCTCCTGCTGCCGACTTTTCCTCAGGCTCCGGAATGCCCTTGATCTCCCGGTAGATCTTCATGAATTCCTTGCCCGTAATGGTCTCTTTCTCGATCAGGAAAGCCGCCAGTTTGTCCATCACGTCCCGGTTATGGGAGAGCAGGTCCAGCGCTTCCTGATAGCATTCCTTCAAAATCCGCATGACCTCCTGGTCGATCTCCGCCGCGGTGGCGTCGGAGCAGTTCAGCACCGCCCTGCCCTCCAGATACTGGCTCTCGATGGATTCCAGGCCGATCAGCCCGAATTTTTTGCTCATGCCGAACCGCGTCACCATGGAGCGCGCCAGGTTGGTGGCCTGCTCGATATCGTTGGCCGCCCCGGTGGTCACCGTATCGAATACGATCTCTTCCGCGGCCCGGCCGCCCAGATAGCTCACCAGCATGTCGTGAATTTCCGCCTGGGTATTCAGGAACTTCTCCTCTTCCGGCACGTGCATCACATAGCCCAGGGCGCCCATGGTGCGGGGCACGATGGTGATCTTCTGCACGGGCTCGGAATTCTTCTGGAGGGCGGAAATCAGCGCGTGCCCCACCTCGTGATAGGAAACGATGCGGCGTTCTTCCGCGCTCATGATGCGGTCCTTCTTCTCCTTGCCCACCAGCACCTGCTCCACCGCTTCGAACAGGTCCTTCTGGCAGACGTACTCCCTGCCTTCCTTGACCGCGTTGATGGCGGCTTCGTTGATCATATTGGCCAGATCGGACCCCACCGCTCCGCTGGTGGCCAGGGCGATGGCGTCGAAATCCACCGTCTCGTCCATCCGCACGTCCTTCGCATGGACCTTCAGGATTTCCACGCGGCCCTTCAGATCCGGTTTATCCACGATAATCCGCCGGTCGAAGCGCCCGGGGCGCAGCAGCGCCTTGTCCAGGATCTCGGGCCGGTTCGTGGCTCCGATCACCAGGATCCCCTTCGATGTATCGAATCCGTCCATCTCGGAGAGCAGCTGGTTTAAGGTCTGCTCCCGCTCCTCGTTGCCGCCTCCGAATTTGGAATCGCGGCTGCGGCCGATGGCGTCGATTTCGTCGATGAAAATAATGCAGGGCGCGTTTTTGGTCGCTTCCTTAAACAGATCTCTCACCCGGGACGCGCCCACGCCCACGTACAGCTCGATGAAGTCCGAACCCGTCAGGGAGAAAAAGGGCACCTTCGCTTCCCCGGCCACGGCCCTGGCCAGAAGGGTTTTCCCGGTTCCGGGAGGCCCCACCAGCAGCGCTCCCTTCGGGAGCTTCGCGCCGATCTTGACATACTTCTGAGGATTGTGCAAAAAATCCACCACTTCCTGCAGCGATTCCTTCGCCTCGTCCTCTCCGGCCACATCCTTAAACGTGACGCCGGTTTCCTTCTGCACGTACACTTTGGCATTGCTCTTGCCTACGCCCATGGGTCCGCCGCTGCCGCCCATCCGTTTGAACAGGAAGCTCAAAAGCACCCACATCAGCGCGATGGGGAGGACGTAATACAGGATCATCGTCACCAGGAAGCTGGAATTGTCCGGGATGTCCTTGCCGTAGTTCTCCACGCCGTTTTCCTTCAGAAAAGCTTCCAGAGCGTCGTCCGACTGGGCCTTCCCCGTATAGTACGTCATCTGGGGGACCGTGGAGAGCAGCCCGCCCTGGTTTTGCCCTTTCAGGCGGATATAGATCTGCTCGTCGTCCCAGCTGACCTGCTCCGCCCTTCCTTCGGTTACCATCTTCTGAAATTCGGGATAGGAGATCTCCTGGTTGGTCGCGCCGTTAAGCATTTTCATGAAGAAACTCATGCTCAAAAGCGTCACCACCGCCGCGATGGCCAGCAGGATGAGGCTCGTCTTCCTGGGATTGGAACCGCCCGAACCTCCCGGGCCTCCCTGCCCGCCGGGTCCCCCCTGTCCGTTTCCGGGGCCGCCGTTTCCCCCGTTGTAAGAGTTCATATGATTATCCATTCAGTTGACCTTTCTCTCTCTTGATAGAAGTGCGCAATTATCTACTAATTATAGACATTCGCGGATTAGAAATCAATAGAGAAACGGTGAAATTGTACCCCGCAATCATGAAAGTATTCTTAATTTTTTCAAGAAAACGGTAGATTTTTTTTCCGCATGCGTTATATAATCATTGGGTATCCATACACTCATCGAAAAAAAGAATACGCGGCTGCTCCATGTCCCGCAGCTGCAAGAAGGAGCCTTATCTCACATGAATATCGGATTTGACAACCAGAAATATCTGCAGATGCAGTCCTCGCACATCCGGGAGCGGATCGGAATGTTCGGGGACAAGCTGTATCTGGAGTTCGGCGGCAAGCTTTTTGACGATTACCACGCATCCCGGGTCCTCCCCGGATTCGAGCCGGACAGCAAGCTGAAAATGCTGCTCCAGTTAAAGGATCACGCGGAGATCGTCATCGCCATCGGCGCCGGAGCGCTGGAGAGCAATAAGACGCGCCGGGATTCCGGCCTCACTTACGATCTGGAGGTCATCCGTCTGGCGGAAGCCTTTCAGCGGATCGGGCTGATGGTCGGCAGCGTGGTGATCACCCAGTACGCGGGGCAGCCGGCCGCGGATCTGTTCCAGAAGAAGCTGGAGACGCTGGGAATCCGGTGTTACATTCATTATATTATCGAAGGATACCCCACCAACGTGGAGAAGATCGTCAGCGAAGAGGGCTACGGCAAAAACGATTACATCGAAACCACCCGGCCGCTGGTGGTGGTGACGGCTCCCGGGCCCGGCAGCGGCAAGATGGCCACCTGCCTTTCCCAGCTCTACCACGAGCACAGGCGCGGCATCAAGGCGGGCTATGCGAAATTCGAAACCTTCCCCATCTGGAACCTGCCGTTAAAGCATCCGGTCAATCTGGCCTACGAAGCGGCCACCGCGGACTTAAACGACGTCAATATGATCGACCCGTTCCACCTGGACGCCTACGGCGTCACCACGGTCAACTATAACCGGGACGTTGAGATTTTCCCGGTGTTGAGCGCCATCTTCGAGCAGATTCTGGGCGAGTGCCCCTATAAGTCCCCCACGGATATGGGCGTCAATATGGCGGGGAACTGCATCATCGACGACGAGATCTGCCGGGAAGCTTCCAGACAGGAAATCGTCCGGCGCTATTATAACTGTCTCTGCGATCTGAAACGCGGCAACAGTTCCCAGTCCATCCTCTATAAGCTGGAGCTTCTGATGAAGCAGGCCGGCGTCACCGTGGCCGACCGCAGGGTCATCGCCGCGGCCATGGAGCGTGAGGAGCGCACCGGCGCGCCGGCAGTGGCCATCGAGCTTCCGGATTCCACCCTGGTGACGGGCAAGACCTCCGCCCTGCTGGGCGCGGCTTCTGCCTGCCTGCTCAATTCCCTGAAGATTCTGGCCGGCATCGACCACGAAGTGCACCTGGTTTCCCCGGAAGCCATCCGGCCGATCCAGACGCTCAAAACCGGTTATCTGGGCAGCATCAATCCCAGGCTGCACACGGATGAAATTCTCATCGCCCTCTCCATCAGCGCGGCCAGCAACGAACAGGCGGCCCGCGCCCTGGCGGCCCTGCCCCTTTTGAAGGGCTGCGAGGTGCACTCCACCGTGCTCCTTTCCTCGGTGGACGAAGGCATCTTCAAAAAGCTCGGGATGCACCTGACCTGCGAGCCCAAGACGGAGGCGAAGGAAAAAGAGGATAAATAGCGCCCGAAAGCGCGAAGCGGCGCCCGATCAAAGCGGCCGGCCCCGGAGGATGGGACCGGCCGCTTCTTTATTTTATGGATGTTAAAGGCAGTTGACAAATTGCCAACGAAGGTTGGTGGATAAAACATATCGTATCTGCAATACTCGTCTTGTGGCCGCAAATAATCGAAAGGAGCAGCATTATGAATTTTAATGAAAAATTGATCAATCTGAGAAAGTCAAGGGGGATGTCACAGGAAGAACTGGGTGCAGAATTGAAAGTTTCCCGACAAACTATTTCAAAATGGGAATCGTGTCAATCTTACCCGGACTTTCAACGCCTTGTACTTTTAAGCGATTACTTCGGGTTAACGCTGGACGAACTGGTAAAGGATATCGATGTGCAGGAAGTGAGGGAAAAAAATATGGACAATGAAAAAATCAACGCTATCTACAACGATATGAATACGGCTAAAAGTTTCGTGAAATGGTATTTGATAATTGCAGGGGCAGCGGCTGGAATTGTACTTATGTTGCTTATTTATTTTATCGTTAATACAATTTTTGTCTGGTAAAAAACAGCATTATCAAATCACGCTTTTTGAAACAGTGATCCACATCCATCGTCAGAACGAAGTAGTCCCTGTCCCATACCAGATCGAACAGGTGCCGGTATACCGGTTGACCGTATTTTTCCGCGACGTCGCCGAAGTATTTCCCGAAGCGTTCCCCGGTGCAGGAAAAAGTACGCCCGGAAAACGGCTTTCTATTATAATTCGAATGTAGCATTCGTTTGAACACCATAAGAAGGGGGGGGGCTCCATGCTGACAAAGGAAGAAATGCCCGCCTGTCCGGTAGCGACCACCGTACAGTTGATCGGAAGCAAATGGAAGCTGCTGATCATGCGGAATCTGATGCAGAGGCCGTGGCGCTTTAACGGGCTGAAGAGCGATCTGGGGGAATCCATGCGCCCCCTCATGAACGCCATGGAAGAGTGGGAGAAAAGCGATAAGAACGGGAGGTTCGGGAAATGAAGCCGGATTACCGCCCGAAGTATACGAATGTGGAAACCATAAAGATCTCGGTGCAGAGCTACCTGGACAGAGGGCTGATCAAAACCGCGGCTGCCCGCGGATAAAACCAGGCTGTTTCAATCTTTCGGGAAGAATAGATGTTTTGGGAATACGCAAAGCCCCTCTAAATTTAATGGCAAAACCAGTTGATAAGGTTCGCCGAATTCGATATAATTCTTATGGTATATTTGGTTATTGGGCATATCTAATTATACCACGGATTGCGGACTCTTCGGAGTCCGTTTTCTGTTTTTTAGACACAAAAACGGAGCCGCTGCTCCGGTAGATGATTCTACTTTTGCAACGGCCCCGTCCTTTTACAGTTTTTTCAGGTAGTGCCCGATGATGGAAACGCCCTCGTTCATGACGATGAACGCATGCGGATCGTACTTCAGGACGATATGTTTGAGCCGGGAGACTTCGTACTTGGAAATCAGGATGTAGAGGATATTGGAGCGTTCGTTGGTGTAGGCGCCCACGCTGTCCAGGCGCGTGATGCCGCGGTCCAGCTCCCGCAGGATCTCCTGCTCCAGCTCCCGGTTGTCCAGCTTCGTGATGATCCGGACTTCCACGTTGATGTTCTGGGAATGGGTGCGGTCGATGGCCATGCCGCTGACAGCCGCGTAGATCAGGGAATAGATCACGGTGCTGACGTCGAACAAAAACAGGCAGATCCCGTACAGGATCACGTTGGTAATCATATTGACCCGGCCGACGCTGAAGTTCTTCTTCCATTTGATCAGCAGCATCCCCACGATATCCATGCCGCCCAGGGATCCGCCCATGCTCAGCGCGGTGCCCATGCCGTATCCGCAGATCAGGGCGCCGATGACGCTGCCCGCCAGCACGTCGTCCGGCAGCAGCGGCTGCTGCGGGATCGGGATCACGGAGAGGAACACCGTGGTGGCCGTGACGCAGATCACCGTCTTTGCCAGGAACTGTTTGCCCAGGTTCCTCATGGCCAGAATCAGAACCGGAATATTCACCGCGTAATAGATCAGACCGGCGATGTCGAAATTCTGCAGCGGCAGGTGCAGATAGCTGACCAGGACGGTACGGATCACCTGCGCGAAGCCCATCATCCCGCCGCTGTAAAGCCCGGCCGGCACGATGAAGAGGTTCACCCCCGCGGAATAGACCGCCGCCCCAAACAGGGCGATCAGAAGCCGCCTGCCTTCTTCCCTCATTTCCTTCTTTTTAAAATGTTCCGTTAATTCCATCGTCTTCTCCCCCTGGTCGTATCTTTCGGAAATTTTACGTCCCTTTCCTTTTATTTTGCATGCGCTTTCCCCGGATGTCAAGGCCGGTTTTCCCTCCCGGGAACGGATTGCGGCTGCGGCATGGCCGGATCACATCCGGCGCAGCCGCAGCCGCGCTTAAAGTCCGTCTGATCGCAGACAGCCCGTGCACTTTTCAAACGTCCGTGCCGCCGGATTCCCGCGTCACTCTTCCCTGCCGATTCTGCCTAAAAATGTCAGCAGGTAGATTCCGCAGATCCCGACGAGCACATAGACCAGACGGCTGATCCAGCTCATATCCCCGAACAGCGTCCTTACCAGGTCCAGCCGGAACAGTCCGATCAGCCCCCAGTTGAGCGCACCGATGAACACGATGATCAATGCGATATAATCCAAAGTCTTGCTCATTTTTTCAGCCTCCTTTCAGACAGCTATAGCATGCCCGAAAGCCGGCCCGTTTATTCCCCGTCATCCCGCAGCGCTTTTTTCGCCAGCGCCATCATGATGCCGTGCAGATCCCGCAAAAATTCGTCCGGAGGGATCGTCGGATCCTTCCGAAGCCAGCGCAGGATCACCGCCAGGTAACCGTCGCAGAAAAAGGTCACATAGTAATCCTTCCCCGCGCTGTCGGAAAACAGATCCCGCACCAGATACAGAACCACCGGCTGCATCACTTCAAAAAAATATTCGCGAAAGGAGTTCTGCCCTTCCACCTGCAGGGCGTTTCGGTAAAATTCTTTTTCCGCATGGAAATACCGGCACAGATCGTCCAGCAGCTCCCATTCGCTTTTCAGCGCCTCCGGCCGGAGCCCGGACACGAATTCCGTCTGAAAAATCCAGTTCACCAGCTCGTATTTATCGCGGAAATGGTAGTAGAAACTCTTGCGGTTCATGCCGCAGGCCTCGCAGATATCCGCGATGCAGATTTTGGCAAACGGCTTTTGCGCCATCAGCTTTTTCATGGACTGCGCCAGCGCGTTTTTGGTAATGGTGGAATCCGGCATGACCTCATTCCCCTTCTGTTCTTTTCCGCCGCATGGCCGTCACAGGTGGCACCTCTTCAGCAGCGCGATCCCCGTGGGATACGGGCCCGTGTGGACGCCGATGGTGGCCCCCACGTGAAAATTCTCCAGACGCCGGATCCGGTCGGCCTTGTCCCGGAATCCCAGCTTTACCTGCTCCCGGTACTTTTTGAACTCGTCCTTATCCAGACCGTAGGCCAGCCCGACCCGGTATTCCGCCAGGTCGATGTGATCCGCTTCCACATAGGCCCGGGCCTTTTCGATGGTCTGCTGCAGGGATTTCTTCCTGCCCCGGCTGACCCCGGCGGATACCAGCCCTCTGTCGATATACTCGATCAGCGGCTTGATCTTCAGCACGTTGCCGATGGTGGTCGCCGCGCGGCCGATGCGCCCGCCGTGCTGCAGATATTCCAGATCGTTGGTGGTGAAAAAAATCCGGCCGGAAGAACGGATCTCCTCCAGCTTTTTCACCGCTTCCTTCAGGCTCAGACCCGCTCCGCGCAGGCGGCAGGCCTCCTCCACCATCATTCCCTGCAAAAGGGTCACCAGCTCCGAATCCATCACCTCGATCTCCGCTTCCGGGTACTCCTCCAGAATCTGGGTCCTGGCGTTCATGGCGGACTGGATGGAGCCGCTGAACGCCGCATTGATACAGATACACAGCAGAGGCATCCTCTCTCTGGCATAACGTTCGAAAACATCCGCATAGTCCTGCACCGAGGGCATGGACGTCTTCGGAAACTCACCGGCCCGGTCGGCCATCATCCGGTAGAACTCCTCCACGCCCACGTCCACGCCTTCCTTCATGTAATTTTCTTCCTCGAAGGAAACGTAAAAGGGAACAATTTCCACGCTCAGCTCCTGGGCTCTCTCTTTGGGCAGGTCGCAGGCGCTGTCGCTGACAATCTGAAAACGCATCTTTTCTCCTCCTGTGGTTTCTCGCCGTTTTTTTGATTATATCATATTCTTCCCCGAAATTTGTACCGTTTTTCCCAAAACCGCCATAAGATAATAAAAAGGGACCGGAGACGGGATCCATGATCTACGTGCAGTCATCCGACAACATCCGCCTGGCGGTTTTCGACTATCAGCCCAACGCAAAAAAGACCGTGCTTCTGCTGCACGGCTGGCCTTTTTCCCACGAAATTTTTGAATATCAGATCCGCCCCCTCACCGAACGCGGCTTTCGGGTGATCGCCATGGACTTCCGGGGCTTCGGCGCTTCCGATTCCCCCGCCTTCGGCTACGGATACGACCAGCTGGCATCGGATCTCTACCGCGTGGTGACGTCCCTCAGCCTTTCCGCCTTCGTCCTGGTAGGATTCTCCATGGGAGGCGCCGTCGCCCTGCGCTATATGCGTCTCTTCGGCGGTTATGGGGTGCAAAAGCTCATCCTGCTGGCCGCTGCCGCTCCCTGTTTCGCCCGACGGCCCGGCTGTCCGGCCGGAATGCCGCGGGAGGCCGTTCAGGCCCTGATCGCCCGGGCGGAATGCGACCGTCCCGGCCTGCTCCGCGAATTCTGCGGGCGGCAGCTTCTCGCCTGCCCCCACGGGCAGCCCGTGAAGGACTGGCTGGAGGGCATCGCGCTGTCCGCGTCCGGCATCGGCACGGTCCGCGCGGCCCGCGCCCTGCGGGACGAGGACGGAAGAGGGGATCTTTCGGCCGTCGCCGTTCCTGCCTTTCTCCTGCACGGCAGGAAGGACGCCGTCGTTTCCCCGAAGCTGGCCCGGATCCTGTGCGCCAACATCAGAAACGCCCGCCTGTTCTGGCTGGAACATTCCGGACACGCGATCTTTTACGACGAGCTGGAGGAATTCAACCGGATCTTCTTCGGGTGCCTGTAAGGGGCCCGCATCCCCGCTCTTCTTTTCGCGATTTTCACAAAGATTTCACGGGGTGCTCAGAATTTCAACACAATTTTCCTTTATGATAAAAATCAGCGGGGGCGAACAGCCCTTTCACATATATTTTACAATATACTTTTTCATACTCAGCCGGTCGGTCCCCAACTCCGACCGGCCCTCCTTTTTTATACGGTTTTACGCCGCGCCCTTCAGGCCGCAGAACAGGGCGATTCCCAGCGGGATCGCGGCCAAAAACATCCAGGACATCTGCCAGAACATCACCTGGCGGATCTGTTCGTCCTCCGCCCCCGCCGCCCGGAGCGCCTCCAGGCAAAAGCAGTCCGGACGGGAGATGTGCCGGCCGATCAGATACAGCGCCAGCAGGGCGCAGCTGACGATCAGCCCGGCGAACCTCCCTTTCTCAAAGGACGCCCAGAACAGCGCCAGGCCCGTCACCGCCGCCGAAGCCAGGACCCCCGCGCCCCACCGGGCACGTTTCTCCTTCCACTGTCCCGCCGCAATTCTTTTCACGCAGTTTCTACTGATTTTCTTCATACGCATCCCCTTCCTCCCAGGCAGGCAACTCCTGCCCCTTCGTCCCGGCGAACACCGCCGCCGTCAAACCGTATCGTTCCTGTACCAGCCGCAGGGCCCTCATGACTTCCCGCACCTGCCCTGCCGGCGCCGTCTGGCTGAGCTTCACCAGAATCAGAGAATCCCCCGCGAGGACGGAGCGGATGATGGCGGCGATCTGCCGTTTTGCCGGAGAAAGCCTGTCCGCCGGACAGTCCCAGCTCTCCGTCAGGCCCGTCTGCCTGGTCAGGCATTCCGCCCTGGCCAGGTCCGGCTGCCTGCCGTCCAGCTCCAGGGAAAGGACGACGTTTTCATACAGGTTCAGCCCGGCCAGAAGGTTGTTGTCCGGGCTCACCACCCCGATATTGCGCCTCCGAAACGCGGCCCTTTCCCCGGCGTCCATCCGGTACAAATTCCTTCCGAATACCTCCACGGTCCCTGCCGCGGGTTCCCACAGCCCTCCGCACGCCAGAAGCAGCTGGGACGCTTCCTTTTCCGACGCGCAGGGGATGCACTCCAGCACGCCCTGCTCCACTTTGAAATTTTTCGTTCCTTCTTCCGTCACAAACCCGGCAACGCGCAGCGCTTCCATCCGTCCAACCTCCCGCTCTCCTGTCCTTTTCCAGCAGTATAGCGGCTCAATCTTAGGAACGGGGGCCGACCCGCAAAAAACTTTTAAAAAGATCTTCGAAAGATTTTCTTAACTCCATGCTGTTTTCGTCCGGAGATTTGTGCTATACTGGCTTTCGGCGGTCCGGCGATCCGGATACGCAATCCGGAATCGAGGTTGAATCATCATGAAAACAAAAGCAGACGCATCTTCCACTCTGATGACGGAGGGGCCCATCTGGAAAAAGATCGTTCTCTTCGCCCTGCCCCTTTTTCTGGGGAACCTGTTTCAGCAGCTTTACAATACGGCGGATTCCCTCATCGTGGGGAACTTCCTGGGCAGCGACGCGCTGGCCGCGGTGAGCTCCTCCGGAAGCCTGATTTTTCTCATGGTGGGCTTTTTCAACGGCATTGCCCTGGGAGCCGGCGTGGTGATCGCCCGGTACTACGGCGCGCGGCAGATCGAGAAGCTCCAGCGCGCCATCCATACGGACATCGCCTTCGGCCTGGCCGCGGGCGCGGCTCTGACCGTCATCGGCCTGATTCTGGCCCCGAAGATGCTGGTCTGGATGGGGACTCCCGCTGACGTCATGCCCAATTCCATCCTCTATTTCAGGATTTACTTCCTGGGTTCGCTGGCTTTCGTCATGTACAACGTATCGGTGGGGATCCTGCAGTCCATCGGCGACAGCCGCCATCCCCTGATCTATCTGATCATTTCCTCCATGACAAACGTTGTTCTGGACCTTTTGTTCGTGGGGGTTTTCCGCATGGGCGTGGGAAGCGCGGCCCTGGCCACCATAATCTCCCAGTTCGTCAGCGCCGTCCTCTGCCTGCGCCGCCTCATGCGCAGCCCGGAGGAATACCGGGTCAGCGTCAAAAAAATCCGCTTCGATTTTTCCATGCTCAGGCAGATCATCAAAAACGGCCTGCCCGCCGGGCTGCAGAACTCCATCATCGCCCTGGCGAACGTGGTGGTTCAGTCCAATATCAACAGCTTCGGCAAAATGGCGGTGGCCGGCTGCGGCGCCTACTCCAAAATCGAAGGCTTCGGCTTCCTTCCCATCACCTGCTTTTCCATGGCCCTGACCACGTTCATCAGCCAGAACCTGGGCGCGAAGCAGTATGACCGCGCCAAAAGCGGGGCGCGCTTCGGCATCCTCTGTTCCATCTCCCTGGCGGAAGCGGTGGGCGTCTGCATTTATCTGGCGGCCCCTCTGCTCGTTTCCGCCTTCAACGGGGATCCCGGGGTGATCGCTTTCGGGACGACCCAGGCCAGGACCGTCACCCTGTTCTATTTCCTGCTGGCCTTCTCTCACTGCATCGCCGGAATCATGCGCGGGGCCGGGAAGGCCACCGTTCCCATGCTGGTCATGATGCTGTGCTGGTGCATCGTCCGCGTCACCTACGTCACCGTGGCGGTCCGCTTCTTCCCGGTGATCAATACGGTATTCTGGGCCTATCCTTTGACCTGGAGCCTGAGTTCCCTGATCTTTCTGATCTATTTCCTGAAAGCGGACTGGATCCACGGCTTCGAACGCTGACCGGGCCCGGGCAGGCGAAAAGCGCCGTTTACCGGACATGCCCGGCAAACGGCGCTTTTCGGCGAACAAAACTTCCCGGCCAGCGGAGCTTCCGAAGCGTCAGGAGCTGGCGGAGCTGTAGTTTTTCACCGCCCGCTTCCACACCACCCGGGTGATCCCGAAAAAGAGGACGGGGGACACGACTCCCCAGACCATCATCCCGCAGGAGAGCTCTCCCATGAGGAACAGCCCCGGGAAATTGGTGATGACGAACACCGGCAGAAGAAACGTCCCGATCCGCTGCATCCATTTCCCGTAAATCAGCTGGGGCATGTTGTTGAAATCCCATACCGCCGAAGTCAGTTCCGCCACGCCCCTGGTGGCCACGATCCAGAAGCACAGCAGATGGGGCAGGAGAAACAGGCTGTACGTCAGCAGGATGCCGCATGCCGTGAAAAACAGAAATCCCGCCAGGGCCGCCGGAGTCACCGGCAGCCCGGCCCTGGCCCATCCCAGGCCGATCATGATCGCGCCGGCCACGAAGTCCGGCAGCAGCAGCGCCACGTCCAGCCTCCGCATGGTCACGAGAAACTGCAGGGATACGGGCTTCACCAGGTACAGATCCAGCTCCCCCTCCCTCACCATCCGGCTAATGGAAGTGAAGTTTCCATAATAGAGCATGTAAAATCCCGTCATCATCGTATAGATTCCCACGAAGAGCAGGATGTGATCCGGCGTGAGCACGCCGATATCGGCGCCCACCCGGTAGACCACGGCCACATACAAAAGCTTGATGAGCATCCATCCCGTTTCCACCGCCACCCCGGCCACGAAATTGGCCCGGTATTCCAGCTGGGACATCAGGGATATCTTCGCGAATACCTTCAGCAGGCGCAGGCAGCGTTTCCATTCGGCCAGCCGCCCGTCCCGCATTGCTCTTTTTTCCACTCGTTCTTCCACCGTCTCAACCTCCTACTGCGGCAAACCGCTTCAGCCCTTTTTTCCACATGATATGGCCCAGCGCCCCGAACAGGGCGATCCAGCAGAGCTGGCAGACGAATCCCGTTCCCATCTGCGCCGGGGACAGCTTTCCGTTGATGATGTTCACCGGGAACTGGGTGGTGTAGGAAAAGGGCAGAAGCCCGATGAGAAAGGCGATCCTTTCCCCGAAGATATCCATGGGAAAGATTCCCCCGCTGACCACCACCAGCACCACGCTGATGGTGCCGAACATCAGGTTCACGTCCGTCAGCCAGAAGCTCAGCAGCGCCACGCAGTAAAAAATGAAGAAATTCAGCGTCAACGCCAGCACCAGCCCGGCCAGAAAGGCCAAAATGCGCGCCGCCGACAGGGCGAGGCCCAGAAAGGCTACGGAAAAAGCGATCAGCCCGGAAGATACCAGCAAAAGAACTGTCAGCTGCGGCATCTTTTCCCCCAGAAAGGAAAAGAACTGATACCGGCAGTAGCTCACGGGCTTGACCAGATATTTGTTCAGCCCCCCCAGCTTGACGTCTTCGTTGATCTGCCCTTCGAAGCCGGCGCTCACCAGCTTGGAAACCATGGACGCCAGCAGGGTATAGACGATGATCTGCTGATAGGAATAGCCCGTCACGGCCCCGGCGTCCGCGTTTCCATATAAGTAATTCCACAAAAAGGTCTGGATGATGATGGGAAAGACGGCGCTGGCCAGGCTCAGGAAAAAATTAGCCCGGTATTCCAGCGATTTTTCGATTCCCATCTGAAAGATACAACGATAGGGATTCATACTGCAGTCACCTCTTTTTGAAACATCAGAGCGATGCTCTCCTCCAGCGGGATGTCCGTAACGGTGAAATCCTGTACCGGCAGGGCGGCCAGGATGGAAGCCGCCGTCTCCTTCAGGCCGCTTCGGGGCACTTCCAGCACCGCACGGTTCCCGGACAGCTCCCGGATCCGCCCGTAGGAAACGAGCTGTTCCCTTTTCAGATTTCGCGCGCCCATCAGCGTCAGCAGCTTCCGGTCCCCCATCAGATGGCTCAGATCCGTCAGCTGTCCGTCGTAGACCAGCTGCCCCTGGTTGATGATCACCGCCCGGCTGCACAGCTCTTCGATGTCCCGCATGTAGTGGCTGGTGAGGATGACGGTGGTTTTGGTCTGCTCGTTATAATAGCGCAGGAAATCCCTGATTTTCTGCTGGGAAAGGATGTCCAGGCCGATGGTGGGCTCGTCCAGAAAGAGGATGCCGGGCCTGTGGATCAGGGCCGCCAGGATTTCCATTTTCATCCGTTCTCCCAAAGAGAGCCTTCTCACCTGGACGTTCATCAGCTCCTTCACGTCCAGAAGCTCCGCCAGCTCCTCCACCGTCCTGCGGTATTCCGCGTCGTCCACATCGAAAATGCACTTGTTCAGGTAAAAGCTGTCGCTGGCCGGCAGGTCCCACCAGAGCTGGTTCTTCTGCCCCATGACGATGGAAAAACGGCGTTTGAACGCGTTTTTCCTCTCCCAGGGGATGAAGCCGTCGATTTCCACCCGTCCGGCCGTGGGAAAGAGGATGCCGGACAGCATTTTTAAGGTGGTGGTTTTTCCCGCCCCGTTGGGCCCCAGAAGGGCCAGGATCTCCCCCTTTTCCACCTCGAAGCTGACGTCCTTCACCGCTTCCTTTTTCAGCGTTTCCCTGCAAAACAGGTTTTTCACGGAGCCCTTCAGCCCGTCCGCCTTCCGATAGTATTCGAACTCCTTTTTCAGGTGTTCCACCGTGATGATGTTCATAGATCCCTCCATTGTCGTTTCCCGATCTTCGCCGAAAGCTCCCTACAAAAAGTCCAGATGCCGGATGTACTGTTCGAACTGCCGCTTCACCTCCGGATACCGGTAGCGGCTGATATAGAGCCGCTGTCCGGCATCCAGCACCAGGCTGTCCTTCTCCAGCCGCAGGACGTGATAGAGATTTACCAGAAAGCTCTTATGGATCCGGACGAAGCCGTCCCCTTTCAGCTCCTCTTCCCACCGGGCCAGCGTTTCCCCGACGAGAAGATCCTCCTGCGCGCCGCGCAGCCGGATTTCATGGCGGTCGCTCTCCAGATACAGGATATCCTTTTGCCTCACCCGGATCATCCCGTTTTTCGTGGGAAAGGACCGCCAGCGATCCTCCCGCCCCCGCATGCGCCCGATTTTCTCGAACACGGCGGACAGATCCTGCTCCAGCGCGTATTCCCGCACGATGTGGAAAAACGGCAGCGGGAGCGCTGCGAATACGTCTTCCGACCGCCCCGCCACGAAAATGATCTGCAGCCCGGGCCGTTTGTCCCAGATGCCCTCCGCCGCCCGGATCGTTTCCTCCGCGCTGTCCCCGGAAAGGATCAGCCAGAAGATCTCCTCCTTCACCGGCGCGGGCGGGCCCGGATACTTCTCGATCCGGCACCCTCCCGGCCCAGGCCGAAATCCCTCCCCTTCTGCCTGCCGGCGGCCAAAAGCAGCGAAACGGCGTCTTCTATTTTCTGCTCTAACTTCTCTCTGCTGCAATACAGCCCCATCACAGGCATGTCGGGTCTCTCTCCTTTTCGGCTGTCGTCCGTATCATCATAGCAAAATCCCCGTGAAAAACAAGGGGCCGCGCACCACCGGCAAAAATCCCTCCCCAGTGGCAGGAGGCCATGCCGGGGCTGGCACCACTGTCCCCAGTATGTTACAATGGTCTGCAAAAGGAGGTTTTTTCATGAGAGACGTTATCCTCTACATCGCCATGAGCCTGGACGGCTATCTGGCTGCGCCGGACGGGAGCGTGGACTGGCTCGCCGGCCAGGATCCGGACCGTCCGGAAGAAGACGACGGTTATTCCCGCTTCGTGGCCGGAGTGGATACTGTGGTCATGGGCTACAAAACCTACGAACAGATCGTCACTTCCCTTTCCCCGGACCGCTGGGTCTACGAAGGGCTGACATCTTATGTGATCACGCACCGCAGCCTGCCCGCATCCCCGGATATCCGCTTCACTTCCGAAGATCCCTGCGCCCTGGTGGACCGGCTGCGCCGCCAGCCCGGGAAGTCGGTCTGGATCTGCGGCGGCGCTTCCATCATCCAGCCGCTGATAGCCCGGAACTTCATCGACGTCTTCCGGATCTCCGTCATCCCCACGCTGCTGGGAGACGGCATCCGACTGTTCGAAGCGGGCTTCCCCGCTCTCCCTCTGCGCCTCCTGGGGATCCGTGAGGAAAACGGGATCGCGGAGCTGACGTATGTGAGAAGAACGCCCGCCGGGTAAGGAGCAAAATTGCTTCCCGGCCCATAAACCAAAGGAGGTACCCCTTGTATTTTTATATTCCCACGAAAATATACCAGCAGGAGGGCTGCGTCAGATCCCACGGACAGGAGCTGGCCGCGCTCGGTTCCCGCGCTCTGATCATCACCGGGAAACAGTCCTCCCGCAAAAACGGCTCGCTGGAAGACGTGACCTGTGCGCTGAAGGATCGGGATATCCCTTTCCTGGTCTTCGACGATATCGAGGAAAATCCTTCCGTGGAAACAGCCGTAAAGGCCAGGAACTCCGGGCTTTCCTTCGGGGCCGACTTCGTGATCGGCGTCGGGGGCGGCTCTCCCATGGACGCCGCCAAAGCCATCGCTCTGTTGATGAAACACCCGGATCAGCCGTCCGGCTTTCTCTATACGAAGGGCAGCGGCGACAGCCTTCCCATGGCCGCCGTACCCACCACCTGCGGCACCGGTTCGGAAGCTACCCCCTGGGCCATCCTGACCCGGCACGAGCTCAAAATCAAGCAGGGCATCTCCCGGCCGGTCTTTCCCGCGCTGGCCCTGTGCGATCCCGGATATCTGGCTTTCGCCCCGCATTCCGTCCTGGTTTCCACGGCCATCGACGCCTTTTCCCACTGCGCGGAGAGCTACCTGAACGCCAACGCCACGCTTTACAGCCGGATGCTCTGCATGCAGAGCCTTCGCCTCTGGGGAAAAGCCAAAGGCGTTTTGTCCGGGGAACGCATCCCCTCCCCGCAGGATCTTTCCGACCTGATGTGCGCCTCCACGCTAGCTGGGATGGCCATTTCCCACACCGGCACTTCCCTGCCTCACGGGCTGAGCTACTATCTGACCTATGACGACAACGTACCTCACGGCCTAGCCACAGGCGTCTTCCAGGTTCCCTATCTGGCTTTCGCCGGACCGAAAGCCACGGTCCCGCTGCTGCAGGCCGCCGGTTTTGAGGATCTGGAGGCCCTCTCCGCCTTCTTAAAACCCCTGACAGAGCAAAACATCCCCCTCGCCACCCGCCGGCGGGCGATTCAGGGGATGTTGAAAAACGGGAACAAACTCAAAAACTGTCCTTTTGCTGTGGACGAAAAAATCCTGGAAGGGTTCTTCTGAAAACAGGGCTGATGCAAAGGAAGGAACGGCGGTTTTACCCTTTCTTTCCCTCCAGCTCTTCCACGATCTTCTCGAATCCCATGGAGTGGGACGCCTTCACCAGCACCGAGTCCCCGGGCATAAGCAGGGCGGGCAGAGCTTCCATCAGTTCTTCCCGTCCGGGGAAATGGCGTACCTCCTTCAGCCCGGCCTCCTGCGCCGCCAGGGCAGTCCGCCGGGAGAGATCCCCCGCGCAGTACAGGCAGTCCACGCCGCTTCGCGCCGCGTGCCTGCCAACCTGGGCGTGGAGCTCCTCCCCGTTTTCCCCCAGCTCGAACATATCTCCCAGAACCGCCACTTTTCTTCCCTCCGCCAGGCAGAGCAGATCGATGGCGGCTTTCGTGGAAACCGGATTGGCGTTGTAGCAGTCGTCGATAACAACCAGATCCCCGGCCGCGATCACCCGGCTCCTGCCGCTCACCGGCTGCACGGAAGCGATCCCGGCCGCGATCTGATCCGCGGAAAGGCCGAGACAAAATCCCACAGCCGCGGCCGCCAGGGCGTTGTACACCATATGGGCGCCGGGCAGGGGGATCCGCACGGGGAAGGCGTCCTCCCCGGCATGGATCACGGCCCTGCTGCCCAGAAGGCCCCGGTTTTCGATCTCATCCGCGTAGATGTCGTCGTTCTCCGGATCCAGGCCGAAGCGCACCGGCCGCCTGCCGTGCACCTCCCCGATCCCGGCCAGCTTGTCGTCGTCTCCGTTGACGCAGACCGGTCCTTCCGGGTTCATGAACTCGAATATCTCGGACTTGGCCTGCAGGATCCCGTCCCGGCTCCCCAGAAATTCCAGGTGGCACTGCCCGATGTTGGTCATGACGCACAGGTCCGGCCGGACGATTTCGCTCAGCCGCCGCATCTCCCCGAAGTGGTTGATGCCCATCTCCACCACCGCTGCCTCCGTCTCCTCCGGCATGGAAAGCAGGGTCAGGGGAACGCCCACCTCGTTGTTGAAATTCCCCTGCGTTTTGTGCGTCCTGTACTTTTGGGACAGCACCGCAGCGATCATCTCCTTGGTGCTGGTCTTCCCCACGCTCCCGGTCACGCCCACGATGGGAACGGGCATCTGCTGCCGGTAAAAGGCCGCGATTTTGCGCAGCGCTTCCAGGCTGTCGGGCACCACGATGCAGGGGCCGCAAAGCTCCTCCGGTTCCCTCTCGCATACGACGCCGATGGCTCCCTTTTCAAACACCTCCGGGATGAACCGGTGTCCGTCCACCCGTTCGCCCCGCGAGGCCACGAACACGAAGCCCGGCGACACCTTCCGGGAATCCAGCACGATCCCGGCCGCCTCTTTTCCCGAATACCGGCGGATCGTTCCGATCCCGGCTCCCGGGCAGGCGGTCCCTTTCCCCGCGGGTACGATCAGACGCCCCCCGCAGGCCCGGGCGATATTCCATAAGGTCATGTTTTTCATCGTCTCACTCACCCCTCAAACGCCAGATCCAGGATCTTCTGGCACAGCTGATCGTAATCCATCCCCACGGCCGCCGCTTCCTGCGGGATCAGGGAGGTGGGCGTCATGCCGGGCAGCGTATTGGCCTCCAGGCAGTACGCGTTCCCCTCTCCGTCCATCATGAAGTCCATCCTGGCGTACTTTTTCAACCGCAGCGCCCGGTATACCTGCCTGGAAATCTCCTGAATCCGCTCCGTATGCTCCCGGTCCAGGGGGGCAGGGCAGATCTCCACCGTGCTCCCGGCCTGATATTTGTTCTTATAGTCGTAAAATCCCTCTTTGGGCGCGATCTCCACCAGGGGCAGCGCTTCCCCGTCCAGCACGCAGCAGGTGAACTCCCGGCCCTCTATGTACTGTTCCACGATGGCCTCCTGCCCGTAGGAAAAGGCGTCCCGAAGGGCCGCCCCGTATTCGGAAGCATCCCTTACGATGGAGACCCCGATGCTGGATCCGCCGGAACAGACCTTCACCACGCAGGGGAAGCGCTTCGGCAGGGGAGCTTCCTCTCCCCGCTTTACCGCGAACCCTTCCGGGGTGGGGATCCCGTGATAAGCGAACAGCTCCTTCGCCAGCGCTTTGTCCATGGACAGGGCGCTGCTGACGAAATCCGTGCCCGTATAGCGGATCCCCAGCAGGTCGAAGGCCGCCTGTACCTTGCCGTTCTCCCCGTCCTCCCCGTGCAGCCCCATAAAGACCGCGTCCGCCATCTGGCAGATCCGGATGACGTTGGGGCCGAAGTAGCTCCTGCCGCCGTCCTTCCTCAGCGCCTTCACCCGGCTGATGTCCGGATCGATCTCCCGGATGTCCTCGATATCCTTCGCAAAATCCTCATCGCTCTCAAAAATATGGTCGATATCGTCCCGTTCCATTCCCAGATAAACGTCCAGCAAAACGGCCTGATGTCCCAGCCGCTTCATGGCCTGGTAAATCATTTTCCCGGAGATCAGGGATACGTCCCGTTCCGTGCTGATGCCGCCTGCCAATACTACAACTTTCATCGTCTTTCTCCTATCCGCCGATACGCGTTTTTGTATTAGTATACGCTCAAAACGCGCCGGCGTAAAGGAATTTTCCCCTTTTCTCACCCGCGGTATTCCACTTCCCCGTCGATGATCGTATACCTGGTGACGGTGAAGGTTTCCATGGGATTTCCGGAAAAAACCGCGATATCCGCGTCCTTCCCCTCCTCCAGGCTCCCCACCCGGTGAAAGACCCGGCAGATTTTCGCAGGAGAGGAGGTGATGGCCTGCAGGCCGGCGCGCATGGGGAGGCCGGCCTTCACCGCCAGCCCCGCGCACAGTGGCAGGCAGGAGATCAGGGAAACCGGATGATCCGTACAGATGGCCACCGGCACGCCCGCCCCGTACAGGACGCCCGCGGTTTTGAAATTCATATTCTGCACCTCGATCTTGTTGCGGCAGGTCAGGTCGGGCCCCACGATGGCCGGGAAACGGCTCCGCGCGATATGGTCGGCGATCAGATGCCCTTCGCTGCAGTGATCCAGCGTCATGTCCAGCCCGAATTCCTCCGCGATCCGCATGGCCGTAAAAATGTCGTCCACCCGGTGGACGTGGGCTTTCAGCGGGATTTTCCGTTC
>OEQQ01000038.1_pt1 | contig 41165 bp, 37 predicted proteins | sample 1539741 | NCBI WGS metagenome assembly OEQQ01 (sample SAMEA3891876, study PRJEB23780) | metagenome | biome: terrestrial biome; feature: animal house; material: Caecal content | place: Italy | collected 2015-05-05
GGGAACGCAGTTCGATCCGAAGCCCGCGTCCAAGATACTCATCCGAAGAAGCCAAAATAAACTCCCGGATTTCTTTCGTTATATCGAGGCGTTTGGGGTTGTAGGGACATTCTCCCAGCTCCATTTTGGAGAACAGGAACAGTTTCTTCACCATCTGGTTGATCTCCACCGTCTTTTTTCGGATGGTGGACAGATACAGCGCCTGTTTTTCCCGGGTGTCCGCCACCCCGTCTATGATCCCTTCCACATAGCCCTTGATGGCGGTGATGGGCGTCTTTAAGTCGTGGGTGATGTTGCTGATCAGCTCCCGGTTCTGCCGCTCGTTCTGAACCTTTTCCTCCGCGGACTCCTTGAGCCGCAGGCGCATGTCCTCATAGTTGCGGTAGAGCTCCCCGATCTCGTTGTCGTCGTCGGACTCCAGCGTATACTCGAAATTCCCCTCCGCGATCTTCTGCATGGCCAGGTTCAGCCGGTTGATGGGCGAGAACACGCTCTTGTGAATCCACTGGGTGAGCACCATGCCGGTCAGCACCAGGATCATCACGATGGCCAGAAACATATCGATCAGGAACGAGCGGGAGAAAATGCTGGTGATCATGGTGACGATAAAAACGCTTCCCTCAGTCCCGTCCGAAAAGCGGAAGTCGATCTGTTTGACCAGCTTCTTGAGATCGTTGAAATAAAATCCGGAGTCCGGCCGTTCGTTTTCCTGTCCGTAAGAGGGCAGCCGGTCGAAAATCCGCTTCGCCGCTTCCGCGTTCCCGGCATAATAGATGCCGTCGCCCTTTCGCACGATTATATAGGAAGAGTTCTCCGCGGCAATCCCGTTTAGACTATCCAGATACTGCCCGTCCTCCAGGCTCGCGGGCTCCGTATCGGCCCTCTCCTGTATCCGGTTGAAAAGCTCGTCCGTCCTCCTGCTGAAGGCGTCGATGGAATCCGACATCATGCTGTAATCGGCTGTTTCCAGCCCGAACTGCCGGTCTGCCGTCCAGACCAGCGCCGTCCCGATGGCCAGAAACGCCAGCAGGGACAGGAGCATGGGGAGCAGGCTGATCGTTAAAAATGTAATGATGAGTTTTGTCTTGAACTTCATCCCGATATCCTTCCTCAATTTCAATTAAGTATACCATAAAGCGCTTTTCCAGGTCATAAATTCCCCAAAATATAATTCTAAAAAATTTATAAAACCATTTGACAAATTCAAAAGCAGGGATTATAATACAAATATAATAACAGTAATGATTATCGATTTAAGGCGAAGGGGAGTTGCACATGCCTGCGATTAAGTACAGTCGCCAGCGGGAAGCGATTAAGAATTTTCTCATGACCCGCCGGGATCATCCTACAGCAGACGTCGTCTACAGCTCGGTCCGAAACGAATTTCCGAACATCAGCCTCGGCACCGTCTATCGCAATCTGACGCTGCTGGCGGACCTGGGAGAGATCTCCAGGCTCCGGCTGGGAGACGGGGCGGACCACTTCGACGCGGACACCAGCCCGCATTGCCACTTTGTCTGCACGGGCTGCGGCAGGGTCATCGATCTGGCCCCGGATTCCATCCAGCCCATGGACGCCCTCAACGGGCGGGATCTGGACGGCAATCTGATTGCCGGCAACGTCACTTATTTTTACGGCACATGCGGTGCCTGCCGCCGGGAAGCGGATCCGTGAGGAAGAACGGCGCGTTTCCAGGGCGAAGATTCCACTTGGCAGCTGCCGGATTTTCCGGCTTGTATAAAATTTTTAAAAGTAAAGGAGAACAAAATTATGAAATTTGTATGTCAGGTTTGCGGTTACGTTCATGAAGGCGATCAGGCTCCGGAGTTCTGCCCCATCTGTAAGGCTCCCAGCGAGAAATTCTCCGCTCAGACCGGCGCGAGGGAATGGGCCGCTGAGCACGTGGTAGGCGTGGCGCAGGGCGCTCCCGAAGATATCATCAAGGATCTGAGAGCGAACTTCGAAGGCGAGTGCTCCGAAGTCGGCATGTATCTGGCGATGGCGAGAGTCGCTCACAGAGAAGGCTATCCTGAGATCGGCCTGTACTGGGAGAAAGCCGCTTACGAAGAAGCTGAGCACGCTGCGAAATTCGCTGAGCTGCTGGGCGAAGTGGTGACCGATTCCACGAAGAAGAACCTGGAGATGAGAGTGGACGCTGAAAACGGCGCGACCGCCGGCAAATTCGATCTGGCGAAGAGAGCGAAGGCTCTGAACCTGGATGCGATCCACGACACCGTTCATGAGATGGCCCGCGACGAAGCCCGTCATGGCAAGGCGTTCGAAGGCCTGCTGGCGAGATACTTCGGCAAATAAGATCGTTTGTAAAATCAAAGACAGCCGCTGCAGCGAACGATACCATCGCTGCAGCGGCTCTTTTTATATCATCGGAAAGTTTCATTCCTCAGAAAATGTCGCTCGCGCGCTACGCCGGTTTCCTACGGTTCCTCCCCGTCCGCGGACAGGATTTCCCGCACTTCCCGGGTAACCTGCTCCCCGCCCTGCTCCATCCACTCCGCCACGAAGACGTCGAAGTAGTCCAGCTCTTCCCTGCCGGAAATGATCTGCAAAAATGCCTTCTTTTCCAGCTCCTTCAGCTGCGTCCAGCATTCCGACATGGTTTTTGTTTCCCCGGAGAAAAGAGGGCTGACCGCCTCCAGCTTTTCCTCATCCAGAAGGGCGCAGGCCTCGATCCGGGACATATAGGCGGCCCACTCCTCCGCATCCGCGGTTTCGGGGTCTTCCAGCCAGGCCGCGCACTCCTCATAGTAGGAACGCTCCAGAATCTGCAGCTCATCAGCTCCCCTGCGCCCTTCCAGGGCGGCGTTGAGATCCTCGTAACAGCGCTGCAGGGCATCGCTGTAGTCGATATTGATGGAAATCGGGCGGGCAGTGGAATCCACATTCGACTGGAAATACCGGGCCAGCTCCTCGTTGGAAGTATCTTCAAAGCGCATTTTGTCGAACATGACGCTGGCCATTTTCACCGCGATTTCCGGATGTTCGAAGGACGCGCTCACCACCACGTATTTGTAGCTGGGCTCCTGATCGTAATAGCGGATTTTCCCATCCTCCTGCGTGGGGATCAGATAGGGTTTCCACCCGGCATCGGGATTCGCCTGCCGGGCTTCCATGAGCGGGTTATTTGGCGCCCACCAGGGCCCGAAAAAGGATCCGCACTGTCCGGATACGATGAGCTCCGCGATATTGCTCATGCTGCGGAGCATGAAGCTGGCGTCCAGAACGCCTTCTTCGTAAAGCCCCCGCAGATAGCCCAGCGCTTCCTTCGTCTCCGGCTGCACGGAACCGTACGCCGGATTTCCGTCCCCGTCCTTCACCCATTGTTTGGGGTAGGAACCGAAGGCCGAAAAGAGCGGATCCAGCTGGAATTCGTAATTATATCCGCTCTCCCCCGTCAAATCCGCGTGGCAGACCAGGCCGATGGTATTCCCTTCCCCGTTTCCTCCCGGATCCTTCTCCACGAACGCGCGGATGATGTTCACCGCGTCCTCCGCGGTTTCCGGCTCTTCCAGCCCCAACGCGTCCATCCAGTCCTTCCGCAGCCAGAGCAGATTGGGGCCGTCCCCGAAGCTGGGCTCCGGAAGGGCCATCAGCTTTCCGTCCACCATGGCCGAGTCCAGCGCGGAAACCCCATAGCTGTCGTACATCTCCAGGATCCGTTCGCTGGCGCAGTTTTCGAAGGCTTCGCTCAGATCCGCGATCAGCCCCTTTTCGGCCAGCTCCACCAGCGTCTCACGGTCCTCCACCACCATGACGTCCGGCAGGTTCCGGGATGCGATGGCCATTTCCACGCTGGTGGCATACTGCTCTTCGCTCTCCTCGAAAACATCCTCGTTCTGGATGTTGAGCGTCTCCTTCAAATACCGGGTGTAAACGTTGTCCTCATAGGTATCGCCCTCCGGCATGTTGGAGTTGTTGTCCCCGATCATTTTTCCCAGCGTATAGACGACGGGCTCCGGATATTTCCCGTACGGCGTGGTCGCCGCTTCCTCCCAGGCTTTCGCATCCCCAGCGTCCATGGGCGTTTCCCCCTCCGCAGCGCTTTCCGGATCCCGCGCGTCCGTCCCGCCGGCCCCTGACGCGCATCCGGTCAGGAGAACCCCGGCCAGAAGGGCCCCGGCCAAAAGGGCCCCGGCCAAAAGAAACAATACCGGCAACGGGCGCGCCAGCCCGCTGCCGGTTCTTTTCGTCCTCATCCTTTCACCGCGCCGCCGGTAACGCCCTCCACGTAGTATTTCTGGAGGCATAAGAACAGGATGGTCACCGGAATGGCGACCAGCACGCCGCCAGCGCAGAACCGGGTGAAATAACCCTGATAGTCGTTGGTCCATACCCACTGCTGCAGCGCCACGGCTACGTTATAGCTGTCGCTGTAGCCGAACGCCACATAGGAGGCGAACACGTAATCGCACCAGGGGGCCATGAAGGCCACCAGAGCCGTATAGATGATGATGGGCTTCGCCAGGGGAAGGATGATCGTCAATGCGATTCTGGCGTTGCTGGCGCCGTCGATTCGGGCCGATTCATCCAGCGCTCTGGGAATCGTGTCCAGATATCCCTTGCAGACGTAGTAGTTCATGCCCGAGCTCGCCACCGTGACCAGAATCAGCCCCGGGATGGCCCCTTCCTGAGTCAGCCCGAACTGTTTCAGCAAAAAGTACAGGCAGATCATGGTCAAAAATCCGGGGAACATTCCCAGGATCAGCCACAGCTGCATCAGCGCCTGCCGGCCGGAAAACCGCATTCTGGACAGGGCGTAGGAGACGCACAGGACCATGAAGGTATTCAAAACCGCCACAAAGCAGGCGATGGTCAGCGTGTTCAGATACCAGCGCACGAAGGAGCAGTCGTCGCTGAACAGATAGATGTAGTTATCCAGCGAAAACGCCTTCGGCAGGAGGTAGCTGACCATGCCGCCGTATTCCGACGCGTAGGAACGGAAGCTCTGGAGCACCAGCCCTACGAAGGGGAACAGCCAGATAATGCTGATGAGGATCAGCACCGCGTAGGTAATCCCGTTGCTGATTTTCCGATTCCGGCTCCTGGACTGCAATTTCTTTTCTTTCGTCTTAGCCATTATTGAAATCCCTCCTCATCTCTCACCGACGGCAGAAGCCGGTAAACCACCAGGGAAATCACCGCCGTTACCACGAAGACCATGATGCCCAGGACCGCGGCCATCCGGTAGTTGGTATCGTTGACGGTCAGCTTGTAGAGCCAGGTGATCAGCAGATCCGTGTAGCCCGCCCCTCCCGTCAGTTCCATGGAGTTGGGTTTCCCCTGCGTCAGAAGGTAGATCACGTTGAAGTTGTTCAGGTTGTTCGTGAAGGAAGTGAGCAGATACGGCCCTGTCACGAACAGCATATAGGGCAGCGTGATCTTTCGGAACATCTGGAACCCGTTGGCCCCGTCGATTTTTGCGCTCTCGTACAGATCCTCCGGAATGTTCATCAGAATGCCGGTTGCCATCAGCATCATGTACGGCACGCCGATCCAGACGTTGATCACGATGATCAGGATCCTGGCATAGGTCATGTTGGGCCAGAAGGGGATATAGCTGTCGATCAGCCCCCATTTGAGCAGATAGCTGTTGACCAGCCCGTCCTCCGCGAACATTTTGTAAACGTACAGCAGGGAAACGAACTGCGGGATCGCAATGGTCATGACCAGAATCGTCCTCCACAGCTTTTTGAAGCGGATCCCCTTTTTGTTGATCAGGATCGCCACGCCCATCCCCAGGAAATAGTTCAGGAACGTCGCGAAAAACGCCCAGACCAGCGTCCAGATCAACACCGTCACGAACGTGGATCCAAAGCCCGACGAGCCGATGGAGAAGAGGTTTTTAAAGTTCTCCAGCCCGACCCAGGTGAACAGGTTGCTGGGGGGCTGATGCGCCGCGTCGTAGTTGGTAAACGCCACGCAAAGCATGAAAATGATCGGCAAGATAACAAAAACGAAAACGCCGATGTTCGGCAGCGCCAGCAGCGTCTTGTCGAAATTCTGGTTCAGCAGGGAACGCAGATCCTGCATGGAGGTCGGCAGCGGCTTTCCCTCCGACAGGAGCTTCCGGATCTGCGCGTTCTGCCGGATATTCACCCTCCACAGATAGAGGAAAGCGATCACTACGAAAACGGAAAGGATCCCGTACAAAAGGATCAGAAAGCTGTTGTCCCCGTACACGGTAACGGGCACCACCCCGGTCTTATCCGTATGGGTAGCGACCGTGCCCAGGGTCGGAACCTTCGCGATATACTCCGCGCCGAACGAGACCATATAGTAGACAAAAAGAGCCTCTATGGTCAGGAACAGCACTCCCCTCAGCAGCTGTTTGTGCACCAGCTGGCCGAATCCCATGACGAGAAAAGATACCTTCGCGGTCCAGTCCCCTTCCGCAAAGGTGCTCCCGATTTCCCGGATGTCCCTGCCCACCGCGGCAAGACCTTTTCCGATGCGGTTTAAATTCTTCTTCTTTTCTTTCTCCATACCCGCCTCCCGGTTTTTCTTTTTCAGGACGGCTGTGCCGCGGGCCGAAAACCGGCCTGCGGCACAGTTGATATCACATTATTCTGCCGCTGCTCCCGTCGCATAGGACTCGCAGGTGGCCTGGAAGTTCTCCAGAACGCTCATCAGCTCTTCGTCCGTGCTGTTGTCGTAAGCGTCGGCGATCACGTCGTCCCCGAGGGAGGTAGCCAGATCCCAGTACTCGTTGGGATATTGCCCCTGAGGGATCGTATGGGCCAGCTGCTCCGCCAGCGCCGTCAGCGCTTCGTCAGATTTTACCGCTTCGTCGGCCTGCGCTTCCAGGTTGGAAGGGCCCCAGCCTACTTCGTTGTAACGGGCCAGCTGCACTTCCGCGCTGGACAGATATTTCGCCAACTCCAGACATACGACGGCTTTGTTGGTATCGGTCTGCGGCTTGATGCCCATCAGCTTGAATCCGCCGAACCCGCTCATCTGATATTCCTGGCCGTCCACGGTGAAGGTGGGCAGCTTCGCGCAGGCATAATTTTCGCCGAACAGTTCCTTCACAGCGCCGGAATCCCAGGTGCCATCGATGATGGCCGCCGCGTTGGTGGCGTTGCTGGCGGAAGATCCGTTATAGAACGCGGTGGAAGAGGCCAGGTTGATCATGGCTTTCAGAGCCGCAATCCCCTCGTCGGACGCATAGGTTACGTTGGCCTTGGTGAAGTTCCCCGCGGAGTCCGTATCGTAGGTCAGCTCGCAGCCCGTGGCGAAGAAGAACGCGGTCTGATACCATCCGGAGTTGATCTCCATGTAAATGCCCTTGCCCGCCGCTTCGCAGTCCGCGATGATGGCTTCCAGGGAGGTGGGGTCGGTCACCACGCTGCTGTCATAATACAGGAAGTATCCGTTGTCGGAGGTCATGGGGAAAGCGTAGATCGCGTCGCCCATGGTGGCCGCGCTGACAGCGCCCGCATCGTTGCTGGTGGAAATGAAGTCCGCATAGTCCCCGATCACTTCCATCACCGCGCCCGCGGAGATCAGCCTGGCCAGCTGGTCCTGCGCGAAGCCGTAAATATCCGCGCCGCCTTCCACGTCCGTAAGCATATTCTTGGCCGCGTCGCCTTCGCCGACCGCCTCGATGGAAACCGTGTATCCCGCGAACTGGGGATTCTCTTCCATGAACTTATCGACCTGGCTCTGCGTGAAGGCGTTCACTTCCTCCGCCACCCAGATCGTAATCGATCCCGTCCCGTAGTCAATATCCTCCGCAGCGGCTTCTTCCCCTGCCGCAGCATCTTCTGCAGGCGCCGCCTCCTCCGCGGCGCTTCCAGCCGTTCCGGCGGCCGGAGCGGAATCCGATCCGCATGCCGTCAGCCCCAGAGCCAAAGCGCATGCCATAAAGATCGACAAAGCTTTCTTTTTCATAAAGTTGATCCTCCTTCTTTAAGTTCACTTTTTATGTCTTTGATTATAATTGACAAAAAAGAAGGGGTAAATATCAACAATTTGTGATACGTGTCAGATTTTTATGAATTTTCGCCCTCAACCCTCTCACCGTTTGGGGAAATGGAGGCGCACAGCCGTGCCCTTTCCCTTTTCGCTCTCCACCGTCATCCCGTATTCCTCCCCGTAAAACAGACGGATCCGCTCGTTCACATTCCGCACGCCGTACCCTTCGGATTCCATGCTGAGGATCTTCTGCGCCTCGGACATCTCCATGCCCGCGCCGTTGTCTTCCACCGAAAACCAGACGGAGCCGTCCTCCTCCCATCCCCGGATCACGATCTTTCCCCGGTGTTCCGCCATGGGTTCGATTCCATGGACGATGGCGTTTTCCACCAGGGGCTGCAGGATCAGGTTCAGGGATTCGCACCGCAGGATTTCCGGATCCACCCGGACCTCATAATCGAAATCGCCGTCGTGCATGGCGCACTGGATTTCCAGATATGCCTTCGTGTTTTTCAGTTCGTCCTCCACCCGCAGCGTATTCTTCCCGCGGTTTAAAGCCGTCCGGTAAAAGGTGGACATGGCCAGCGTCAGCCGGCTGATTTCCTCTTCTCCGGCCGTCAGCGCTTTCCAGTTGATCAGGGAAAGGGTGTTATAGAGGAAATGGGGGTTGATCTGGGCCTGCAGCGCCCGCATCTCCGCCTCCTTCTGCGTAATTTTCCCCACATAAACCTCGTCGATCAGCGTCCGGATGCGGCGCAGCATTTTCCCGAAGCCCCGGTACAGAAGGCCGATCTCGTCCTTTTCCTCGCTGTCCACCTCCAGATCCAGATTGCCCTGCTCCACCTCCAACACGTCCCCGGTCAGCCGTTCGATCCTTCCGCTGACCTGGCGGGACGTTACGAAATAGGCCAGCACGGCCATGATGACGCAGAGGACCGCGGTCAGCACGATCATGGCTCCCACCGGCTGCATGGCTTCCTCCGCGATTTCATTGGGCTGATACAGCCAGATCGTCCAGCCAGTGCTGGATGAGCTCTCGGATATGATCCGGTAAGCGGACGCATTCCCCTTTTCCAGTTCCTCCAGAAATTCCGGATAATTCAGGCGATATTCGCTGTTCTCCTCGGAGAAGCGGCGGTCCCGGTAAATGACGCCGCCCCCTTCGTCCGTGATAAACACCCCGTATTCCGTGGTCAGTGTCTGTTCATAGGGAGAAAACACGTCCTCGTAGTCCACCGAAATGCAGAGTACATCCGCCTGTCCCGCTTCGCTCTCCCTGGGCATCCGCCGTGCGGAAAAAAGTTCCCCCCTCTCCGCGTTCACATACCATCGGATCCCTTCCGACTGCATAAGGTCCCGGTACCACTCCTGATCCTCGATCTCGGAAATCGTTCCCACCGTGGTATCGTGTTTGACGATCCCGCTGTCCGTATAGATGGTGATCGTCCTGATTTCACTGTGAAAGTATTTCAGGGACTGCAAAACCGGGTCGATCACTTCCGTCACCTGTTCGTACTGCTCATACGGATGGTCGTAGGTCCTGGAAAACACCTCCGTCAGCTTCTGGTCGAAAGCGATATAATCGGACAGGTTATCGTAGACGTCCAGCTTGCTGTCCATGGTGGCTACGGACTGGTACAGATAGGAGCGCAGATTCAGCATTTCCTTGTCCGCGATCACCCGCCGCATCTGAACGAAGCTGAACAGAAACAGGATCATGACCGGCAGAAAGCAGAACGCGGCATAGAATATGGCCAGCTTGTAGCGCAGCTTGATGGAGTTAATCCGGTTCCTGATTCGATTCATGGCCTCCTGCTCCTTCCCCCTGATCACGGTACTTCTGCGGGCTCACCCCATAATACTCCCGGAAGCTCTGACAAAAATAGGAGACGTTTGGATAGCCCGCCTTCTCGCTGATGGCCCCGATTTTTTCGCAGGTGTTTTCCAGCATTTCCCTCGCCCGTTCCATGCGGCACGCCTTGATGTACTTGCTCAGGTTCTGCCCCGTCTCCTTTTTGAAGAGGGCGCTTAAGTAACTGGGCGCCATGTGCACTTTTTCCGCCAGGATTTCCACGCTGAGCTCTTCTCCATAATGGGCCCGGATGTACCGTTTCGCCGTCTCCACCTCCCGGTGCACGTTTCCGGCGTCCTTTTTCAGCCCGGCTTCGAAGCGGTCCACATACTTTTCCGCAATCCCCTGCAGGGTTTCCAGATCCGCGGCCCGGTAAAGCTGATCCATCTCCCCGTCCAGCTCCTTTTCCGACATTTCGGGGATCGCTTCGCAGAGCATCTTCAGCAGGCTGGCGAAGACGAATTTCACATACATCTGGGAAAAGCCCTGTTTTCTGCTGTAGTTGCCGAAGAGGCGGGCGCAGTGCTCCCGCAGGCTTAAGATGTCCCGGGCCCTGATATCCTGACGGATCTGTTTTTGCAGCGTATCGTCGTCCAGCCGGACGTCGTCCGCGGTTTCCGCCTCGTTTTCCGCCATATACACCCGGTCGTCCAGATCGTAAAACCGGTTTTCCATCAGGAGCTCCAGCTCCTGATAGCGGCTGCCAATCTGCTCCCTGTTCCTGATCCCGGAGGAAACGGATATGTAGCTTTTGATCCCGCTGCCGCACCGCCGCGCGATCCGGTCGTTCATCCTCCTCGCCGTATCCTTCCAGTCCTTCACCTCGTCCAGGAAAAACAGGACGCACTGCTGCGGATTCATGTTCAGGTAATCGAAGCGGGCGCCCTCCGCCGCCTCCTTCAGCTCCTCCATCAGCTCCGCATCGTTGTTTCCGAAGAAGTCCCGTCCCAGCTCCAACAACATCATGCGCCTGTACAGATCCAGAAAATCCATGGAAAATCCGGCCGTGCGCTTCTGGAGCGCCCCGGGGTCCGCCCCGTTTACCAGAGCGTTCAGAACATATTTGCGGAAATAAACGCCCTCCGCTTCCTTCTGCGCCTTCCTCTCCCTCTCCTTTTGCAGGGAATCGAAAATCCGGTCCATCACCTCCCGGAATTCCTGCGGATCCACGGGCTTTAAAATGTAGTCCTCCACCCCGAAGCGCAGCGCCTGGCGGGCGTACTCGAATTCCCCGTAGCCGGAAAAAATCACGCTCTTCATGTCCGGGCAGGAGCCGGAGACCCGCTCCAGGAGTTCGATCCCATTCATCAGCGGCATTTTCACATCCGTGATGAGGACGTCCGCCCGGTTTTCCGAGAGCCATTTCAGCGCCTCCACCCCGTTGACCGCTTCCGCGATCTCCAGCTGTCGCCCCTGCTGCCCCAGCAGGAACCGGATCCCGTTTCTCTCGATCTTTTCATCATCCACGATCAAAACCCGATAGATCATACGTCCTCCTCCTGTCCGCAGATCCCCCGGATCCTTTTGAGCAGTTCAAACCAGTCCGCTCCCGACGCGCAGTAGTCGGCCTCCGCCCCGGCTTCCCCGGCTTTCACGCCCTCCGACGCCCCCGGGCTCAGGTTGGAATGGATATAAAACGCGTCCAGCCCCGCCCGCTTCGCGCCGGCGATATCCGCCTGCGGATCGTTCCCGATCATCAGCGCGGCCTCCGGCGCGATCCGCCTTTCCCGCAAAAGCGCGTCGAAGAAGCGCCGGTCCGGTTTCCGGCAGCCGTAGTCCGATGAGATATAGATGCCGTCAAAGGATTCCGTCAATCCCAGCGCTTCCATTTCGAAGGCCGTGAAAATCCGCTGGGCGTTGCTCAAAAGCCAGATCCTGTGCCCGTCCTTTTTCAGCTCCCGGAGCGCCTCTTTGGCTCCCGGGTAAAGGCGGATGTATTCGATGGAAAGGATCCGGAAGAACTGGGCCGCCTGTTGGGCCAGCCGCTCCGCCCCTCCGGTCACGCCCTTCCTTTCGAACAGCTGCTGAAAGATCTTCTCGATTTTCAGCTCCGGAAAGCACTCATAGTCCTGCCCGGCGGCCCCCTCTGCCGAAGCGGTCAGCTCCAGATAAGCCTCCCGAAAGCTTTCCGGCGTATAGCGCGCCCCGTAAAACCCGTAGTACAGCGCCGTTTTTTCCCACATGAGCTCTGAATCCGTCTCCGTATGGATGTCCACCAGCGTCCCGTATAAATCGAAAATCAAATCCCTGTACCTCATCTCCCGCAATCCCTTCTCCTTCTCATCCTATATCTTCTGAATCCATCCCGAAAAACGCGGACGGGGCAGGTCGCCCTGCCCCGTCTTCTGTCCGACAGGAAATTTCATCCCCCGCTATTTTCGTTCCCCGCCGTCGCCGGAGAGCTCTTTGTTGCAGCGCACCACCGCGGTTTCCAGGGGCGCCAGGTCCCCGCCCTTCCCCCAGATGACGCGTCCCTCCGGGAGCGCGATCTTCACCCGGTTTTGGGAAAAATTCTGCAAAAACAGGTAGCGCGCGCCGTCCTTTTCCCGGCAGGTCACTTCCACCCCTTCCGGAATCGGCTCCGGCAGCGGGGATTGCAGCCCGGCCTCCGCCGTCAGCTTCGCGTACAGGTCGTCGAAAAAGCCCTGTTCCGCATCCGCGCAGACGTAATACGCCCGGCCCTTTCCGTACGCGTTGCGCAGGAGCGCGGGCTTTCCCGCGTAAAAATCCTTTCCGTAGACCATCAGCGTTTCCGCACAAGAGGGCCTTACCAGCTCGCACAGATAGCGGCAGGCATAGCTCTCCTTCATGCCGGGAAACGCGCTTTGGGGCTGGCGGATCTCATTCTCCTCCCAGTCGTACAGGCCGTCGATTTCTTCCATCCGAAGCCCCAGCACGTCCATCAGGCCGAAGGGCGTCCCGCCCAGAAAGCATCGGTCGTTTTCATCCACCACCCCGGACCAGCAGGTCATCGCCAGCGTGCCGCCGTTTTCCACGAAGGATCTCAGCTTTTCCGCGAACCCGTCGTGGAACAGATATTGCATGGGCGCAGCCACAAACCGGTATTTTTCCAGCCCGCAGCTCTGATCCACCACATCCACATCCAGCCCCAGCCTGCGCAGAGCCCGGTAGGATTTTTGCACATGCTCCCTGTAATGAAGGCCGTCGTTTCTGGGGCCTTTGGAGCCCTCCAGCGCCCAGCGGTTCTCCCAGTCGAAGAGCACCGCGGCCCTGGCGCATACCCGGGATCCCGTCACTTCCTTCAGCGCCTCCAGAGCGCGGCCGGTTTTGCAGACCTCCTGAAACGTCCGCGTGTCGCTGCCCCCGTAATGGTCGATGACCGCTCCGTGGAACTTCTCCTCCGCCCCTCTGCTCTGGCGCATCTGGAAGTACAGCGCCCCGTCCGCCCCGTGGGCGATGCTCTGCAGCGACGATGCCTCCACCATCCCGGGCCTTTTGAGCTTGCTCACCCCCTGCCAGTTGGTGGATGCCGGGGAGGATTCCATCATCAGAAACGGCATATCCTTCAGGCTGCGCATGATGTCGTGCTGAAAGGCCGAATCCGACGCAGTCACCTTTTCCGGCTTTTTATGCCAGAGGGGATAGTTATCCCAGGAAACCAGGTCGATTTTTTTCGCCAGCTTAAAATAGTCCAGCCCCTGGAAATCGTACATCAGATTCGTGGTGACCGGCTGCGCGGCACCCGCCTCCCGCAGGGCCCGGATCTCCCCTTCCATGAAGTCGATGGTCTGATCCGTGACGAAGCGCTTCCAGTCCAGATCCAGCGCCATGACGGAGTTTTCCCCCAGGGGGGAGGGGCTTTCCACCTGATCGAAATCGTCATAGGTATGGCTCCAGAACGTCGTGCACCACCTGTCGTTGAGGGCGTCGATGGTCCCGTATTTCCCCTTCAACCAGGTCCGGAAGGCTTCCTGGCACAGGGGGCAGTGGCAGTCCCCGCTCAGCTCGTTGGAAATGTGCCACATCCGCACCGCGGGATGCGCCCCGAAACGCTCCGCCAGCTTCCGGTCGATCCGCGCGGTCTTTTCCCGGTAAACGGGAGAAGTCAGGCAGTGGTTGTGGCGCCTCCCGAACAGCGCACGCTCCCTCTTCTCATTGACACGGAGCACCTCCGGATACGCCTTCGCCAGCCAGTGCGGGCGCGCGCCGGAAGGAGTCGCCAGGATGACGCTGATCCCGTTTTCATAGAGCCGGTCGATGATCGCCTCCAGCCAGTCCAGACGGTAATCCCCCTCCCGCGGCTCCAGCTTCGCCCAGGAAAAAATGCCCACCGTCACCGTATTGATCCCGGCCTGCAAAAACATCCGGATATCCTCCTCCAGAATATCCGGACGGTCCAGCCACTGCTCCGGGTTATAATCCCCTCCGTACAACAGAACGTCTTCTTTCATTCTCCCTCCGTTCCGGCTCCGTCCGCCTGCATCTCCACAGCCCGGCGCGCCGCCGCCGCGCTCTTCACATACTCTTCCCCCGGCTTTTCCAGCAGGTAGCGCGGCGCAATCAGCGCCGCGTCCCTCAGCTCCTCCAGCGCGTCCAGCTGTTCCTGCGTGGGGCCGGACGGGCTCACCACGCGGGTCTGCCAGACGGACATGCAACCGGTATACTCCACCAGCCAGAAGAGCGGCTCCATATTCTTTTCCACATATTTGCGCAAAACGGCGGTATCCGCTCCCGTCAGCTGCGCCAGGCGGCTGATATGGGAGGGTATGGGTTCCTCTACCTGGCCGTCCGGCAGGATCAGACATTCGCAGCCTTCGTCGTCTTCCCGGTGCAGCGCGATGAATTCAATCGGTTTCATGTCACAGCCTTTCCCTGCGGCAGCGGGCGTCTCACACCAGGGAACGGTTCAGATAGGCCTGCTGCTCCGCAGTCAGAGTATCGATTTTCTTTCCTAAAAACGCGAGCTTGCGCGCCGCAACGTCTTCGTCCACGCTCCGGGGCACATCGATGAGCTTCCCGCTCAGCTCCCCGCCGTGTTCCACCAGATATTTCGCGGAGAGCGCCTGGATGGCGAAGCTCATATCCATGATTTCCGCCGGATGCCCGTCTCCGCAGGCCAGATTCACCAGCCGCCCCTCTCCCAGGACGAAAATCCACTGGCCCGCAGGGAGCAGATAGCCCATGATATTTTTGCGCATTTCCTTCGTTTCCACCGCGATCTGGCGCAGGCGGGCCATATCGATCTCGCAGTCGAAATGGCCGGCATTGCACAGGATGGCGCCGTCCTTCATCTCCGCGAAGTCCTCTTCGTCGATGACTTTGTCGCAGCCGGTCACGGTCACGAAAATATCCCCCAGCTTCGCCGCTTCCTTCATGGGCATCACTTCGAAGCCGTCCATCACGGCCTCGATGGCCTTCACCGGATCGATCTCGGTGACGATCACCCGGGCGCCCAGCCCTTTGGCCCGCATGGCCACGCCCTTGCCGCACCATCCGTATCCGGCCACCACCACGTATTTCCCGGCGACGATCAGGTTCGTGGTCCGCATGATGCCGTCCCATACCGACTGGCCGGTGCCGTAGCGGTTATCGAAAAAGTGCTTGCAATCCGCATTGTTGACCCGCACCATGGGGAAACGGAGCTGGCCTTCCCGGTTCATGGCCTCCAGACGGATGATGCCTGTGGTGGTTTCCTCGCAGCCGCCGATGATATCCGGAATCAGATCCGTCATCTCCGTATGGATCATGTGCACCAGATCCCCGCCGTCGTCGATGACGATATTCGGCCCCGCCGAGAGCACCGCGCGGATATGGCGGTCGTATTCCTCCGCCGTGGCCCCGTACCAGGCGTGCACCTCCAGGCCGTCCTTCACCAGCGCGGCCGCAACGTCGTCCTGCGTGGACAGCGGATTGGAGCCGGTGACGTACATCTGCGCCCCGCCGGCCGCCAGCACCTTGCACAGATATGCGGTTTTGGCCTCAAGATGCACGGAAAGGGCGATCTTTTTTCCCGCGAAGGGCTTCGTTTCGGAAAACTCTTTCTCCAGAGTCCTCAAAAGGTCGCAGTTGCGCCTGACCCATTCGATTTTCTGCTCGCCGGATTCGGCTAAATTGATGTCCCTGATTTCACTGCTCATTTCTTTCCTCCATGAATCAACGTTTTTCTCAATCAGCCGAATTTTTATTTAAGTGTTGGTCGTCTGCCCTGTCAACACTGAAACGCGCGCCGCCCGGCACGCCTTACAGTCCCATCCTAGCAAATGAGGGCGGATTTTGCAAGACCCGGTGGTCTTTATGCTGGAGCAGGTGGCGGAAGAAGCCTGACCGCAGCCGCAGGGACATCACAGGAAGATCTTCCAGATCCATCCCCGGATCGCCGAAGTCATGAAGAACGCCCCCGCGCAGGCGGCCGCCGTGAGGAATCCCGATTCCAGCTCCAGCAGCGCCGGGAGGGAGGACAGCGCTTTGTCCGAAAGGGACATCGCTTCGGCTGTCGGCGGCCACAGCGCGCGCCAGAGGGCGAACAGGCCGAAGCCCGCGATCATTCCCAGCATGTTCCAGAACAGATCGCCCGCGTTCATCGACCGGAAGGAGAACAGCTGCCAGACCTGCACCGCCAGGGAGAAGAGAAAACCATACAGCAGGCAGCGGGACGGTTTCTGATATTTGCGGAACAGAAGCGGCAGCAAAAATCCCAGGGGCAAAAAGAGCAGGACTTTTCCCAGCGCCCCGGCCGGATCCGACAGGATGCCGGAAAAGGACGCCGCGCTCCAGGACGGCAGCCGCATCTCATAGAACGACGGAACCCCCGTCAGCGCCAGCACGGACGACAGGAAGAAGCAGAAGACGCCGTCCCCGATCAGGTGTTTCAGCGGAATATATGGGATCTCCCTCCTGGCGAGGATCTCCAGAAGGATGAGGAAGGGGAGCATGGACAGAAATCCCGCCCCCGTATCGATCAGGATCGTGAGAAAATAATACATGGTCAGGTACCTCCATCCGTCCACCTTAACAGCTAAAAGTGAAAATTGGAGGAACGAATCTTTAAGATTTTATTGTGACTCGATTCTTTATACGCATCCATCCGTCCCGATTCAACTGTCAGTTTCATTTTTTCTCAAAATTTCCTGCTGATTGATAGAAAATTCCACTGACAGGTGGTATCCTGATCCCATACCCGGTTGCGTTCCACGGAAGAACATCTCCCGGGTTTCCACGATAAAGGCTTGATGAAAGGCGGAAATGCGGATGAAAACACAGATTGCGGACAATGCGGCGGAGTTTCCTCTGGGGAGAAATATCTTTCAGCTCCGCAGGCGGAAGCGGATGACGCAGGAAGCGCTGGCGGCCCAACTGCACGTGAGCTGTCAGGCGGTATCCAAATGGGAAAACAGCCTTTCCGTGCCGGACGCCGTCCTGTTGCCGCGGATCGCGGAAACACTGGGCACCAGCATCGATACGCTGATGGGATTTATCCCGAAGCACGGATATGTAACGCCCTATGAGGAACGGTATCGCACGGGGGAATATTACTGGGGGCTGCGCCCAAACGATCTGGCCTTCGAAGTGCTCCGCCGTTTCTATCCCACAAAGCCCATGCGGCTTTTGGAAATCGGCTGCGGAGAAGGGCGGGACGCCGTCTTTTTCGCCCGAAACGGCTTTCAGGTCACTGCCTTCGACCTGGCGGAAAGCGGGCTGGAAAAAGCGCGGCAGCTGGCGGAGCGCCAGCATGTGGAGGTGAATTTCTTCTGCGCCGACCTGCTCCAGTTCCGGGTGGAGGAGCCCTTCGATCTCATTTACAGCTCCGGCGTTTTCCACCATATCCCGCCCAGGCTGCGGCAGGAGGTTTTTTCCGGTTATAAGAGCTGCGTTCTGCCGGGAGGCGCGGTAGCCGCCAACGTCTTCGTAAAGAAGCCCTATATCCCCGTGCCGCCGGATTCCGACGGGGACGACGACACCTGGGAGAGCGGGGAACTCTTCCGCTGTTTTTCCGACTGGAAGATCCTGTCGGCTCAGGAGACCGAATTCGACTGCTCCAGCGGGACGGTTCCGCACAGGCACTGCATGAACGAGGTCATCGCGCAGAAACCGGATTTGAGTTAAGAAGCAAGAATCCTGCTTTGCAGGCTATCGTATAAAAAAGGCTGCCGTCCTGCGGGGATTCCTCCGCAAAACGGCAGCCTTTTCGCTTCGTTCTGTCGTTCCTTTTATACCACGACGTTCCGCTCTTCCCCGGCCAGGAAGGCTTCGATATTTTTGCAGGTCTCGCTGACGCAGCGCTCCCGCGCTTCCGTACTGGCCCACGCCATGTGGGGCGTCATCTGCAGCTTTCCCGTATCCGCCACGGCCAGGAGCAAATCGTCCGGGCTCATGGGCTCCTTCTCGAAGACGTCCAGCCCGGCACCGCGGATCTTTCCGGCCATCAGCGCTTCCGCCAGCGCCCGGGTATCCACCACGGCTCCGCGGGCCACGTTGATCAGGATGGCCTCTTTCTTCATCCGTTCAAAAGCCGACGCGTCCATCAGGTGCCGGGTCCGGTCGCTCAGCGGGCAGTGCAGGGACAGGATGTCCGACCGCTGCAGCAGCCCGTCGAAGTCCACCTGTTCATAGTCCCGGCAGGCGCTCTTTCCGGAAGCGGAGTAGAAAATGATCCGGCATCCCAGGGTCTGGGCCGCGGCCGCCACGCGGCGTCCGATGTTGCCCATCCCCACGATCCCCCAGGTCTTTCCTTCCAGCTCCCAGAAGGTCTTTTCGTAATGCGTGAACCTCGTCTGGCGCGCATAGGCTCCGGATCTGACGTATTCGTCATAGTAGGGCAGGTTTTCCAGGACGGAAAGGGCCAGCGCGATGGTGTGCTGCACCACCGCGGCGGTGGAGTAGTTCCTCACGTTCACCACCCGGATCCCCCTGGACCTGCAGTATTCGATATCCACGTTGTCGTAGCCGGTGGCGAACTGGCAGACGAGCTTCACCCTGCCCGCACCGTCCATGGTTCCGGCGTCCAGCTTCGCTTTATTGGAAACGACGATGTCCGCGTCCTCGATCCGTTCCGCCACCTCGTCATTGGAAGTGACATTGTAATACGTCACTTCCCCGTACTTCTGAAATTCGTCCACGGAAACGTCCTCGCCCACGCTGCTTCTTTCCAGGACGACGATTTTCATTCTTCCGTTCATCTTCCGCTTACAGCCTCTTCAACAGTTCTTCTCTCTGCGCTTCGTAGCCGGGCTTTCCCAGAAGGGCGAACATGTTCTTCTTGTAGCTCTCCACGCCGGGCTGGTTGAAGGGATTCACGCCCAGCAGATAGCCGCTGACGCCGCAGGCGAATTCGAAGAAGTAGAACAGCTGGCCCAGATAGAACTCGCTGACTTCCGGTACGTTGATCACGAAGTTGGGCACCTGGCCGTCCGTGTGCGCCAGGATCGTCCCGTTCATGGCGCTCTTGTTGACGAAATCCACGCTCTGCCCGGCCAGATAGTTCAGGCCGTCCAGATCCACCGGCTCTTCGTTGATGATGATCTCTTCCCGGGAGGTCTCCACGTTGATCACGGTTTCGAACATGATCCGCGCGCCGTCCTGGATAAACTGCCCCATGGAGTGCAGATCCGTGGTCAGATCCACGCTGGCCGGGAAAATCCCCCTCTGATCCTTGCCTTCGCTCTCCCCGTAGAGCTGTTTCCACCACTCGGAAACGTAGTGCACCGCGGGCTCATAGTTGGCCAGGATTTCCACCGATTTCCCCTTCCGGAGCATGATGTTGCGCAGCGCCGCATATTTCATCGCGTCGTTTTCTTCGAACGGGGCGTTCAGCGCCATCTCCCGCCCGCTGGCAGCGCCTTCCATCAGCCTGTCGATATCCGCGCCGCTGACCGCGATGGGAAGCAGGCCCACCGCCGTGAGGACGGAAAAGCGCCCGCCCACGTCGTCCGGAACCACGAAGGTTTCATAGCCTTCTTCGTCCGCAACCTTTTTCAGGGATCCCTTCGCCTTGTCCGTAGTGGCGTAAATCCTGGAAGCGGCCCCTTCCTTGCCGTATTTCTTCTCCAGCATCTCCTTGAACACACGGAACGCGATGGCCGGTTCCGTGGTGGTGCCGGATTTTGAAATCATGTTGATGGAGAAATCCCGGTCCCCGATCACATCCATCAGGTGCCGGATGTAGGTGGAGCTGATGGAATTGCCCACGAAATAGATCTCCGGCGTCTTGCGGACCGATTTGTCCACCACGTTATAGAAGCTGTGGCGAAGGAATTCGATGGCCGCCCTGGCGCCCAGATAGGAACCGCCGATGCCGATCACCAGCAGCACTTCGGAATCGCTTTTGATCTTCTCCGCCGCCTTCTTAATGCGCGAAAACTCCTCTTTGTCATAGTTCACCGGCAGGTCGATCCAACCCAGGAAATCGTTCCCCGCACCGGTTTTGGAAACCAGCAGTTCCTTCGCGTCGCAGGCCTGCTTCTTCATGTTGTCCACTTCGTGATCCATCACAAAGGGAGCGGCCTTGCTGTAGTCAAATGTCACTTTCGCGCTCATTTCTTTTCCTCCTTAAAACCGCCCGTTATTTCGGGCAAAATCTGTTCTAAATCCCGCTATCAGTTTAGCAAAGTTGCCTGTCGATTTCAAGCCAAAAATTCCCTCAGCAGCCTCTCCAGCTCGGCGCCGTCCCCGCTTTCCCGGGCGGGCGGCGCTCCCTTTGCGCCGTCTTCCCATGCCGTTGAGGCGTCCGTCGCAGAGCCGTTTTCTTCCTCCGCCCCGCCCTGTTCCGCCGCGCCGTTTGAAACCGGTTTTCCGGCCTCCCTCAGAGCCTTTCGTTCTTCCTCTTCCAGCCGGGCGCTGTCCAGCCGGGCGTTGCGGATCCGCTCGGGCATCCGGTTTTCCAGAAAATCCGTCACCGTGATTTTCAGCGCCTCGCGTTTTCCCGGGACATCGATGAGGCCGGACAGGCCGAAGTGCGCGTACAGCGACAGGAAGGCCTGCAGATAATAGGGCAGCACCTGGCCCAGGGTTTCCCCGTGCGCCAGGCCGAGACAGGAACCGATGCCGTCCGCGAACACCGACAGCAGAAGGAACTGTCCGGACAGCTGATTGATCAGCCGCAGGCTGCACTTTCCCACCCGGATGCCCTGCATGAATTTTTCCACGAAAACGCCCGCGTTCACGGAGCCCCCGTTGAGCTCATAGCAGTTCCGAAATTTCAGCTTGCACTGTTTCAGCAGCCTGTTTTCCGTGGCGGACATGTTTTCCGCCTCCCGGTTCAGCTTTTTTAAAATCACGCCGGTTATAAATCTGCATAAAATACTGAATAATAAGAAGAACGCTGCCGCCCCCATAAAGAAGGCATGTCCCCTTTCAAAAGCCTGCATACGAATTCCTCCTCCCGTTTCAAGATCCAGTATAAATCCCGCGGGTATCCCCGGCAATCCCTCTTCGGCCGGGCTCAAATTACATTTTTCGCCTTTCTTTTTCGCAACAAAACTGTTATAATCGCTTTATTGACAGAAAAAAGCAAAATTACAGAATTTACGGGAGGATAAGAAATGCGTTACAAGACGAAAGGAACCTGCTCCACTGCGATCGATATAGAAATGGACGGCGATGTGATCCGCTCCGTGGCTTTCACCGGAGGGTGCAACGGAAATCTGAAAGGGATTTCCAGCCTGGTGTCCGGGATGAAGGCGGAAGACGCCATCGCGAAGCTCAAGGGGATCCGCTGCGGATTCAAGCCCACTTCATGTCCCGACCAGCTGGCCTGCGCACTGGAAGAAATGCTGCAGACCCGGTAAGGGCGCGGCACATCCGAAAAGATCACCGGGGCGGACTTTCCCGAAAACGCCCGCCCCAGACAGGAAGGAGGCATCTTTCCGATGCGCAAAAAAATCGTTCTCACCGGCGGCGGAACAGCCGGCCATATCACGCCGAACATCGCTCTTCTTCCGCGCCTGGAGCAGAAGGGATACGACGTCTTTTACATCGGCTCCTACGACGGCATGGAAAAAAGGCTGATGGCGGACTACCGCACCCCTTATTACGGAATTTCCACCGGGAAATTCCGCCGGTATTTCGATTTGAAAAATTTTACTGACCCGTTCCGCGTGCTGAAAGGGTTTACGGAAGCCCGGAAAATCCTGAAGGAGATCCAGCCCGATCTGGTCTTTTCCAAGGGCGGCTTCGTGGCCGTGCCCGTGGTCCGCGCGGCCGCTTCTCTGAAGATTCCCTGCGTGATCCACGAGTCCGACATGACGCCGGGGCTCGCCAACAAGCTGTGCATCCCCGTGGCCAAAAAGGTGTGCTGCAACTTCCCCGAGACGATGCGCACCCTTCCCGCTTCCAGGGCGGTCCTGACCGGATCTCCCATCCGGGAAGAGCTGCTGAAGGGGGATCCGGAAGCGGCCCGCAGGCTGTGCGGTTTCGATTCCAGCAAGCCCGTCCTGATGGTCATCGGGGGCTCCCTGGGGTCCGCCGCCATCAATCAGGCCGTCCGGGAATCCCTGCCCGCCCTGCTGGCCGATTTCCAGATCGTCCACATCTGCGGAAAGGATAAAATCGACAATCTCCTTCTCAACACCGGAGGCTATCGTCAGTTCGAATACCTGAAATCCGAACTCAAGGACGTATTCGCCATGGCGGACGTGGTGGTTTCCCGCGCCGGAGCCAACGCCATCTGCGAGCTGCTGGCGCTGAAGAAGCCGAACCTGCTCATTCCCCTGTCCGCCGGAGCCAGCCGCGGCGATCAGATTCTGAACGCCCGCTCCTTCGAATCCCAGGGATTTTCCATGGTGCTGGACGAAGATTACCTCTCTCCCGGACTGCTCACCGAAAAGGTCCAGGAGCTGTACTTCACCCGCCAGACCTATATCGCGGCCATGTCCAAAAGCCAGCAGACCAACGCGATTTCCACCATCATCGGCCTGTTCGAGGATATCGTGTCCGGGCGTTGCTGACCCGCCGCAGTGCGATCCACCGGCATTTTTTATACGATAGGAAAAGAATTTTCCTATCGTATAAAAAACTGCCGCCTTTCCGGCTTCAAACCGGTAAGGGCGGCAGCTTTTTTTGCGTCAAATCCCGAATTCCTCCGCATATCTCATGGTTCCGGAAACCTCCGGCGCGTTTTCCCCGATTTTATACGCCATAAAGTTCTCCCGGGGGAAGCCGGGCGGCGGCTCTATTCCAAAGGTTTCGGCAGGCCGGTATCCGGCTCTGGGGTAGTAGGTTTCGCTTCCCAGCACGACGGAATATCCAAATCCCAGCTCCCCGGCGATCCTGTGCCCTTCCCGGATCAGCGCTGTTCCCACGCCCCGCCCCTGATACTCCGGCAAAACGGACAGGGGGGCCAGAGCCAGAACCGGAGTATCTCCTGCCCGCGCTTTCGTGAACAGGATATGGCCCGCGATCCTTCCGTCGATTTCCGCCACCAGGGACAGCTCCGGAAGAAACGCTTCGCTCTTTCTAAGCTCCTCTACCAGGTCCTGCTCCGTTCCGTCCGCGCGTTCGGCGCCGGCAAAGGCGGCCTGCACCACCTGCCGGACCGCTTCGTAATCCTCCGCTTCTTCCCTTCTGATTCTCATGCAGCCCGGCGCCACGTCCGCTCCTTCCGTCTCCTCCCGCAGCTCCTCCGGCGTCCATTTGCGCAAAAAGCCCGCTCCCACCGGGTATGGCCCGGTATGCACGCCGATGGTGGCGCCGATCTGGATTTCATCCCAGTCCCCGGGCAGGTTTCCCGCTTCTTCCAGCCTTCTTTTCAGATCCTCGCGAAACGCCAGATACTCCGGCACCGGCAGCCCTTCTCCCGTGGCGAAGCGGTAGCCCTTCAGGTCGATCTTTTCCCGCTCCACGTACTGCAGCAGCCGCTCCGCCACCTTCTGCAGGGAACGCTTCCTGCCCCGGCACAGCTCCGTCGGCCCCAGCTCGCCGTCGTAAAACTGCAGCAGCGGCTTGATCTCCAGCACGCTGCCCACCACGCAGGCCGCCTTGCCGATCCTTCCGCCCCGCTCCAGATATTTCAGATCCTTCGTGGTGAAAAAAATGCGCCCCGACTCCCGGATCCGCTCCAGAACCCGCACCGCCGTCCGGAGGGACGCCCCGCAGTCCCTCAGCCGGACGGTTTCCTCCACGAACAGGCCCTGCAGCCCTGTGGCGAGCCTGGAATCCATCACTTCAATTTCCGCTTCCGGGAAGTCCTCCGTCAGGGCTGTCCTGGCGTTTGCCGCGGCTTCCATGGAACCGCTGAAATTCCGGGTCAGGCAGATGCAAAGCACCGGCAGCCCCTCTTTGACTGCCGGCAAAAACGCATCCATATAGTCCTGAACGGAAGGCATGGACGTTTTGGGAAAACAGTCCGGCCTGGCTTCCATCTCCCGGTAAAAATCCGTCACCGCGATCTGTTTTCCTTCCTGCAAATACTCCTTCCCGTTCAGGGAAACATAAAAGGGCACGACGGAAACGCCCGCCCTCTTCGTCCAGTCCTCCGAAAGGTCGCAGGAGCTGTCGCTCACGATGCAAAATTTCATAACGTTCCGCGCCCCTGCTCCTCTCCTTCGCAGATGATCCTGCGCACCGCTTCCAGCTCCTCCTGATCCGCCTTGCCCTGCTTCCCGCCGATGGTCTGCCCGTCGCCGTAATAGCGCGGAATCATGTGGATGTGGAAATGAAACACCGTCTGTCCCGCCACTTCGCCGTTGTTCTGCAACAGGTTAAAGCCGTCGCAGGAAAGCCGCTCCGTCATCCGTCCCGCCATCCGTCCGGCCAGGGCAAAAGCCTCCCGGCACCATTCTTCCGGCAGCTCGTACAGATTGGCGAAGTGCTCTTTGGGCAGCACCAGAGCATGTCCCCTGGTGGCGGGCCCCAGATCCAGGATCACCCGGAACCGTTCGTCCTCGTACAGCGTTTTGGACGGGATCTCCCCGTTGGCTATTTTACAGAAAATACAGTCGTCTTTCTTCATGCTTTCCTTCTCCCTCTCGCCCCGGCGCGTTCTAATACGCGCGGCGCGTTCCCCGTCTCGGGATAATATTCAGCAGAAACGCCAGAAGGAATCCGGACAACAGCCCTCCCACGTGCGCCGCGTTGTTCACGTTCGCCCCGTAAAATCCGGCGTACAGGGACAGAAACACCGCGATCAGCATCCGCTGCATGGAAATATGCGCGGCGGCCCCTTTCCTGACGATGACCAGAAACAGCAGCGCGCCGGTGAGCCCGAAGACCGCTCCGCTGGCCCCGATGGAATCGTAAAAGCCTCCCGTGGAGAGCTCGTAGGCCGAAGAGAGCAGATTTCCGCATACCGCGGACAGGGCGTACAGGATCAGAAAGCGGGGCTTGCCCAGCGTCCGCTCCACGATCTCCCCGCAGAAGTAGAGAAGCAGCATGTTGTTCACCAGATGCTCGATGTCCGCATGCAGAAAGGCGGCCGTAATGAGCCGGTAAAACTCCCTTCCGTGCAGCAGATAGATCACGCTGTAGCAGCCTTTTGCTTCCATCCGGAATCCCAGCGCCGGAAAGAGAATTCCCAACGCAAAAACGATGACGTTGATCCCGATCAGGGCTACGGTGCAGGCGGGCAAATCTACAGTTTTTCTCGGATTTTCCCGGTATTCCATGGCGGTTTCCTCCTGTAACAAAGGGTATCACGTCGGGCCACCTCTGTCAATCCAAAACCCCGCCGCCCGGCTCACCGCCCGCGGGAATAAAAGCGCAGCGCAAACCGCTCCCTGCCGAACTGTATCACATCCCCTTCCCGGAGCGAGGCCGATTCGTTGGGCGACAGCTTCTTTCCGTTGACGATGGTCCCGTTTCTGGAATTTAAGTCCAGCACGCGGATTCCTCCTTCCGACGCCTGCAGGCGGGCGTGGATCCGGCTCACCGAGCTGTCCGTCAGCTCGATGGAAACCCTGCCCTTCAGTTTTCCCACCGTCATGGGAAGCTGATCCAGGGGAAAGCGGCGGCTTCCTCCCTCTTCCTCCAGCCAGGCGGTCTTCTCCTTTTCCGTTCCGCGCTCCAGATCCGTAAAATAGACCGTCTCCCCGGTTCCTTTCGGATCCAGCTGCCCCGCGTAGCTGTCCCACACCGTATCCGGCCAGGGCTCCTCCAAAGGCTCCTCCTCCCGCTCCTTTCCCCGTTTTTTCCGCATTCGGGAAAGCAGCCGGGAGAACAGGCCTTTCTTTTGGGGCGCTTTTTCGCCTTCCTCCTCCGTTTCCAAAGAGCGGTCCGCAGCGGCCGGGTCTCCGCAGTCCCTCCCTTCTCCCTGTTCCCGATCCTGCGCGAAGGAAGGGGCGAAGGGATCCGCCTCCCGTTCCAGCCCCTCCGCCGCTTCCCGCGCCCGGGCCTCCTCCTTTTCCAGATACGGAAGGAAAGAGCTCAGCACGAAATACGCTCCTTTCGACAGTTTGTAAAACTGGTAGGCCACGTTCACGGCGTGTTCGTCCCCATGATCCACATGCTCCAGGAAAAAATCCGCCAGATTCGCGTAGCGGTACTCCTCCTCTTTTCGCCCCGGATCGAAGCAGAAGAAAAGCTCCTCGGTTTCCACATCTGCGAAGAGCATTTCCGCCTCCAGGACCAGCCCCTGTTCGTCTAGCAGATATTCCCCCAGATCTTCCTGCATGGCCGCGATGGAACGCAGGATCCGGGCCAGATCTTCCAGGCCCATTTTCGCCGACTCGTACAACCGTTCCAGCGGCTGACGGGAAGAAATGTCGTAATAGAGCCAGGTTTCCCCGTCCAGAAACCGCGGCCGGCAGTCCAGCAGGCGGCCGATCCGGTTTTCCTCCATCATCCTCCAGGCATATCCCCCAAAAAGCGCAGGCTGCAGGCACTTTTGAACCAGATAGCTGTGATTCAGCTCCCGTTTGTAAGTCACTTCATTCATCCGTTTCCCCCGTTTCGCTCAATTTCCGGATCCCCCTGATGTAGGCGACGGGCTCCCTGACCGCGATCTTCCAGGAAGCGGTCAGCGGGGGGATCCCCATGGACTCCAGCGGCGTATCCCGGCGCAGGGAGACCTGTGCAAAGAGAAGGCCTGCCCGGATCGACCGTTCCTCCGCCTGAAACCGGAGCACCTCGCCCTCCAGGATTTCATCCAGCTGGCTCTCCACATAAGCCTCGCCCCGTTCCGGGAAGCGGCTTCCCCGAAAGGCCGCCACGTAGGCCGCCTGCGTCAGGAAACATCCCTGATAAAGATAGCTGCACAAAAAGACCAGCAGCAAGATTATAACGGACGCCCAGGGCAACAAAAAGGCCGCTTCCACGATCACGTATCCGTCCCTTCCCCGCCGCTTCATCCGCCCGCCAGCCCTACTGTCACCGCGGCCGCCAGCAGGAACGGGGCGAACGGCAGCGCGCTGTCCCTTTTCAGCCTGCCCGCGGCCAGCCCCGCTCCCGCCCAGAGGGCGGACAACAGGCAGGCGGCGCAGAGCGCGGCCGCGGTTTTTCGCCACCCCAGCATCAGGCCCAGGATCAATACCATGTCCCCGTCTCCCCTGCCCACCTTTCCCTGCGTGAGCAGGCTGCATCCCCACAGCAGAAGCCCCGGCAGCAGGCTGATTCCGATTTCCCAAAGGCCAGTCCTCCCTTCCGCAAGCCGGGCCGCAGCCAGCCCTGCGGCGCCCAGCGCGCCCGCCAGCAAAACGGCGGCCCCGATCCTTTTGCACCCGATGTCCATGGCAGCACAGGGCGTCAAAAACAAAACCGCCCATCCGATTTCCTCCATCCTTCGCATCCTTTCCGCTTCATCCGCATTTGGGGCAGGCGTGCCTGCCCATGTCCTGCGCCTCTTCGATGGAAACGCCCGTAATGGTCCTGCGCAGTCCGCCGCAGGTCACCGTGCCGTGATAGCGCTCCCCGGAGGCGGTCACATAGACGATGGGTCCCGCAGGACGGCAGAGCAGGCAGGGCGTATAGGGCTGTCCCCCGCTGTTTTTTGCCGCCGCGGCCTCGTCCAGGGACAGGAGCTCAATCCGCGGATTCAGGTAATCGCATCCCCTGTCCCGGTGCCACGCCGTCCCGGAAGCGGTGATGAAAACCAGCTCTTCCCGCCGGGGATCGGCCCCGCTTCCCGTTTCCTCCCCCAGCCCGAACCCGATCCATTTGTGCATCACGCAGCCGTTCGCCACGAGGGCCCCCGGAAACCCCGCGACGGGAATCAGCGGCGTCACCCTCTGCGTCCGCACCAGGCGGACGTCCGATTCCCCGCCTTCCTGGCCGTAAGCCAGCAGGGAAAGCGTCCGGCCCGCCTGATGCAGCTCTCCCTCCTGAACGCTGAACTCCTGAAACATGAGAAACAAAGACAGCAGGTTGACCGCGGCGAATAAAAACAGCGGCAGCGCGATGGCCGCTTCCACCGTCATGCTGCCCGGAAGGGCCCGACGGGATGCCCTTTGCTCCCTCACTTCGCGGCCGGGATATTCAGGAGAAATATTTGGAGCATTTTGCCGTATTTCCTGTTTGTGGAGAGAAAGATTTTGTTGCCGTCCTTCATGAGGTCGAAAAGACATCCGGTCCGACCCTCCCTTCTGTTATCAAACTGTTTTCTATTCCCTTTCGTATTCATAGATCCTGGTGATTTCAAAATCCCCTGAAAATCCGCTGGTCACGGAAATTTGCGCCTCCATCCCGTCGATGAGCCCGTCGATCCGGAATTCCCCGTTCCCGGGCGTCCTCCGGATGTCGCTCTCCATCACGTCCATGAGCCCTTGCTGCGCGTTTTCGGAACCGTGCAAAAACAGCAGCGCCCCCAGATAGTCCCCGTAGCTCCAGCCGCTCTCCGACGGGCGGTAAGAATCCAGGTGCATCCGATAGGTGAGCAGCCGGGAAAAGGGCGTATTCCATTCCCCTTCGCTCTTCAAAAGAGGGACCCGTCCCCCCTGAAACAGGATCCTGACGTCCTTGACGCTCTCCGCGTAAGCCCAGGCGAACAGGATGACGGTCTCCACCGCCGGGGCGATTTCCGGCATGAGCAGCAGCGCGGCAATGACGTTTGCCGCCCCGGCCGCCTCGCTGCGCAGACCGCTTCCGAAGAGGAAGGCCGCGTTGGCCGCCTCCCGGATCAGGAGCAGCTCCTGGGCCGTGCGCTTTAAGTTTTCCCGGTCCTGGCACTGCCGCTGCAGGATGTACTCCACCTCATAGGCCAGAGCGCTGTTTTCCTTTTCCTTTCCCAGATAACCGCAGTGCTCCATGATATACGCGTAAAACAGACCGTCGTCGATCAGCCCGTCCGCGGCCGTTTTGGGCTCGAACAGCCCCGTTCCCCGGTTCAGCTTCCGCTTCGAAGGGCGGGAAGCGTCCGGAATGGACGCTCCGGAGAGCTTCATCCCCTGGGCCGCAGGCCCCAGGATCCCCTCTCCCCGGGTGGCGCGCACCGCGTCGGAAGGGGTCTCCGGGATTTCCCCGTCCCAGTCTTCGTCCTGCAGCCGCTTTTTATGGGCGATCTCCTCCTTCAGCGCCGCTTCCGCCTCGTCCCACTGCCCTTCCATGTCCTGTCCCTGCCAGCCCTGCGCCTGTTCCCCCAGCCCCAGGATCCGCTGTGCCAGGGAAAGCCCGCTGACGTCTTTCATATAGCGGACCGCGTGGTACTTCAGCACGCCCCCGCCGTCGTCGGTGGCCAGCCCCGCCCGCAGCAGGTTTACGTCCGTGGCGGACAGCCCCGTGATATCCCGGATCCCGGGGAGGGAGAATTCCTCCCCGGGGCGCAGGTTCTTTTCCATGTACTCGAAGATCCAGTCCTCCGTCCGGTGAAAGGACGGATCCCCGGTCCCATAGGACGTATCGATGAAAAACAGGTCGTACTGCTCCAGCATTTCCCGGTGATACTGGGCCAGGGCGGAATCCAGCGCCATATCGGCGCAGCATTCGATGTGCATCCGGATCGTGCTCCTTCTGGCCCCTTCGATGACCGCCAGAAACAAAGAGATCATCACCCCGAAGGTCAGGGCCAGATAGACGGTCATGTAGCCGCAGCGTTTCATACCTTCCCGGCCTGGGACGTGATCCGGTTGAAGATGGAGGTCACCAGTTCCGTAATCCTGTCCTTGAAAATCAGCACCAGGCCCACGGCCACCAGGATCAGAAGCACCACTTCCACCGTGCCCACCCCGTCCTGGCTGGATAAAATCCGCTCCGCCCTCCTGCGCAGCCCGTACCCCGCCAGTTTCACTTTTTCAGCGATCTTTTTTACCATATGCCTTTTCCTCCCTGTCAATTTGATCAGTCCGTCAGATTCCTCCGAAGGAGAAGCAGGCCGGCACCAGGATCAGCATCATGATCACCGCCAGCATCATCAGCATGGGCGCCAGCAGCCTGGTCTGCGCCTCGTCTCCCCTTCTTTTGGCGTATCGTTTCCGCTCCTCAAAGGCGTCCTCCGCCTCCCGGTTCAGCGCTTCCAGCAGCCCTCCCGTCCCCCTCTGCAGGTTCTGGGACAGCAGGGATGCGTATTTTTTGTACTGCGGCAGGCCGCACCGCCTCCCGAAGCTCTCGATGGCCTGCAGCTGCGTCACCCCGCTCTCCATTTCCCGGCAGGCCCGCAGGAGTTCCTCTTCCACCGGCCCGGCGCCCCGCTTTTGCCCGTCCTTCGCCATCCGGAAAAAAATGGTCCTCAGGGGCATTCCCGTGCCCGCGAACAGGGCCGTTTTGGCGAGGAAGGAGGGATAGGCCAGCGCCAGCTCCTCCCTGCGCCGTTTTCCTTCCTCCAGAAGATCCCGGTCCCAGGCGGCGTACAGGGCCAGACAGCCGGCCGCGGTGAGCAGGGCGGACCAGGCGAAGGGCGCGGAAGCTGGCTCGTACCAGCTCACCTTCTGCCCTTCAAATTCTGCCGGAAGGGGCACCTCCTCTTCGCCGCTGTCTTCTTCCATCCGCCGCCCCACTTCGCGCAGAAGCCTGGCCGACGCTCCGGTCTCCTCCGGCACCAGCCGCAGGGGAAACGTCAGCGTCCGGCTGTCCTCCCCGCAGGAGAGGACGGCTGTCAGAGTGACCGCTTCCCCTTCTTCGGGAAGCAGCTGCTCCCGGATCTTCCCGGATCCGTCCATCAGGTCGTAATCGCTGCTCTGCCAGGTCACTTCCACCAGGCCGCCGCACAGCTCCCTGGGCAGTTCCAGATCGCTGCGGACCGCATCCGGATCCCAGCCCTCCCCTTCCATCTGCGAAGAGAGGCGGGAGGACGCTTCCTCCAGCAGCCAGTCCTCCTCTTCCGGCGAAAAGGCCCGCTCCGGCACGTTCAGGCTCACCTGCTCGGGAGCTTCTTCCCCGATCTGCACGTCCAGGGAAACGCTCCGGCCTCCCTCCCCGGCCACGGGCCGTTTCAGCCTGTCCACCGCTTCCCTTTCGCCCAGCCAGGACGCCGTCAGCAGGGCCGCGGTGAGCCCGGTCCCCGCCAGCAGAAGGGCCAGCAGGCGCTCATACCGTCCGATCTGGAACCTCCGGTACTCTTCCCGGGCCCCCGCCTGTCCGTAAAGGGCGGACAGCGCCTCCATCCGTTTTCGTCCGGCGGCGCTTCCGCCGGGTCTCCCGCGGGCCTCCTGTCGTTTCCACAGCCATGCGGCCGGACGCTCCAGCAGATCCCAGGCGTCCCGTTTCGTCCCCTGTTTCAGGATTCTCTCCCTCCTTTCCCCTTTTCAGCCGCCCGCGGTCACACCCGGATGTCCATGATCCGGGCGGAAAGGCCGCAGGCCGAAAGATACAGCGCCAGCGCCGCCGTCATAATCACCTGCCCCGTCCCGTTGTGGTACAGCACGTCGAAAAAACCGGGCGAGGACAGCTGCAGATAGGCGAACAGAAAAAACGGGATCAGGGTCATCACCTTCTGCTCGTATTTCCTGGCCGCCAGAATGGCCCGGATCTCCTGCTCCACCTCCATCCGCTGCCGCGTCAGCTCCACCGTCCGCAGGACGATGGCGCGCAGGTTTCCTCCCATCCGCTTGGCCGCCGCAAAGGCTTCCGCAAAGTCGCGGATTTCCTCCACGCCGCTGCGGTCGCCCAGCCCCTGGATCATCTGCTCCAGGGGGATCCCGTTTTTGAGCCCTTTTCTCATATCCGCCAGCTCCCGCGCCATTTCGCTTTCCTCCCCGTACAGGGAGCGGATTTCGCCTTCCGCTTCCAGAAAGGCGTTTTCCACCGAATACCCCGCCTGCATTCCGGCCGCGGCGGCGGAAATGGCGTCCCCGAACTGCGCCGACAGCCGTTCCTTCCTCTGTTTCGTCCCCTTTTGCCGCTCTCCCTTCAGCCAGAGCGCCGCCACGGCGGGCCAGGCCAGGCATCCGATCCATGACTGATAGAACATATAGGCGAAAGCGCACGTCGCCGCAGCGCTCCCGCACAGCGCCCGAAGGATTTCCTTCCAGGACAGGCGATACTCATCGTAGCGGATCTTCTCCTCCCGCTGTTCCCATCCCCGCTTCCTCCAGCTTTCCAACATGGGTCAGTTCCCCCTTTTTCACCAGTTCTCCGCAGACTTTCTCCCGGGTGCTGCGTTCGTTTTCCTCGAAGGCGTACAGCGTCCGGGTGCGGATTTCCCCGTCCGAAAACCCGAGAATTTCCGCGATTTCCAGCACCCTGCGGGACTTATCCCGCAGCCTTCCCAGATGCACCATCAGGTCGATCCCGGAAGCGATCTGGCGCCGGATGGCGTCCAGCGGCACATCCATTCCCATCAGTAGCATGGTCTCCATCCGAAGCAGCATATCCCGGGCGGTGTTGCCGTGGCCGGTGGACATGCTTCCCGCGTGTCCGGAATTGTAGGCGGTGAGGAGTTCGCAGATCTCCGCACCCCGCACTTCCCCCACGATGATCCGGTCCGGCCGCATCCGCAGGCTGGTGCGGATCAGATCGCGGATCGTCACCGGCGCACAGCCTTCCGCGTTGGCGTTCCTGGTCTCCAGCGAAATCAGGTTTTTGGCGGACGCCAGCTGCAGCTCGGCGCTGTCCTCGATGGTGATGATCCGCTCCTCTTCCGGGATCGCCTGGGACAGAGCGTTCAAAAAAGTCGTTTTCCCGCTGCCGGTGCCCCCGCTGATAAAAATGTTATATTTGCAGCGCACCATCCGTTCCAGAAAGGCCCTGGTCTCCTCGTTGAGGGAGCCCAGCTCCACCAGCCGGGAAAGGGTCATCCCCTCTTTCGGAAACCGCCGGATCGTCACGGCGGGGCCGTTTAAGGCCACCGGGGCCAGCACCACGTTCACCCGGGAGCCGTCCGCGAGCCTGGCGTCCAGAATGGGAGACGCTTCGTTCACCGCCCGGTTGCAGCCGGCGGCGATCTGCTGGATCACGTCCTGCAGGCGGGTCATGCTCTCAAAGCGGCCCTCCCAGGGCCACAGCCTTCCTCCCTTTTCCACGAAAATCCGGTCCGGCCCGTTGATCATGATCTCCGTGATTTCCGGATCCTCCAGCAAATCCTGCAGAAGATCCAGGCCGCGGATGGAGGCGAACAGTTCCCTGCTCATGTCCCTTCTGGAGGCCACGCCCAGCCTTCTGGCGTATTCCCTGCCGCACAGCTTTTCGTCGATCAGGGCCCGCACCTGGGCGTCGGTCATATCCCGCCCGCAGTCCAGTTCCTCCAGGATTTCCCGCTTTAAGGCCGCGCGGATGGCCCCGTATTCCCTCTCCCTCATCCTTCGCCACGACCTTCCCGGGCCAGCAGGTCTTCCACGTACTGGGAAATCCCGCTCCCCTCCGGATGGCTCAGATCCCGGGGCAGCCGCTGAAAGGCCGGCAGGGTGCATTTTACCGTCTTTTCCGCCACGTCCCCGTAATCCGCGCTCTCCAGCGCGGCCTCGTACTGGGCCAGCTTCGCCCTCGCGAAGCCGTCCTCCCGGACGATGGTATAGACCCGGCTGCAGCTTCGCAGCAGTTCGAACAGCCCGGACACCGCGTCGGACAGGTCCAGAATCACGTATTCATACCGGCTGTTTCCGAGGATTTCCAGCAGCCGCTGCCAGTCCTCCCGGCGGATGGAAAACAGCTCCGGCCCCAGGAAGGCCGGCGGCACCAGCTCCAGGCCGTTGACCTGTTCCGCCTGGCGGTACAGATATCCCAACACCTCTTCCTCCGGCTGTGGCAGGCGGAAGAGCAGATCCGAAAAGTCCGATTCAAAGCTTCGGCACAGCAGCCGGTCCAGGCCCGACCAGCTTTCGAAATTCAGATATAAAACCCTGTGAGCGCGGGCCAGAACCTGGCCCAGGACGAGAGAAAATGTGGTTTGCAGACACCGGTGGACCGGCGTATAGACGCCCAGGAAATGGACGGGATGTTCGCAGGACTTCGGCGGCGGCAGGTCTCCGGCCTCCGCGGCCGTCTCCATGATTTTTTTCATGATGCGGGTCACGCTGCTGTATTTGCTCAGGGAAGGCAGCTCCTCCTCTTCGGGCCCCTCTTCCTCGTTCAGCAGAATGATCCGCGACGCGCCCCAGCCTTTCATTTCAGCATCAAAGGCGCTGCGGGCGATGAGCAGGATCCGGACGGGCCTTTCGGCCAGGCTGTCCTTCAGCCGGTCCGTACCGGTAAAGGCGAGCATCTCGAAGGGAAAGTCCTCCCTCCGGCTGAGAGCGTCCATCAGGCGATAAGCGTACTCCTGCTCCGGATCGCAGATCGCCAGCATATTTCTTTTCAATCAGTTCCTCCCTGGAAAAATCGACGACGGAGATGTCTGAAGCGACCCGGACGGGCCGGAAAAGATGAAACACAGAATGTTGAAAAAAGATTGGAATGGATGGTAAGACGAATTATAGCCCTCCTGTCCCGGTTTGTCCAGCGGGCGGAGGAAAAAAATTCTTTTTCGGCGAAACCGCCGAAATTTTCCGCAAAAATTCGTGAGATGCGACAGGCCGGCCCGCCGGGACCGGCCGTCAGAGATAAAAACGGATTCCGTACAGCAGGGCGATTCCCGGGAATCCCAGAAGCCCGGAAGTCAGAAAGCTGAAGGGGTTGATCCCCACGCTCTCCTCCACGCCCCGGCCCTGCAGGAAGGAATTGACCAGGTAGATGGCGATCATTCCGAAGATCGCGCGCAGCATGAAATTCAGGAAATGTTCCGTCCAGTTTTTCACGGGCAGCTCCGGCATGTCTTTTTATCACTATATGATTTGTCCGAACCGGATATGCCTGGCCCCGCGCGGGAAGATTGTCCCCGCAGGATGTATATTCTTTCCAGTTGCGCCTATACTTTACTATACAAGCAATCTGGAGGTTTTGCCATGAAATCGAGTTTCCGCATCAGCCGCCGCCCCGAAAAGGGAAAGGACGGGCTCACTTATGAGGAAAGCCTGCGCTTCGACCTGCAGCTGGCCACGTGGGATCTGGAGAACGCCTACGCCGGTTTCGACTACGCCACCGAGCCGGACCTGATCGACTGCTACATCTACGAACTCAACGCCGCCATGAAGCGGTACAAGTACCTTCTGGAAAAATATGAAGCCCTGAAGAAGGAATCCGTGCAGACGGACCGGATCGCTTCCGCCGACGGGGGATCCCCGCTGGAGTTTTCCGTGGTCTAGGCAAAAGATAAATACCGGACGAATGTATCTTGACACCCTTCCTTTCATAGCATATAATCAATACATACTGATGGTATGTTAATGGAAGGGAGGACGGGATATGGCCCGGAACAAGTACCCGGAAATCACGGTGGAAAAGATACTGGACGCTGCCCAGCGCCTTTTTCTGGAAAAGGGCTATGACAATACCACGATCCAGGATATCGTGGATGAGCTGGACGGCCTGTCGAAAGGAGCGGTCTATCATCATTTCAAATCCAAGGAGGAGATCCTGGATGCGGTGGGCGACCGGATGTTTTTCGCCAATAACCCCTTTGAGGCGGTCCGCGGCCGCACGGACCTCAACGGCCTGCAAAAGCTGCAGGAGGCCGTCCGCCTCAACCAGGCGAACGAAGCCAGCGTCAACATGACCGTGCAGTCCATTCCCATCACGAAGAATCCCCGGCTCATGGTGGAAATGGTCGAGTCCAACCTGCGTATCCTCACCCCCTATTATCGGGAACTGCTGGAGGAAGGGCGAAAGGACGGATCCGTGAGCACGGAATACGTCCGGGAAATCGCGGAGCTGATTCCGCTGCTCACCAGCCTGTGGATGCTGCCCTCCGTTTTTCCGGCCACCAGAGCGGAAATGAAGCGCAAGTTTTTCTTTCTCGGCGACATGCTGGAAAAGATGGGCGTTCCCCTCATGGACGACTCCATCCGGGCTCTGGTGGACGATTTCTTCGACCGGATGCCCGAAATGTGATCGACCTCACCGGTGCGGACCATCCGAAAAAGAAAGTTGCCTGAAGAAGTTTCCGAAGGGCAATTTTCTTTTGCAGCAATACATTCATACGGTCGGTATTAAAAGTTGAAACGAAATCCCACGGGGCGGCCTGCCCGCCCGCCAAAAATGGAGGTAACAACGTGAAACAGACGCTCTTCACCCGCAACTTCACTCTTTTGATTCTGGGGCAGATCAGCTCGCTCTTTGGCAATTATACACTGAAATTCGCCCTGTCCATGTACGTGCTGGAACGGACCGGTTCGGCTTCCGCCTTCGCGGGGATCCTCGCCCTGTCCATGCTCCCCACGATCCTTTTGTCCCCTCTGGGAGGCGTTCTGGCGGACCGGGCCAACCGCAGGAATGTTATGGTGGCCCTGGATACCCTCTCCGGCCTTTGCGTGCTGGGCGCGGCTCTGGCCCTGCTGTCCGGATCCGGACTGGATCTGGGGATCATCGCCGCGCTGCTGATCTTTCTTTCCGTGTTGGGCGCTTTTGAATCCCCAACGGTCCAGGCCTGCGTTCCGCAGATGCTTTCCGCGGAAAACATCGTGAAGGGAAACGCCGCGGTCAATCAGGTGGCCTCCCTGGCAGCCCTGATCACCCCGTTTCTGGGGAGCCTGCTCTACGCCGCTTTCGGCATTCTGCCGGTGCTGGCGGGCGCGGCGGCGTGCTTTTTCGTCACCGCCCTGTTCGAATGCTTCATCCGGCTGCATTATAGAAAGCCGCCCTGCTGGATGGGGATCCGCGCCATCCTGAAGGAGGATTTCTCCGCTGTCATACGCTTTCTTCGTCGGGAACAGCCCGCCGTCCTGAAGCTGCTGCTCCTGGCGGCGCTGGTAAGCCTGTTCGTGGCGGGCACCGCGGTCGTGGGCTTTCCCTGGCTGGTTCGGACGGCGCTGGGCCTTTCGGCGCAGCACTACGGCGTTGCGGAAAGCGCCATGGGCGTCGCCTCGATTCTGGGCAGCCTGGTCGTGGCCCTCCGGGCGCAAAGGCTGCGCCTACGCCATATGCCCGCCGTCTTCCTCTCCTTCGGCCTCTGCCTGATCCCCTGCGGAATCGCGTTTTTGCTCCCGCTTCCCGCGCTGACCCGATACGCCGTCCTGCTCCTGTTCTTCTGCGGCTGTCAGCTGGGTTGCAGCCTGTTTTCCACCTGGGCCATTTCCGTCATCCAGGCGCGCACGCCGGAATCCCTCATGGGAAAGGTGATGTCCTTCGTTTTTACCCTCTCCCTGTGCGCCCAACCGGCAGGCCAGATCCTGTACGGCGCGCTGTTCGACCATTTCTCCCGCGCCGTCTGGCTGGTGCTGATCCCCAGCGGCCTGGCGGTCTGCGCCGTGGGGTTCTGCTCCCGGCGGTTTTTCAGAAATTTTGAATCGTGAAAAATAACCCGGGGCCGGCGCAGTCCATCGCGCCGGCCCCCGAGAACCGTTTCGTCAATCAGAATGTGAATACCACGGCGGCGTAGGCCGGAAGGTCGAAGGTGATGCGATAAGGGCGGTTGTCGCTGGGCGACGCTTTCGCCATCAGCTCCGCGGGGACGGTTTCCCCGCTGCCGCCGAACCGCTCCTGCGTACTGCACAAAACCGTGCGGTATTTCTTCCGCTTCGGCACGCCCACGCAGTAATCCTCCCGCGCCACGGGAGTCATGTTCAGCACGAAGAGCAGATTCTTCTTCCCGTCCGAAGACTTGCGGATAAAGCTATAGGTGCTCCGCTCCGCGTCGTCCGCGTTCACCCATTCGAAACCGCCCCAGTCGTTATCGATCTCGTACAGGCAGGGATATTTATGGTAGAGGTTGAGCAGCTCCTTCATGTATTCCTGCATCCCGCGGTTGAGGTCGTTTTCCAGCAGAAACCAGTCCAGCTCCCTGGCCTCGCTCCATTCCCTCTCCTGGCCGAACTCCTGTCCCATGAAGAGCAGCTTCTTGCCGCAATGGCCGAACATGTAGGTATAGCCGAGGCGGAGGTTCGCGTACTTGTCCACGTGATAGCCCGGCATCTTGTTGACCATGGAGCATTTCAGATGCACCACCTCGTCGTGGGAGAGGGGCAGGATATAGTTTTCCGCGCTGTTGTAGGTCATGGCGAAGGTCATGCCGTAATGGGCGTTTTTGCGGAAATACGGATCCAGCTTCATGTACTCGCAGAAGTCGTGCATCCATCCCATGTTCCACTTGAAGGAGAAGTGCAGGCCGCCTTCCTCGATGGGCCCCGTCACCTTCGGCCATGCCGTGGATTCCTCCGCGATGGTCATCACGCCCGGGAAGGTTCCACGGATCACGGAATTGAAATGCTTGAAAAATTCGATGGCCTCCAGGTTCTCGTTGCCGCCGTATTTGTTGGCGACCCACTGGCCGTCCTGTTTGCCGTAGTCAAGATAGAGCATGGAAGCCACCGCGTCCACCCGCAGCCCGTCCACATGGAATTCCTTGATCCAGAACAGGGCGTTGGCGATGAGGAAATTCTTGACTTCCGTCTTGCCGTAGTTGAAAATTTTCGTCCCCCAGTCGGGATGTTCCCCCAGCCTGGAATCCGGATGCTCGAACAGCGCTTCCCCGTCGAAATCCGCCAGTCCGTGGGCGTCCCTGGGGAAGTGGGCAGGAACCCAGTCCAGGATCACGCCGATTTTGTTCCTGTGCAGGGTATTCACCAGATAGGCGAAGTCCTCCGGCGTCCCGTACCGGGAAGTGGGGGCGTAGTAGCCCGTGACCTGATATCCCCAGGAGCCGTCGAAAGGATGCTCCGCGATCCCCATGAGCTCCACATGGGTGTATTTCAGCTCCTTCAGATATTCCACGATGCGGTCCGCGAATTCCCGGTAATTGTAAAAGCCGTCTTCGCTGTCCGGATGTTTCATCCAGGAACCGATATGGCATTCATAGATCGCCAGCGGCTCCTTCGTCATATCCTTCTGGTCCCGTTCTTCCATCCATTTCCCGTCGGACCACCGGATTTTGGACAGATCGGCGATGACGGACGCGGTCCCCGGACGGAGCTCCGCGTAGTTCGCGAACGGATCCGATTTGTACAGCTTCCTCCCGTCTTTGGCCGTGATGAGGAACTTGTACATTTCCCCGGCGCCGATTCCGGGAACGAATGTCATATAAATTCCGCCGGGGCCCAGCTTTTCCATGGGATGCGCCGATTCATCCCAGCCGTTAAAGCTGCCCACCACGTGTACGCTCTGGGCGTGAGGCGCCCAGACCGCGAAGGTAACTCCCTTTTTCCCGTTTTCTTCGGAGAGATGGGCGCCCAGCTTTTTGTAGATATCGTAGTGCGTCCCCTGGGCGAACAGATACTGATCCGCCTCCGAAATGAAAACTGTTTCCGGTTTTTTTGCTGTTTTTGCCATATTAAACCCCCTGGTTCGTCATTTTTGCCGCCGGGTTCCCAGCCCGCCGGTCTCTCAGATAAAATCCCTCTCTCTCAAAATAATCATATCGTCTTCATCGTACCGCTTCCGCAGCAGCACGTCCATAAAGTGACGCAAGGATTTGCGTTCCGCGTGGTCGATGGCTTCGTCCACGATTTCCCGAACCTCTTCCACCGTCACCGCGTGGTCGCTGGTCTGCATGTCCTCGATCCGGGTGTGCAGCGCCAGGCGCCCCAGCTCGTCGATGGAGTATTCCATGTTATATGCGTACTGACAGCCGTATTTCACCAGCGTGCCGCTGTCCAGGGCCGCGATATCGAACCGCGCCGTGAAGAAGGGCAGCAGTTGCGGGCACCTGTCCGTAAGCCGTCCGATGGCCCTGCTGGTGTCCATCAGAAAAACGATGGCCCCGGTATGCTCCTGATTGAGCGCCTTCATCAGATTTTCGGTCCCGGCGTCGGAAAGCTTTCCCGCGCGTTCTACGATCAGGGCTCCTCCCGGAATCTTCGCCAGGATCCCGTCCGCTTTTTTGCGGTTGAGCATCTCCGCGTTCACCTTCGCCACTTTTCCGGAAAAATTCCCGTCGGAAGCCTGAAGGATGCGGATCACGTTTTTCGTGAATTTCATCATGTCGGAACCCGGAGCGCCCGTGACGATCATATTGCCAGTGTAGGCGGAAAGGCTGAGCTGATCCATGGCCCGCACCAGCTGCCGCATGGCCTTCTTCGTGGGAACGAAGGGAGCGAACAGCGCTTTTTCCTTTTTCGTCAGGCTGCGCTCGTGCTCCTCCATCTGCTGTTCCCGGATCCGGGTGTGCAGCGCCGCCGTATCGCCCCCGTTCTCCTTCCGGGAAGCGGGCGCATCCGCGCTCTCTTCCATAACGGCTTCCCGCCCGGAAGGCTCCTCCCGGACGGCGGGAGCCGGCGCGGCTTCTTCCGCGGGCTTCGCCTCCTGCCGCGCTGCGGGCGCGGGCTCCCCGGAAGCGGGAAGGGGCTGCGCCCCCTCTTCCCGGACGTCGGCCGCCCGCTCTTCCGAAGCGGCGGGAACCGGAGGGACGCCGGGCTCAGCCGTCGCAGGCTGCGCCGGAACACGGGCTTCTTCCAGGATTCCCTGGGCCGCCATGGCCACCCTGGCCGCCGCATTGGCGGGAGCCGGCTGAACCTGCCCGGCTTCCTGGACGGCCCGGGACGATTCCGGCCGGGCCGAAACGGGCTGAGGGCGTTCCTGCCGCACGGGCATGGGGATCGCGTCGGGCTGCGCCGCGCCCTCCTCCGGCGCCTCGATCTCCTCCAGCTCTTCCACCTCATCCAGGGGATCGAAGGATTCCTCGCGCTCCAGCTTCTCCAGAACGCCGTCCTTTGCCGTATGATCGAAATCTTCGAACAGGGTCCCGGTCTGCTGCATCATCCACTGCCGGGTCTCCCGCTTTCTCTTCTCCTCGTTGTCCCGCTTCAGCTTTTCCCACTCCGCCAGGACTTCTTCCAGGCTCATCTGCCCCGTAATGCGCCGCTCGCCGGGGGTGGATTCCTCATCCTGCCTTCCGGGGGCAGGCGCGGGAACTTTCTCCTCAAAAGTCCGGGGCGCGGGCTCGCCATATGTCCCGGCTGCGGAAGCCGGAGCCGCGGGCTCGAAAGCCTGAGGTGCGGCCGTTGCGGGCGCCGCGGAAACTGCGTCGGCCGGGGCCTCCCCGGAGCCGGACAGGCCTTTGCCCTCTTCCTGAGACAGGGATGCCGGGCTTTCCGCCTGCGGTTCCGCCGGGCGCAGCGCCCTGGCAGCCTCCCGGATCCGTTCCGTCTCGATGGTGCGGGTG
>OEQQ01000040.1_pt1 | contig 39408 bp, 37 predicted proteins | sample 1539741 | NCBI WGS metagenome assembly OEQQ01 (sample SAMEA3891876, study PRJEB23780) | metagenome | biome: terrestrial biome; feature: animal house; material: Caecal content | place: Italy | collected 2015-05-05
GTATAGAAGGGGGGGCACTTGGAGCAAATTTCCACACGGATGTCCTTCTTGGTGGAGCCGGTGGTGAAGACGTTGCCGCAAGCGCAGCGAATGGTCGTCTGCTCGTAGTTGGGATGGATTCCTTCCTTCATGTAGTTCACCTCTTTCTCGTAATGGTAAAAGGGCGCAACTGCCCCGGCAATCATTGAATCGCTGAGTTATAATACCACAACGCGGCAAGGAATGCAAGTGTTTTTTTGCAAAAATGCGAAATTTCCTATTTTTCCTTAGAAGGCCCAGTTGCCCTGACGGAAAATGGGTACGGTCTTGCCGTCCTGGGTAATGGCGTCGATGTCCATGGTGGGGCAGCCGATCATAAAATCCACGTGAATCATGGAGTCGTTCAGGCCCAGGGCACGGCACTCCTCCAGGGTGCGGTTCTCGAAGCCCTCCATAGTATCGGCATAGCCGTTGCCCAGTGCCAGGTGGCAGGCGGCGTTTTCGTCAAAGAGGGTGTTGTAGAACAGGATGCCGCTCTGGGCGATGGGGCTGTCCTCCGGCACCAGGGCGCACTCGCCTAAGTAGGCGGCGCCTTCGTCCATGGAAATCATGGTGGTGAGGGCTTCTTGGCCCTTCTCCGCCACGGCCTCCACTGCCTTGCCATTTTCAAAGCGGATATAGAAATTCTCAATCAGCTGGCCCTGGTAGGACAGGGGCTTGGTGGCATAGACAATGCCCTCCGCCAGCCCTCTCTTGGGAGAGACGAAGCACTCCTCCGTGGGAATGTTGGGGTTGAAGAAAATCCCCTGGAGGCTCTTTTCTCCGCCGCCGCAGAACCGTCCCTCGGGCATCATGCCCACGGTCAGGTCGGTGCCGTTGTCTGCCCGGTAGTGGAGGCTGGCAATGTGGATGCTATTGAGGTAATCGCACCGAGCCTTCAGCCGGGCATTGTGCTCCTCCCAAGCCTTCACCGGGTCAGCATCCACCCGGGAGGTGTAAAGAATCGCCTCCCACAGCTTCTCCACCGCCTGATTCCGGCTCAGCTCCGGGAACAGCTTCTTGGCCCAGGCCACACCGGGGACAGCGGCAATGCACCACTGCTCCCGGTTCTCCCGACGCTCGATATAAGGGCGCAGAATGGGGTAGCTCATCTGCCGGGCCTTGGCAATCTTATCCGTCCGCACACCCTTCAGGCCGTCCGGATCTTCGGAGATGAGGTGAATCCGGCAGGGCAGCACCTTGCAGTAATGCTCCTGCCGGGCAGCCACCCAGTCCTCCACCTTTCCCATGGTGGAAACGCTCTGGTAGCGGCTGTGGAGCTTTTGCAGAGGCTGATAGCTCCACTCCACCGTCACCTTTTTGGCCTTGGCCTTGTAGGCCTCATCCACCACCATGGCCACAAACTCCGGCTGGTCCAGGTCTGCATAGACAATGACCTCCTGTCCCTTCTGGACATTCACGCCGCTGCGGACAATCAGCCGGGCATATTCCCGCAATACTGTTTTTTTCATCGTTTTTTCCTCCTGAGGGCAAACCTGCCGTTTGTACCAGTATGCCCCATATAATTCTCTTTTTTCAGTTTACCAGATTTTTCCCTCTGCGTCAATCGTTCGCTTCTTCGCTGTAGTACTGGGCCTGGGCGTTCCACAGGGCGTAGTACTGTCCGGCCTCGTCGGAGAGGAGCTGGGTGTGGGTTCCCTGCTGGATGACGCTTCCCTCATGGAACACCGCAATCCGGTCGCAGAATTTGCAGGAGGACAGGCGGTGGCTGATGTAGATGGCGGTTTTGTCCTCTACAATCTCGTCAAACTTTTCGTAAATCTCCGCCTCTGCGATGGGGTCCAAAGCGGCGGTGGGCTCATCCAGAATGATGAAGGGGGCATCCTTGTAAAGGGCCCGGGCGATGGCGATTTTCTGAGCCTCGCCTCCGGAGATGTCCACCCCATCCTTGTCATAGTCCTTGTAAAGATAGGTTTCCAGCCCCTTGGGCATTTTCTCCAGCCGGTCTCCAAAGCCGGCTTTTTGGAGGCAGTCCTCCGCCCGTACCGGGTCATAATCCACCTGTCCTGCCACATTCTGCCCCAGAGGCAGGGCAAAAAGCTGGAAATCCTGAAACACCACGGAGAAGATATTCATGTACTCCCCGTAGTTATATTTCCGGATGTCAATGCCGTTGAGAAGAATCTGCCCCTCCGTGGGGTCGTACAGGCGGCACAATAGCTTTATGAAGGTGGTTTTACCGCTGCCGTTCATGCCCACCACTGCCAGCCGCTTGCCAACCTCAAATTTCATATTTACATGGGAAAGGGCGTAGTTCTCACTTCCGGGATATTTGAAAGATACATCCCGGAATTCCACTTCATACTGCCGATCCCGGCGCTTTTCCACCGTCAGACTGCCCTGGTACATCCGGTCGGGAATGTCCAGGAAGCGGAACTCCAATTCCAGAAAAGAGGCGTTGTTCCGCATATCCCCCAGGTAGGTTATCAGCTTGGATACGCCCTCAGACACTTGGGTAATGGAGGCCACATACTGGGTCACTGCGCCCAGGCCGAAAGCCCCGGCCCAGGCCTTCAGGCAGACGAAGCCGTAGGCAACCCCGGTAAACATGACGGAAACGGCACCGGAGGCGGCACGGTAAAAGCCCATGGCTCCCCGGGCATACCGGGCGAAGATTCCCTTGGAATGGAAGGTATCCTCTTTATTTTGATTGTGCTTCTCGCAGATTTTCTCCTGCTCATAGGTGCGTACATCGGCAGTCAGCTCTCTGCGGAAGCCCATATAGCCAAAGTAGCTGAACAGCCGGTTCCCCAGCCGGTGCAAATCCGCATTTTTGGCCCAATAGCTTTCCGCCTGATTGGCAAGAACGGGGGCAATGAGGGTAATTCCCAGCATCACCGCCACCACCAGCAGCACCACCCAGGGGCTGTTCAGCCAGGCATACTGCACCGCTTCTGCCGGAACAGGGGTAAGGAACAAGGTCAGGGTAAGGGAAATGCCTCCCAGAATCCCCAGCAAGGCGGCGGTTCCTTCCGAAAAATCCTCCAGCACCCGGTAAAGGCCCCAGCCGCCGGCATTTTTATTCTGACGGATGGTATACAGCAAATCTGCATTCTCCGTTTCGTCCAGGTTCACATAATCCGTTTCCAGAATTTTCCGGGTCAGGATATACTCCATTTCAAACCAGCTTCCTGCCCATTGGGTTTCCTTCCACTTTTTCAGCAGTGCGGAAACCAGGGCAATCCCGGCGGCGGAGCCCAGGGTCAGCAGCACCCAGAAGCTCAGCTGCCCGGGGTCCCGTCCTCCCGCCAGTTCCTGAATCACCCGGGCGGAAAAATAGATTCCCACGTAGGGGGTCAGGGCCGCCCAGACCCCCTGGAGGGTTTTGGACAGAATCATTTGAGGATGGCTGCGGAAAATATAGAGAAAGCCCCTGCGGTTCAGCCGAAAAGCTTCCTTCCAGGATTTTGTATTATGCTTCTTCATGTTCCCCTTCCCCTTCCTGATAATATTTGCTCTGTACCCCATAGAGCTTGGCATATTTCCCCTCTGCCTCCAAAAGGCTCTGGTGGGTTCCCTCCTCGCAAATGCTGCCCCCATCCAAAAGGATAATCCGGTCGCAGAACCGGGTGGAGGCCAGGCGGTGGGAGATGTAGAGCGAGGATTTTCCCCGGGTCATCTCGTGATACTTCTGGTACATATCCGCCTCTGCCAGAGGGTCCAGGGCTGCTGTGGGTTCATCCAGCACCACAATAGGGCCGTCTTTATACAGGGCTCTTGCCAGCATCAGACGCTGGGTCTCGCCTCCGGAGAGGAGGATGGCCCCTTCGTATACCTCCCGGTTCAAAAGGGTTTCATAGCCCTGGGGCAGGGATTCCACCTTTTCCTTCAGGCCCGCTTTTTCCACGCAGTCTTTCACCTTTTCCAGACAGATACCCTCCTCCCTCTGGGCAACATTTGCGGCAATGGTTCCCGGAATCACGGAAAAAGTCTGGAAAACTGCGGAAAACAGGCGGTAATAATCCCGGCGGTTATATTGCCGGATATCTTCCCCGTTCAGAAGCACTCTGCCCTGGGTGGGATCCAGAAAGCCGCAAAGCAATTTGATCAGGGTGGTTTTGCCTGCGCCGTTCAGTCCCACCACTGCCAGATTTTCTCCCGGGTGGAGGGTCAGGTTGATGTGGCACAGGGTGTCCTTCTCCGCCCCGGGGTACCGGAAGGATACGTCCTCCAGACGGATTTCCAGAGGTTCCCCCTGCTTGGGAGAAAAGGGCTTGCCATCTTCAAAGCGGAAAGGCTCCGGGTACTCCAGGCACTCCCGCACGGTGGTCAAATCCAGAGACTGACGGTACAGGGTGCTGCAATCCCCCAATATGGCGGTAATCCACTGGGCAAAGCCTCCCACCGCTGTAAACAGCAGCAGAAACTCCGCAACACTTACCTGGCGGTACAGCACCAGCCCGATAAGATAGGCATAGGCAACACCGTTGCGCAGGAAGGTCAGCACCAGGTCTGCCACCGCTCCCCAGAGATACACCCCCTGGGCTTTCCTGTGAAATGCGGTGTAGGCCCCCAGGGCCTTTTGGTTCAACTCCTCCAGCCAGGGGCGCAGGCCGAAAATCCGAATATCCTTTGCTGCCTGAAAATCCCCTGCCCGTTGGGATATATAGTACATCTGCCGGCTGTATTCCGCCTCCTCCTCCCGGTGGCGGTAGCCGTATCCGCTCAGGCGGCTGCCAATCAGATAGCTGACCGCCGCTGTCACCAGAATCACCGGAATCAGCACCGGCTCCACCCCGGCAAACAGAAAGCAGTAAACAGCGAAGCCCAGAACGGAGGCGGTTAAATTGGTGAGGGTCGTCCAGACCGCTTCCGTGGCTTCCTGGTTGGAATCGGTAGATTCGCTGGCTTTGGAGAGAATCTTTTGAAACCGGTCATCCTCCCGATTGGGATAGGAGGTTGTGGCTGCTTTCCGGTTCAGCAGGTTGATAATCTCTGAACGCAGGGTAATTCTCCCGAACAGAACATTGGTACTGACATAGTTGGCAGCCGCTGACACCACCATCAGTGCCAGCACGAAGCCTCCCAGGGTTGCTGCCAACTCTGCCAGGCTGCCGTGGCGTTCCACCACCCCCAGGACTGCGGGGGACACATAGAGGTTAATGAGGTTCAGGGCTACCGTCAGGAGGGCGGATAGGAGCCCCAGCACCAGGACCTTCTTCTCCTTGGATGTCCAGGCCAGCTTCACCATAAACCAGGTGTTCTGGGCCATATTGTATTTTGGTTTTTCTTTTTTCTTCACAAAGTCCACCAGCCTTTCTGGGGGTATCTTATCACAAAATTTTGCCCCCGGGGAAATCCGGGGACGAATGGTATTATTTGAGGGACGAATTGCAAGGCTTTTCCAAAGGCAAAAGGATTTCCGTGGTAAAGGCGCCGTCCTCGCTGTTGCGGCTAAGATACCCCCCTAACCGCTCCACGATGGTATCCATCCGCACCAAACCGAAGCCGTGGCCCTCGCCCTTGGTGGAGCGGAAGCGGCCTGCCTGCTTCTTTAGCTTCTTTCCGGCGGTAAGATTGGTAAAGGAGATATACAGCTGGGTGCCCTTGGTATCCATATACACCCGAATCATCCGCTGTTCCTCAGGCAGTGGGAGGCTGGCATCCATGGCGTTGTCAAAAAGGTTGCCGATGATGCAGCACAAGTCGATTTCCGAGATGGGCAGCTTCACAGGGATATGGGCATCCGCCACCACCGGGATGTGCTTGGCCTTGGCCAGGGAGATTTTGGAATTGAGAATGGCATCGGTCATGGGGTTGCCGGTTTTGATGACCGTATCCACAGTGGTCAAGTCCTCATCCAGCAAGTCCAGATACTGGCAGATTGCCTCCCAGTTCCCGGCGGCGGCATAGGCCTTCATGGTCTGGATATGGTTCCGGTAATCGTGGCGCCAGCCCCGGATTTGCCGGTACATATTGTCCACTTCCCGGTAGTGGGTCTCCACCAGCTCCTGCTGGTAAGAGCCAATCCGCTTGTCGATTGCTTTGGAAAACAGTCCCATACCTTTCACCTCAAGCCGATAATTGCCCGGTTTACCCCTTCATAGGCTCCCCGGGGCAGGGGGATTGGGGTTCCGTCCCGCAGGAGGATTTCCTTCTTGGACACCCGGCTGATTTGGGTGAGATTCACCACCACGGAGCGGCCTGCCCGGTAAAACCGGTCATCCAGCTGTCCTTCAAGCTCTCCCAGGGTCATGCGCACCGTATGGGCCTGCCGGGCGTGAATGGTAACATAATTTCCGTAAACCTCTGCATACCGGATGTGAGGCACCGGGATGCGCACCATCTCTCCCCCGGACTCCAGGCACAAAACCCGTTCGTTTTTGGAAAGCTTCTCCGCCGCCCGGTCCAGGACAGAGTAAAGCTTCTCCGGCTTTACCGGCTTCATCAGGTAATGCAGGGCCTCCACCTCGTACCCTTCGCTGATATAATCGGAGTAACCGGTGACAAAGACAATCTGCACCGTGTCGTTCTCCCGGCGGAGCTTTCTGGCCATGGTTACCCCATCCATTGCCCCCATTTCAATATCCAGAAGCAATATATCAAAGTCCTTGTGCTCGGCATAGTGAAAGAGAAACTCCTCCCCGGAGGCAAAGCTGCGGATGTGCAGGGTATGCCCCTGCTGATTCCCCCACTGCCGGGCAAGGTCTTGGATATAGTTTCTGTCTGCTTCCGAATCGTCGCAGATTCCTACCTGATAAACCATACTTCTACCCTCTGAAAAATCAATCTCATATGAGTATAGCACCAAAATGTGCTTTTTGGCAACAGAAAAATCGCCGTGGACAGGCCACGGCGATTTTGTTCACTTGGCAGAAAGGTCTACCGCTTTTCGCAGGATGGAATAAGCCGGCACCGGGCAAGGCAGCTGCAAATAAAACTGCATCTGGGGCTTTCTGGGCTCCTCCAGGGGATTTCCCTCCAAATCCTTCATGGTAAAGTCCTGCAAAGAGAAGGGGCGCAAATCAGGCCCCACCAGCTCCAGGGAATCCCCAGCCGTAAACTTGTTTCGCAGGCTGCACAGGGCAAGGCCGTTTTCATCGCAGCTTTCCACAATGGCTGCCACCTGCCACTGGCGGATGTACCGGGAATTTTCCGTATACTGTCCCGGCTCTCCGTAATAGAAGCCGGTGGAGTAAATCCGGTGGGACACGTGCTCCACCTCGTCCCGCCACACCGGGTCAATGGGCTTCCCTGCCGCCACATCGTCTATCACATGGCGGTAAGCCCCGGTGACAATGGCGGCGTAGTAGGCGGACTTGGCCCGGCCTTCAATCTTGATACAGTCCACCCCGGCCTCCATCAAATCCTTCAGGTGGTCGATGGTGCACATATCCCGGGAGTTGAGAATGTAAGTGCCCTTTTCGTCCTCATATACCGGGAAATACTCTCCCGGCCGCTTCTCCTCCATAAGGGCATACTGGTACCGGCAGGGCTGGGCGCAGGCACCCCGGTTGGAATCCCGCCCGGTCATGTAGTTGCTCAGGAGGCACCGGCCGGAATAGCTGACGCACATGGCGCCGTGGCCGAAGGTCTCGATTTCCAGCTCCTTGGGGGTCTTCTCCCGGATGGTGCGGATTTCCTCCAGGCTCAGCTCTCTTGCCAGCACCACCCGGGTGGCACCCAGGTCATACCAGGCTCTGGCACATTCGTAGTTTGCCACAGACTGCTGGGTGGAGATATGCCGCTGGCATTTGGGGGCGTACTTCCCCGCCAGGGTAAAGGCGCCCAAATCCGCCACAATCAGGGCATCCACCCCGGCGTCCTGGAGCTGCTCCAGATACCGGGGAAGGTTGGCAACCTCCTCATTGCGGGGCATGGTGTTCACCGTCACGTGGGTTTTCACCCCATGGGCGTGGGCAAAAGCCACCGCCCGGGGCAGCTCCTCCGGGGAGAAATTCCCCGCAAAGGAGCGCATTCCAAAGTCGGTACCTGACAGATACACTGCATCGGCGCCGTATAAAACCGCCATTTTCAGCCGTTCCATATCCCCGGCAGGACTGAGTAATTCTATTTTTTTCATTTAGTACCCCAATGCCTCAACCTTCTGCTCATGCTCGGCAAGGGTTTCGGAGAACAGGTGCTCTCCGGCTTCCTTGGAGTAGACATAGTAGTGGTAGTCGGTATCATCCGGATCCAGGGCAGCGTAGATGGCATAGATACCGGGGTTGCAGATGGGTCCGGGAGGCAGGCCCTGGTTCTTCCGGGTGTTGTAGGGGCTGTCAAAGTCCAGATCCTCCTGAGTCAGCTCCTCCTTCTCCCAGAAGTAATCCCCGATGGCATAGTATACGGTGGCATCACAGTCCAGACGGGGGTATTCCTTCTGGTTGGTCAGTCGGTTATACAGCACGGAGGCAATGGTGAAGCTCTCCTTGGTGGTAGCCATTTCCTTCTGAACCATGGAGGCCATGGTCACCACCTGGGGCAGGGTCAGCTGGTGGCTGTCAATATACTCGCTGTCATAGCCGTTGCCGGAGAGCATATTGGCATACCGCTCCTGCATCTGCTGGAAGTTCTCCTTCATCGCATCGGTAAAGCGGTAGTCAAAGTCATCCAGCATCTTTTCCAGCACCCGCTTGGGGTCGTCGTTGGTGTAGAAGTCATAGGTATCCGGGAACAGGAAGCCTTCCAGGCAGTACTTGTCTCCCCGCTCTATCCCCTCCAGGAACCAATAATCCTTCAACTCGCCGTTGGCGGCGTATTCCTCCAGCTCCTTTACAGTACACACGCCCTTTTCCTCCAGCAGGGCAAACACCTGGGCGCAGGTGTAGCCTTCGGGAATCAGCAAATCCTCTACAATCTCCCGGGAGGGGGACTGGGGGGACATCTGCTGAATCAGGGCATTATAGTCAAGAGAACTGCTGAGGGTGAAGGTACCGGCACTGATGTCGTCTTTCTTCCCGGTAAACTCCGCAAAGAACTTGAACACCCCGGGCTGGTCAATGAGACCGGCATCTACCAGTTTCTGGGTAATGGCATCGATATTGCCCACATCCTCGTCGGAAATGGTGATGGTAGCGGTGGTATCCCCCTTGCCAAAGGCCATGATGTCGGCACACCATGTCCACAGGGTATTGCCCAGGGTCACGCCTATCAGCACGATGATGCACAGCCAGACCGCTGTCACCACCAGGTGAGGCAGACCGAACAGGCCATAGCCCCGCTTTCTTTTGGGGCGGGTCTTGGGCTTGGGGGCTTCCTCCGGCTGGGCTTCCTCAGGCTCCCGGGCACCGGTTCCCTCCTGGTAGGCTGCCACTTCCTCCGGCACCGGCTCAAACTTCATGGTGCGGGAGATTTCCTCCTGACCTGTGGTATCCTCCGCATCTTCCGCCACCGATTCCTCGTCCCAGTTTTCCGCCAGAATGGCATCCACCTCCGCATCGCTGGGATGGGTCAGTCCGGCAGAGGTAATGGCGTGCTCGTCGGCTTCGATTTCATCCATCGCTTCCTGCTCGCCTAAAATCTCGTCCAGCCAATCCTCCGTGGATTGCTGGGGGTCCTTTTTCTCAAAATCCATAGTTGCTCCTTTACAGGTGACGGATGACGATTTGCTCCGCCACGGTCTTTGCTGCTTCCTTTCCCTTCAGGGCCTCCACCAGCGCCAGGCCAAAGGGAACGGCACACCCGGCGGAGGTTCCGGTAATCACCTTTCCGTCCCGGATGCAGGGCACATCCGGCACCATCACCGCTTCCCCCATACCGGTTTCACAGCCGGGGTAGCAGGTGGCCTGCCGTCCGTCGGTGATGTGCAGGTCGGCCAGCACCGTGGGGCCGGCACAGATGGCAGCCATCCACTTATGGTTGTCCCGGGCAAAGGCAATGGCATCCATAGCCTGCTGGCTTCCCCGGATGGAGGCAACACCTCCCAGGCCGCCGGGCAGGACAATCATATCCATATCCGTCAGATCCATCTCCTCCAGGGTGATGTCCGCCACCACCGGAACCTTGTGGCTGCTTACAACCGTCTTTCCGTTAATGCCCACCGTCAGCACCGGGATTCCGGCGCGGCGCATAATGTCCAGGGGGGCAATGGCTTCCGTTTCCTCGAAGCCGGTTCCCAACAGCATATATACCATAGTTTACGCCTCCAAGCATTTCTTTACACATTGATAAATTTCTTCGTGAATATCCTCTATGGTGCGCATGGCCCCATCTTTTACGCAGGAAATTACCTGCCAGTGATAAAATTCTGCTGCCTGTCTGCCCACTTCCCGGCAGGCGGCAAGGTATGCCGTGTCCTGCTCGTGGATGTCCGCCTGGGTATGGGTGTCCTGCTCCCGGCGGCGGAGAAGCTTCTCTGTAAAGTCCGTGGGTACGTCCAGATACAGCACCAGGTCAGGCTTGGGCAGCTGGAGCTTGTCAAACTCCAGGTCGTACAGCCAATGCAGGAAGGTCATCCGCTCCTCCCGGGGCACCTTCACCGTCTGGTGCACCGCATTGGATGTGGTGTACCGGTCCGACAGCACCAGGCCGCCGGAGGCATACCACTGGCCCCAGTCCATTTTGTAGGAGGCATACCGGTCCACCGCAAAAAAGGTGGAGGCGGCATAGGCATTCACATCCTCCGGCCTGGTGCCAAACTCCCCGCCCAGATACATCCGAATCAGAGCGGAGCTCTCCTGGCTATATCTGGGAAACACCAAATGCTTGAAGGAAACTGCCTCCTTCTCCAGCCGCTCCGACAGAAGCCGGAACTGGGTGGACTTCCCGGAGCCGTCCGTTCCCTCAATCACAATCAGTTTTCCCATATTCTTTACCCTCCTCTTACTGGAAAGAGGCTATGTAAGCCCAAATTATCAGCTTAAAATATAGCACATTTTTCCCCTTTTGTAAACCGTCCCCGGAAAACCATTGCTGAATTTTCTATGAATGGCAGGAAATCCCCCGGGGCAGTTGCATATTGGAAAAAAATCTGCTAAAATAGCAGAAAAATCACTGTGTATTTACAAAGGAAGTCAGACTATGGAAGAAAATATTCTCTCATTTCAGGATTTGGGTCTCTCCCAGCCTACCTTGCAGGCGCTGGAGCGGCGGGGCTACGGCTACCCCACCACCATTCAGCAGGAGGCCATTCCGCCCCTTATGGAGTGGAAGGATGTGATTGCCAAAGCTCCTACCGGCACCGGCAAGACCTTTGCCTTCGGCATTCCCATGATTGAGCACATTGACCCGGAGCAGCCGGAGGTACAGGGGCTGATTCTTGCCCCTACCCGGGAACTGGCAATTCAGATCGGAGATGAGCTGCGGGAGCTGCTCACCTTCCACAAGGGCATCCGGGTAGCGGTGCTCTACGGCGGCGCCGGCATTGTGGGCCAGGCCAAGCAGCTGGAAAAGAAGCCCCAGATTGTGGTGGCTACCCCCGGACGGCTTATGGACCACTATAACCGGAAAAACATCCGGCTGGACAAAATCCGCACCGTCATTCTGGACGAGGCAGACCGAATGCTGGATCTGGGCTTTTTCAAGGATGTGACCCGGATTATTGAGCGGGTGAAGAACCGGAAGAATCTGGGTCTGTTCTCCGCCACCATCTCCCAGGAGGTTATGACCGTGTCCTGGATGTATCAGCGGGACGAGGTGGAAATCACCGTGGAGCCCAAGGAGGAGGACCGGCCGGACATCGCCCAGTATGCCATTACCGTCACCCCCCTGGCCAAGGCGGAGACCACTCTGCGGCTCATCCGCTCCCAGGGCTATCACCGGGTGATTATTTTCTGCAACACCAAGCATATGTGCCAGCGGCTTTGCGACGAATTCCAGCGAACCGGAGCCAGCTGCGACTGCATCCATGGGGACATCCGCCAGAGCCAGCGGGAAAAGACCATGCAGCAGTACCGGGACGGGAAGCTGGAAATTCTCATCGCCACAGATGTGGCCTCCCGGGGCATCGATGTGGAGGATGTGGACTGCGTCATCAACTATGACATTCCCCTGGAAAACGAATATTATGTCCACCGGATCGGCAGAACCGGTCGGGCCAAGAAGAAGGGCGTGGCCTATTCCATCATCGGCAATTTCCCGGAGCAGGCAAAGCTGGATGAGATTGCCAAGTACTCCCACTATCAGATTCAGCCCGTGGTGCTGGGCGATGACGGCACCCTGACCCTCCAGGAGGTCAAGGCACCGGTCATCAAGAAGCGGTTCCGTTGACCCCCCGGGAGGAAGGGTTTCTGCTGCTCACCTGCCAGCTGGGAGACCCAAACTGCAAGGTACTTACCACCCCCCAGCTGCGGAATCTCTTCCGCAGCATGGAAGGTTTCTCCCTGCCGGAGGAAGCCCGGGAGCTGGAAGAAAAGGATTTGGGGGCGTTGGGCTGTTCCAAAGAATTAAGCCGCCGGATTCTGGAGCTGCTGGGAAGAACCCAGCAGCTGGGGTGGTACTTAAAACAGGCAAAGATGCATGGCTGCACGCCCATCACCCGGGTAAGCCAAGGGTATCCCCTGCTTCTCCGAAAGCGATTGGGGCTGGAGAGTCCCGGCTGCCTGTGGGCCAAGGGGGATGTTTCCCTTCTGGACTCCCCAGCGGCGGCTTTGGTAGGCAGCCGCTCCATTGAAGCCGAGAATCTGGCATTTGCCCAGGAAGTGGGCAGGCAGGCAGCCCGGCAGGGCTATACCCTGGTCTCCGGCAATGCCAAAGGTGCAGACCAGGCGGCGCAAGAAGCCTGCTTGGAAGCCGGGGGCCGGGTCATCTCCGTCATTGCCGATTCTTTGCAGGATAAGGAGGAACGGGAAGGGCTTCTGTATCTGTCTTTGGACAGCTTTGACACTCCCTTCTCCCCTGCCCGGGCGCTGCACCGGAACCGGGTCATCCACACCCTGGGGCAGCTAACCTTCGTGGCCCAGTGCAGCCAGGGTACCGGCGGCACCTGGGACGGCACCGTAACCAACCTGCGCCAGAGCCTTTCCCCGGTATTTTGCTTCCGGGACGGCACCGCTGCCACGGAAGCCCTCCAGTCCATGGGGGCCTGGGGCATTTCCCGGGAGGACTTAATGGATTTTTCCCGGCTGACTCCGGGACAATGGAATTTTTTGCAGGAATAATCCCGACCCGGAAAGGGAGGATACCCATGACCATAGGGGAAGCGGTGCGTTATCGGATTCTGCAACTATGCGAAGAGCGGAATTTATCCGTGAACAAACTCAGCAGCATCAGCGGCGTAACCCAGTCCACCGTAAACAACATCATCAGCGGAAGGAATCACAGCACAACGGTCTCAACCCTCCAAAAACTCTGTGACGGCTTGGGTATCACCATTCAGAATTTCTTTCAGTCAGACCTGTTTGTCGGGCTGGAACAGGAAATAAAATAACCAAAGGGAGAAGTCGGTGGACTTCTCCTTTTGGTTTCAATGCGGTTAAGGCTCAATAAGCAGACAGAGTAGAACAATTTGAATTTCTTAAAGACAGATAACTTTTCCAGTCCCTGTCAATGAAAAAGGTGTTTCTGAAAACAATGAATATTTATCTGGTGTCTTTTCTATGGCTATCATTGTGTGGAAAACACGCCAAGCAGAGTATACAAATCAGTCCCAGTCTTTTGGTCAAAATAATCCTTTAGCCGCAAAAAGGATTGCCACTTCTGGATTGAGTATTCGTTTATTCCATTTCGGATTGCAACATCAACTAATCTTTGCTCTAAAATACATATTTTACCAGGAAGGGCCACTGCATCACATAATTGGATAAGTCTGTCATAGTCGTCATATTCATATTCCCTCAGGAGTGACGAAATTTCCATGAAATCATCTGGACTACAATCATTATTTCCACTATAAGAGTTAATGTTTTTCAAGGGAAAAGAGTGGGTAATACATATGCGAGCATTTTCCTCGTACCCCATGTCCGAGAGATACCGATAGCCATCAATAACATGTCGCATATGTGAAAAACCTTTTATTCTACCGATGTCATGGAGCAGCCCAAATGAATATGCTTTTTCCGGTTCCATTCCCTCAACATATTCCGCTATAGTTCTTGCAGCATGTGCAACAGTTTTGCTATGCTCTCTCCATAAGCCTGGATTGGAAATATAAGCATTGTCCAATATTTGCCTTGCAATATCACATGGAATATACATAAACTTCCTCCGTTAGTTTGCCCCAATTATTACATAATTCTCTCCGCTTTGAGGTTCAGAATTTCCTTGCAATTCAAAAGTGTGTGATTACATTCCCCTGAAATTCTTCCTTACCCGTGGACTTCTCCCTTCCAGATATCAAAAGTCCCCATCTCCGGTATCCTAAGGAAATTGGGTGCAGCATTACAGTAACGATTAGCCAAGACCCGATTTTCAGTTGTATTCAGCATTTAACGCTTCTATATCTGAAAACAAAAGGGATTGATGACATTCTGGGCTCCAAACACTTTTACTGCCATTTTGTACATGGCTTTTCCGTGAATCCGGTCGTGCCAGAGAAAGCGGCGGAGGACTTTGGAAAGGGACCACTCCTCTCCATAGCTTCCCGCTATAACCCTGTTTTGGAGAAAATCGGGCATGGCTTCCAGCGCTTCGAATCCTCGTCTACGGCACGTAAAGATATCTCCATCGTTATCTGCCGGGACCTCTATCTCCCCGAAATAATACGCATTAACATTCTTTGTGTGCTGGTACATCTCCTCCGCAGAGCGGGGAACCTGACCGTAAAAGGTCTTCCGCTGGGCAATGGCCACTGCGTTCTTGTCGGGAACAGACTCATACAAGGCAAGAAAATCCTTTGCCGACTTCAGCGCAAGGTCTTTGAGCCTTTCATACGCTTCTACCGTCAACGGTTCTTTTTCCCTTTGGAAAAGCACATCGGAATCTGCATCTTTGATGTCCAAATCGGAATTTTTTTCCTGGACAATGGCGATTTTTATATCATCGGCAATAGAACCACCGCACCATTTGAGATACGACGCAATTTCCCCGGGCATTTTTCCAACAGCTGTTTCCAGGCTCTCTCCCCGGGTAAATGCGCCGGGGTAATCCACCCCATACAGCAAAGTGTCATTTCCGTTATGTTCCCAAACACAGTTTACGGTCATATTCTCGCTCCAATCAATCCATATCTTCAGAAGGGAGAAGTCGGCTGACTTCTCCCTTTTAATTATCATTCAAAAGCTTTTGCGCAGGCCACGGCTTTTTGCCAGCCGGTGAGGCGGGTTTGGCGCTCTTGGGGGGAAATCTGGGGAGTAAAGACCCGGTCGCAGCGCCAGTTCTTCTCGATTTCCTCCAGGCTTTCCCAATAGCCAACCCCCAGGCCTGCCAGGTAGGCTGCGCCCATGGCGGTGGTTTCCACGCAATGGGGCCGCTGCACCGGGGCGCTGCACAGATCTGCCTGAACCTGCAAAAGATAGTTGTTGGCGCTGGCTCCTCCATCCACCCGCAGTCCCGGGATGGCCATGCCTGCGTCAGCCTCCATGGCCCGGAGCACATCCACCATCTGATAGGCGATGGAATCCAGTGTGGCCCGGATAATATGGTACTTGTTCACCCCCCGGGTCAGTCCCACAATCACACCCCGGGCATAGGCATCCCAGTGGGGTGCCCCCAGTCCGGTGAAGGCCGGCACCACATAGCAGCCGTTGGTGGAGTCCACCTTGTTGGCCATATACTCCGAATCCCCGGCAGACTCCAAAAACCGCAGCTCGTCTCGAAGCCACTGGATGGCCGCCCCGGCCACAAACACGGAGCCTTCCAGGGCGTAGTTCACCTTCCCATTCAAACCCCAGGCGATGGTGGTCACCAGGCCGTTCTGAGAGTCCATAGGAGTACTGCCTGTATTCATCAGAAGGAACGCTCCGGTGCCGTAGGTGCATTTGCACTGTCCCGGCTGGAAGCAGGTCTGCCCAAAGAGGGCTGCCTGCTGGTCTCCCGCTGCCCCGGCGATGGGAATGGAGGCTCCCAGAATTCCCGGGTCTGTATGTCCGTAAACGGCGCTGGAGGGCATCGGCTCCGGCAGCATGGATTTGGGAATGTCCAGGAGCCGGAGAATTTCCTCATCCCAGGTGAGGGTATGGATATTGAACAGCATGGTCCGGGAGGCGTTGGTGTAGTCCGTGACATGGACCTTGCCCCCGGTGAGCTTCCAGATGAGCCAGGTCTCCACCGTTCCAAAGAGCAGCTCTCCGGCACTGGCCTGCTCCCGGGCGCCCAGTACATGGTCCAGAATCCACCGCAGCTTGGTTCCGGAGAAATAGGGGTCCAGCACCAGGCCGGTTTTCTTCCGGAAGAAATCCTCATAGCCCAGCTTTTTCAGCTCCTGGCAATGGTCTGCCGTCCGGCGGCACTGCCACACGATGGCAGGACACACAGGCCGTCCGGTGAGCCGATTCCACACAATGGTGGTTTCCCGCTGATTGGTAATGCCGATGGCCGCCACATCTCCGGCGGCAATCCCCCCGTTGCTCAGGGCCATTCTGGCCACCTCTACCTGGGTGGCATAAATCTCCTCCGGGTCATGCTCCACCCACCCCGGCTGGGGAAAATACTGGGTAAATTCCTTCTGGGCCATTGCCACAATTTCCCCATCCTTGCCAAAAAGAATACACCGGTTGCTGGTGGTACCGGAGTCCAAAGCCATGATATACTTGCCCATAGGGATTCCTCCTGCCTTGTTTCGGCTGCTGCCGTTTTCGATAGCACCATCATATCACATAGAAAGAGAATACACAAGAACAAGTTATTTGTGAAAAATGACCTCCAAAAACCTGTGACCCCCCGGGAAGCACCACATACTTTCTTCAAATTGGCTTTGCGCCCGCAGGCTCCCTCCGTCTTGGGGCTGCGCCCCAAGCCACCTCCCTCCCGGAGGGAGGTATTATGCGCAGGTACGCAATTTCTGTAAAAAAATGACCTGCCGAAGGTAGTTCGTAATAAGACAGGTTTATAGTGTTTAGTGAGAACAGCGTGGCGTGAAGTCACGCTGTTCTGCTTTTTACTGCGTGATTGACCATTTCTGTGATAATGCTTTCGGGTAGGAAACCGATACAGGCGAGGCTGATCTGCACATCCTGCATCCTATGTCCGCTGCTTTTGTCAGGAGCACAAACATATACCTTATTCACAAGATCATGCAGGACTGCCGGCGTCAGTTCCGTCAGCTCTGGGTATTTCTTCGCCCTACGGATGAACTGTTCAATGCTGTCTGCGTTTTGCAGCCAGCTCTTTTTTGAATTCTTCATTACGCTTGGCGCCGAGTTTTTCACGGAACAAGTCCTCGCAATCGGATATGTACCAAAGAAGGATTTGCAGAAATTTCAGCACGCCCTTTTCCAAAACCATTGCACGGATGAAGTGTGTTCCGCATACATCTTTGCCTTTCTTATTTAGCTAAGAATGCCTTTTGGTTGACGATGGAATTGCTGTCTCCCTGTTGGTCATCATCACGGGAGAGACGGCAATATAATGCTGTGATTTTGTCAGACTGCTTCATAATATGTTCCTCCATATTTATCGGACAGTCTGCCAATGCAAGGTTGCTGTGGGTCATAGATTCACACACCCTTTTGCTCGTCTGCCAGCTTCATTGCTTTTTCCGGGAGTGTGTGTTTCCCATCAAAGCTGCCGGTAAAGCGATAAATAGTATGCCCCTCTTCAAGGCGTACTGTGATCTGCGGCAGCTCCTGCCACATGGGAACGGGAGCGTGACGAGTACCGTCTTGATCGATGCGGATATTGCGTTTCTTTTCTTCCATTTCCACCTTCCTTTTTCACTTGTAAAACTAAGGGTTTGGGATATCCCAATGATAAAAAATCTTCGTGTGTAGCAACACCGGATGTGCTTGCTGTTCAGCAAGCCATACGGAATGGCGGCACGCAGATTTTTGCAAGTGTACATACACTTGCTGTGCTTGCTATTCTGCTAATTTCCTCAAACCCATTGACAAATGGCTCGATTTTGCCTATAATATAGGTAAGATACTTGCCTAATTATATCATAAGCAAATAAGGTTCCTCTGTCAATAGGTTTAGGCAAAATAATAGGCAAATAAATTTCCGAGTGAGGTTTTCGATATGAAGTTTGGAGAAAAAGTACGGCTGCTGCGAAATGAAAAGAAGCTTTCCCAGACGGAACTGGGTAAAATGTGTGGTCTGTCCCTGCGGACGATCCGCAATTATGAGGTGGACGGACGCTATCCGAAACAGCGCGAGGTTTACGCCAAACTTGCCGCCGCACTCGGATGTGAGGTAAACTTTCTGCTCTCCGAAGATGAAGAATTTGTACTGCAAGCACAGCAGACATATGGCTACAAAGGCGCGAGGGATGCAGAAGAATTGGTTGCCGGTGTGTCTGCGCTCTTTGCCGGAGGTGAATTGTCCGAGAATGATAAGGATGCCGTGATGCGCGCCTTGCAGGATGCCTATTGGATGGCAAAGGAACGGAACAAAGAAAAGTACACACCGTAGAAGTACAGAAAAGAAGAGTAACAATAAACGAAAGGGGTAACGGAGCAATGTTGAAATCCGTTGTATTCATTGACGCTGAGATTAGCGTGGACGACAATAAAATACACGATCTTGGTGCGGTGAAAGATGGCCGGATTTATTTTCATTCTGCCTCCATCCGAGACTTCATTTCGTTTATATCTGGGGCTGATTTTATCTGTGGTCATAATCTTATCCATCATGATTTGAAGTATATTCGAGCTGCAACTGAAAGCGATCTGCAAACCATGGCGATTGATACTCTGTATCTTTCCCCACTCCTGTTCCCAAAGCGTCCTTATCACGCGCTATTGAAGGATGACAAACTGCAAGTGGAGGAGTTGAACAATCCTGTAAATGACTGCAAAAAGGCGGCGAATCTATTCTATGATGAAGTCAACGCTTTCTTTGCGCTATCTTCTAAGCTAAAACAGATTTTCTGTTGCCTTCTATACCATCATCCCGAGTTTACCGGATTCTTTGAATATGTCAATTTCAGACCGTACAATTCCAATGTGCCGAATTTGATTCGCAGTGAATATGCAGGAAAAATATGTGCCAATGCTGATCTCGTTCCTCTGATCCGTCACTATCCTGTTGAACTGGCATATGCTCTTGCGTTAATTGGCGCAGATGACTATCACTCCATTACACCACCGTGGCTGTTGCGAAATTATCCTAAAATTGAAAATGTAATTAAATATCTTCGGAATACACCTTGTCGGGAGGGATGTGAATATTGTAAAGATGCACTCAATATTCACAGAGAATTAAAGCGAATTTTTGGCTATGACAGTTTTCGTACATACAATGGGGAACCTCTTCAAGAAAGAGCTGCACAAGCTGCAGTAGATGGCAAGTCCTTGCTCGCGGTTTTTCCTACCGGTGGTGGCAAATCTATTACTTTTCAGCTTCCGGCACTTATGGCGGGAAAAGCAGCCCACGGATTGACCGTTGTTATATCCCCTCTGCAATCTTTGATGAAAGATCAAGTAGATAATCTGAACAGCATAGGGATCACCGAGGCGGTAACTGTCAATGGTTTGCTTGATCCTATTGAACGAGCAAACGCATTGGAGCGTGTCTCCAACGGGTCTGCAACTTTGCTGTATATCTCGCCTGAACAATTGCGCTCTCGCACGATTGAAAAGATTTTGGTCTCGCGGAATGTTGCTCGTTTTGTCATTGATGAAGCACACTGCTTCTCGGCATGGGGACAAGATTTTCGCGTTGACTATCTGTATATTGGCGACTTTATCCGCGAATTACAAAAGAAAAAGAGCGACAAAAAGCCAATTCCTGTTTCCTGCTTTACAGCAACAGCAAAGCAAAAAGTAATCAGCGATATTTGTGATTATTTCAAAAGAAAACTGGATTTGGATCTCGAAATTTTCGCTTCTTCCGCAACTCGTGAGAACTTGCACTACACGGTTTTGTATAAGGAAACCGATGAAGAAAAATACAGTGCACTTCGGGATTTGATCGCGCAGAAAAACTGCCCAACGATTGTCTATGTATCCAGAACCAAGCGCACACGAGAAATTGCAGAAAAGCTGACCAGTGATGGTTTCCCGGCGAGACCATTCAACGGGAAAATGGACCCAAATGATAAAATTGCAAATCAAGAGGCGTTCATCAGAAATGAAATAAAAGTTATTGTTGCAACATCTGCTTTTGGCATGGGCGTTGACAAAAAGGATGTTAAGTTGGTCATCCACTATGACATCTCAAGCTCGCTCGAAGATTATGTACAGGAAGCAGGACGCGCAGGGCGTGATCCCTCCATGCAAGCAGAATGTTATGTGCTTTATAACGACAATGACTTGGACAAGCATTTCATTCTGCTTAATCAAACAAAGCTGAGTATCAGCGAGATACAGCAAGTGTGGAAGGCAATCAAGGATTTAACGAAACTGCGTCCGAGTATAAGTTGCTCACCTTTGGAGGTCGCTCGACAAGCTGGATGGGACGACTCGGTCAACGATATTGAAACTCGTGTTAAAACAGCGATTTCTGCTCTGGAAAGCGCAGGTTATGTGAAACGCGGCAGGAATATGCCGCATGTTTATGCAACAAGTATCCTTGCGAAGGATATGCGTGAGGCATCTTTCCGCATCGATCAGTCTGCGCTGTTTTCGGAAGAACAGCGCACCAACGCAAAGCGCATTATTAAATCATTGATTTCCAGCCGGAGTATCGCGAATGCCGGAAATGATGATGCAGAGTCCAGAGTAGACTATCTCGCTGATACCCTTGGCATGACGAAGGATGAAGTGATCAACTCCGTCAATTTGATGCGTCAAGAGGGGCTGCTGGCAGATTCACTGGATATGTCTGCATATATTCTTGCAAATGATACAGAAAACAAGTCTTCATTGATTTTGGATCGTTTTGCAAATCTTGAATACTATCTTCTATCCCAATTAACGGAAGATGGCTGCGAGTTTATTCTCAAAGAGTTGAATGAGCAGGCTCATTCTGAGGGAATCACTGTATCCAGCGTAAAAAATTTGCGCACATTGATGTACTATCTCACGATCAAAAATTATGTGCGTAAATCGGAGTGCGGTTCTTCCAAGTCTGTCCGCCTTATTCCTTCGCTCGAGGTATCAAAGCTAATTGAAAAATATCGTTTAAGAATTGAGCTGTGCAAATTTATCCTTGATGTGCTTTACGCAAAAGCGCATGAGCTTTCTGTTGGTGAGGGCGATGAAAAACCCGTCTTGTTTTCCTTGGTGGGACTTCACAATGAATACAAGGGGATGCCCCGGCTGGACACACATAATCGTGAAGTTGCCCTGTCGGATGTAGAGGATGCTCTACTGTATTTGTCGAAGATCGGCGCCCTAAAACTTGAGGGAGGTTTTCTTGTTCTCTATAACGGCATGGAAATCAAGCGTCTTGTAACCGACAACCGAATCAAGTATAAGGTTGATGATTACCGTTTTCTGGATGAATTCTACAAGCAAAAGATTCGTCAAATCCACATAGTGGGCGAGTATGCAAATCTCATGGTGCGTGATTACAATGAAGCACTTCAATTTGTTCAGGACTATTTCCAAATGGACTTTCGGAAATTCATCGCTAAATACTTTAAGGGTGATCGTGCAAAAGAAATTGACAGAAACATTACGCCGGACAAGTATCATCAACTATTTGGTGAACTGTCTGATATTCAGGCACAAATCATCAACGATGCAGACTCAAAGTATATTGTGGTTGCTGCCGGCCCCGGCAGTGGAAAAACCCGCGTGCTCGTCCACAAGCTCGCAGCATTACTGTTGCTTGAAGATGTAAAGCATGAACAGCTTTTGATGCTTACATTTTCTCGCGCTGCTGCCACCGAGTTCAAAAAACGCCTTCTTTCGCTTATTGGCAATGCTGCAAATTTTGTGGAAATCAAAACCTTCCACTCGTATTGTTTTGATCTGCTCGGCAAAATCGGCAGCTTGGAAGGTGTCGAAGATGTTGTAAAGAATGCTGCTGAACTTATCCGTAATGGCGAGGTTGAGCAGGGAAGGATCTCAAAAAGTGTCCTTGTAATCGATGAAGCACAGGATATGGATGCAAATGAGTTTGAGTTAGTTCGTGCCCTGATGCAAAATAATGATGACATGCGGCTCATAGCGGTTGGTGATGACGACCAAAACATCTATGAATTTCGCGGTTCCGACTCCAGATATTTGAGGTCGCTAATTGAAGATTACGGTGCGGTAAAATATGAAATGACAGAAAATTACCGCAGCAAAACTGCGATCGTCTCGCTTGCCAATGAATTTGTTTCCTCTATACGAAACCGCATGAAATCTACAGTTATCGAAGCAGTTCAAAACGATGAAGGAACAGTCAGCATTACACGCCATTGCAGCAAACATATGGCAACCGCAGTGGTTAATCAAATTCTTGAAACCCGCGGTAGCGGCAAATGCTGCGTGCTGACAAACACAAATGACGAAGCGCTTCAAATACTTGGGCTTCTGCTAAAAAACGGAGTTCGAGCCAAGCTCATTCAGTCACTCGATGGTTTCCGGTTATATAATTTGCTGGAACTGCGCTTTTTCTTGAAGCAAATTGATCAATCACTAAAATCTCCCGTTATCTCGAATGATCTTTGGAACAGAGCGAAAAAGCAGTTGTTCGAGGCTTATAGTGGTAGTCCTTGCCTTGAAATCTGTAAAAACCTTCTGCGCGATTTTGAAGCAATAAACCCAACAAAGTATCGCACCGATCTTGAGGAATTCATCAAAGAATCCAACTACGAGGATTTTTATGATGATGAGCGTGAAGTAATTTATGTATCCACTATTCACAAGGCTAAAGGGCGTGAATTTGACGCGGTTTACTTGATGCTGAGTGGAAACACCGCTATATCTGACGAAGAAAAGCGCAAGCTGTATGTAGGCATGACAAGAGCAAAAGACTCGTTGTACATTCACTGCAACACAAATCTGTTTTCGGCATTCGATTTACCCGGTATAGCCCGTTCCGAGGACAATAATGAATACGGCGAGCCGGAGGAAATTTCTTTACAGTTGACACATAAGGATGTTGTTCTTGATTTCTTCAAAGACAAAAAAGAAGTTGTGTTCCAACTCAAAAGCGGTATTCCACTGTTTCTCACAGATGCATATCTTTCTGCCGAACTGAATGGCAGAAGTGTGCGCATTGCCAAGTTTTCAAAAGCGTGTCGCGAGAGACTTCAAACTTTGCATGAACGCGGATATATTCCTTATTCTGCAAGTATCCGTTTTATCGTTGCGTGGAAAGGTGAAGATGACACAGAGGAAACTGCTGTTGTGTTACCGGATATCTATTTGAGAAAATAGAATTCGAGTGCGAATAAAGGTTGAAAACGGCTGTATTTTTCCTTTGAAAGCGATGATTGTTGAAGGGATAATACTGTTCCTCATCCCACCATGTTTTTGAGGGCAATGCCACTTTAGGCATTGCCCTCTTGCTTGCCAAAAGCAAAAGAAAACGGATTGTCAAGGTCGGGCGAAGCCCGTTTATTTCAACCTTGATAAGCCGTATTCTTTTTGCTATTACTCATACACAAAACAAAAGGGTATGCACCCGTTGAGGCGCATACCCTTGTTGTCAGCAACCCTTGCATGGCAACTGCCATAATTCTTGTTTCGTAAAACCTGTTTTATGAGCAGCTACCCGAGGCAGGTCATTTTGTCAGGTTACAGATTTTTGAGAACTTCCACCAGGAGCTTCCAGGTGCGCTCCGTGGAGGCGATGTTCAGACGCTCCCGGCTGGTGTGAATATCCCGCATATCCGGTGCGATGGACACGCAGTCCAGCCCCGGCAGCTTCTCGCTGAGAAGGCCGCACTCCAGACCGGCATGGATAGCCTGCACCTTCGGCTCCTTGCCAAACAGCTGACGGTAGGACTTTACCATCACATCCCGCAGGCGGGAATCCTTCTTGTACTCCCAGGCAGGATAGTCCCCGGACTCCGTATACTGGGCACCATGGAATTTCGCCACCTCAATCAGCCGGTCCAGCAGCTCCCGCTTCTCCTGGTTGACACTGCTGCGCACCGCAAACTCCAGTTCCAGGTTGTCCTCCAGCATCAGCACACCCAGGTTCAGGCTGGTCTGGGGAAGGCCCTGGATGTCCTGGCTCCAGGCCTGGATACCATTGGGTACGCTGTTCAGCAGAGCAATCACCCGGGCAGTATCCTCTGTGCTCAGACCGTTGCCCCCCAGGGCATCCACATTGTCCCCGTGGATGGAGACGTTGGGCTCGTCATACTCCCGGCGAATCTCCTCCTCCAGTTCCCGGGCAATTTCATTGATCCGCTCCGGGTTCATGCCCAGAGTGACCAAGGTGCACTGGCAGAAATAGGGAATCACATTGTCTTTATCACCGCCGGAGAGCTGGGTCAGGCTGATGGGCATAATCTTCTGAACCCGCTCCAGAAGCAGTCCCATAACCTTGTTGGCGTTGGCCCGGTTTTTGTCAATCTCCGCACCGGAGTGGCCGCCCCGCAGGCCCTCCACCACCAGACGGACACAGGGACCATAAATGGCACGGCGCTCCACCGGCAAAGTCATGTGAGCTCTTGCGCCGCCGGCGCAGGATACGGTGAATATCCCTTCGTCGTCGGAGTCCAGGTTAATGAGGGTGCGTCCCCGGACTTGGGAAAGATCAATGTCCGCCGCGCCGAACATACCCGTTTCTTCGTCCACGGTGATAATCACTTCCAGCGGGGGGTGGGCAATGGTCTTGTCCGCCAGCAGTGCCATGGCGTAGGCCACCGCAACGCCGTCGTCTGCGCCCAGCGTGGTGCCCTTGGCGAATATCCATTCCCCGTCGTGGGTCACATCCAACCCTTCCTTCTCCATATCAATGGGGCAGTCCGCATCCTTCTGGCACACCATGTCCATGTGTCCCTGAATCACCACAGGGGGATGGTCCTCATATCCGGCAGTTCCCTCCTGGAACATAATCACATTGTTCAGGGAATCCTGAATATAAGAGATCCCCTGCTCCTTTGCAAAGGCTACCAGGTAGTCGCTGATGGCCTTGGTATTGCCGGAGCCGTGGGGAATGGCACAGATGGCTTCAAAATACCCCATAAACGCCTTGGGCTCCAGACCTGCTAATTTGATTGCTTCCATAAAAACGCCTCCATTTTATCACTGAGCATAGTTTCGCACATAAAATTTATCCACCATAACAAAAAGACCACAGATAAACCTGTGGTCTTAATTTGTCAGATCAGGCTCAGGCTCAGAGCCAGCAGAATCCACACCAGTGCAATCCACTTGGTGGAAGTGGCCAGAATCTTGTCCAGGCCGCCGGTCTTGTTCTTGTTCATGTAGGAGTTGCTGTTGCCGGAAATCGCACCGGACAGGCCAGACTCCTTGCCGGACTGCATCAGCACAACCACAATCAGGGCCAGGCTGGCAATCAGCTCCAGAACAATGAGAACAGTCTTCAAAACTTCCATTTCGTAACCTCCCTCCCACAGCAGTCACACCCTTTGTGGGGAATGTTTCGTAATTTCACATCCGCAAAAACACGGATTCACAATAAGCTCATACATTATAGCACAGACTTTTTCAAATATCAAGGGGAAACCCGGGATATTTTCGATTATTTGGTGACCCAGTTGCCGGTGGCGGCGCAGGTCAGGTAGGCGTTGATGAAGGGGTCCAGCGCACCGTCCATCACGGCGTTGACATTGGAGGTTTCGCAGCCGGTGCGGGTGTCCTTCACCAGGGTGTAGGGCATGAACACATAGTTGCGGATCTGGCTGCCCCACTCAATCTTCTGCTGCACGCCCTTGATGTCGGAGATTTTCTCCAGGTGCTCCCGCTCCTTGATCTCCACCAGCTTGGAGCGGAGCATCCGCAGACAGGTTTCCTTGTTCTGGAACTGGCTCCGCTCTGTCTGGCAGGACACCACAATGCCGGTGGCCTTGTGAATCAAACGGACGGCGGAGCTGGTCTTGTTGATGTGCTGACCGCCGGCACCGGAGGAACGGAACACCTGCATTTCGTAGTCCTCAGGACGGATGTCCACATCCTGGCTGTCGTCCTGGATTTCGGGAATGACCTCCACCGCAGAGAAAGAGGTCTGCCGCCGGGCGTTGGCGTCAAAGGGAGACACCCGCACCAGACGGTGCACGCCGTTCTCCCCCTTCAGGAAGCCGTAGGCATTGTCGCCCTCGATGAGAATGTCCGCAGACTTGAGGCCCGCTTCCTCCCCTTCCAGATAGTCCAGAATCTTGTAGGTGTAGCCGTGGGCTTCGGCCCAGCGGGTATACATCCGGTAAAGCATCTGGCACCAGTCCTGAGCCTCGGTACCGCCGGCACCGGCGTGGAAGCTCATGAGGGCATTGTTCTTGTCGTACTGGCCGGTGAGCAGGGTCTCCAGACGGCACCGCTCCATATTTTCAGAGAGCTTCTGGAAGCCTTCCTTCAGCTCCGGCAGCATGGAGTCGTCATCCTCCTCCGCTGCCATTTCGCAAATGGTCATCATGTCTTCCCAGGAGCTGACCATATTCTTGTAGCGGCTGAGCTTATTCTCGATGGTCTTGGTCTTCATAACCACCTGCTGGCTCTTTTCCGGGTTATCCCAGAAACCGGGAGCCTCCTGCATGGCGTGAAGCCGCTCCAGCTCATTCTGAAGCCCTTCCAGATTCAAAGAGCCTGCCAGATCATCCAGGGTGGGACGGATTTCCCCCAGCTTCTGCTTATAGGTATCAAATTCAATATTCATGCCTTTACTCTCATTTCCTAAAAATTGCATACTTTGGTATATTATATCCCATAACCGCCATTCTGTAAAGTAGGAAATATAAAAAAAGCAGGCATTTTCGCCTGCTTCTTCAACGCTCACTGGGCCCGGCCCATTCCTCATCGTAAATGAGATCTTCCAAATCTGCATTGGGGTCCTGTGTTTCTCTCATCACGGATTCTCCTTTCCATAGCACTCACAACAGTATATGGCAGGAGCTCGAAAAAAAGTGTCTGGTTTTGGTTGACACATAAGATTTTTTCCGTTAGAATAACTTTTACACGCCGGGCAATTCATCCCCGGCTGTCCATCTGCCTCCTTAGTTAAATGGATATAACAAACCCCTCCTAAGGGTTAGTTGAGGGTTCGATTCCCCCAGGAGGTGCCAGCGGTGCAGGTTTCGGTCTGCACCGCTTTTTTCCCAGAAAATAAGCCGCCGTGCTTCTGCTTTTTGCAGGTGCATGGCGGCTTTTCTTATGCTTCTTTCTTCTTCCGGGTCAGGAAGATTCCTGCCAGCAGTCCCAGGACGGCGATGGGAGCCGTTCGGACAAAGACCCATTCCAGGCCGTGAAGAATCGTTCCAACCACAGCAATCTCCGGATTGGAAAAGTCCCAGCCCAGGTAGGCGCTTCCAAACACCCCCAGCATGGCATAGCCAACAGCAATGGCAGCCAAAAGGGAAATCATCGTCCAGTGCAGAATCTTTCGCCCTGTCTCCCGGTTCCATCCCTGCCGCTTCTGGGGAAGGCTCCCGGCAGGTTCGACAGCCTCCACCGGAGCCACCTCCAAAATGGCGTTCACCGGCACCTGGAGCACTTCCGACAAAACCAGAAGCATCTGAGAATCCGGCACTGACAAGCCCTGCTCCCATTTAGAAACTGTCTGCCGCACCACATTACATTTTTCCGCCAGCTCCTGCTGAGATAGCCCCCTGGCCTTCCGCAGAGCTTTCAGATTATCCTTCAGCATAAAACCCACTCCTTTCCTGCTGCCCCCATCCTACCACAATCCCCCCCGTTGCGGCAAGCAACGGGAAGTAACATTGCTTTTTTTCTTTTCCCTATTGACAGCCAAGTGTACTATGCGTATAATACAGTTAGAAACCGTACTACTTGTGTAATACAGTTGAAAGGAGGAAGGCGTATGGTTGACTTTGGTCAGCTGCAGCTGACGGACGGGGTTCCCATTTATTTGCAGATCATCGGCTATCTGAAGGCGGGGATTTCTGCCGGGGTGGTGAAGGATGGGGATGAGCTGCCCTCCCGGCGGACTTTGTCGGCCCTGCTGGGGGTGAACCCCAACACCATTCAAAAGGCATTTCGCCTGTTGGAAGAAGAAGGCCTCATTACCTCCCGCACCGGCTCCAAAAGCTTTGTCTGTCTTTCCCATGAGCAGACGGAGGACATCAAGCAGCAGCTGCCCCGGGAGGAGAGCCGGCAGTATGTGGCCCATATGAAAGCCATGGGCATGGATTTGGAGGAAACCATCGCCCTGATTCACACTATCTGGAAGGAGGAAACAGAATGAATCCCCATCGCTCCCTGTTTTATCTCACATCTGCCCCATTGTGGAAGGTGCTGACCATTCTTTTATGTCTTGCCGGGGTGCAGTTGGGAGGCGCCCTGTGGCTTCTTCAGGAGCCGGACATTCTGGTAGATACCCTGCTGGACCATCTCCTATTCCGGTGGAGCGCCGCCGTTGCCCTGGCTCTTGTGATGGCAGTTCTTCTCTACACCACCGGCGGGTACAACGCCGGATACACCATGGCCCGGCTGCGGCTGAAGGCCAAAACCCAATTCCGCTGGTTTATGCTTCGGGGCGTGCTGATGTTTTTCCTGTGCTGGGCGGTACAGCTGGGAATCGTGCTGGGTGTTTGTCAGATTTATGCTGCAAGGCAAGCGGAGCTTTCCGCCGGAAATCAGTTCCTGCTTCTGGCAAGCTACAGCAGCAGCTATTTCCATAGGCTCCTGCCTCTGGCAGATGGTCTGCAATGGATTTACACCATTGCCATTTATGTACTGATGGGGATTGCCTCCGGGATGGGCGCATACTTCAGCTTTTCCGGCAAACGCACCCTGTGGCCGCCGGTGGTCTGTCTGTGCATCGGGCTGGACCGCACAACGCTGGGAGATTACGGCTGGTCTTTTTTGCTGGTGACTGCTTTGGTGCTGGGCTGCTTTGTATCCCTCATCCATCAACCCATTGACCGGGAGGAGGCGATGTCATGAAATTGAGCCGTTTTCTGCCTCTGGGCATAGATAAAAAGCCGGTCATCCGCTGGCTGTGGGGCGGAGCCCTTCTGGGGCTTGTATTCCAGATATTTTTTCACAACAACTATTTCTACGCAAAGCAAGCCCTATACGACTGGAAAAACCCACAGCAGCTCCTGCCGGGGGCTGTGATGGCTCCCTTCGCCTCCCTGCTAGGTTACAGCTTATACGGCTGTGTCATCGGGATGCTTTCCATGATTCCCCTGGCTGTCTATTTCTGGAGCTTCCACTACCAGGGCTCCAAAGGCATTTACACCATGCGCCGTCTGCCCCGGCGGCGGGAACTGTTCCTTCGGTGCTTCACCGTCCCGGCTCTTGGTGCCTTACTGTACGCTCTGGAGCTGCTGGTGCTGCTGCTTCTGAATTTTGCAATCTATTGGCTTTGTACCCCCGAGCAGTGTCTGCCTCCCTTTTCCTGGGCGGCGCTGTTTGGCGGCTGAATAGGAGGAATGAACCATGCTGGAAATTACCGATGTCTATAAACGTTACTGCGGCAAAAGGGCCCTGGAGGGTGTATCCCTTTGTCTGGGCGCCGGAGAGATTGTAGGTCTGTTCGGGGAAAACGGTGCCGGAAAAACCACCCTTCTCAAGTGCATTCTGGGGCTTCTGCCCTACAAAGGAAGCATCACCCTGGACGGCCAGCCCATCACCACAGACAATATCGGCAGACTGAGCTTTGCCACCTGCGAGCACTCCTTCTTCCCTGGCCTCACGCCCCTGGCCCACCAGGAGTTTTACCGGGAGCATTTTCCCAAATGGCGGGGTCAGCGGTTCGATGCCCTGATGGACTTTTTTGAGCTGCCCAAAAACAAGACCCTTCGCAGCTTCTCCACCGGACAAAAAAATCAGTTTGAGGTGATTCTTGCCCTATGTCAGGGAGCGGATTACATCCTCATGGATGAACCCTTTGCCGGAAACGACATTTTCAACCGGGAGGATTTTTACAAGGTGCTGCTGGGTATTCTGGAGCCTACGGAAACAGTGTTCCTTTCCACCCACCTGCTGGAGGAGGTGAACGGCTTTATCAGCCGGGCGGTTCTTCTGAAGGAAGGAAAGATTCTGGGGGATGTGTCTACCCTGGATCTGGATGAAAAGGGGATGAACATCACCGATTATGTAAAGCAGTGCTACCACTACCAATCCGACCGGGTCAGCCGCGCCCTTGGAAAACTTACAGGAGAGGAGGATGGGCTATGAAAAAGGCTGCAATCACCCTGGCAGTTTTGTTAAGCCTCAGCCTGTGTCTGATGGTTTCTGCCAGCGCCATCATCGGTGGAACCGCCACAGAGGTGTCCTTCACCCAGGAAAATGTGGTAGGCGATCCTGCCTCCGCAGAAGGGTTCTCTGTCCAGTCTCTTTTCACCCTGGAAGGCCACGCCCACTGGGACACCACCCTCACCCTGGGGGAAAAACCCACCTGGAATACAGATTTCTGCTATACCACTATTTCAAAAGTGGAAAGCTATCCTTTGGAACGCTTTGCGCGGCTTTATCCAATTACAGACTTTGGCATACATTCCTACAGCACGCTGAACCTATCGGAAATACCGGAATTGCGGCCCTATGCTTCTGTGCTGAGAGAAATGGCTCAGGAAGCTCCTGCCAACGCTGAAGAATATGCCAAAACCGTTGCCCTGTCGGATATCACGGACTACTTTCCCATTGGTTTGAATACAGATGCAGATACCCTTCTGTTTCCCTTCTCCTTCGGTGCCTCCAGCGATGACAATGGATTCCTTGCCCAGTATTTCCACATTCCAACCGAAGGGTATATGGTACGGCTTTCCGTGGATACCGACGCCAGCAAGAATCTCATTGGTGCCTCCCTTACCGTTCAGGATGCCCCCATTATATCCGCCACCGGTTATGTCACTGAGGATGCGCTGTATCTGGCCTTTGGCGCAGAAATAGCCATTCCCGGGAGCGCTCCATCCGGCTTGTACCGCTTTCCCATAACGGAGTACCGGGGTTCCTCCATATTGGAGCCGGATGAGGCCGAAATGGTGCTTCCCCTGGAGAGCAACGTAATTGACCTTTGTACAGTGGGAAACGAAGGCACACTGTTTCTCCTCACCGTAAATCCAGAAAGCGGAAGTCAGGGAATCTGGATAGATGCAGACACGGGCGAGGTTTTGTATACGTTTCAGGAAGCAGCGGATTATTCCGGTTCTACCGTATTTTTGGAAGGAAACCATGTAATAATCCTCAGTCAGCCAAACGAGGAAGCCATTCCCCGGAGAGCCTCGGTATGGGAAAAGGATTCCGACGGACAATTCGAGAAAACGATAGACGCAGATATCTCCCAGGCCACCTTTTCCGACTGCCGTTCTATCCGCGCCCTGTACGATGAAGTCCAAAACCGGCTGCTGATTGCCGCTTTCCAGAACACCTATGTCTCCCCTTCCCTGCAAGTGGCTGTGTGCCAGGAGAAGGCCATGACCTACGCCGCCACCTTCATCAGCAGTCAGGATAAACTACGCAAAACAACATTCTTCCAGGCGGCGGATGAATTTCCCCGACTCCATCTGATCCAAACTCAGTAATATCCCCACCGGCGCCTGGCTCATCCCAGGCGTCGGATTTCTATGGAATGGCATTGATTTCCCCAAGGGATACGGCTATAATTGCGATAGAGTTTTCTTCCCCATTATATTTATTTCAATAGGACTGACGAAATGATGTACGATTTGGAAATTATCCGTTCCCGGCGGAGAACTCTGGGGTTGGAAATTACCCGGGATGGACGGGTGGTGGTGCGGGCACCTTTTGGGGTGTCGGAGGAGGAAATCCGGCGGTTTGTGAGCTCGAAACAGGGCTGGCTGGAAAAGCACCTGGCGGATTTTGCCCGGGCTGAGCCTCTGCCGCCTATGACCTCTGAGGAAATCCGGGCTCTGGCGGAGGCGGCATTGGAGGACATTCCCCGCCGGGTGGAAAAATTCGCCCCTCTGGCAGGGGTCAGGGTGGGACGCATCACCATCCGCAATCAGGTAAGCCGGTGGGGCTCCTGCTCTGCAAAAGGGAATCTGAATTTTAACTGCCTGCTCATGCTCTGCCCGGAGGAGGTGCGGGACTATGTGGTGGTTCACGAGCTGTGCCACCGGAAGCAGATGAACCACTCCCCTGCCTTCTGGGCAGAGGTGGAGCGGATCTTGCCGGGATACAAAGAACAATACCGCTGGCTGAAAGAGAACGGAAGCCGGCTTATCAGGAGGCTTGAAAGATGACTGAAGTGGTAGCAGCCCTGATTTGGGACGAGAATCGGTTTATGATCTGCCAGCGTCCGGCGCATAAGGCCCGGGGCTCCCTGTGGGAGTTTGTGGGAGGTAAGGTAGAGCCGGGAGAGAGCAAAGAGGAAGCCCTCGTCCGGGAATGCCGGGAGGAGCTGGGAGTGACTGTGGATGTGGGAGAAATATTCATGGAGGTCACCCATCAGTATCCCGACATCACCGTCCACCTGACCCTGTTCTCCGCCTCCATCCGGGAGGGTGTGCCCCAGAAGCTGGAGCACAAGGACATCCGTTGGATTACAGCAGAAGAAATCGGAAAGTTTTCTTTCTGCCCGGCAGATACGGAGATTCTGGAGAAGCTGAAAAAGCAATAACCCCATAATAAACGCCGCAGAAGGGACAAATTCTTCTGCGGCGCTCTGTTTTATGGGGAAGTAAAATGTCCGTCAATCAGGTGCAGGGTTCTGTCTGCCCAGGCTGCGGCTGCCGGGTCGTGGGTCACCACCACCACGCAGATTCCCCGGCGGCTCAGGTCCTTTAACATTGCCATAAGCTTTCCTCCGGTGGTGCTGTCCAGCTGGCCGGTGGGCTCATCGCACAGAAGCATCCGGGTCTGGGCTGCCAGGGCCCGGGCAATGGCCACCCGCTGCCGCTGACCTCCTGAGAGGCGGCTGACATTTTTGGCGGCTACCTCCCCCAGTCCCAGCTGATTCAGCGCCTCCTCCGCCCGGCACTTCGCCTCTTTTCGGGAGGTTCCCCGTATCAGCAGGGGCAGCATTGCATTGACCAGGGCGGATTCACCATCCAAAAGGCCAAAATCCTGGAGAATCATGCCGATTTCCTGATTGCGTATTTTACACCGCCTGCGGTCTTTCAGCGCCAGCATGTCCACGCCGTCAAACAGGTAAGTGCCTTTCTCCGGGGTTTCCAGGCCGGACAAAATATGCAGCAATGTGGATTTCCCGGAGCCGGAGGGACCCATGATAGCTACCATTTCTCCCGCCTTCAGGTGCAAATCCACCCCGCCCAGGGCCTGCACCTGCTCAGGTTTGCCGGGGCAATAGGTTTTATAAATGTTTTCCAGTATTACCATACGCTCATTCTCCCTCCCGAAAACTTGAAAGAGCCGTTGCTCTGCGGGCGCTGATCAGGGCACTCCCCAGTCCCAACAGTACCGCAACTGCCAGCAGGACACATCCTGCCCCAAGACCAATCCAGCCAACGCCTCCATAGGCACCGGGATACAATGCCCTTCGGACATAAGGTGTCAGGAGGGTTCCCAGAACAAGGGCCGCCACACAGGGCAGGCTGCATTGCACAAGACTCAATACCGCCATTTTGCCAAAGCTGAGGCCGCAAATCCGCAGCACTGCCAGCCGCTTTTGGCTAAGTTCGGCGGTCAGATACACATATCCCCCAAAGCTCACCAGCGCCACAATTGAAAGCAGGTAAAAATGCAGCTGCTGCCCCAGGCTGTTTTCCAGGACACGCCGGAAAGCCATCTGCTCCACTTCCTTCAGTGTATTCACCTGCCCCCATGGAGCGGCTGCTTCTTCCACAGCCTGACGCCAGGCTGTTTCGTCAACCCCTTCCTCCGGCAGGAGAAAGGACGGGTATGGCCACAGAATCTCCGGCATATCCTCCTGCCATAGCCCAATCATATATGCTGAATCTTCACGCCCGCCAATGCTCCCAAGGGATGCACTTACGGATACGCTGGCGGCAGCCGGGACTGTCCACCCTTCCGGCAGTACCGCTGCCACACGGCAGGTCACGAGGATTTGCCCCCCGATGGTGCATTGCAGCTCTGTGCCTACAGGAAATGCAGCAGCTCCCGCCGGACTGATAACCACCGACAGGATTCCCTCCGAATCTTCCCGGGGCAGCTGGGGAAGGATTTCCCCGAACTCCGGAGCGTATAAAAACATTTGGATGCTTGTAATAACTTCTCCCTGGTCTATATGAGCCACCAGAATTCTGTTTTTCAGCAGCCGGGTTCCGGGTACAGCTTCCAAATCCCGGTGAACCTGAGAATAATACTGTTCCCCTGTGAGAGCGATATCCGCCCATTCCAGTGCCATAGATGGGCTGAACAGCAGGGTGCGTTCAAAATCCAGCTGGGAAAGGCTCTGGTGAATTCCTGCTTGCTGAACGAAGTACTGATCCACCGGAATCAACACACAACTGCAAAAAATTACCATGACTGTCAAAGTGGCAGCCGCAAATGCTTCACGCCAAAAGCTTCTGGAAAGCAGCCGCAGAAGTCTTAGCATTTTCATAGGCGATCCTCCCGTCTGGTGAAATCCAAGGCCCGGAATATGGTGGGCAGAGCGCAAAGAATACTGAGAATAAACACCAATCCGGCCAGCAGTGCATAAACTCCCAACTCCGGCATCTGGGCGGCGTCAAAATAGGAAAAAAGGGGGAAACTCAACCGATGAAGTCCCAGGGCCAGAACACTGCTGACCCCAAATAGAATCAGCCAACGCCCACACACAAGCCCCACGCAGCCCATGCGGCTTTTTCCGCAGATTCGCAGCACCGCCAGCTCCTTCCTCTGGTCCTTTACCCACAGCCCCATCAGCTGCAAAATGGTCACTCCTGCCAAGGCTACCAGAACAAGGCTTTCCCCTGCCCGCTGGATTTCCTCCCGGGGCAGCACATAGTCTGCTGAAGCTGTTGGGGGATAGACACACCCCTCCGGCAGAAGCCCGGCAAGCACATCCGCAACGCTCTTCACCTGCTTTGTGGTCATGCCGCTTAGCTGCACCAGTACATAGGCAGGGGCTTCCAGAAAGTTCAGGCGGGTATAGGGCAGGATACGGATGGGCTTTTCCTCCCGAAAAAAGTCATTATAGCAGCTTTTTTCCATGCCCAATCGGAAATGGTATGGGGAAAATCCGCCATAGCCCACAATGGTGTAGGATTCTCCGCCAATGGCAATCTGCGACTCGCCCAAACTGGCGGCAGCTTCCGATTCGGAGAGTACCGCCACCGCCTGGGCATTGGCAATCTCATCCGCTGTAAAAAAACGGCCGCCGCTGAAGGGGAACCACCTGGACGCCTCCGTCCCATCCCAGCCGATGTAAACGGCTTCCTCATCCTGGGTAAGATACAGTACATTCATGGTCTGACAGCCGCTTTTCCCAATGGCACTGTGAACCTGCTCCAGGGAAGCACCGCCGCTGTCTATGGTGATGGTGGCGTATTCTGTCCAGCCGCTGATATAGAGGAACGCCTGCACCGCCGATCCCTGGGCAGCTGCCACGCAGTACAAAGCCGCCGTCACACTGACCAGGCAAACGAGGATTCCGCTGCCCCGTCCCCGGCCCCATCCCAGCCAGGTGAGAAATCTTTTACCTATGGATTTCACGGTTTACACCTCCATTGCTTCTGTAATAAATCCCCAACACATTTTCCAGGGTTTTGTATTCTTGGTAGCCGTTGTCTTTCAATAGGGCCAGGAGGTTTTCCAGTCCGGTTCCCTCCTGGGTTGCAAATTTTTCGTAATCCCCGGGGGCAGAGAAGTCTATTACGATAAACGCACATTCCAGCAGGTGCTCCTGGGAGCTGTAGCGGATATTATAGAGGATTTCCCGTTGGGAAAGGTAAGAAGCGTAGAAGGTGCCGGCGGCTACGGAGGCATCCTCCGGGATTTCCTCCAGGGTATTGCGGATGGCTTCGTACCTTTGGTGCTGAGCCATGGCCTGGCGGGGATAAACCAAACCTTTCGGCACAATATACCGATAAAAGCACACAAAGCTTACCGCAGCCGCTGCCCCCAGGGCAGCCACACGCAGCCAGTCAATCCGCCAATCTGCCAGGTTTACCACCGTCAGGTACAGAAGAAATGCGGTGCTGCCAAAGGTGTACTGGAAGAAAATACTGTGCTGGTAGGAATAGTCCGGCATGAGATTTACCAGAATGTAGGGAATCAGCAGAAGATACCGCTCATACCGCCTTGTAAGCAGAGGAAGGCCCAGAAGGGGCAGGAGTGTCAGGGCGATGAAGCGCAGCTTCTCTCCGTCCACACATTCCCGGATGACCTTCATGGGGCAAAGGAGCACAGCCTTGATAACGGTAAGCAAAGAGGAAGAACCATCGTAGAGAAAGTTCTGGTAACGATAGGTCATCACCCCGTCCCCATGCTTTGCCAGGTATGCGGTGACCAGGCAGAACCAGCCCACAGATGCCGCCAGAAGTGCAGCACCGGTGATGAAGTCCCGGGGATGCTTTCCCCTGAGCGCCGTCTTTACCAGGAGCCAGAGGCCGATTACCGCCACATATACCGGAGCATCTTCCTTCACCATCAGGGTCAGCAGGGCGGATACGGCGGTAACAGGGGTGCTTCTTCGGTCTATGCCGTAAAACAGCCAGAAAAGCAAAGGCGTGAGAAAACAGTTTTCGTGGATGTCGTAGCTTGTCCCGCCGGAAAAGGCCGGAAACAGCAATAAAGCGGCGCATAGGAGGGTTCTTTCCCCGCCGGACAGCCCATGGTGCTTTCCCAACAGCCAAAGGGGAATCACCGCCGAGGTAAGCACGGCGGCCTGGAGTACCTGCAAGGTGGCAGGCTGGGGCACCAGAATATAGAAAGGCAGCAGCAGATAATAAATGGGCGATACATGAACAGCAAAGTGGGAAAGAAGGCCGTCCCGCTCTATGGTTGTCATGGGAAGCCCGGAGGTTTTCATGTAATAGAACATCTGGGAAAAGATGCCAAAGTCAAAAGACGGTGTGCTGAAGGTATAAAAGCGTCCCACTGTCCAGGCACAGACAAACAGGAAAAAGGCGAGGGACAGTCCTATGGTAAAAAGCAGCCAGCCCTTTCCCGAAGGCTTGGGCTCAGGAGCAGGTTCCGGCGTGCCGTTCCAGCCCAGGACCGCATATACCACCAGCACCCCAATCACCAGGGTACAGGCACCCAGAAGCGGCCAGGAAGGGGTTGCAGACAGTGCAGCAGCTGTATATATGGCAAAAGCAGCTGCCACCCCCCAGCGCTCTGTCTTTTGGGTACCCACAACCCGGGACAGGCAGGTAAAAAGCAATGCAATCCCTAGGGCAAACCCCAGCACCCGGACAAAGGACATGGCCTTTAAGCCCTCCAGACCGGCAAGGTTCCGGTAAGACTGGGGCAGAAACAGATACTCCAGGGCAGCTGCCACCAGCCAGCCGAGGATAAGATGGCGGATAATCTCAGAAACACCCCAGTTATGTTTGTGATAGATTTTTTGCGCAAGCATAGCAACACCCCCTGCTACCTATATGGTACAGGGGGTGTCTTGCAAAATATCGGGATTTTTCTTACAAATCTCTTTCAGGTTTGGGCAGCTCCACAATGGCGCTGAATTGGTCGCCGTCCACCGCCACCCGGAAGGTACCGCCTACGGACTCTGTATAAGTCTTAGCGATGGCAAGCCCCAGGCCGCTGCCCCGGGTAGACCGGGCTTTGTCCCCCCGGGCAAACCGCTTTACACTCTGCTTGACAGGCCGCATCTTTTGATGCGGCCTGTATTTTATGGGGAAGCAAAATGTCCGTCTATCGGATGCGGGATTCCGTCTGCCCGGGCTGCGGACACAGGGCGTCAGGATGGTTCGGCAAGGGCCGCCACACAGGGCAGCGCACCGCCGTTTCTCTTCCTTCCTCACATACTCTCATTTTGCGGGTCCCGCTTTTTATGCACCCACAACCCTTTGGCCACCCGTTCCAGCAGCACTCCCAGAAGGAGAGAAGCAATCGCAATGGGAACCGTAACGCACAAAAATATCCACCCATATTTTGACGGTGTTTTCCAGCCAGGCACCAAATTGTAGCACCATGCGTCGAACAGATAAGACAAAAGATATCCTCCATAGCAGCCACCGGCGCAAAATGCCAGCACGGAGTGAAAGGCCCTCGGAATTCTGACACGGTATACGGCTGTAAACAGGCACACCGCAATCAGCACAATCCACAAGTCAGGAAATTCCCAAATCAGAGCTTCGCTTAATTTTCCGTCGGTAGAAAGTATCGTGGCAGCGCCCAATATGGCAGAAACCGAAACCGCTCCGGCAATCCCCAGCCAGGGGTTGACTTTGGGCTGAAGGCGGCGCAGGATGGCCCCCAAAACATAGAAGGTAAGGGGATAGACGCCCCGCCAATAATCCGGGAAAATAGGCCAGGGCGTCGCCCCCGGAAGCGCGGTAAGCGCCAGCATAACCATTCCAAAAGCAAGCAGTTTCTTTGTATCCCGCAAACGCTCCAACACCATATTGACAAATGGCATCAGCAGCACCAAGCCGATGTACATTTCCACATACCATCCGTAGGAAACGGCGCTAAAATTGAATAGCCGTTCACACCAGATTCTCAGGCTTTGCACATCTTCAAAAACGAAATGACGGATGGGGATGGATATCATTGCGGCCAGCAGATATCCCAGAAGTACCGGCGGAAGTCCGCGGTAGCAGGCTTTGGCATCCGTCCGGTGGGATTTTAGATACCCTGTCAGCATGAGATACAGACCGATACAGCTCACACTGAGCCAACGAAAACTGCCTGCCAGCCACATGGATATCCCAACCTGGGGCGCAAAGTAATAGCCATTATTCAAAAAGGAGTGGAATGTCACCACGAATATAAACGCCGTGCAGCGCAGCAAATCCAACGCCGGTTCCCGTTTGGGCATAAAAGACACCTCCCGATACCTACATGGTACAGGAAGTGTCTTTCATAAAACCGGGATGTTTCTTACGAATTTCTTTCAGGTTTGGGAAGCTCCACAATGGCGCTGAATTGGTCGCCGTCCACCGCCACCCGGAAGGTACCGCCCACGGACTCTGTGTAGGTCTGGGCGATGGCAAGCCCCAGGCCGCTGCCCTTGGTGGAACGGGCCTTGTCCCCCCGGGCAAACCGCTGGACAATCTCTTCCGGCTGAAAATCCATCTCATAGGAGGCGGTGTTCATCATCCGCACCCGGTAACCGGTTTCCGTTTCCTTTACTTCCAAGAAAATCCGGGTGCCCGGCAGGGCGTACTTGATGGCATTTCCCAGCAGGTTTGCAAATACCTGGTGCATTCTGGCTCCGTCGGTGATTAAGGGGATGGCCTCGGCGCCATAGTTCCGGCGGACGGTCAGACCGGCCTTCCCCAACTGGTCCTCAAAAAGGCCGATGGTCTGCTCCAGCAGACGCACCAGGTCGATTTCCGAAAGCTGACTCTCCTCAGCGCCGCTGGAC
>OEQQ01000043.1_pt1 | contig 37878 bp, 30 predicted proteins | sample 1539741 | NCBI WGS metagenome assembly OEQQ01 (sample SAMEA3891876, study PRJEB23780) | metagenome | biome: terrestrial biome; feature: animal house; material: Caecal content | place: Italy | collected 2015-05-05
TCCCCCCGGTTTTGCCAGAGGCAAAACCACCCCCCTTTGGCAAGGGGGGCTTTGGCTTGTGCTTCTATTTTACCCGGCAACGATACCGGGGCGGGGCAGGGAAGAAAAAAGTGGGCGTGGCTTTGGCCACGCCCACAGGGGGGATTACATATCGAAGGGTTCCATGCTCAGCACGGGATGGCCCACGCTGCCCAGGAATTCCATCAGCTGCTCGGGATCGTCGGTGCAGACGGTCTCATCGGCAATCATGTCGGTGAAGTTGTCCACGCCGTACAGCTCCTTGGCAGTGGCGTCCAGACGCTCCCGCACCTGGTCCTTCAGCTCCTTGGGCATCCAGACAATACGGCCGGGGCCGCCTTCTGCCTTGATGAACTTCTTGGAGGAGATGAACTGCTTGCCGTGGCCCATGAAGCCGGGGGTCTGAACACCGCCGCCGGTCATGGAGGCCATCTCGGAGAAGCTCATGCCCAGGGGGGTCACGCCGGCGTGCTCACGGCAGGTGATGACAACACCCATGGAGCAGGGCTCCACGCCGCAGATACACTCGAAGCAGCCGCAGGAGGTCATGGGATCCTGGAACAGGGAGTACAATGTCACGTGCTCCAGAGCGCCGTGGGAGTACTTGTTCACAGCCTCATCCACGTCCTCGTAACGGCCCACGTTCTCGTCAATGCAGCGGTCCTTGGGAACGATCTGGCAGGGACCGGTGGGATCCAGCTCATTGGTGGCCTTGGCATCCAGCCAGGACACGGCGCCGCACAGACCCAGACGCTCGGGGGTAACGATACATACGTGGCTGGGGGAGAAGGCCTGGCACAGGATGCAGGTGTAGTACTTGTCCACGGACTCGTCGGTCATGGACTTCAGGCGGTCGTCACGCTTGTTGAACACCTCGTTGGCCTTGGCCCGCAGCTCCTTGTTCTTGTCGGCATCCACCACGATGGTGACGGCACACTTGTCCACCACAGCCTCGAACTCGTTCTTCAGCTTGGCGTACAGCACCTCACCCAGGTGACGGAACTTGAAGCCTGCCTCGAAGTCGGCCTTGTTGATACGGATACGGATCATGTCACGCTGACCGGTGTGCATCACACCCTCGATGCAGTTGAGCCAGGAGTGGAACTTACGCTCCATGACGGACTCGAAGTCGGGCTGCATATTCTTGCCTGCCACCTCTACGGTGTAGGACAGGGAAATCTTGGAGCCCACGGGAATCTCGTCGATTTCCGGGCCGATAACGGTAATCTTGTGGTCTTCCACCTCGTTGGCTTCCTTGGTCTGCACCAGCTCGAAGCAGTCCACCCGGGAGCCGTCCACTTCCACCTGCATATCGCCCCGGCGGATGATCTCGCCCTCGAAGGCGGAGGCGAAGGACACGGGAATGTCAATCTTGGTAATCTTGATCTTGATGTCCCGGGCTTCCAGAGAGGTGGCGTTCCACTTGGAAACATCCAGCTGCTGAATCAGGCTCTTGGGAACCTTGAACATGTTCTCGGTCTCGTTGGAGATAACGGGGAAGCCCAGAGCAATGGCACCGGCGCCGCAGGCCACGATCACATCGTCCAGAGGCTTGAAGGCGTTGACGAAGGCGGGCACACGCTCCATGGTGTACTTCATCAGGTTAGCGGCGTCGCCGGGGACGATGTTGCCGAAAATCAGGGCGGCCCGGAGAGCCACGGACACCACATGGATGACGGAAGTCACGTCCTTGCCCAGAGGCACCACACGGACATTGTCGCCGGTCTTGTAGTTCTTCTCAGCCAGCTGGTCGATAACGCCGCCCACCAGGGTCACCAGGATGCCCTGAGCCTGGTAGCTCTTCACCAGCTCCACAGCCTCGTCGGCAGTGGGAGCGGAGCCCAGGATGACAGCCACGCCGGGGATGTCGCCGGTAACCAGGGGCACGCCCAGGTTCCGCACGAAGGCGTCGGAGATGTGGCCGTAGCAGGGAGCCTCATAGGGAGTGGCTCCGCCGATGTACTTCAGGGCCTCGATGAACTCGGCGCACAGAGCGGTAGCCACGCCGGACATGAAGGCGTCGTGCAGCCGGTTCTCCCGGGTCATGAGGGACTTAATCACATCCAGAGCGGCCTTCATCTCCGCCAGGGTGGTGACCTTCACGCCGGTAACAGCATAGTAGCAGGGCAGGGCGTAAGCCGTCTCCGGGAAGGACACAGCCTGAGCCTCGCCGTACTGGGCGATTGCGTTATCCACGGCGGCTACGGTGAGGCCGTAAACGGCATCGTTACCGCCAAAAACTCTATCGAAAAGTGTCACGGTTTTTCCTCCTATCGTTCATCACGATCTAATATTGCTTTGATTTTCCGAATTTCCTCTATGGCCGCGGGGCTGAAATCGTAGGGGGATTTCCCCTGCCGGTCCGCGTCGATAATCTGGGGATTGTAGTGAATCACGCCCAGAAAATCCTCCGCCGGGATGGCGCTGCGGACAAAGTCCTCATCCTGCTGGTCCCGTACCTTGTTGGCCACCACCCGCACCTGCTTGATTCCTAAGTCGGAGGCCAGGCGCTTGACGTTGTGGTAGGTCTGGACGGAACGGGCACCGGGCTCGATGACCACGATAAACTGGTCCATGTTGGCGGCGGTGCCTCTTCCCAGGTGCTCCAGACCTGCCTCCATGTCCATAATCACCACATCGTTTTTCCGGTAGGTGAGGTTGGAGAGGATGGCCTTGAGCATCACGTGCTCGGGGCAGACACAGCCGCTGCCGCCCACGTCCACCGTGCCCATCACTAAGAGCTTCACCCCGTTGATGTCCTTGGAGAAGGTCTCGGGGATGTCTGCCACATAGGGATTGAGCTTGAAGAACTTGTTGGCGGCGTTGGCGCCGGTGCGCTCCTCCACCAGAGTGCGCATTTTGGAGATGGGGACGATGGCGTCCACTTCCTCCTGGGAAAGACCCAGGGCCAGACCCAGATTGGCATCCGGGTCCACGTCGGCGGCCAGGACGGTGCGCCCTTCGTCGGCATAGAGTCTTGCCAGGGTAGAGGACAGTGTGGTTTTGCCCACACCGCCCTTACCGGTAATGGCTACTTTCATGGAAAAAGACCTCGCTTAGATGCCCAGAGCGGCACGCTTGTCCTCGATGCACTGAATCATCTTGTCGCCCAGGCTCTCGATGTTGGTATCCACCACGAACTTGGCTTCCACCCACTTGTTGATACCGTTCTCACCCTGGAGCAGCTCGGTGACTTCGGAAGAGCCCTTGGAGTAGGGATCCACACCCAGGAAGGTCTCGATACCGGTGGCAACCACGTAGTTACCGATGGAAACGGCCTTCTCGGACATCCACTCGGGAGCGCAGCCGACCACAGGCAGCTGGGCGATGGGAATGCCGGAGTCCTTGGACAGCTGGGCAGCCAGAATCAGCATACGGGAGATATCCACGCAGGAGCCCATGTGCAGCACGGGAGGAATGTTTGCCAGCTCGCAAACACGCTTCAGACCGGCGCCGCAGTACTCCTTGGCCTTCACAGGATCCATCAGGCCTGCCTTGGCAGCGGCCTGGGCGGAGCAGCCGGAGACAATCAGGATGATGTCGTTTTCCAGCATCTTCTTCATCAGGCTGATGTGGGCGGAGTCGGGACGAACCTTGGGGTTGTTGCAGCCCACCATAGCCACAGCGCCCCGGAGAACACCGGAAGTGACACACTCCAGCAGGGGCTTGGTGGTGCCGAACTCGTCCACCTGGGAGTTGGCAACGCCGTCCAGAACCTTCACAATGGCCTCCACAGAGTAGCCCACCCGGGCGTTCTGCTTCTGGTCGGGGATGTTCACCAGCTCGGGGTTCCGGTTCTTGAAGTTCTCAATGGCCATCTTCACGATTGCCTTGGCGTTTTCACCGGCGGTCTCAGCATTGAACTGAATGAACTCGGAGTCCGGCATACGGGCAATGGGAGAGGTGGTGATGAACTTGGTATGGAAGCACTTGGACAGGGGGCCCAGAGCGGGGAAGATGCACTGCACGTCCACAACGATGGCTTCGCAGGCGCCGGTAAGTACCACATTCTCCTGGTTCAGGAAGTTGCCGGCCATGGGGATGCCGTGACGCATGGCAACCTCGTTGGAGGTGCAGCATACGCCGGAAACGGTGATGCCCTTGGCGCCCATGCTCTTGGCGTAGGCAATCATCTCCGGATCGTTGGCGTAGTATACCACCATCTCGGACAGGGAGGGATCATGGCCGTGAACCACAATGTTTACGTTGTCCTTCTCCATAACGCCGATGTTGGCAGTGGTGTCAATGGGCTTGGGAGTGCCGAAGAGCACGTCGGAGAACTCGGTGCCCATCATGGAGCCGCCCCAGCCGTCGGACAGGCCGCAGCGCAGGGACTGGCGGATCAGAGCCTCAGCCAGGGAAGAGCAGCCCATGTGGGTCATGTGCATGGCGGTGGACACTTCCCGGTCGATGGCCCGGGGCTCGATGCCGGCGTCATGCCACAGCTTCTGGGTGTGCTCGGGAGCCCGCTTCAGGAAGCGCTGAACGCCGAAGGGCTTGCCGTACTCCAGCAGAGCCAGCTCGGACATCTCGTGAGCCAGGTCGTAAATGTCCTTGCCCTCGGTCTCCACGCCCCACTCCTTGGCGATACGGATCAGCTTCTCCGGGTCCTTGACCTGGTAGTTGCCGCCTTCCTTGGCCTGGTGCAGGGTGTGGCAGATCTCTCTGCCGTGGTCAGAGTGGGTTGCGGAGCCGCCTGCGGTGAAGCGCAGGTAGTTCCGGGCTACGATGCCGTGGACATCACAGCCGCAGATGCCTCTGGGGCTCTTGGGGGTGATGCGGCAGGGGCCCATGGAGCAGATCCGGCAGCAGGTGCCGGCTTCGCCGAAGCCGCAATGGGGGGTCTGGTTCTTGACTCGCTGCTGCCAGGAGTCAGCGCCCACCTTCTTGCCGTTTTCCAGCAGTGCATTGGTGGCAGCTTCCATCTCCTCAACAGTCGTTAAAGATGCCCAATCCTTCAATGTGATTTCCTCCTAAATACAAATTTCTGTACCCATACGCACCCGCATGGGCACATAGTGTATCAGCCTTATTCTACCCTCCAAAGGCCAGAAAGTCAATTGTGGATTTCCCCACAAATCGTCATGAAAAGCCCAACCCCCATGGGGGGATTTTTGCCGTTTTGCCAAAGCCGCCCCGGCTATTGACATTTGTCCCGGATTCAGTATAATAAAACTATAAAATCAGGTACTTTGGTGCCGAAAGGAAGCGGGAAGCATATGACTTATCACATCCGTGTGGCAGGACTGGAGCGGGACCTGCCCATTTGTCCTGTAAGCGAAAATCTGTCCATCGCCGGGTTCGTCATCTTCGGAGACCAGGAGCTGACGGTGGCCTGCGCCCGGGAGCTTTTGAAGAAGGCCCCGGAATACGATTACCTCATCACCGCCGAGGCCAAGGGCATTCCCCTGGCTCACGAGATGGCAAGACAGGCCGGGGATGCCAAGTATTTCCTGGCCCGGAAGGCCCCCAAGCTGTATATGACCGGGGTGTTTCAGTCCTCCGTCAAGTCCATCACCACGGAAAAGGAACAGACACTATACTTAGATACCGCCGATGCAGACCTGATGAAGGGCAAGCGGATTCTCATTGTGGACGATGTGATCTCCACCGGTGAGAGCCTGCAGGCTCTGGAGCAGCTGGTGGACAAGGCCGGGGGCATTATTGCCGGCAGAATGGCAATCCTTGCCGAGGGCGACGCCCAGGACCGGGAGGACCTCATCTACCTGGAAAGACTCCCCCTCTTCCATCCCGATGGCACGGAAATTTCCGCATAACATCCGAAAAAAGCAGGAGAGAAAAAACTCTCCTGCTTTTTTCGTTGGAACACACAAAAAGACCGGGCTGAGTTTGGGCAATGAAGGAAAAAAATGTAAATTTCTCCTAATTGCTATTCGGTAAAAATGTATCTATAATAATATACAGATTGGACTGTCCCTCCGGGGCGGACGGAAGAAAATGACAGGAGGAAATGTATGAGTCGATTGGAATTTTATTCCACCAGCGGTTCTCAGGCCGTGGTGGAATCTTTGTACCGGGATCTGGAACATCGGATTGTTGCCAGCCCTCCCGGGCTTTGCCCCGTGGATCTGGCGGCGGCCTTTCTGAAAATGTGCCATGCCCAGACCTGCGGCAAGTGCGTGCCCTGCCGGATTGGCCTGCGGCAGCTGGAGCTTCTCATTGAGGATGTACTGGAAGGCCGGGCCACCATGGATACGCTGACCATGATTGAGCGCACCGCCCAGGTTATCAGCGACAGCGCCGACTGCGCCATTGGCTACGAGGCTGCCAATATGGTGCTAAAGGGCATCCGTGGCTTCCGGGACGACTATGTTTCCCATGTGAAAACCGGCCGCTGCCTGTGCAATCTGGACCAGCCGGTGCCCTGTGTCGCCCAATGTCCTGCGGGGGTGGATATCCCCGGTTACATCGCCCTGGTGGGCTCCGGCCGGTATGCCGACGCCGTGCGGCTCATCCGGAAGGACAATCCCTTCCCCGGGGTCTGCGGTCTGGTATGTGAGCATCCCTGTGAGTCCCGGTGCCGCCGGAACATGATGGAAGGAGCGGTGAATATCCGGGGTCTGAAGCGGTACGCCGTGGACCACGCCGGAATCGTGCCCCCGCCTCCCTGCGGCGAACCCACCGGCAAGAAGGTTGCCGTCATCGGCGGCGGCCCCAGCGGCCTGTCTGCTGCCTTCTACCTGTCCCTTATGGGCCACAAGGTAACGGTGTATGAGGCCCGGAAGCAGCTGGGGGGCATGCTTCGCTACGGCATTCCCAGCTACCGCCTCCCCCGGCAGGAGCTGCAAAAGGACATTGACGCCATCCTGGCCACCGGGGTAGAGGTAGTGATGAACACCACCATCGGCAAGGACATTCCCCTTGCCCAGCTGAACCGGGACTACGATGCGGTGTATATCTCCATCGGTGCCCACACGGATAAGAAGGTGGGTATCCCCGGTGAGGACTCCCGGGGCGTGATCTCCGCTGTGGAGATGCTCCGGGCCATGGGTGACAACACACCCCCGGACTTCACCGGCAAGAAGGTCGCCGTCATCGGCGGCGGCAACGTGGCTATGGACTGCTGCCGCAGCGCCGTCCGCCTGGGTGCGGAGGTAGTGAATGTGGTGTACCGCCGCCGCCAGCAGGATATGACCGCCCTGCCGGAGGAGGTGGAAGGCGCCCTTGCCGAGGGCGTGGAGCTTCTGACCATGATGGCCCCCATGTCCATCGAGGCCGACGAAAACGAGAATGTCACCGCCCTGTGGGTGCAGCCCCAGCGGGTGGGGGGCATTGACCGGGCAGGCCGTCCAACCCCCGAGACCGCCAAGGAAGAGCCTGTGCGGGTGGAGGCAGATGTGATTATCATTGCCATCGGCCAGAGCATTGAGCTCAAGGCCTTTGAAGAGTATGGCGTGCCCATCCACCGGGGCACCATTGCCGCATTGTCCAGCGGCGACATTGAGAACAACGCCGGAATTTTTGCCGGCGGCGACTGCGTCACCGGCCCGGCTACGGTTATCAAGGCCATTGCCGCCGGTAAGGTGGCGGCTGCCAACATTGATGAGTACCTGGGCTACCAGCACGAAATCACCGTGGATATCCAGATTCCCGCCCCCTACCTGGGGAAGCGCCCCAGCTGCGGACGCAGCGAGCTGCCCATGGAGAAGGCCCAGGAGCGGAAAGGGAACTTCCAGTGTATCGAGTGCGGCTTCACCCACGAGGTGGCCAATCAGGAGTCCAAGCGGTGCCTGCGGTGCGACCACTTTGGCTACGGCGTGTTTAAGGGAGGGAGACAGACAAAATGGTAAAGGAAATGATTCATCTCACCATCGACGGGGTGGCTGTGGAGGTGCCCAAGGACACCACCATTCTGGAGGCCGCCCGGAGCGTGGGCATCGCCGTGCCCAGTCTGTGCTACCTGAAGGATTTGAATCAGATTGCCGCCTGCCGGGTGTGCGTGGTGGAAATCGAGGGCATCCAGAAGCTGGTGGCCTCCTGCAACAACAAAGTCTGGGAGGGCATGGTGGTCCATACCAACTCCCCCCGGGTGCGGGAAGCCCGCCGGGTGAATGTGGAGCTGCTGCTGACCCAGCACAACTGCGACTGCCCCTACTGCATCCGCAGCGGCAACTGCGAGCTGCAAAAGCTGGCAAATCATTTGGGCCTCAGCCACCTGGCTTTCCACAAGGATGTGCCCAAGACCAGATGGGATATGCACTTCCCCCTGATCCGGGATGCCAGCAAGTGCATCAAGTGCATGCGCTGCGTCCAGGTCTGCGACAAGGTTCAGAGCCTGAACATCTGGGACGTGTCCAACACCGGCTCCCGGACCACCGTGGATGTGTCCCATGGGCGCACCATCGGGGAAGCGGACTGCGCCCTGTGCGGACAGTGCATCACCCACTGCCCGGTAGGTGCTCTCCAGGCCCGGAACGATACCCTTCCCGCCTTTGACTACCTCAATGACCCCAATATCGTCACCGTGGTGCAGATTGCCCCGGCGGTGCGGGCTGCCTGGGGCGAGAGCCTGGGACTGCCCCGGGAGCAGGCCACTGTGAACCGGCTGGTGGCAGCCCTGCGGCGGATGGGCTTTGACTATATTTTCGACACCAATTTCTCTGCGGATCTTACCATTATGGAGGAAGGCAGCGAATTTTTGCACCGCCTTTCCCACAAGGAGGACTATGCCTGGCCCATGTTCACCTCCTGCTGCCCCGGCTGGGTGCGGTTTATGAAGAGCCAGTACCCGGACATGGTGAAAAACCTCTCCACCGCCAAGAGTCCCCAGCAGATGTTCGGCGCCGTGGCCAAGAGCTATTTCGCGGAGATTATGGGCATTGACCCCCACAAAATCCGCTGCGTTTCCATCATGCCCTGCGTTGCCAAGAAGCAGGAGGCGGCCATCCCGGTGATGAACAACGCCTGCGGCGACCCGGATGTGGATCTGGTGCTTACCACCCGGGAGATTGACCGGATGATCCGGGCAGAGCACATGGACGTGACCTGCCTGCCGGAGGAGCCCTTCGACTCCCCCCTGGGCACCGGCACCGGCGCCGGCGTGATTTTCGGCGCCACTGGCGGCGTGATGGAGGCGGCCCTCCGGTCTGCCTACTACTTAGTCACCGGCTCCAATCCCCCGGCAGACAGTTTCTCCCAGGTGCGGGGCATGGAGGGCTGGAAGGAAGCGGTGTTTGAGATTCAGGGCAATCCCATCCGGGTGGCGGTAGCCAGCGGCCTGGGGAACACCCGCAGGCTGATGGAGGCCATCCGGGCCGGAAAGGTAAGCTATGACTTTGTGGAGATTATGGCCTGTCCCGGGGGCTGCGCCGGCGGCGGCGGTCAGCCCATCCACGAGGGTCAGGAGCTGGCCGGGGTCCGGGGGCAGGTGCTCTACGGCCTGGACAAGGTGAATAACCTGCGCTACTCCCACGAGAACCCCTCGGTGCAGAAGCTGTACCGGGACTACCTGGGAGAGCCCCTGGGCCACCTGTCCCACGAGCTGCTCCACACCGACCACGAGGCCTGGGAAATGCCCCAAAGACCGAAGGGAAAGTAAAGGAATCTCTGAACAAATCGTCTGCGGCTGGAAAGCTTATCTTTTTCGCCAGCCATGCAGAATGAAAAACAGGAAATACATACAGTATTCCCTGTTTTCCATTCTTTTGTCTGACAAAAAATCTCTCGCTGCCAGCTCTTGCCTATTTATTCAGAGCTTCCTAAAAAATCGGACTGCTGCAAATTCTTGCAGCAGTCCTTTTTTGGTTATGGCAGCCTCAGGCGGCTTTGAAGATTATGCGTGATACCTTCTGCTCTTGGTCACAATGACCGCCAGGCAGCCGGCGGATACCAGCAGCAGCGTTCCCAGCAGGAACAAAGGCGCAGTGTCGCCGGTCTGGGCCGGGCCTTCGGGGTCGGTGGCGGGCTTGGTGGTTTCCGTAGGCTGGGTAGGCTCGCTGGGATCGGTGGGCTGGGGGGGCTCACTGGGACTGGTGGGCTGGGTAGGCTCGCTGGGGTCAGTGGGTTCTTCCTTGTCTGCCCAAACCAGGACGAAGGGAGAGAAGCCGCTCTCCGGCACGTGGAACCAGATACCCTTATCGGTCTTGGTGATGGTCACCTTTTCAATCTGGGATGCCTTTACCTGGTCAGCCAGAGATTGGCCGTTCATCCGGTACTCCCGGTGCAGTCCCAGATAGTGGAGCAGAGCAAACACCGTATCCTGATCGGTACCTGCGGGATAGGGCCAGAACACGTCGGAGCCCTCGGAGGAGCTGACCCAGGTGTCTGCATTGTTCTTGTCCACCAGATCCAGGTACTTGAACATGGTGTTCAGCCCCGTCATGTCATAGCCCATGGCCTTGGCATGTTCCTTGAGCATATTGGTGTAGGTGGTGTTGTCACCGCCGGCCTGCTCGGGAAGCAGATCGTCGAAGAACAGGGCAATGCCGCCGGTTGCGCTGTGGGGATAATCATACTGGTGCTTGCCGTTTAAGCAGATGGTGGTGCCCTCCGGCAGCAGCACGCCGGCCTTGCCGGTGCTTTCCACCTGGGCCATGGCCTGCTGCTTGTTGTCCGCCTCATACCTGACGGCGGGAATCGTCAGCTTGTTGCCGGAGGCCTCTGTAAAGTCGGATACATAGCGGATTCGGAGCACACCGTCAGCAAAGACCACCGTCTCGCCATCGGCAGTGGTAATCCGTTTCCCGGCAAATTCCTCTTGGAGCACGATTCTGGCAATGTAGTCGCCGTAGCTCTCGTCGCTGGTGATTTCCTCACCGGCATCGTTAAAGTACTTTACGGTGAACAGGTCCTCCGGGGCGTAGGTGCCTTCGCCATCCACCAGGAAGGTCTTTCCGGAAGCCTCGGACACGTTGCCGTTCTCGTCCTTCACCAGGTAGATGGGATGGGGGAACTGGATGTTTTCCGCGTCACCGTCGGAACCGCCGGTGTATTTGGTCTGATCTTCGGGATACACGGTAATCTCGTACTCCTTGTGGGCGGCCTTCAGGGCCAGCTCGCCGGTGACGGCACTGCCAAACTCCGTGTATTCCTGCACAAAAATCGGGGCATCGTGGGCAGACCAGCGGTCGGGCTGGGAGTCCCCGTTCGTATCCTTGCCGCTGTCCACATACCAGCCGTCAATCAGGTGGCCGCAGTCGTCCAGCTGCCAGTTTTCCCCTACCTGGCTGAAGGTGATGGTGCCGGTATTGTAGATATCATCGCCGCCGGTGACAGCGTGGTTATTATAGATTACAGCGTCGGAGGGCAGCACCAGGTTGGCGGTGTCCTTGGTGTTGTAGATGCCGCCGCCGTAGCTCACACTTCCTTTATCGTTGATATTGTTGGTGATGGTCAGCTTGACCCCTTCTTCAAAGGTACACACGCCCCGGCTGGAGAAGCCGCTGCACTTATTGCCGGTGATGGTAACCACAGCGCCCGCTTCCACCCGGCCGTCTGTCACGCCGGCAGTCAGACTCATACCGGCAAAGTCGCCGCCGTAAGAGTTGTTGGACACCGTCATGACAGAGGTGCCGTCCACCAGGAACTTTCCGCTTACATAGACGCCGTAATATCCGTTGTTGTGGGAAGTAAAGTTGGAATTCTTCAGAATCACGCTTCCGGCAGAAAGACCGTGGCCTCTGTTGTTCTGATATACGACGGTGGAATTGACAGCGGTAAAGTTGCCGCCGTTGGAAGCGTTGCTGGTGCAGTTCTGAACGGTGAATTCCGAGTCCTCCACGTAGATAACGGGGCTGTTCACATAACCACGGTTGGTGCCGTCAATCAGGAATTTGCTGTTGCCCGTCACATTGATGGTGGATTTTCCGGTTTTATCCAGCTGGATACCTTGCCCGGCAGTCCCCCCTGTGCCCACGGCAAGAATCTGGAAGGTGGAGCCGTTGGTTACATTGAGCACGGCACCTTCGTTCATGTAAATGGCGTTTCTTGTTTTGGTGGTGGTGCTGTCAAAGGCGAAGGTGAGGGTGGCGCCGTTGGTCACATTCAGGGTGGCGGACAGGGACAGCATCAGCCAGGGGGCGCTGCCGTCGGACATCCACAGCACCTCCACGCCGGGGCCGTCAAAGGTCAGTACCCGGCTGGAATCGTACAAACCAAAGCACATCCAGCCTTCCCCGTTGGAAGTCAGCTGCTTTTCAATGAGAATTCTGCCGGTGCCCGTAAAGGTCAGGCTTTTATTGAAGCCGACGTTGAGGGTGCAGTCGGTCAACAATTCGATTGTGGAGCCTTCGGGAGCTTGCTCCACCGCTTCGTCCAGGGTGGTGTAGAAAGTTTCTCCCACCTTTGCCACATAGGCATTTTCCTCGCCCGAACCGGCAGCCAAAGCCCCTGTACCGAGCAAGCTAAATAACATGACTGCCGCCAACAGAGCGGAGGCAAGCCTTTTCCATCTGTTTGTCATTTTTAGACATCTCCTTTCATATCCCATTGCCTGATACACACAGTTTGCTGTTTACCCCAATTTTCCCGGCAGCGCAAGCCTCCTTTCCAATATTTATTCTGGGAAAGCCTCCCACATTCCACGATCAATCAGGCTCTGAACCGCTGTTTTGGGAAAACATTCCCATACATTTTCCGTAACCGGGAGTGTAATAATAGAATAACACATCTGTGTTTGTTTGACAACATATGTATTCAATTTTCTTAAAAAATCCCTTTACACTTATGCAGTAAAGGAGGATTATATATGCTGAACGCAGTGATTGTAGGTCGTGTGATTCAACAATTCCGGGAGAAAAAGAAAATGTCCCAGGAACTGCTCAGCGGACTGGCCGGAATCGGCAGAACACATTTAAGCGCCATCGAGCGGGGAGAACGGAAACCCACCCTGGAGACCTTTTATAGGATAGGGAAAGCCATGGAAATTCGGCCAAGCGCTCTTCTGGCGGCGGTGGAGGAGGCAATCGAGGATGAAGTGCAGTAAAACAAAAAAACGGAGGGGCTGTCGATAAAACGACAACCCCTCCCAGCTTTTGGGAAGTTCAATTTACGGCAGTCCCGGATATCAGCACACACAGCGGCCCTTTACATACTTTTTTGTAATCCAGTCCCCTCCTGCCAGGTAGACATAGCGCTCCAGCCGTTCCCGGAGGGTAAGAGGCTGGGGGTGGGGGATTTTGCTCTCGTCCAGCACCAGCACGTCCGCCTCAAACCCTTCCTGGAAGGAGCCCACCTTTCCGAAGAAGCGGCCGCCGCCTAAAGTGCCCAGGAAGAAGGCCTCCTCCAGGGTCAGGGGAGCAAGGCTTCTGTCCAGCAGGGCGGCTCTGAGCTTGGAGGTGTGGATGGCGTCGGTCATGGCCCGGAAAATGGAAAGGCTTGCACCCCCTGCAATGTCCGAGCCCAGACCTACCTGCAGGCCTGCTTCCAGCAGCTGCCGCACCGGGGAGGCCCCGGAGCACAGGTTGGTGTTGGACTGGGGACAGTGGGCCACAAACACCCCCTGGGCCTTCATCATTTCCAGCTCCTCCGGGGGGCAGTGGACACAGTGGGCCATAACAGTGGGGGCGTCTTTCCCAAAGAGGCCGAACCGGTTATAGGCGTCCCCGTAGAACCGGGACTGGGGGTGAAGCTCCTGCACCAGGGCGATTTCATCGGGATTTTCCGACAGGTGGGACTGAACCGGCAGCTTCCACTTTCTCTGGATGTTCCCCAGAGCCTCCATCAGGCTGTCGGAGCAGGCGGGGATGAACCGGGGGGTGAGAATGGGCTTCACATGGGAAAACCTGTCTGCCGTCTCCTCCAGCCAGGCCTCCGTCACCGCCGGAGCATCTTCTCCCTCCCGGAGGTAGTCCGGGCAGTTTCTGTCCATGTTCACCTTTCCCACATAGGTTTCCAGCCCTGCCTCCTCCAGAAGCTCCATGAGGATTTTGGTGGCGGGCAGGTGGAGGGAGGCGAAGATGCAGGCCCGGGTGGTGCCGCTTTTCTTCATGTCCGCCACGAAGATTTCATAGGCCTTCCGGGCGTAGTCCGGGTCTTGGTACTTGGCCTCCTCCGGGAAGGCGTTGGTGTTCAGCCAGGGCAGCAGGGGCAAGTCCGTTTTCAGGCCCCGGAAGGGGTACTGAGGGGCGTGGATATGCAAATCCACCAGACCGGGGATAATGAGCTTGCCCCGGCAGTCCTCCACAGGATATGACCGGAACTGCTCCGGCAGCCGGTCATAGACCCCGGCAATCTTCCCGTCCTCCCACACCAGGTAGGCGTTCTCCCGGGTGATGAGGGTGTCTTTGTCGGTGCTGTAGCAAATATCTCCCCAGAGGATTCCTGAGGCTTGTTTTTCCATGAAAATGTTCCTTTCTTCCGAAAAATATGGGTCTGCTGCAAAATTCTCATTTTACAACAGGCCCATTTAAGCCCCCCTTGCCAAAGGGGGTGGTTTTGCCTTTGGCAAAACCGGGGGGATACCCAGGCACCGCCTGGGTACTTCTTACCTATTCCCTCTTCCCTATTCACTAAAAAACATTCCCCTTTTCACATTAGTTGGTGCTTTGGGGAAGTGCCAACTGTGAATCCCTCAGTCACGGCTTACGCCGTGCCAGCTCCCTTTGACAAGGGAGCCTTTTTGCCTTCGGTATCGTTACCGAGCGGAAAGGGGAGCGAAAACAGCTGCACCGTGCACACATTGACAGCGGCGGCACGCCGCAATACCTCCCGACCGGAGGGAGGTGGCTTGGGGCGCAGCCCCAAGACGGAGGGAGCCAGCGGGCAGGAAACCAATTTGACCACCGGAGGCGGAACCTCCCCAGGGTTGAAATTTTCCCATGCCCCATCCCAAGAAAGCGCTGGGTTTAACAGGCATAGGGTATCGGCAGTTATGAGCAGGTGCCAACCCATAAGCAAACCGTCAGCTTATTCCCCGCTTGCTCCCTCAGTCACGGCGAAGGCCACCGGGGGCTCCCCGGCCGTGCCAGCTCCCTCCCGGAGGGAGCTATGGGGCTTGTACCTCGCCACATTGGTTTGCTGTTCTGGAGGAAGTGCCAGCTGTGAATCCCTCAGTCGCCTTCGGCGCCAGCTCCCTTTGGCAAGGGAGCCCGGCAGCGTGCCGCCCTTTGGTTTTACCCTTCAATCAATATGCGCAGGGCTTCCGGGTCTTCTGACCGGAAGAAGGCGGAGCCTGCTACCAGGACGTCGGCGCCGCTTTCCATGCAGGTGCGGTAGGTTCCTTTGTCCACGCCTCCGTCCACCTCCACGTGGCAGGAGGGATTCACCTTGTCCAGCAGCTGACGCAGCCGGGTGACTTTTGGCATCATGGAGGCCATGAACTTCTGTCCTCCGAAGCCCGGCTCTACGGTCATCACCAGCACCATGTCCACCAGGGGCAGAAATTCCTCTGCCGCCTCTGCCGGGGTTCCGGGCTTCAGAACGATGCCCGGGCGCACTCCCAGGGCACGGATTTTCTCCAGGGCGGCGCGGATATTCTCCCGGCTGTCTGCCTCCACGTGAATGGTGAGATAGTCCGCTCCGGCCCGGCAGAAGTCCTCCACATACCGGATGGGCTTTTCAATCATCAGATGCACGTCCAGGGTGAGGCTTGTGGCCTTTCTCATAGCCGCCACGGTGGAACAGGTGAAGCTGGAAAGATTGGGCACAAAGCAGCCGTCCATCACGTCCACATGGAGCCACTGGGCTCCGGCGGCTTCCGCTCGCTTCATTTCCTTCCCCAGGTTCAGGGGGTCTGCTGCCAGCAAAGATGGACTCAGGATTGCCATGGTTTACTCCTCCTGTAAGAAAACGGCTCAGCCCTCTGTCTGCCCGGTGGGCTTGGGCTTTCTGTGACGGTAATTGGGGCGGCGGCGGTGGGGCTTGTTGGCCTTGGCCTCCGGCTCAGCCCCTTCCTGCCGCTGCTTCCGCTCTGGCTTCTGCTTTTGCTCCTGCTTCTGCTCCGGTTGGGCGGACTTGGGCTGCTGGGCTTCCCCTCCCTCCCGGGGCTTCCGGTTTCTCCGGCGGGAGCGGCTCCGGGACTGCTCCTGGGGAGCCTCCTGACGGGGCTGTTCCGGCTGCTCCGTCACCACCGATTCCGTGCTGTACCGGAAGCGGATGGGGTCCAGGAAGGCCGGCTCCTCCGGGGTTTCCTCCTCCCGGGGCTTCTGACCGGCGCCGGAGATGGGGGCCCAATCCTCAGGGATAGGGGGATCGTTCTTCTTGGCCTTGCCGTTGCGCAGCACGGCAATGTCCTCGTTTTTGTGCCATACCAGGTTGTCCGGCTGATTTTCCAGCCGCACCTTCACCCGCTGCCGCAGCAAATCCACCTCGGCTACCGTACCCCGTCCGTCGGGGGTATCCACAAAGGAATCGGCTTTGGGGCTGCGCTTCAGCAAATCCTCATAGGCATCCTGCTCGTATTTCAGGCAGCACATGAGCCTGCCGCAGGTGCCGGAAATCTTGGTGGGGTTCAGGCTGAGATTCTGGGTCTTTGCCATTTTGATGGATACGGGCTGGAAATCCTCCAGAAAGCTTGCGCAGCAGAAGGGTCTGCCGCAGATGCCCAGGCCGCCTACCATCTTGGCCTTGTCCCGGACGCCAATCTGCCGCAGCTCAATCCGGGTGTGAAACACCAAGGCCAGGCTCTTCACCAGTTCCCGGAAGTCCACCCGCTCGTCGGCGGTGAAGAAAAACAGGAGCTTGCTGCCGTCAAAGGCGCACTCGGCGCTTACCAGCTGCATATCCAGCCCCAGGTGGCGGATTTTTTCCAGGCAGACCCCGAAGGCCTTGGCCTCCTTGGCCCGGTTGTCGGCGGCGATTTTCTCGTCCTGGGCCGTTGCCAGCCGCAGCACCGGCCGCAAAGGCGCCACCACCTCCCGCTGGGAAATCATATGGTTTCCGGCGGTGCAGTAGCCGTACTCCGCCCCCCGGGCGGTGTCGATGATCACATGGTCTCCGGCGTGGCAGCTAAGGCCTGCCGGATCAAAATAATATACCTTCTGCCCGGGGCGGAACTGGATGTCCACCACTTCCACCGGAGCCTGGGCAGTTACTTCCACTTGTTCTTCCATGAAAAACTCCTTCTTGGGGTCTCATCCCAGCTCCCACAGGAGCCAGCCGCAGACAGCGCCCACGGACACATTGCCCTGGGCATACTGCACCGCCTTTTTCAGCCGGGCGATTCCCCGATTTATTTTCTCTGCGGAGCACTGGGTCACCGCAGTGTGGCTATGGATTCCGGGCATCCCGGATTTTTCCAGCAGGGCCTCCCCCAGAAGGGTCTGCCACTGCTCCAACTCTTCAATCAGCTGCTCCCGCTTCCACCGCTCCATGGGGGAGAGCACCTGCAAAAGTCCTAAGTTGTCTCCCCGGGCGAAGCTGTCCAAAAAGCCCTGGGTCTGGGGGGACTGGGTATTCTCTCCCGCAAGAAGCTCCATGGCCTGTCCCAGAAAGCCCCCGCTTCTTACCATGGCTGCCGCCAGAGAATCGGAAGAGGCTTCCGGGTGGGCATCCTGCAGAGCCTTTCGGAGCACCGGCTCCGGCAGGTTCCCCATGGCCAGGGCCACGCCCCGGGAGCGGATGGTGGGCAGCAGCTTTTCCGGGTTGTCGGTGAGCAGCAGGAACACGCCGTATTCCGGCGGCTCCTCCAGCACCTTCAGAAGGGCGTTCTGCCCGGGGATGCCCATGTCCTGCCCTCTGGGGAAGAGGTAAATCTTCCGCTTCCCCTCGTTGGGCAGGATGAACATATCCTCCCGGGCGCTGCGGATTAAATCCACCGGGACGGTTTTCTTCTCCGGGTCGTCGACGGTAATAAAGTCCGGATGGACCCCTGCCATCACCTTCCGGCAGCTGCGGCAGGTAAGGCAGGGCTTGTCCTCACCTTCACACAAGGCTGCCGCCGCCAGAAGTCTTGCCAGGGTGTGCTTTCCCGAGCCTTTCGGGCCGGAAATGAGATAAAAATGGGAAATATGTCCTTTTTTCAGGCTGTTTTCCAGGTTTTCCTTCAGCCGTTCGTTTCCCAGCAGCGTGTCAAAACCCATACTGCAATTAACCCCACAGGGCGGAGAGCATGGGGATGACCTGCTTCTTCCGGCTCATCACATGGGGCAAAAACACGGTGTTCCCCTTGGGGGCCACGCCGAAGGCCTGCTGAATGGTGTCGTCGTCCCCTAAGTAGATGAGCTGGGAGCCCTCCAGCAGCACGTCCGTCAGCATGAGAATCATGATGGAGAGCTTCTTCTCCTCCACGTTCTTCTGCATCAGCTTCAGGAACTCCTCCTTCCGCTCCAGCATCCGGGGGCTGTCCATACAGGTGACCTGGGCCACCGCCAGATTGTGTCCGGCAATGTGGAACTCCTTGTAGTCGGCAAAAATCAAATCCTGAGCGGTGCGGTGCTCCAAAGAGGCGGAGAAAATCTGCTTTCCCAGCTCCTCCAGGGACACATTGGCGATTCTTGCCATCCGCTCGGCGGTGCGTCTGTCCCGGTCGGTGCAGGTGGGGGACTTGAACATGACTGTGTCGGACAAAATGGCCGCCGCCATCATGCCTGCCATCTTCTCCGAGGGCATGAGACCCCGATCCTGGAACATGCTGGCGATGATGGTATTGGTGGAGCCTACCGGCTCGTTGCGGACGTAAATGGGGTTGGGGGTCTGGATGTCTGCCAGGCGGTGGTGGTCGATGATGGCCAGAATCTCCGCCTCCTCCAGGCCGGGGACGGACTGGGCCGCCTCGTTGTGGTCCACCAGAACCACCCGCTTCCGCCGGGGACGGAGCAAATGGTACCGGGTGAGGACACCCGCCACATGGTCATTCTCGTCCAGAATGGGGTAGCAGGACTCTCTGTGCTTCAGCACCTGCTCCCGCACCTCGTCCACCCGGTCCTCCAGGTGGAAGCACACAAGGCCGGTGGTGCGGCAGATCCGGCTCACCGGGGCGGACTGGAAGATGAGCCGTGCCGCCCGGTAGGCGTCGAAGGGGGTGGAGATGATGCAGGTGGTGGTGGGGAAATTCCGCAGTTCCTCGGGAAGCTCCGCCTGACACAGCACCAGGCAGTTCACATTCATCTCCAAAGCCCGGCGGATCATATCCGGCTGGTGTCCGCACAGGACGATGGAATTGGGGGTATTGAACAGGAGATTCTCCCGGCTCTGGGGCAGGGCAATGGTTACCTCACCTGCTACCATGTCGGTATTTTCTCCCGCCTCGTTGAGAATCTTTCCCTCCAGCACGGAGAGAATGTTGAAAAGGGGCACGGCGTCCAGCTCTCCGGCCATGGTCTGCTCCATGTTGTAGCTGGCCACGTTCTCCCGGGAGAGCATGCCGTACAGGGTGCCGTCCTCATTGGCTACGGGGACGGAGGAGATGTTCTTCTGCTCCTGGAGCACCCCCCAGGCTCTTCCCACCGTGACCCCGGCGCTGAGCACCGGCGGGGTGTCAAAATCCAGATCCTGCACCTGGGTGTGCATATCCCGAATCCGCTTGGGGGGCTGGAATCCGAACAAATCCAGCACAATCTGGGTTTCGTCGGATACATGGCCCAGGCAGGCGGCCTCATACTCCCGATCTCCCACGGCGTTCCGCAGGGCGGCGTAGGCCATGGCCGCCACAATGGAGTCGGTGTCCGGGTTCCGATGCCCGGTTACGTAAATGGGATCCATAGGTTCCTCCTTAATCTCCGGCGCCCGGGGTAATCTCGCCTGCCAGATTCCGGGCAAACAACGCTTTAATCTCCTGGGGATTCATGTCCTGACCCAGGGCCCACATAAGCTTGGTCATGGCGGCCTCGGAGGTCATGTCCCGGCCCTGAATGACACCCAGCTCCAGAAGCCGGTTGCCCACCTGGTAGACCCTGAGGTCTGAGCTGTCGTAAAGGCACTGGGTGGTGACCACCACGGAGATGCCCCGCTTCACCGCCCGGCGGATGCCGGAAAGACCCCGGTTCAGCACGTTCACGCCCCCCAGGCCAAAGGCTTCGATGACGATGCCCCGGTAGCCCATATCCCCCAGGGCATCAAACAGCTCCTCCCGCAGGCCCGGGGTGAGCTTCAGCAAAAACACGTCCTGGCTTACCTGGTCTTTCAGCTCCGGCTCCCCGGAGTTTGCCGGCAGCGCCTGCCGGTTTACCATGAGACCTTCGTGGGTCACCCGGGCGGCGTAGCTGGCATTGATGCTCTCAAAGGCGGAAAATCCCGAGGCCCGTACCTTCACACCCCGACAGCCCAGCATCACCTTCCGGTCAAAGGCCAGAAACACACCGGGACAGCCGGAGGCTGCCATGGCAAAGGCGGTGCGCAGGTTGTCCGGCGCATCGGACAAAAGCTCTCCGATGGGCAGCTGGGAACCGGTGAATACCACCGGCAGGTTGATGTTCGGCAGCATAAAGGTCACGGCGGAGGCGGTGTAGGCCATGGTGTCGGTGCCGTGGGATACTACGATACCGTCGTATTTGGTGCGGTTGGCAAAGATGGCTCTGGCCAGCTGCTGCCACTCCTCCGGGCGGATGTTGGAGGAGTCCAGACACATCACATCTTCCACCGCCACCTGATAATAGGTTCGCAGCTGCTCCAGCTGCCCGGCCAGCTGCCGGGAGCCATGAGGCTCCAGCCCCTCCTCCCCGGCGGCACAGGCAATGGTTCCGCCGGTAGTCAGCAGCAAAATTTTCTTCATGGGATTCATAAACGCCTCCAGATTCAGGCCATAGTGATTCATATTGCATTATATCCTGAAATGGCGAAAATAGCAAGTACAGTATGCAAATAAAGACGGCGGGTCAAAGGCTCCCGGCCTGTGGGAGCTGGCACGGCGTAGCCGTGACTGAGGGATTTTACAGCAGGCACTTTCTAAAAGCACAGACTCATGTGGAAACCTGCCAGCCTTTTATCCCCCCGCCTCGGCGTTGCCGAGGCACCCCCGCAATGGCCCGGGGGGCTTTGGGTGCGGTGCCGATACCGGGCACCGGAGGGGCAGTAACGATTTTTCAAGGGGGAGAAGCCGCTTTTGGGATTGCTTTTTGCCGGGGGGTGATGTAGAATAATCGGTAGGAAAACCCAGTTTGAAAAATCTTTTTTCAGGAGGCTTCTTATGAACGTTTTGGTTACCGGCGGCGCCGGGTATATTGGCTCTCATACCTGCGTGGAGCTGCTCAACAGCGGCTACGGTGTGGTGGTCATCGACAATCTGTGCAATTCCAATCCCAAGAGCCTGGACAGAGTCCGGGAGCTTACCGGCAAGGAGCTGACCTTCTACGAAGGGGATGTGCGGGATGAAGCTCTGCTGAAGAAGATTTTTGCAGAGAACGACATCGGCTGTGTCATCCACTTTGCCGGCCTCAAGGCCGTGGGTGAGAGCGTGTCCATCCCCTGGAAGTACTATGACAACAACCTGAACTCCACCCTGGTGCTGACCAAGGTGATGAAGGAAGTGGGGATGATGAACATCATCTTCTCCTCCTCCGCTACGGTCTATACCGCCGACAACGAAATGCCCCTGAAGGAGACCAGCCGCACCGGCGGCTGCACCAACCCCTACGGCTGGACCAAGTACATGACCGAGCAGATCCTCTCCGGCATTGCCTTCGCCGAGAAGGACTGGTCCGTGGTGCTGCTGCGGTACTTCAATCCCATCGGCGCCCACCCCTCCGGACGGATGGGTGAGGACCCCCGGGGTATTCCCAACAACCTGATGCCCTACATCACCCAGGTGGCTGTGGGCCGCCGGGAAAAGCTCAGCGTTTACGGCAACGATTACCCCACCCACGACGGCACCGGCGTCCGGGACTACATCCATGTGGTGGACCTGGCCAAGGGCCATGTGGCGGCGGTCAGCTATGCCTGCAAGCATAAGGGCTGCGAGGTGTTCAACCTGGGCACCGGCGTGGGTGTCAGCGTGCTGGACATGGTGAACACCTTCCGGGAGGTCAACCAGGTGGAGCTTCCCTATGTGATTGCGCCCCGCCGCCCCGGCGACATCGCCACCTGCTATGCAGACCCCACCAAGAGCCGGGAGGTTCTGGGCTGGACTGCTCAGCACGACCTGGCGGATATGTGCCGGGACTCCTGGAACTGGCAGAAGAACAACCCCATGGGCTACGGCGAATAAAGCATATTCACCCCCCGGAAGCACTTCCGGGGGGTGTGATTTTGGAGGGAAGGATATGAAAACAGGACTGGTACTGGAGGGCGGCGCCATGCGGGGAATGTATACCGCCGGGGTGCTGGACACCTTTCTGGAAGCCGGAATTTCGGTGGATGGGGTGGTAGGCGTTTCCGCCGGAGCCCTCTTCGGGGTCAACTACCTGTCGGGGCAAAAGGGCCGGGTCATCCGCTACAACAAGCGGTTCAATGGGGACAAAAACTATATGGGCCTGCGGCCCCTTCTCCGGGAGGGGAACCTGTTCAGCACCCACTATGCCTATGAGCGGGTGCCCCGGGAGCTGGACCCCTTCGACGACGAGGCCTTCCAGGCCTCCCGCATCCCCTTTTACGCCGTGGTCACAGACACCGCCACCGGAGAGCCGGAATACATCCGAATCCAAAGCGCCTTTGCCCAGATGGACACCCTCCGGGCCTCCGGCTCCATGCCCTTCGTGTCCCACCCGGTAAAAATTGACGGCCGGGAATACCTGGACGGGGGCATCGGGGACAGTATCCCTTATCAGTGGATGCACAGCCAGGGCTATGACAAGCTGGTGGTGGTCCTGACCCAGGACGCCTCCTACCGGAAAACCCCCATGCCTCGGCTTCCCCTGAAGCTGCTGCAGCGCTCCTACCCCCAGATCGCCCAAAAGCTTCTCCACCGTCACGAAACCTATAACCAAGCCCTGGAGCTTCTTGCCCAGTGGGAAAAGGAAGGCAAAGCCTTCGTTCTCCGCCCCTCAGAGCCCATCCAAATCCACCGCACGGAACGAGACCCGGGGAAGCTCCAACAGGTCTACGACCTGGGAGTGAAAGACTGCCAAAAAAGCCTCCCCCGGTTGGAGCAATACCTGAATCTCTGAATTCACCCCCCATATCCAGCAACCGCGGATATGGGGGGTGCTATGTGGGTTTACCAGCTTCCTGGCAGGTATCCAACGTCCATCAGGACGGATTGGAACGCGTTTTTCTCTTTCTTCTCTTCACGAGAATTACAACCACCGCGATGCCTCCAATGGCCGCCACAGCAAGACCGATGACGACAGTTACGGAAACAGTTTTCCCCACTACCGTGTACAGGCTGAAATGGGAAGTATAGAAAACAAAGCAGCCGTCTTCAATGTCTACCTCCATTTCCGTCAGGGTTCCGTCCTCCCCCACTCGATAAATATTCACCCGACCTGTATAGGCAAGAACCGTCAAGTCCGACGGGATGGGAATATGCACCTTGACCTCTCCATCCGGCTGGGTTTCCACACCCTTTTTCAGCAGGGAAATATTGTATGTGTAGGACAGTCCATTTTTAATAGCCTGGTACACTTCCGGATTTATGTCCTTCAGAAGCTCCAGAATATCCGAATCAACTGTTGCCTGAAACACATTCAACGCCATATCATCGGGAAAACCCTGATCGCTTTCCACCACAATCTGCTGGGAAGAACGGATTCCTCCGCCTTGATTCTGAATACAAGCGGCCCCCACTCCGGAAGAATTGATAAGGTCCGTATGCTGTATAATAATATTTTCCAGCTTTCCCAGTGCAAACAATCCTTCGAGAACCATCTTGACCGGTCCGGCAAAGGAGGTGAAGATCTCCTGTCCGACGGCCCAGCCAAAGTCTGTACTGGTTTCCGCGATCAAGCTCCCCAAATCAAGCTCCATGAGATTTTTGGCAACAGTATCGCAGAAATTCCCCAGTGAAGTGGGAGAAAACGCCACCTCTTTTGCCACATTCTTCCATATCTCTTTAGGCAGCTTGCTGCCATCCCGAATCATGGCTGCGTAAGCGGCTTCCTCTACCAACTTCAGGGTCAGCTTTTCCGCAAAGGCCTGGCTGTTTACATCGTAATTCTTTACGCTGTTTGCCAGAGCCCCCAGCCGCATAAGCACATCCACCGAATTAACCACATTTACCAGGATGGAATCCTCCGGGTCATTGGTGATTCTGATATACCCCCCAGCGGGAATCACAACATCCACATGGGTTTTCATGGAGTGGCCGCTTTCCTGGCGATAGCTGAGAAAATCCTTGTCTATCAGATCCCGCACCAAACAGCATGTATTGTCCCAGAGCGCCTCTTTGATGCTGGTGCTGTAGGAGTGCATTTTGTTAATCAGCACCGCACTCTGCATCTCCCCCTTGGCATTGTAAATTTCAACAAAACCGTAGGTATAGTTGGTATTGTATATATCGAAGGAGACCGCTGCGGTTTTGTCGTCGTTCACCGTATAGGTATAGCTGTCCATATACAGGCCATTGGCGTTGTAGATGTTTGTGGGATATTTGTCAATGTATTCCGTTGGCACAGAGTTAAGGGTATAGCACAGGAAATTATCTTCATAGACCGTAACCGCTGCCTTTGCAGTATCTCCGGTCCCGGAATCGGTAAATACCACCACCGTTGTGCCTTTCTCCAGAGCCTCACATTTTACATACCGCCGGTTATCCTGGATTCCCGTATCCACAATCCGCAGAACGCTTTCGTCCTCAACCCAAAAAGTGATTCTCTCGCCATTCCCCGCTGGCTCTCCATCGACCACCATGCCCACACTGAGGGTTATGGCACCGCCTTTGCGAATGCTCAGATTCTTGTGATCCGCATATACAACCAGACCATCCGGAATTTCAATTTCTTCCGGAGCCTCCCCCGGCACATTGGTTTCCGGCTCCTGGGGTTCCACCGTCTGACCGGAGAAGCGATAGGCCATCGTGTAATCTACCTCTGCCTGGTAGCCCTGCAGTTGGAGGGAGGCGTGGAATGTCATCTCCAAGGTATCCATTGCCCCAGTTACTGCATTTGTTACAATTTTCACTCCAATGTCCCCACACTCTGCATTTTTAACACCATTTATCATCCCTGTGGCCGCATTTCCCACAGTCTCCATTTTATCCCCGGGAATGGTAAAGGTAATCTGATTACCAGCGACTTGAGCGTCCACCAGCATATCCTGTGTTATGGAGTCAAAGCGGAAACAACCGGGTTCCGTTTTGACCTTCTCCGTTTTTTGCACTGGTTCTTTGTATGTATAGTGGGAAACACCATTCTCATAGATAATATCCCACGCATAATATTGCCCCATCAGACGCATATCAGCAGATCCAGATATACGCAAATTGGACATATCCTCCGGGAAATAACCGGAAATATCCAAAGTAGAATGGGAAGTTACCGTCATTTTTGTCTTCGCACCATCCCCGCGAATAATCATGTCTGCGGTTATGGTCAAATCCTCCTGCCAGCTTCCGGAACCCACCGTGGCTTGAATGGCATTCTGGTACGCTTCATAGGCATCCGCCTCTTCGGCATGTATAGTATCAGGCAGTACGCCCAGGCACATAACCAACGCCAGAAGGCAGCATAGCATTCTTTTTGCCATAATTCACTCTCCTTTCCTGAACGAAAAGGGCCCCATGTCATTCATGGAGCCCTTTTTGCGCGTTCAAACGACATCAGTGAAGCATATCGGGACGGAGGCAAAAACCGCAATATTCCTACCGTATTCCCCCATCAATCCAGTGATATATATTTCCGTATTTTAATTGATGCTGAAATGACAGCCAAAAAGTTTTCGACTTACTTTGACCTGGTGTAGGCTTCTCCGTCAATAACCAGTATATCTTTGGAAACAAAAAAGCTGTTATCATTTTTACGGGCATCTTCCTCGCTTTCCGCTGCGGCATACCCGCTGCGCACATGACCCCTATCGCTGCTGAGTACCAGGCGTCCATCCTCCAAAATCACATACCGATCCGCACTTTCCATCCAGCCGGCGTCGTATGTAAAAGGTGCCGTACAGGTCCCGTCTTTCCCAAAGATAACTACCTCACCAGTCTTCGACACCCAAGTGCCTACAAGAAGATCCTCTGGCTTCTTGCTGCCGCAGGCAGTCATAGAAAAAATCATGAGCAATGCACATATCAAAGCCGCGCACCTCAACAGACCCATTTTTTTCATTTTTCATACCTCCATATAATTTCATCTTTTCTGCGCGTCAAAACAGATTGCCAATGGTCATAACATCCAAATACCAGGACCGCCCCACTTTTACAAGGCTAATCTGCATGGTGTCACTGCTTTCCATACCATATGCAGTAATGGTCAGCTCCACTTCAACCGTTTTGGCCTCAGATACTTTTACATCTGCCGCCCGATACGCTTCCCGGATGGATGCCAATTTGCTGTCCATTACATCTTTGGCATCAAGAATTTTATAGCTAACCTTCCATCCTTCCCCAAGAGCCTGGTCAAAATAATCCATTTTTTCTTTCAGCTCTTCGCCTAAATCATCAACTAAGTAGGGAAGATCATCAGGATTCCGTCCATCCTCTTTCAATGCGTAAGTCAGCATTTTCTCAGGCATCAGACTGATGATAGTTTCTGCATCCGCCTGGAACTGTGCATCCACATACTTCTGGATGGTTTCCTCGTAGCTTCTTCCGCCAAGCAGGAAAAAACCAAGAAGAATTGCAGCCACAACCACCACAGCCACACCAACGATGATGCCCACTTTCCGCTTTTTGGGCTTAGGTGCCGGTGCGGGCATGGAATACGGCTGCACCGTTTCATTTTCCTCAAACTGTGCGCCGCAGTTCTTGCAAAATTTCACGCCGTCCATGTTGGGGGTTCCACATTTTTCACAAAACATATCTTTTCCTCCTCACTACCGATTATTTTCCCTTATCCTGCAGATGACACAGGGGAAGCATCCCCAAACGCTTGCCCCACATCTGTAAGACGCTTTCCATTTCCTCCCAAAACCATCCCCTCTCTCAGATACTGACTTTCAGGAAAGTGTAGGTTTCTGTAAGAAGGGAAAAATGAGGCTTCGTGTAGCTATTCACCGGAAAATGCTTGATTTTTTCTGTGCCTTGTGCTACTGTATTAAAGTAGGTAGGGGGAGCGGTGTTTTACAGAAACCTACACTTTTTTGTAAAACACATTTTTATAAGTTCCCTGCCCTTCCGTAGATTTCTGCCCGGTAGCGGAAGGAGGAAAGGGCCATATTACATTCTTTGGCGGCTGCGGTGCCGGTGATTTCTCCTTTTTTCCAACGCTTGTAAACCCCAGGGAAATTCTCGGGCAGCGGCTCTGGTGGACGGCCGAAGCGGACGCCCTTGGCTTTTGCCGCTGCGATTCCCTCAGCCTGCCGCTGGCGGATGTTGGTGCGCTCATTCTCTGCCACAAAAGACAGCACCTGCAGCACAATGTCACTGAGGAAAGTTCCCAGCAAATCCTTGCCCCTCCTGGTATCCAGAAGGGGCATATCCAGCACCACAATGTCAATGCCTTTCTCTTTTGTGAGAACACGCCACTGCTCCAATATTTCGGCGTAGTTACGCCCAAGACGATCGATGCTCTTGATATAGAGCAGGTCGTCTTTTTTTAGTTTCCGAAGAAGCTTTTGATACTGGGGACGGTCAAAATCCTTGCCGGACAGCTTCTCAATAAAAATGTTTTTCTCAGGAATCCCCCACTCCCGGAGGGCCATGAGCTGGCGGGCTTCGTTTTGGTCCCTGGTGGAAACGCGGACGTAGCCATAAATCCTTATTTCTATTTTACTCCCCTCCTTTTGGGATAAAAAATCCCCCCGGTGGGGAGCAAATATCCTGCACCGGGGGCTGAATGGACTGTTTGACGGTTTGTATCAGAATCGGTATTTTTGGTCCCATGCCGGGTCTTGGCCGGGGATTGGGGTGGCGGTGTGGGTGCGGAGGAGGTCAAGGGACAGGGGTTGGATGATATCTTTCAGTTCCAGCTGTTCCAGGTCAAAAGCCTTGGCAACCGCTTCTGCTCCCAGGAATGCCCCCAGGATGTTGCCGCAGATGGCGCCGGTGGAATCGCTGTCTCCTTTGTGGTTCACGGCGGCACGAATGGCGGCGGCAAAGTCGTCCCGGTGGCGCAGGGCGCAGAACAGGGCGATGGCCAGGGCCTCCTCTGCCACCCAGCCCTCTCCCAGGGTGTGAATCGCCTCCAGATCCGGCACGGCTTCCCCTGCCAGGGCAATGGCTTTTTGCACCAGGGACTGAAGGCTTCCCTCCGGGTCCAGCTTCCGGGGAAGCCGGATTTCTTCCAGCCCATCCATGCCCTGCCCATGCACAAGGGCATGGACACAGGCGGCCAGCCAGGCGGAACTGCCCCAGGCCAGGGGATGGCCGTGGGTCAGGGCGGCATCGGCAGCGGCCCGTTCCATGGCGGTCTCCCGGGAGCCGGGCATCAGCCCATAGGGGGCTGCCCGCATCACGGTACCACATCCCTTGCTGTTGTTCATCGGGTTTTTCATGGTGCCGCCCCGGTCACTGGAGCGAATGGCACTCAGGCAGGTATTGCCCGGAGCCCGGCGGGCGTGGAGGCGGCGGTCGCCGTAAATCCACATCCGGGGCTTACCCATCCGGCTTTCGTCTCCCTGGGTGCCCAGCCACTCCCGGTAGGCGAGCCAGGCGGTGGAGATATCCCAACCTTCCCCACTGCATCCATAAATCCAGGCGTTGGCGGCAAAGAGGGTCATCTGGGTATCGTCGGAAACCCGGGCAGGGCTGCCGGCCTGGGCCAGGGTCTGGATGCCTGCCGGGCCGTATTGCCGGAGAATCTCCGGTTCCGACAGAAACTCCACGGGATACCCCAGGGCGTCCCCTACGGCACCTCCCAGAAGGCACCCCAAAACCCGGTCTCTCTTTTCATCCATAGGATTTTCCACCTTTCTCCGCCCAGAGGCGTTTTCTTTTAGGATACCACAGGGACAGCCACTCCACAAGGGCAAAAAACACCCCCGGAAGTAATTCCGGGGGCGATTTTTGTGATTAGCCGAATACGCTCAGCAGGAAGCCTGCGGCGATGGCGGAGCCGATGACGCCGGCCACGTTGGGGCCCATGGCGTGCATCAGCAGGAAGTTGGAGGGGTTGGCCTTCTGGCCTTCCAGGTTGGACACCCGGGCTGCCATGGGCACGGCGGACACACCGGCGGAGCCGATGAGGGGGTTGACCTTGCCGCCGGTGAGCTTGCACATCACCACGCCGCCCAGCATACCGCCGGCGGTGGACAGCAGGAAGGCCACCACGCCCAGCACCACGATCATCAGGGTCTGGGGAGTCAGGAAGGTGGAGCCCACCATGGTTGCGCCCACGGCGGTGGACAGGAGGATAGTGATAATGTTCATCATGGCGTTCTGCACGGTGTCGGACAGGCGGTCGGTAACGCCGGTCTCCTTCAGCAGGTTACCCAGCATCAGGCAGCCAATGAGAGGTGCGGTATCCGGCAGGAGCAGGGCTACAAAGATGGTAACCACGATGGGGAACACAATCTTCTCGGTCTTGGACACATTCCGGGTCTGGACCATCTTGATCTTTCTCTGCGCCGGGGTGGACAGCAGCTTCATCACAGGGGGCTGAATCATGGGAATCAGCGCCATGTAGGAGTAGGCCGCCACGGCGATGGCGCCCAGCAGATGGGGAGCCAACTGCGTGGTGAGGAAGATAGCGGTGGGGCCGTCGGCGCCGCCGATGATACCGATGGAAGCGCCCTCGGGGCCGGTGAAGCCCAGAAGAACCGCGCCGAAGAAGGCGGCGAACACGCCCAGCTGAGCGGCAGCGCCCAGCAGCAGGCTCTTGGGGTTGGACAGCAGGGGACCAAAGTCAGTCATCGCGCCCACGCCCATGAAAATCAGGCAGGGGTACAGGCTTGCCTTGACGCCGATGTAGAAGATATCCAGCAGACCCCCATCCCGCATGATGGTGCCGTAGCTGTGGTAAGCGGCGTTGCCCTCTTCCATGAAGGCGTCCCACAGCTCCTGATGGTACAGGCCCGCGCCGGGCAGGTTGGTAAGCAGACACCCGAAGGCGATGCCCACCAGCAGCAGCGGCTCAAACTTCTTCACAATGCCCAGGTACAAAAGGACACAGGCGATCACCAGCATAATAAGATTCTGCCAGCCACCGGTGGAGAACCCTGCGAAGATCCGGGCGAAGCCGGAATCGTTCCACAGGTTCAATAAGATTTCACCAATATCGATCATGGGAGTGCCTCCTTAACCGATAACCACCAGAGGAGCGCCGGTATCCACCGTGGCGCCCTTGGCAGCCAGAACCTGGGTAACGGTACCGGCCTTGGGAGCCAGGATTTCATTTTCCATCTTCATGGCTTCCAGGACGCACAGAACGGCGCCCTCGGCAACCTTCTGGCCCTGGGTCACATTCACCTTCAGGATGGTGCCGGGCATGGGAGCGTTCACGGCCTCGCCGGCGCCGGTAACCGCGGCTGCGGCGGGAGCGGCGGGGGGAGCGGCGGCTGCGGCGGGAGCGGCAGCGGGAGCAGCCGGAGCGGAGGGAACAATGGCCTCGTACTCGTCCAGGAGCATGGCCTTGCCGGCCTCAACCTCTACCTCATAGGTGCGGCCATTGAGGGTTACTTTGTATTTCATAGTTATTTGACCTCCTTAATGGAAATGAAGCGCAGCTCGTTGAGGGGCTTGCCCATCTTGTCGGCCACGATGGCCATGAGCATAGCGGCAGTTTTGGGGGGGACATCGTACAGCTTCACGCCGCCGGCGGTGCCGGGAGCGGTGGGAGCCGGTGCAGCAGGGGCAGCGGGAGCCTCCTCGGCAGGCTGGGCAGCCTTCTTGGCGTCCTTCATGGTGAAGATCTTGCTCATGGCGATAACCACCGCCATGAGAAGAATCAGGCCGAAGAAAACCACAATATAGCCCAGAACCGCAACGATGCCGGCGTCCAGAATGCCGATGCTGTCCAAAGTAGAACTCAGCATACCAGTCCCTCCTTAGGCTTCCACGATGGAGTAGGTGGCGGTGTTCTCTTCCTTCTCCTTCCGCTCCTGGAAGAACTTCTCAGCCAGGTTGGGGAAGGCAATGTAGGACAGCACATCCTCGTCGGAACGGGCCACGCCCTCCAGCTGCTTGCGGGTCTTTTCCACAACGGGCTCCAGGGTGTCGGCGTAGCGGCCGGTTATGGGCTTCTCGTCTCCCAGAATCTTCTTCTGGATTTCGGGATTGATGGGAGCGGGGGTGGTGCCGTACTCGCCGCGGCAGTAAGCCTTGATTTCCTTGGAGACGGTCTTGTACCGCTCGCCGTCCAGAACGTTCCGCACAGCCTGCACGCCAACCATCTGGGAGGTGGGGGTCACCAGGGGAGGATAGCCCAGGTCGGCACGGACCTTGGGGGTCTCCAGCAGAGCCTCGTCGAACCGGTCCAGAGCGTTCATCTGCTTCAGCTGGCTCAAAAGGTTAGACAGCATGCCGCCGGGCACCTGGTAGGTCAGGCACTGGGTATCGGTAGTCAGGGACTTGGGCATGAGGGTGCCGTCCTTGATATACTCGTCCCGGACGCCCTTGAAGTAGTCGGCAATCTTCTTGGTGCAGGCATCGTCCAGATCCACCTCATAGCCCAGCTGCCGCAGAGCGTAAGCCATGGTCTCGGTGGCGGGCTGGGAGGTGCCGCCGGAGAAGGGAGAGATGGCGGTGTCGATGATGTCCACGCCGGCTTCCACAGCCTTCAGGTAGGTCATGAAGGCCAGGCCCGTGGTGGAGTGGGTGTGCAGGTCGATGGGCAGGTCCACGGCGTCCTTGATGGCGGAAACCAGGTCATAGGCTTCCTTGGGACCCATGATACCGGCCATGTCCTTGATGCAGATGGTCTTGGCGCCCATTTCCTTCAGTTCCTTCACCATTTCCACATACTTCTTGTGGGTGTGGACAGGGGAGGTGGTGTAGGAGATGGTGCCGGAGGCGATGGCACCGGCCTTGTTGGTGGCTTCCATGGCAACCTTCATGTTCTTCACGTCGTTCAGGGCGTCGAAGATACGGATGACGTCCATGCCGTTTTCCACAGCCTTGGTGACGAAGAGCTTCACAAAGTCATCGGGATAGTGGGAGTAGCCCAGTACGTTCTGACCCCGGAGCAGCATCTGCAGCTTGGTGTTGGGCATCTTGGCCCGGATCTTCCGCAGCCGCTCCCAGGGATCCTCATGCAGGTAGCGCAGGCACACGTCGAAGGTGGCACCGCCCCAGCACTCTGCGGCATAGTAGCCTGCCTTGTCGATGGTTTCCAGCATGGGCTCGAACTTATCGTAGGGCAGACGGGTGGCAATGAGGGACTGGTTTGCGTCACGCAAAACAGTTTCCACAAACTGAACTTTTTTTGCCATTGTTGAATAACCTCCGTTAGGAATATTTTACGGGGCTGCAAAGGGGAAACTATCCCGAAAGCAGTCAGAATAATGATTTTCTCCCCGAAAAAAGAAAGCTCCTTCCGGGGATAAAAGGGGTGGTGAAAGTCAGGACTAAATGGTTTAGCCCAACCCCCACCAACTAAATAATAGCACAAGCATTTCCATAAGTAAATACAAAATCTGCAAAAATGTTACAAAATTATGATAGGGTGTCCGGGGGAAAATTCAAAATATTTTCATTGATTTTTGCAAAAAAATCGTGTATGATAAATTTGCAAAGTTTGGATACCTTTGGGCTTTTTGCCGGTGGGCCGGAAGCCCTTTGGTATGGCAACATCTTAATTGAAAGAGGTATATACTATGGCAACGATTGATCTGAGCAAGTATGGCATCACCGGTGCAACCGAAATCGTTCACAACCCCTCTTATGAGGAGCTGTTTGCAGCCGAGACCGACCCCTCTCTGGAAGGTTTCGACAAGGGTCAGGTAACCGAGCTGGGCGCCGTCAATGTTATGACCGGCATCTACACCGGCCGTTCCCCCAAGGACAAGTTCATCGTCATGGACGAGACTTCCAAGGACACTGTGTGGTGGACCTCCGATGAGTTCAAGAACGACAACAAGCCCGCTTCCCAGGAAGCCTGGAAGGCCTGCAAGGAGCTGGCCCTCAAGGAGCTGTCCGGCAAGAAGCTGTATGTTATGGACGTGTTCTGCGGTGCCAACCACGACACCCGCATGGCTATCCGCTTCATCATGGAAGTGGCATGGCAGGCACACTTCGTAAAGAACATGTTCATCACCCCCTCCGCTGAGGAGCTGGCCAACTTCCAGCCCGACTTCGTCTGCTACAACGCCTCCAAGGCCAAGGTAGCCAACTACAAGGAGCTGGGCCTGAACTCCGAGACTGCCGTTATCTTCAACCTCACCGACCGGGAGCAGATCATCCTGAACACCTGGTACGGCGGCGAGATGAAGAAGGGCATGTTCTCCATGATGAACTACTTCCTGCCCCTGAAGGGCATGGCTTCCATGCACTGCTCCGCCAACACCGACATGAACGGCGAGAACACCGCTCTGTTCTTCGGCCTGTCCGGCACCGGCAAGACCACCCTGTCCACCGACCCCAAGCGTCTTTTGATCGGTGACGACGAGCACGGCTGGGACGACAACGGCGTGTTCAACTTCGAGGGCGGCTGCTACGCCAAGGTTATCAACCTGGACAAGGAGTCCGAGCCCGACATCTACAACGCCATCCGCCGGGATGCTCTGCTGGAGAACGTGACTGTGGACGCCAACGGCGTGTGCGACTTCGCTGACGGCTCCACCACCGAGAACACCCGTGTGTCCTACCCCATCGACCACATCGAGAAGATCGTGCGCCCCGTATCCGCCGCTCCCGCAGCCAAGAACGTTATCTTCCTGTCTGCTGACGCTTTCGGCGTGCTGCCCCCCGTTTCCGTGCTGACCCCCGAGCAGGCTCAGTACTACTTCCTGTCCGGCTTCACTTCCAAGCTGGCTGGCACCGAGCGCGGCATCACCGAGCCCACCCCCACCTTCTCCGCTTGCTTCGGCCAGGCCTTCCTGGAGCTGCATCCCACCAAGTATGCAGAGGAGCTGGTAAAGAAGATGGAGGCCTCCGGCGCCAAGGCTTACCTGGTGAACACCGGCTGGAACGGCACCGGCAAGCGTATCTCCATTAAGGATACCCGCGGCATCATCGACGCCATCCTGGACGGCTCCATCCTGAAGGCCGAGACCAAGACCATCCCCTACTTTAACCTGGCTGTTCCCACCGCTCTGCCCGGCGTGGACACCGGCATCCTGGATCCCCGGGATACCTACGCAGACGCCAAGGAGTGGGATGCCAAGGCTCAGGACCTGGCTGCCCGGTTCATCAAGAACTTCGTGAAGTACACCGGCAACGACGCCGGCAAGGCTCTGGTTGCCGCTGGCCCTCAGCTGTAATCAAAACCCCATAGCGTTTTACCCCCTCCCGATTCCGGGAGGGGGATTTTTTTGGTCAAAGGGGTGCATATAATGGGGATGAGGTGATGAAAATGTCCATTGTCAATCCGGCGGTGTCCTATGAATCCTGCCGGGATACCCTAAAGAGCCTTGCCGCTGACTGTCCCCAGGCACGGCTTCGGAGTCTGGGCTGTACCCCTTTCCGGCGGCAGGTGCTGGCGCTGAGTATGGGCTTTGGGGAGCGGTCGGTGCTTTTTTCCGCCGCCCACCATGCCAACGAGTGGATTACCGCTTTGGTTCTTCTGGAATTTGCCCGGGACTATGCCCGGGCCCTGAAAGAAAAGGATACCCTTCTGGGGGTATCTGCCAGGGCTTTGGCGGAAGTCTGCACCATCCATTTCGTGCCCCTGGTAAACCCGGACGGGGTGGATCTGGTGACCGGGGCTGTGGCTCCTGACAGTCCCCAGTACGCCCTGGGGGAGAAAATTGCCGCCCATTACCCGGAAATCCCCTTTCCCGAGGGCTGGAAAGCCAACCTTTTGGGGACGGATTTGAACCTGAACTACCCGGCGGGCTGGCGGCAGGCCCGGAAAAACAAGGCCCTGCTGGGGGTCACTGCTCCGGCGCCCCGGGACTATGTGGGGAGCAGTCCCCTGAACCAGCCGGAGACCCGGGCCCTGGCGGCCTTTACCCGGGAGGTTCAACCGGAGGTGGTGGTGGCCCTGCACAGCCAGGGGCAGGAGATTTACTGGCAGTACGGCGGTCTGGAAATCCCCGGAGCCCGGGAGCTGGGGGAGGCTCTGGCTCAGGTCAGCGGCTATGCTCTGGCGGACACCCCCTATCTTTCCGCCTTCGCCGGGTACAAAGACTGGTTTATCAAGACCTTCCGCCGCCCCGGCTACACCGTGGAGGTGGGGCTGGGGGAGAACCCCCTGCCCCTTGCCCAATTCCCGGAGATTTACAGAAGCTGCCTACCTTTGCTTCTTACCGCTGCTTTGGGAAAAATACCTGTTGACAAATGGGGAGAAGGGGTGTAATATAAGCATAGAATTATTTTATAAACTTTTCTTTAGAGAGGTGAGACCCTTGACCCAGCGGGAAAGACAGATTTTGCAGCTGATTGCTGCCAATCCCATGATCTCCCAGCAGGAGCTGGCGGAGGCTCTGGGGATTACCCGCTCCTCCGTGGGGGTGCATATTTCCAACCTGTCCAAGAAGGGCTACATCGCCGGGAAAGGCTATGTTCTCCGCTCCGGCAGCTACTGCGTGGTGGTGGGGGGCGTGAATGTGGACATCGGCGGCGCTTCCTTCGGCGCCCTGGTTCCGGCGGACTCCAACCCCGGCCATGTGACTGTGAGCCTGGGCGGGGTGGGACGGAACATTGCCCACAACCTTGCCCTGCTGGGGCAGGAGGTGAAGCTTCTCAGCGCCTTCGGTGAGGACATTCACGGCCAGCAGGTGGCCGCCTCCTGTCAGGAGCTGGGGATTGACGCCAGCCATGTGCTCCGGGTGCCGGGAGGTACCACCTCCACCTATCTGTATATTGCAGACCCCCAGGGGGAGATGGTGCTGGCGGTTTCCGACATGGAAATCTGCAACCAGATTACCCCCTCGTATCTGGCTGCCAACCTCTCCACCCTGCAAAACGCCCAGGTGGTGGTGACGGATACCAATATTCCCAGAGAATCTTTGGTGTACCTGGCGGAAAACTGTACGGCGCCGTTGTTCTGCGACCCGGTTTCCACCAAGAAGGCGGAAAAGCTCCTGCCAATCCTCCACCGGATTCACACCCTGAAGCCCAACCGGGTGGAGGCGGAGCTTCTGTCCGGGGTGAGCATCACCTCCCGGCAGGAGGCGGAGAAGGCCGCCCGGGTGCTGCTGGATAAGGGAGTTCAGCGGGTGTTCCTCTCCATGGGGGGGCAGGGGATATACGCCGCCCAGGCGGATGAACAGCTGTGGGTGGATGTGATTCCCGGAAAGATGGTCAGCACCACCGGCTGCGGAGATTCTGCCGCCGCGGCTCTGGCCTGGGCCTATATGGAGGGCCTGGGACTGGAGGAGGCCGCCCGGGCCTGTGTAGCCGCCGGTTCCATCACCATGGAGTCCATCGAGACCATCAACCCCGCCATGAGCAGTACGCTGCTTCAGTCCCGCATGGGGCTTTGAGCCATAAATAACATAGGATAAGGAAGGTAAATGATTATGCTTAACAAGTATCTGGACGTAAAACCTGAGGTAGCCGAAGCCCTGGCTGCCGGTAAGCCTGTGGTGGCTCTGGAGTCCACCATCATCTCCCACGGTATGCCCTACCCCCAGAACGTGGAAACCGCTCTGGCTGTGGAGAAGATTATCCGGGACAACGGCGCTGTGCCTGCCACCATCGCCGTCATCGGCGGCCGCCTGAAGGCCGGCCTCACCCCGGAGGAGATTGAATACTTCGGCAAGAAGGGCCAGGCCATCGCCAAGGCTTCCCGCCGGGATCTGGCTGTGCTGTGTGCCCGGGGGGAGGACGGTGCCACCACCGTTACCACCACCATGATCATTGCCCACATGGCAGGCATCAAGATTTTCGCCACCGGCGGCATCGGCGGCGTACACCGGGGGGCAGAGACCACCATGGACATCTCTGCTGACCTGGAAGAGCTGGCGCAGACCCCGGTGATGGTGGTCTGCGCCGGTGCCAAGTCCATTCTGGACCTGGGCCTGACCCTGGAGTACCTGGAGACCAAGGGCGTGCCGGTAATCGGCTACGGAACCTCTGAGCTGCCCGCTTTCTACACCCCCCACTCCGGCTTCTCCGTTGACTACCGGATGGACACCCCCCAGGAGCTGGCGGAGGCTTTCGCTACCCAAAACGCCCTGGGCTTCCGGGGCGGCATGCTGGTGACCAACCCCATCCCCGAGGAGTACTCCATGGACCCCGCCGTCATCAACAAGGCCATCGACGAGGCCATTGCCCAGGCCAACGCCCAGGGCATCCACGGCAAGGAGACCACCCCCTTCCTGCTGGCCAAGGTGAAGGACATCACCGGCGGCGACAGCCTGGACAGCAACATCCAGCTGGTGTTCAACAACGCCCGTCTGGCCGCCCAGACCGCCGCGGAGCTGTGCAAGCTGTAAGCAAAAGCAGAACGTAACATAAAAATGATCCCCCGTCCGGCTGCGCCGGGCGGGGGATTGGACTTTTGGAGCGGCCTGTGGTATGATGGTGCCACTATGAAAGAGAGGGCGGAGGATCGTGGGTAAAAAGAAGAAGCTGGGAGCGCCCCGGGAGGCGTACAACCCCTACTACGGAAAATTCAAGGACGAGTCCCAGATGGCCCAAAAACCCTTTTTCACCTGGATTTTTGTCGTCCCCGGGGCCGTCATCGGCCTGCTGGTGGGGCTTCGGGTCCAGGATGTGGGCCTGGGGCTCATCTTCGGCGCCATCATGGGCATCGCCATCGGCACTCTGCTGGATAAGTGGCTGGAAAAGCGAAAAGAGAAAAAGGACGCTGAATAAGGAAGCGGGTCCTCCATCGGAGGACCCGCTTTTTGTAGTCTGTGGGTGTCAGTGGGTGGTGATGACCACCTGCTGGCTGGTCTGATCCCACTCCACATCGCAGTCGAAGGACTCGGCCACCGCCCGGATGGGCACCAGGG
>OEQQ01000044.1_pt1 | contig 37793 bp, 35 predicted proteins | sample 1539741 | NCBI WGS metagenome assembly OEQQ01 (sample SAMEA3891876, study PRJEB23780) | metagenome | biome: terrestrial biome; feature: animal house; material: Caecal content | place: Italy | collected 2015-05-05
CCACAACCCCCTCCGCTACCGGGGCTATGTCTACGACACCGAAACGGAGCTGTACAATGTGGACAATCGGCACGATAGTCCTGAAATCGGTCGGTGGATTAACGCGGACCTACCCCGAACTATTTCGATAAACATTGAAAACTTTACACAATAGAACTTATTTGCCTATTGCTTTAACACCCCAGTCAATATGCATGCTCCAAATAGTAATTGGCCAAAATTGAGTACAACTTAGGCTGCCGTTGCAGCAGTTGGCAGTATTTGCACTGGGGCAATAAACACGAAAAATAAGAGGAATAATTTGCTATAGTATTAACAAAAAAGTTTACCAAGGAGGTTCGTCAAAAAAACATATTCTCCAAAGTTCAAGAGTTATTGCATCAGAAGGCGGATCATCAAGCAAAACTAACCTGATTCCTTATGACAGCACACCTGAAATTAAGAATCGGGATGGGCAGAAGTATCTCTATGTTCGTAAACGGGTAGGAAACTGGTTGACCTCTTCCCATGTGGATGCTTATTCCGATGAGATGAGCTGTATCAGTTACTGCTCCGCAATTCCAGAGAGGCATGGGAACTGCGCAAATATATTCGCCGTGTAGAAAAGGAATTGGCGGCGCTGGGTTATGAAGAAACAGAGATTTTACCTAGAGTGAAGCTAAATTTGGGCTTTGTCAGAGTCAATATGAAGGCCAATATTTATGATCAGGCTGTTTTGGAAGGCGTGGCTACTACCTATTCCCCAGAGCGAAACTATTATTGCAAACGGAACTGTCTCCGTAATAAAATCAACGGATGCACAGAAGATCTTGAATCTGAAACATGCCTGGGAGTTCATTCTGAATAAAGATGTGCTCAGTTATGGTACAAATTCTCACATTTTTTGTTATATTGCAAAGAGTGAAAGCGAGGGTTTTTATTCGGATGGCGGGCGAATTCTCGGTGTGCCAGTGACGCTTGGCGGCACCTCCTATGTTGCACTGCTACCTAAACGATTGCATAATATATATCGATGCTATTTTGCACGAAAATGCTGATGATGTAGATATTGCCATTAAGCTGTGCCTCTATTGTATGAGGACGCAGATTTTCAATGACGGAAATAAACGTGCCTCGGTGATTATTGCAAACCATTTCATGATCACCAAGGGCCAGGTCCTGTTGGCGATCACTCAGAATTGTGTTTCAGAATTTACGTGTTTGCCAGCAGCCTATTACGAAGACCGAGACAATGGCGAGATTATGGAATATATGCGGAGCTGCTGTTGGCAGACATTCTGACCCCACAGTTTAGGAGTACATTATGGACGAAACAAGAAACTTGATTCTCATAAAGGGTGAGAATAAAGCTTGGCAAATCAAACATTGTTGCTATGACCCGCAAGAACAGCGGTATCATGTAACATTCACCAATGGTCGAACCTACCCTTACAGCTATTCCTCGGTGCAATGGCTGCAAGATCCGGAAGTTCTGAATCCGGAACTCTACCATATCGCTAAGGATGGAAAAACTTTTTATGGAGTCCAATCTATCTATGTGTTTAAGGACTTCGACGAATGGTGGCACTTGGTATTCGACAATGGCAGCGGAAGAACTTTCCGTAAGGGCGAATTACATATAGAAAGATCCTGCCTAGATAGCAAGCATGCCCTGAATAAATTATCCTACTTGCGTGATATTTCTGCTATTAATGAACTTAAGAATGACGACGGCGAAGTGTTGTTAAAAAAGCAGTACGAAAAACTGACTTTTGTTGGCGAGGGTTCAGCACTAGCTTGCTATCTGCACCCGGAATCCAATCCAATACAGACTTTTTCTCCCGGTTCGCTGATTTTTCCTTTTGGGGGCAACACAAGTCAGTTCAAGGCGGTTACCAATGCCCTCAGCAGTCAGATGAGTGTCATTCAAGGGCCTCCCGGCACCGGTAAGACCCAAACTATTTTGAACATTATCGCAAACTTGTTGGTGCGTGAAAAGACCATACAGGTGGTTTCCAACAATAACCCTGCCATACAAAACATTCTGGAGAAGTTATCCTCCCCTAAATACGACCTTGGTTTTCTGATAGCCACTCTGGGAAAACGGGAAAACAAGGAGGCATTCATTCATGGGCAAACCGGAGCATATCCGGATATGACTGCTTGGCAGAAAACTCCGCTGGAACTGCTGACATTGAAAGAACGGGTCGAAAAGCTTTCTCGGGAAGTGGCAGATTGCTTTGGAAAACAGGAACGCCTGGCGGTTGCCAAGCAAGAGGTGGATGCTCTGAAAGTGGAAGCGCAATACTTTAATCAGTATTGCGAAGATTCTGGTTTGCAACGACCCGTCAAAGCACCCAGAAAAGGGTTGAAATCGGAAACGATTTTACACATCCTGCAAGACTGCGAAAACCGCAGTGAGCAGAATCTTCCCCTATCTTTCTGGCACAAGCTGAAAAGCAGCGTCTTCTACGGCGTGTATGAATGGAAGTTCCAAAAAAACGATATTAGTATGATTCTTACATGCCTGCAAAGCCTATTTTACAGGACAAGGCTTACAGAACTAAGCAAAGAGATTTCTTCCCTGCAAGCAGTGTTGGCTGAAGTAAACGTCAAAGAGAAAATGGACCAGTTAACCGAGTTATCCATGGAATATCTGAAGGCGATTCTCTACAGTTGTTACGGCGGCAGGGTATCGCGGCCCATCTTTACTATGGATGCCATTTGGAAAACGCCGTTAAAGATCTTACGGGAGTATCCTGTCATTCTCAGCACTACTTTTTCTTCTAGGAGCTGTTTAAAGGATGCTACATACGATTACCTGATCATGGATGAAGCGTCCCAGGTTGATTTGGCGACTGGTGCCTTGGCGTTGGCTTCTGCAAAATGTGCGGTCATTGTGGGAGATCTGAAACAATTACCTAATGTTATTTCCGAAGACCTACGGAAAAAAAGTGAATCGGTGTTCCAAAGCTACCACTTGCCGGATGGCTATAACTATGCAAATAACAGCTTCCTGAAATCTATCTGTACAGTGCTCCCTGATATTCCGCAGACGCTGCTTAGGGAACACTACCGTTGTCATCCGAAAATCATCGGCTTCTGCAATCAGAAATTCTATCAGAACCAGTTGATTATTATGACGGAGGATCATGACGAGCCGGACGCCCTTTGCGTGTTTCGCACTGCCGAGGGGCAGCACCAGCGGGGAAATATCAACCAGCGGCAGATTGATGTGACCGTGAATGAGGTTTTACCGAGGTTTGTAAGTACCTCACCGGAGGAAATCGGCATCATCGCTCCCTATCGGGACCAGGTGACGGAATTTGCGAAAGTCATCGGGGGTCGCGATGTGGAAGTGGATACCGTTCACAAATTTCAGGGCAGAGAAAAGGATGCCATCGTCATCACAACGGTAGATGATAAAGTGACTGATTTCTCAGACAATCCTTACCTGTTGAATGTGGCTATTTCCCGTGCAAAGAAAAAGCTGTGCCTGGTGGTTTCTGGAAATGAGCAGTCAGCGGACAGTAATATAAAGGATCTGATCGCATATATTAAGTATCACAATTTTACAGTGGTCGACAGCGAACTATATTCCGTCTTTGACCTGCTGTACCAGCAGTATACCCAGCAGCGTCTTGCGTACCTTGCAAAGTATAGACGAGTCTCTCAGTACGATTCCGAGAACCTGATGTATGTAGCCATATGTGATATGCTGCAGAAGATGCCTGACCTGCCGCTGAGTGTGATCTGTCACCAAAAGGTGCATCTGTTAATCCGAGATTACAAAAAGTTAACGGACAAGGAGCGCCGCTATGCGACCCATCCTAACACTCATGTGGATTTCTTAATCTACAACCGAATCACAAAGACACCTGTCCTAGCCATTGAGGTAGATGGATTCCACTTTCACAAAGATGGTACCCGGCAGGCAGAGCGGGATCGTATGAAGTGTAAGATTTTTGAAAAGTATGACATTCCTTTGCTCCGACTCCCAACTAACGGCAGTGGTGAAATTCAAAAAATCAAGGAGTGTTTGTGCCCGATTGTTCAATAGTGGGGACTTAATCGGTACGCCACAGAAAAACGGTCTATTTGTTTGAGTTGTTTTGTTAGTTCCTGTCCGGCAGTATTTGCTGATGCCGCATATCAGAAACGGGATGACGTACCAGAAAACTTGGAGAAATCGGTTTGCCCCATACGCTGACCCATACCACGAAATCAGCGATTGGACAGTCTTGGATGTACTGGACTTGGCCCTCCGGGCTCAGTTTGAAAATAGCCACAAAATCAGAAAAATTGTTATGCGGCAATGAAAAGTTGGGCTGGGCGCAGTTATGATGGGGTATAAATATTCATCTAATCCCTGAATTTCTCTGTTATTTACGTTTATTTTCGCTTTTTTAAGTTAATTTGTTGAGTATTTTCATGTAACTTTATACGAGTGAATGTATGTAAACACAGAAATAAACACAGATCATTTATCCGCAAAAAGTTAGGAATTTTACCTTTTTCGTTTTTTAGACTGTGAAGGGGTTTGGATGAAATTCTGCCCTATCTGAAGTCCAGAATCTCGTCCGCACCCCCATCTTTGGTTTCAATCATCGTTCAACCTCAATCTCACTTTTCTCAAACAACATTCCAGATCGCTTGGATATATTCCACAGATATGCCCCCAGGGCTGACCGTATCCATACCAAGGGCATCGGCAAAACCTTTCACGATCCGGTATGCAGCCATCGCATGACCGTTGCTCTTATTGGAATTATCGGCTTCTTGGGCAAATCCCAGCAGCAGATTTCTCTCGCTGGAATAAATCAGTTCCACCAGTTTTGCCCGGTACTCCAAGTCTTCAGAGGACATATCCTTGTTCATCGCCAGATCTCTTGCGTGTTGAGCTTCGTGCTTCAGAAGCGACACACGGAAACTCTCGCTTTCAAAGTCCCATGCAGATTTCACACAGTTTATATAACCGTCACCGTCTGCCCATCCACCGGGCCCAATCTCACCAAAAGAAAGGTAATCAATCCAACTCCGGGTAACGAAACCATCAAGTAGTTTCACTGTGTAGTTCTGGATACCATCGGGTAATTCCACATCATATGATACCGTTTCCGTAATTCGCCAGATGTAGGGTCCATAATAGCCGCTGGACTTGCCGCCCATGAAGTGCAGTCCACAGTTCATAAACAATTTCACAAGCTGGTTCTGTTCCATATCGCAAAGAGCGATGCTATTATCCTTGATGCCTAACAGAACCGCCAGTCGATCTCTCAGTTTATTCGCTGCCTGTTCTTGTCCAATGCAGAGGTAAAACGCATCTCGGTAATACTGCTGATAGGCAGTCAGAATGCTGTTTAGCTCTGCGTCAACTTCATAGGTCATGTACTGCTCATGCTCATATACATCCATGAAGCGATTGTAGAGGTTGGTCAGTTCCGGGAACTGCTTTACATAGCTGATGGCACTACGCAGATCACCCTTGATTATATTTCCGTAATATATGTCGCTATTGAAGTGCATCTGGCAGTTTCTCCTAAAATCATTTTTTGTTGCTTGCGCAATCTCTACTTCCGTTGCCGGGGTTGTCCATTTGCCGAACTCCTGGGATTCCTTGGACGGATATACCACCTGATAAAGATCGGGACAGATCTGGGTACATCCACCATGTTTACCTGCCAGTATGCACCCTAAGCGTGGGGCAAGCAACTCATCGACGAGGAAGGCTGCTACGGTAAGCTGGACGGCATTCGGCGCCGCATCACTGTCGGTTACCAGTCCATATTAAACGATTGTAAACAGCCTGTTTTGGACAAAATCACCCTTGGCGGCTGGCTGGGAATTATGTCCGTAAGCGTCAAAACTAATAGCGTGTAGAAATCGCCGAATCTGAGATCATCCTATCTTTCAACGCAGCCACTTCCGCGGCAGTATATGTACTTTTTCTGTCTGCTGCGGCCATAATTTGTACCCCTGAAAAGTAGATTTATCCTGGGTTTATTATACCATAAACCCAGGATAAGGTACAGGAAAATATACCGTTTTTCAAAATTTTTGTCAGAATAAATCCTTTGGTTTTCCTTTGCGGATTTCTGTTTTCTGTTCAATACAGAGGCTCTCCATGAGCCAGCGAAAGCTCTGGGAATCCAGCAATTTCAGTTCTGCTTCTGATATGGGCCACTGAAACTTTCCATTGGACAACCGCTTGTACAGAAGGACGTATCCGTCACCCGTCCAGTATAGCGCTTTTATGCGAGCTGTCCGCAGACCGCAGAACTGGCAAAGACTCTCCTCATCCAACTGGCCGCCATACTGCTGCATTACCACGACCGCCAGACCGTCAATTCTAAGACGGAGGTCTGTATAACCGCAAGCTATGTAGTAATTGCGGACTCTGGAAAGATCTATCATAGGGATTGAAGGGCGTGCAACAGCGCCGCAACTGCGTCCATATCTACTCCGGACGGCAAATTCACTACCGCTCCCCGATACTGGATTTCCGGAATGTCTTCCGCAGATGATAGCGGTGCCAACTGTGATGCTGATGCTTCAGCCATCTGTGTACGCAGTTTTCGGAGCCAGTAGTAAAAACTTTTCTCCAAAATCCCGCACTGTCAGCACATCCGCCATCTCTAACCACTCCTTTGGACTTCTCGAAAAACTCACCGTGAGTTTTTCAAGTTTTGGGATATTATCTCATAGTATCATGGGAGATGCCAGGCGGGTGGTTATTAAGCGCTTACATTTTATCTCCCCCTTGTATATCTCTTCGCATTTCTTCATCAAGAAGCCAATGTGCCCTCCCCGCACCGGTACCAGCGATGAGAGGAGGGCAGATAGATTATCCTTTAGGCGGGCAAGGAGCATTCCCGTAGGAATTTTTCCCGAATTTCTCCGGTAGTCCTGTGAATCAGCAGCTCAGACTGCTGATTGGTGGCAATCCCACAGGCAATACCAACCGCCTACTTTTGTGTGTTGGTTCTGACAGTTGCCTTGAAATTCCCGGTATCTTCCTTTTTATTCGCTCATATAATCCAGTACCTGCTGGTTTAATTCCGACTTTACCACTTGCCAATCAGGAAAAAAGGCATCCATATGCTTGCAAAATTGCTTGTTATGACTTCTTTCCAGAAAATGCACCAGCTCATGGGTCACAATATAAACAAGGCACTCAGGAGTTTTCTTTGCAAGTTGGAGATTTATCCAGATTCTTTTTTCTCTATGTTGCAGGTTCCCCACTTGGTCCGCATGATTTTGATCTTCCACTCAGACGCAGGGACACCTACAATCTGTTCACATTTTTGAATTGCATCCGGCAACTTGTTCATTTGTTGCTCCCGATACCAACCGTTTAAAATGCGTTCGCGCTGTTCCGGTGTGTTTTCAGACCGCACTTGCAGAATCAATTGCCCACTTGAAAGGGATGCCTGATTTCTGATATTCGAGTATTGCACATCGAGATGATAGCACCTTTCCATTCAATCCCGCAGCTGGAAATATAGGTTATTTTATGTAGCCATATCGCTACAAGCAGCCAACTTATTCGCCCATTCTGCTCCTGTGGTTTTGTGTCTTTCCAAAACTGTACTCAAAATGAACTCACGCCACGTTTCTGCCTGTTCACACCGTATAACCTGCCTTTTATCACAAGGTTATTCTCGGGAAAACTGCCATATCTCCACTTGAGAACGTTCCGGAATGGAAGGGGCAGCACCCAGGCGGGACACGGCAATGGCAGAGGCTCGGGCGGCCATGTCCAATGCCTGCTCCACCGGCTTCCCTGCGGAAACCTCCGCCACAAAGTAGCCGGTAAAGGTATCACCTGCGGCGGTGGTGTCCACCACCGGCACCCGGTAGGCCTTCTGGAACACCGTACCCTCCTGACCGATGTAAAGAGAGCCCGCCTCTCCCAGGGTCAGTACCACCGATGCACCGGGGAATTTCCTGTGCAAATGGTCGGCAAGCACTGTTCCATCCCCCTTGGCACCTGTCAGTGACTGAGCCTCTCCCTGATTCAAAAGGAAATAATGGATTTTGTCCAGAGAAATCTCCCGGATTTTTTCATCCATGGGAGACGGGTTCAGCACGATGGTCATGCCCTTTTCATAGGCCAGATCCACAATATAGGGAATCTGGGAAATCTCATTTTGCAGCACCAGCCAGTCTCCGGCGGAGAAGCCCTCCAGAACCTCCCGGACAAATTCCTTCGTGACCATCCGATTGGCTCCTCCATAAAGGAGGATACAGTTGTCCCCGGTGGCATCCCGCTGGATGATGGCGTTGCCGGTGGGGGTATCCGGCAGGCACCGCACCAGCTCATCATGGACACCGGCACTTAAAAGCATTTCCCGGAGGATTCCCCCGTCCTGACCCACCAGTCCTGCGTGGTATACCGGGGCACCGGCCTTACTCAGGGCAACAGACTGGTTCAGACCCTTGCCACCGCAGAAAATTCTCATTTCCCGGGAGGCTATGGTCTCCCCTTTTCGGACAAAATGCTCCACATCATACACGTAATCCAGGTTCAGTGACCCGAAATTCAAAATTTTCATGGTGTTTTTCACTCCCAAAAATCACCCCAGCCTTCAGGATTCCTCCCGGGCTCCCCAGGCCAATGCCCGGCGAAATGCCCCGTCCAGCGGTCTTGCCAGGAAGAAAATCCCCGCCGGGAAGTAAAGAAAGTACCCATAGGGCAAAAGCCAGGTACACACCAGGCCAAACCCCACCACCAATATGACCACAACCGTGGTAAGCAGGTTGGCGAGGGCCAGGCGCACGCCGTTCATCAGGGTCCTGCCCGGGCTGTTCTCAAAGGCGCCTTGCAGCGCGAAGGCATAGGTGGAAGCGGCGATCCACACCGGCACGGAAATTCCAATCATGACCCGCACCGCTGCCGGCAAGGCCGCCCCTGCCTGAAACAAAGCGTAAACATTGCCCCCAATGACCGCCAGGGGTATGAGCAAAAGCACCCAAAGAACGGTGGCTTTTTTGAAGTTCTCCCGGATTGCCCGGAAGTACGCCGGCACATCGCAGCCGCAGCGCTGCCGCATCCAGCTTCTGGCCACCTGGTGCAAAGCCGCCGTGGCAGCCCCGGCCGGTATGACCAAAATTACGCACAGTCCCCACAGGATGGAAATCAGCAGCCCATCCAGCGCAAACGCCAGCCAGCGGCCGGAAGGGGAATTGGGGGCAAACAGGCGCGTCATGCTTTGCTCTCCTCCAGCTTTTCCTCGTTGCTTTGGAGCCATCTGTCCCAAATCCGCTTCATATGCCGCTCCACCGCCTGCATGGCCGCGGGGGCGTCTCTGCGGCAGATGGCATCCACAATGTCCAGATGTTCCCGCATGACCTGACTCTGGTGCCGGGAACGGTTCAGGTTGGTATCCCGGATCTCCCGGATTTCCCCGAAATAGGAATCCACGATTCCCATAAAGATGGTGTTTTCCGAAAGCTCCACCAGACGATAGTGGAAGTAATAGTCCAGGTCGTCCTGCCCCTCTATCTGCTTGTTCCGCAGAACAATGTCCCGCAGTTCTTCTATCTCCTCATCTGTGGCCCGCTGAATCACCAGATCCGCCGCCTTTTGCTCAATGGCGGAACGCATTTCCATGATACTGCGGTAAGAAGATGCCTTGATGGTGCGCAAAGTGGTTTCCATGATTCCACTCTCTCCCGTTTTCACAGGAAGGATGTAGGTGCCGTCCTTGGGCTTCCGGCTGATGACCCCCTGGGCCTTCAACTGGGCCAGGCCTTCCCGGAGCACGCCCCGGCTGATTCCCAGCTGCTTGGCAAAATCTGGCTCACTGGGCAGCTTGTCTCCTTCCCGGAGCTGTCCGCTTTCAATCATCTGCATGATCTGTTCTGCCACCTGCTCCGAACGGCACTTGCTTTCCAATGGATGAAAATTCTTCACTTTGTTCCCTCCTTACTACAAATTTCCCATTTTTTACCATAGAAATATTATAAGCGAACCTACAGGGATTCGCAAGCTTTTTCTGCGCAGCATCGGGAGAAACTGCGCAGAAAAGTTCGCTTTTTATTAACCTACCGTCACCTGCAGATACTTGCTGCGGATGGTAAGATTGCCACCTTCGGGGAACAGAGGGATTCTGTCCTCCTTCACGATGCTGCCGTCGTCCACCGTTTCAAACACGGTTTCCCCGTCAATCTTCAGCACGATGGTGACCTCTGTGTCGTCCTCGTTGTTGGTCAGGGAGAACTCAATCTCATGCTCCTGGCCGTCTGCCACATTCCAGTCAATGAAGCCGAAGGCATCGTCATGACCGGCCCGGCCGATGGCTACCTGCTTCATATCGCCCCAGGCGGTCAGGCTGTAGCCGGTCTGTCCATCCTCCCAGCCGGGGGCCAGCAGGCTGGAACGGGCCAGAATCATCAGCTCTGAATCCCACCAGGTTCCTTCCTCCTCGGACAAATCCGTGGGAATGTTCTCCAGCTTCAGGGTGAAGCGATAGGTGACATTCTTGGCTTCCTCTTTCAGCATCAGGGTAGAGAAATCGCCCATGTAGCCGTTGTCGAAAAGGATGTGGTCATCTTCCACATACACATCGCCGCCGTCATCCTCCCACACATCCTGGGAGAAGTAGTCGGAGAGCACAATGGTCTTGGTTTCATTGCTGTCTGCCTCAGGCTCGGTGGTTTCGGGAGCCTGGGTGGTTTCCGTGGGCTGGGTAGCCTCCGTGGTGGGCTGGGTGGTAGTCTGGGTGGGCTGCTGGGAGCCGCAGGCGGAAAGGAGCAGTGCGGCCAGCAATGCGGTTGCCATGGCAAGTGTCATTTTCTTTTTCATGTTTTATTCCTCCTGTTTATTATAATTCCCGGTTGGGAATTAGCTTCTCATATTCGCCTGTTTCTCTTACATGCAAATCCCGGAAGGCACCTGTCCCCGGGCATTCCTGGGCAAAGCCCACCATGCCGTAAGGACTGATGGTTTCCACAGCCTGGGAAAGCACCAATTCTCCGTCCACCAACAGGGTTATGCAGTTTCCTTCTGCCGCCACCGTCACATGGTAGCTTCTGCCCGCCTCCCAGGGGAAGTCCACAAGCGTTTCCTCTGTGTCCCCATGGTTATGGCACCGCAGTCCAACCTTCCCCGGCGCCAGGAATCCGGCGGCGGTGTACCGACAGGCTCCTGCTGCCCGGAGCATCAGACAGCTGCCTTCCGCTGCCAGAATGTCCGTGGAGAGGGTCACATCCCCGGCGTAATAATTTCCGGTGTAGGCCTGGGCGGGAACCTCCGTCCGGCAGTGGAGCCACCCGGCCTGGGCAGACCACTTGCCCTCGTTCAGGGAGAAGGGTGTCTGCTGCAAAAATTCCTCCCGGCACAAAAGGGTGGAGATGCTGTACTCCGGCTTGCCTGTGACCGTCAGTTCCTGCAAATGAAGCACTGCCATGACCCGCCCGGCGGTGCCTGCCGCCGCTTCCACATGGAAGCCCAGCTGGCTGATGCAGTCCCCCCAGGTATGGGGAATCCGGAACCGGAGCTGGGTTTTCTTGCCGTGCTCCAACACCACCGGCTGTCCCTCCAGCCGTTCCTTCCGAACCGCCGTCAGCACATAGGGTCGCACCACAATCTCCCCCTCCAGAATCATCTCCGGAGTCAGGGTTACGGTCAGGGTCTGGCCGGAGTAGACCGTGGGGGAAAACACCGGCTTATACCGCTCATCGTCAAAATCCTCCCGGCGGTAGAAGGGCTTATAGTACACATCGCAACTGTCCTCCGGCAAAATCCGGTCCACAACCACCGCCAGTCCCTCCGGCTCAGGCTTCAGGGCATACCGCAATGTATTGCTCAGCCGCAGGCCGTGGGTAGAGCCGGGGAGGGCAAAGTCCATCAGCAGCTCTCCCCCTCTGGGCAGCCGCACCTGCCCGTCCGGATCCAGGCCCCGGGTAATCCGGCTGACCTGGTAAAGGAACTTGGCGTAGGTGGGTACATCCAGAATGTTCAGGTACCCGGAAATACCGGACAGCACAATAAAGTCGTTGATGGGCTCCCGGTAGTGGGCAGGGATTCCCCCAAGGCCCTGGTACACACCCAGGATGGTACCCACATTGCCTGCGTTGCAGTCCGTATCCCAGCCGCACATGGTGGCAATCTCCACCGTCCGGGACAAATCCCCTTCGCCGTAGAGCATAGCCAGCACGCACACGCCGGCGTTGGGAATGATGTGGCACACCCCGGGGTACTTGTCATAGCCCCAGTTCTCTATCAGGTAGGTCATGCACTTCCGGTAATCCTCCGGATTCTCCCGGTAAAAATCCCAGACAGCCCGGACGACCTGGGCATAGGTGCTGTCCTGGGGAATTTCTTTCAGTCCGGCTTCCAGAATTTCGCCCACGCTTTTTGCCTCATAGGCCGAAGCAATGCACGCTGCAATAAAGGCCGCGCCGTACAGCCCGTTTCCGTCATGGGACACGCTGGCGGCAGTCATAGCCAGCTCCGCCGCCCTGTGGGGGTCACCCAGGGCAATCAGCCCCCAGGTGTCAATGAAAATCTGACCGCCAATCTGCTCCGCCAGCACAATGCCGTTCTGGGCAATGCTCCCCGACTGGGGAGCCGGGATGCCCCGCTTCAGATTCAGGTAGGCGGTATGCTCCGTAGAGACACCCTCGCCGCCCCACCAGTAAAGGCCGATGCCGTTTCTGGCATAGTTCAGCCACGCCTCCCCCACAGCCTGGGGAGTGAGGGGCTTATGCAGGCCGTTGTCCAGGTATCCCCGCAGGAAGTACACAGGGCCGTTCACATCGTCATCGGCAGCAAAGTTCTTGTAGTTCTTCACATAGCCCCGGATGTCCCCATAGTACTTTGCAATCCGTTCAAAATCCCAGGCGGCGGGCTCCACAGGAGCCCCCAGCCGGATGCCGATGTTCATTCCCAGAAAACCGGCATAAATCCGCTCCAGCATATCTTTCATAGCCACAGCCTCAGCAAATCAGGTCTGCCAGATCCTTTGCCACCTGGCGGATGGTCAGGCCCTTGGTAAACTGGAGGCAGGTGCCGGAGGGGTAGCCAGTCCGCTCAATCCATCCCTCGGGGATGGCAGAAGCGCCCAGCTGAGCACCCCGCAGAGCCCCGATGATGGCGCCGATGGTGTCCGCATCGCGGCCGAAGTTGGCAGCCAGGATAATGCCCTTCCGGAAGTCGCCCTTGCTCAGCAGGAACAGGGCAAAGGCCTGGGGAATGGCCTCCTCCACCGCCGCTTTGTACCGGGTGCAGTAATCGTCATGCAGCGCCATCCAGGCACCGCAGAAATCCGTCTGTGCCTGCTTCACCAGCTCCAGCATATGCACCATGTTGTCATACAGCCAGCTGTCCTTGGGAATACAGTCCATGGCGGCCTGCACAATCTCCTCATCGGTGCCGCTGACCATAGCCGTGGCCACAGCCGCCGCCACCGCCTGGGCAGCCCATACGCCGCTGCGGTAGTGGCTCACCTCCGCATCCCGCTTTGCCAGCTCCTTTGCCCGCTCCACATCACCGGCGCAGACAATGCCCACAGGGGAAATCCGCATGCAGGCGCCGTCGCTGAAGGAGTAGACGCAACGCTTGCCCGATTCGGGAGGCATAATCCCCCGCTTCAGATTCTCCGCCGCCTCGATTTCACTGTTGCCGCCCCGGGGGAAGTCGTCCTGCGCTGCAATGTAGGTAAGCCACCCCTTTGCCAGCTGCTCATAGGTGGGGTCGCCCCGGTGGTCAATGAGCATCTTGGCGGTAAACAGGGCAAACTCCGTATCGTCGGTACTCCAGCACTTTCCCTTGTCAAAGGTGAGAATCATGCCGTAGTTCTGATGGTTTTCCGGCACCCGCCCTGCATCGCCGAAGCTGTCGCCGATGGCAAGGCCTGCCAAAGCACCCAGGGCCTTTTCCATGGTCAGCTCAGGATTTTTTACCAAATCGTTTCTTGTTAACATCCTTTACACCTCTTATTTCACCGCTTGGGCATTCTTCTCCAAAGACTGGGAAAGAAGCCACTCATACACATCCGGCCGTCCGTATACCGTGGTCCATACATCATGGGAAAGGGTGGGAAACACCGTCAGCTTATAGTACCGGTGATCCTTTTCCTCCAGAACCGGCAGGATTTTATTGATGTTGTCAAAGGAAACCGTGTCATCCTTCACCCCATGGAACATCCAGATGGGCATGTCGGCAATGGTTTCAAACTCATAGGTGTTGGTCCGTCCGCAGACCACCGCAATGGCTGCGAAGGTGTCCGGCATAGCCAGGGCCAGCTTCCAGGTGCACCGGCCGCCCATGGAGAGGCCCGTCAGGTACATCCGGTTGGTATCGATGTTGTATTTTTCCGTCATCTCCGGCACAAACTGGGCAAGCCGCTCCACTTCCACATCCGTATCGGCCCAGTGGGAGCCTTCCGGGCACTGGGGGGCAATCATAATGGCATCCACCTTGCCCCCTGCTTCCAGGTACTTGGGCATACCGTACCGGGTGAGCATATCCAGGTCGCTGCCAATCTCGCCGATGCCGTGGAAGAAATAAATCACCGGCCACTTCGTTTCCGTGTCCGCAGGGTCATAGCCCTCCGGCAGATACAGAAGATAGTTGTAGTACTGGCTTTCCCCGTAGACTTGCTGCACCGGGTTCTCCTGGGGTGCTTCCAGGGTGCGGTAATCGTCATAGATGCCGGAAAGCACCTCCATGGAACGCTTTCCCCGAATCCAGGTGTAATTGATTTCGCTGATGCGGCTGGCGTTTTCCGCCAGACCCCCTACGATTTCGTCGAATTCCTTTTTGGTGGGGATGTTTCCGTCCTGGGGAAACAGGGCACCAAAATAGTCCGTCATTTCCGGTTCCTCCTTACTCTGGGTGGGTTCCGTGGATTGGGTGGGCTGAGTGGTGGGCCCCGTGGTGGTCACCTGGGGCGTCTGGCTGGTGCAGCCGAAGCTGCCCAGCACCAGACATCCCAGAAGAAACAATGCCAAAGCTCTTTTTCTCATGGCAGTCTCCTTACATTCCCAGCTTTTCCCGCTTTTCGTGGATTTGCTTGTTTACCGCCTCTTCCCATGCCTCAATGCCGTAGGCGTTTACCTTGTCCACAGCCTCCGCATACCTGGCCCGGCACTCCTCCTCGGTCGGTGCCATAATGATGTTGTTAATCAAATCCTTCACCACAGCGGCGCATCTGGCGCTGGCAATGGCTTCCGGGGTTTCCGACTGCATCACAAGATCCAGCTCAGACAGGTCGGAATAGAAGGTTCCCTTCCAGTCCTCATGCCAGTTGAATTCCGGATCCTGGCGGATGATGGCATCCCGCTCGTCCGTGCCGCCCTCAGAGGAGAAGTAGGGAGCAAACCGGGCAAAGGCAGACTGCCCGTCAGTGGTATAGGTAGGCAGATTGATGACGCTGTAAAGGGCACGGATACCCCGCTTCAGGTCATACTCCTCGTTGCTCTTCTTCTCGGCAATCTCCGGCGTGATGTCCCGGATGCCGTCCTCATTCACATAGTAGTCCTCGCCCTCGATGCCCCAGCCGTGGAGAATGCTGCCCTCGTCAGAGTACAGGTACTCCAGCAGTCGACAGATTCTTGCCTTGTAGGGGCTGGAATTGAGCATCACGAAAGCGCCCGCGCCGGTGTAGGCGGCGTTGTACTGGTAAACCTGCTCCACGCCGTCCGCCATCATCTTCTGGGGGATGTAGGACTGGGGCATATCGTTGCCCGCCAGATTCTTGTTGGCTTCATAGGCCGGGTAGAAGCTGCCGATGAAGGAGAACACCTTGGCCTTGTTCATCTGCCGGATAAACTGGTCGTAGGACTGCACCGGAGCTTCTTCGTAAATATAGCCCTCCCGATACAGCTCATTGAGGAACAGCAGCCAGTCCAGCGCCTTTTCCGCCTTCAGACCGTAGGTGTAGTTCTCCCCGTCATCGGTCACATACAGGCCGCCCTTGTAAGTACACTTGTAGCCGTACATGGAAAGTCCTGCCCACAGGATGTCGCCGGCGGAGTCCTTGTCATAGCTCATGGCATACATATTTTCATCGTCGCCATACTCCGCCAGGAAAGCATCCAGAGCCGCCTTATACTCGTCAAAGCTGGTGATTTTCTTGCCGTAAACCTCATTAACCATGGGGTACTGGACATACAGGGTGCTGTGCCAGGGCAGCTCGTCCTGGGCCCGGTTGGGGTCGGTGGCATCCTCCGGATGCTTCTCACCGGGACGGAGCAGGTCGTTGTTCTCCGTCAGGTACAGAAGCTGCCCTTCCTCGTTGGAGAACAGGTTCACCAGATTGCCGTTCATCTCATATACCGTAGGCGCCCACTTCTTCAGCAGGGGCTTCAAGTCCACCAGATCCCCGGAGGCCAGATAGTCATAGAAGGTGGCGTCCCGATTCATTACGATCACATCCGGGTACTCCTTACTGGCCAGCAGCATTTGCAGCCGGTCGGTATCGATGCCCACCAGCTCAATGGTGGTGCCGGTTCTTTCTGCAATTTCCTTCAGAATGGGGCTGTCGGAGGCCGCAGGCTCCGTCAGATCCGCCACCATGATGCGGATGGTAATGGGGTTCTGCCGGTCCATTTCCAGCAGCTCCTCAAAGGTCATATCATCCTGCCCGGGATAGGTTGCTTCTTCCACAGTTTTCTGGGTTTTGCATCCGGTCATACTCAGCAGCATCATCACGCCGAGACCAAAACAAACCAGCCTGCGCCATAGTTTTTTCATTGTTTTTTCCTCCATTCTTTGTTCCGGCTCAGCCTTTCATGGAGCCGATCATCATGCCTTTCATAAAGTGCTTTTGCAGGAAGGGATATACCATCACAATGGGAACCACCGTACAGATGGTAATAGCCATCCGCAGGGATACGGGGTCTGCCATGGATGCATCGCCGTGGAAGATTTCAAACATCTCCGCCCGGTCAATCATCTGGCTGCCCTCTGCCTTTTTGATGATTTCCATCACAATGTACTGTAAGGACCTGAGGTTTTTATCCACCGTGTAGTACAGGGTGTCCCGGTAGGAATTCCACTGGGCCACCGCAGAGAACAGGGTGATGGTGGCGATAATGGGCTTGGACACCGGCAGCAGCACCCGCCAGTAGATGGCAAACTCTCCGGCTCCGTCGATTCTGGCGGCTTCCAGCAGCTCGCCAGGGATAGAGCGGAAGTAGGTACGGAACAAGGTGACATACCAAAGGTTAATGATGGTTGGGATGATGTAAACCAGGAAGTTGTCATACAGCCCCAGGTTCAGGTACAGAAGATAGGTGGGAATCAGGCCGCCGCCTCCAAAGAACATGGCAAAGAAGAAAAATCCCTTCAGAGGCTTATACAGCACAAACTCGTTTCTTGTAAACACATAGGCAAACATGGAGCAGCCGAACACCGTCAAAACCGTTCCCAGCACCGTCCGGGACACGCTGATCCACAGAGCCTGAAGAAGAGACGGGTCGCTGAAAATGATTTTGTAGCTTTCCAGAGAAAGCACCCGGGGATACAGCCAGATGCCGCCCAGCTGGCTGTCATTGGGGTCATTCAGAGAGATCGCCAGCACATACACAAAAGGATAGAGCATGGAAAGGGCGATCAGTAGAAGAATCAGATTGTTGACCACATCGAAGATCCGCTCTCCAAGGCCTACGCGAATGGTATTTCTGTTTCGTTTCAAGGCCGCTCCTCCTTTACCACAAAGAATAGTCCGTTGTCTTTTGGGACAGCTTGTTGGTCAGCCACACCAGGATGAATCCAATCACCGTCTGCAGCAGGCTGATGGCGGTGGAGTAGGAATACATACCCATGGAAATACCCATCTTATACACATAGGTTTCAATGACTTCCGCCACATTGGCCGTCACGGAATTGCCCAGCATATAGGAGGCATCGAAGCTGGCAGCGAAGATACCGGACATATTGAGAATCCAGAGGACAACCACCGTGGGCAGCAGGTTGGGGATGGTGATGTACCAGATTTTCCGGAACCGTCCGCAGCCGTCCAGGGAGGCCGCCTCATACTGGGTTTCGTCAATGGCAGCCAGGGCAGCCAGATACAAAATGGCGTCCCAGCCCACTTCCTTCCAGGCCCGGATCAGAGTCACCAGCAGCCAGAAAAGGGAGGGCTCCTGCCAGAACTTGATAGCAGAATCCGCAATGCCGGTGCTGAGCAGTGCCTCATTTACCGGTCCTTTGGTTCCCAGCAGCTCCAAAAATACATTGGATACCACCACAAAGGAAATGAAGTGGGGCAGGTAGGTAAGGGTCTGGACGCTGCCTTTGAAATGCTTGTTCCGCACCTCATTGATCATAAGCGCCAGAAGCAGAGGCAGAATACTGTGGGCCACAATATTCATGGCACTCATGGCCACGGTGTTCCGCAGAATCATGCCCACATCCGGGTCCGAGAAAAACTGCTTGAAGTAGTAAAGCCCTACAAACTCGCTTCCCAGAATCCCCTTGGAGGGACTGTAGCGGAAAAAGGCCATGAGCCAGCCGTACAGGGGGCCATAGTAAAATACAGCTACCAGAATCACGCAGGGCAGTGCCATGAGAAACAGGGCTCGCTGCCGAGCTATGGTTTGCAGCCAACCGCCCCGGAGGCGGCTTCCCGGCTTGTTTTTCAGCTGTTTTCCGGTATTATGTGCCATCGTCCGCCCCTCTTTCTGTAAACAGCTCCTCTACCGGCAGGGTAATGAGAGGTGCATGCTGCTGTGCTCCGTACACATCCCGGTCTCCAATGGTGCCGGAGGAAATTTTCCGGTTATAGGTCACCTTGATTCCCCAGGCCTGGTCAAAATAAACCACCTCGGTAATGTCCTCTGGGGTCAGGTGGTAAAGCCCCGCAATCCGCTCCCGGCTCAGGAAGTTCTTCTCCTTCACCAGGCGGTACATTTCCTCCGAGTCAAACAGTACATCCAGGGTAATGGAAAAAGGCCCGGCGTTTTTACTGCGTACTACCTTTGCAATGTCCATAAGTGTTTTCATCTTTTTCACCTCGGCAATTCCATACACTGTACAGGGAAGGGCTCCTTCGGGTCCGGTATCTCCATAAGATGATACACGGAGAACCGATACACAGGGCCGAAAGGCACATCACTGGGGGCAAAGGGGAAGGCCAGGTTTCCCGCCGTGGATTTTCTCCCGGGGTAGCCGTAGTGGAGCAGGGTGGAACGCATGGAGGCACAAACCGTGTTGGCGATTTCCTGGGTCTTTCCGATGGCCTCAAACATCACGCAGATTTCATGCCCCGCCACAGGATCTGGCTCTGTCTTTCCCATAATGCCGTTGATTCCGTAGTTGTAATAGTTCATCTGATAGCTGCCCGGCTCCAGGGTGTGAAGCTGCCGGGCAACGCTTTCCTTCACCTTTTCCTCCACCGCCTCAATCTGAGAGATAAGCAGAGGGTCTCGGACGGCGCTGACCACAAAGGTGCGGTATGCCACCTTCTGGGCACCTTCCAGCTTGATGTAATACTTGTCCGCCTTTTCATACCGGCTGCCGTATACCGACACCACACCGGGTCTGTCCTGCTGGAAGCGGCACTGGGTCAGATCCAGCACAAAGCCGGGGCCATGGAGAACGCAAGGGTTTTCCTTTTCATAGAAGGTATGGGCGGCAACGGTGGTGGTGGTGCACAGCCTCTCCGGGTTCATGGACTCTACCTGGAAGTGGTCCCGGTACATGGTGCCAAGAATGCAGTCCTTGGTGGTTCCCGGCTCGGCACACAGGGCGCCGCACTCCAAAACCTTACCCATGTGGTAGGACAGACCCGGGTCAAAGCCCTCCCGGATACACACCGCCGCAAAGGTGGAGGGGTCATAGGCCCGTCCGCAAACCACAATGTCTGCCCCGGTATTTAGCGCCTCTATCACCGGCTCATGTCCCATTTGAGCCACAATATCCCCGGTTTTTTCCACCACATTCTCCTTCAATTCCGGAATGTTGGTGCCCATAGGGGCGATTCGTCCCTCATGGATGGCAGATACCACCGCCTCATGGGGAATGTCTGCCTTTACCACCGCAATCTTCGCCCGGAGACCGGCATTCGCCAGAACCTGCTCCAGAATCTCCAGGGTCCACTGCACATGCACATCCGCGCCGGCACCTCCGGCAGAGCCGATGACCACCGGAATCCCTCTGGTCACCCCATGCTCCACAAACATCTGCAAATCCTGATACATTGCCATCCGGCTGACAATGCTACACCCGGCTCCCAGCTTATGAGGGCCGGCATCCGTGGAACCCGCATCTACCACAATGGCATCCGGCTCCCGGGCAATTCCCCGCAAAAAGGATTCCTTGGGAAATCCGTATCCCAAAATCCCACAGGGGGACAGAATCTTAAGTTCTTCCTTCATGCTTACCTCCGCAGCTGCCCTTCCGGCAGCATCAATCTACGCTTGTTTTCTTTTGTGCTTTTGTTGAACAATTGGATTATATACAGGAAGTTTTCAGATGTCAATACGCGAAAATTTATTCTACCATTTTACCAATATCAACAACGTATTTTTGTGCATTTATTCAATTTTCAAGGACCATTTCCGCACATCCCCGCAACTCCAAGTCCCATTCCCCTCCCCCAGGCAAGCCCGCTCTGGTTAGACAAATACCATCTATCAGAATCCCATTACAGAATCCCCCAGATACCCGCCCCCACCGCCTAAATTCCTGAAACAAAAAGAAAAGGCACCGCCAACTCCATAGGTCAGCAATGCCTTATCATTTGCAATATCCTCTTTTACCTGCAAACCCATTGTAATTATTCTCTCTTGCTCTCGTCCAAGACTTCTAAACAAATTTGCTTAATATTTTTCACTCGCGGTATCTGTACACTTTTCATTGTCCAGACAGCGAAGGCTATCTGATTTCTCGTTGCCATGGCGTTGCCAATAAAATGAGAATAATTCATATCCTGTAATTTGATTATAGTATACAAAGGATTCTTTTTCAAATTATCATTAATTATTCGTCGTCGGTGTTTACAACCCATATTTTTTTGAGCGGGATCAGCTCTTTGATTTCAGCGTCCATCTGATCGTAGTATCGCAGGAACTCCTGGATAATCTCTTTGTGGGTCCAAAGCTGGATTTCAAAGAACTGCTTGGCTGTCTCGTTGATAACCGACGATTTGAACCCACTCCACGACACCAGCAGGCCATACTCGGCACCGAAATTCTTCATCACACCACCCAGCTGATCCAGGACAATCCGATCCACAGGGGCGTCGGAAGACTTGACCTGAACACAGATTTTGGGGCTTCCAAAACCAAGTGTGCCCGCAGAAGCCAGAATATCCACACCTTTATCAGGCCCAGCCGGGCTTACATAGGTGGTGAATCCCTTTGCGCGGAGAATCGCGTCCACAATTTTCGCCAAGCCATGCCCCTTGGTCTTTTGAATCATCAGGTTAGTGATAACACTCAGTGCCTCATTTTCAATATCCCGTGCTTCTTCATCATCCTGTGGCTCTTGTGGAATAACTTGTTGTGCTTTCTTTCCCTGATTATGGGCTTGGATAACCGCTTTTATTCGCTCTTCCTGCTTAATGCGGCAAATTGTCATAAAAGCCCCAAAAGAATACAGGATATCCTGATCAAAATTTGCGCGTGGAATATCACAGGCAACCCTCTCCACCCGACGTGCGTGGTAATACGGATTTCCATTGTTGGGCAAAAACTCATAATCACCAGTAATCTTGCCGAAATGGATGACAGGCTTGATTTTGCTCGGTAGAACAACAATTTCTCCCTTTTTCATCTCGTGAGCAAAAGGCCACACCTGACTTGCCCAGTTCATCGCTGTTTTGACTTTTACATCCGGGTCATTATCCACAAAATGTAAAGGGGGTGCGGACGAAATCCTGGACTACAGATAGGACAGGAGGGTAAAGAATGTACACACTCGAGGAACGTATGAAAGCTGTAGAGCTCTATATCCAGTCTGGCTGCAGCGAGGGTACAGTCATCCGCACGCTGGGGTATCCATCCCATACTGCACTTAGAAATTGGTATAAGGAGTATCTCGCTGTAGGCCAGCTTCGTGCAGGCAGTGCGCCAAAGCCTCGCTATACACAGGAGCAGAAAGCTGCAGCGGTGGAATACTACGCAACCCATTCCACAACACTGACCCAAGCCTGCCGGGCTTTGGGTTATCCCACCCGTTATGTGTTAAGACGCTGGATCCTGGAAACTCGTCCCGAACTTCTGGAGAAGGAAAGAAAACCTTGCCCAAAGGACGGACATCTGGTAAGATACACACAGGAGCAAAAACAGGAAGCTGTGGAAGCTATGCTGGTTCAGGGAATTCCCGACTATAAGGTCGCTGCCCGGTACGGTGTCAGCAGGGCTGCTCTTTACAATTGGAAGCAGCGGCTTCTGGGAAGGGATAAGGTTGTGCCAATGAAAAAGAAAGCAAATCCTGTTGAACAAAGTCGGGAGAAAGAATCCCTTGAGGCAGAAATTGCGGACTTGCAGCAACAAATACGCCGTCTCCAAATGGAGCGGGATGCACTGGAGAAAGCGGCTGAACTACTAAAAAAAGCAGGAGGCATCAATCTGATTCATCTGAAAAACCCAGAAAAAGCCGAGGTGATTGATGCCCTACGCCCCTTATATCGGCTAAAAGAGCTGCTTCAGCTGTTCCAAATTTCCAAAAGCAGTTATTTTATAGTGTTCATGCAGCTCAGGAGGACAAGTATAAGGAATTGCGCTGTGAAATCAGGGGTATTTTTCAAGAAAACGCATCATGCTATGGGTATCGCCGGATTTATACTTGTTTGAAGAAGAAAGGAACAACCTTATCTGAAAAGGTTGTTCGCCGTATTATGCGCCAGGAGAAGCTGGAAGTTTATGTTTCTTCCCATAGAAAATACAGTTCTTATAAGGGAGAGATTAGTCCTGAAGTGCCCAATATTCTGCAGCGGAACTTCCACGCTGCGGCCCCAAATCAGAAATGGCTGACCGATTTAACTGAGTTTGCCCTTCCCGCGGGCAAAGTATATCTGTCTCCGGTGATTGACTGCTTTGATGGTATGGTACCCAGTTGGACGATTGGTACAAGCCCGAATGCGCAGTTGGTAAACAATATGCTTGAGAAGGCTCTGGCAACTTTACGCCCAGGCGAGCATCCGATTATCCATTCTGATCGGGGCTGTCATTACCGATGGCCAGACTGGATTAAACTGGTTCACGATGCTGGACTTACCAGATCTATGTCAAGGAAAGGGTGTTCACCAGACAATTCGGCTTGTGAAGGATTTTTTGGACGACTAAAAAACGAGATGTACTATGGACGGTCATGGGCTGGTGTGAGCCTTGAACGGTTTATGGAGATTTTGGACAACTACATACACTGGTACAATGAAGTGAGGATTAAACTTTCCCTGGGCGGCATGAGCCCATTGGAATTCAGGCAAACTCTTGGATTGATTTGGAATCAGTCCAGAATTTTGTCCGCACCCCCAGATGCGGTGGTTCCGAACAAATCCTACCAGGAGCTGGCGGAACATTATGCCACTGCCATCGTTCCGGCCAGAGTCAGGGCACCCAAAGATAAGGCAGCTGTGGAAGGAACCGTAGGGATCATCTCCACCTTTATTCTGGCGGCTCTGCGGAACCAGCAGTTCCTGTCCTTGCCGGAGCTGAACGAAGCAATTTGGGAGCGTCTTGAGGCGTTTAACAACAAACCTTTTCAGAAGAAAAACGGCAGCAGAGCCAGTCTCTTTGCGGAGGAAAAGCCGTTCCTGCGACCTTTGCCGCCCTATCCATTCGAGCTTGCCACCTGGAAAAAGGCAACCGTTGGTCCCAACTACCATATTTCCGTGGAGCGGATGAACTACTCGGTTCCCTTTGAGTATATCCGCCAGAAGGTGGATGTGCGTTTGACCAGGGCAACCGTGAGGTATTCTACAATGGGAGCCGGATCTGTTCCCATCCCAGGCTGTACGGCAAATTCAACCAGTACAGCACCATTCAGGAGCACATGCCGCCTGACCACCAGAAATATGTGCAGTGGAACGGGGAAAGGTTTATCCGCTGGGCCGGTAAGATTGGCAGCAGCACGGAATGTGCTGTCCATGCCATTCTCAGCAGCTACAAGGTCGAGCAGCAGGGGTATAAATCCTGCCTGGGTCTGCTGAAGCTGGCTGACAAATATTCTGCACAGCGGCTCGAGAATGCCTGCAAGCGGGCATTGGCGTTCACCCCCAGACCTTCCCTGAAAAATATCCAGGCCATTCTTGCCTCCGGGCAGGACAAACTCCCCACGGAGCCGGAGCCCACGTCTTCCTCCCAATACGGTTTCACCCGCGGCGCTGACTATTATGACAGGGGGAAAAAGAAATGCTGACAGAGGCAACGATTACAAAGCTGCGTGAAATGCGTCTCAGCGTAATGGCCAATGCTCTGAAAGACCAGCTGGCAGACTCTCAATTCCAGAATATGGCCTTTGAGGACAGGCTGGGGCTGTTGGTGGATGCGGAATGGAATGCCCGTAAAAATAACCATCTGCAAAAGCTGATCCGCCAGGCCAGCTTCTCCGAACCCGGCGCTTGCCTGGAAAATGTGGAATACCTTCCAGACAGGAATCTGAAGCGTGAGGAACTTCTACGGTTTGGTACCTGCGGCTATATTCAGGAGCACCACAACATCATTCTGCTGGGAGCGACAGGGAGCGGCAAGACCTATCTGGCATGCGCGCTTGGAATGGCAGCAGTCAGACAGTTCCTGACAGTCAAGTACATCCGTCTGCCGGATCTGCTGGTGGAGTTTAACATTGCCAGAGGCAACGGAAGCATCCGAAAGCTCCTGGCTCAGTACAAGAAGTACTCGCTTCTGATTATTGACGAATGGCTTCTCTACCCCCTAAAGGAAACAGAAGCCAGAGACCTCCTGGAGATTATGGAGGCCAGGTACAAAAGGGCTTCTACGATCCTGTGTTCCCAGTTTGACATTCCGGGCTGGAGAGAGAAGCTCTCCGATCCGATCCTGGCAGACGCAATCTGTGACCGCATTGTCCATGACGCCTACACCATTGTCATTGGCGGAAAGGAGTCCATGCGGAAGCGGAAAGGCTTGCAGGAAACCTGAGGTAAGAGCCTGCGGCTCACCGGGCTCTGCCCGGATCCGAGGCTTAACGCATTTTGGTTTTCCAGGAGAGTGATTGGGATGGTGCAACAAAAAAGAGAGCGATGCTGACGACATCACTCTCCTGCCAAACCCCATACACGGTGCTCATGTCGCTCCTCAGCGTTGCACTATCCTCCGATATGGCTAAAAGCAAATTAATGATACCAAGCACAGCATAGTCTGTCAATATTCAATCCGAGCGGTGGCACTGCTCAATCTGGGCGGTGCCATTGCTCAATTTCAGCGGAACGACTGCTCAATTCCGCCGGTCGAGGTGATCTCAGGGAGCGGTGTACGCAAATAATAAACCCGCTAAAAGTAGCTGTTGTAGTATGATCCAAATATACATTGGAAGTACCAGCGTCTTCGTAATTTTCAGAACTGCGCTGAAAAAGGATGTCTCCATAAGTAACACTGAATTCTTTTTGCTGAGCCTCTGATATATCAACCATCCCTATAATAGTGTCATAGTAGATGGGAGAATCTTTTAATAAATCATAAACACTAATTATGAAACGCACCCCATTTGTTAGATAGGATACCACAACTGTCTAACAAATGGGGCGCATTCCATTTTGTGAATATCTACTTTCAATTTACAGTTGCATTTCGCATCTCCAAGATACCTTGCTTGTTCTTTACTCTCCCGCCACAGCCAAAGCGCGACACAGGGGGATAAGTTTAGCTTAAATACAATCTGCCTTTCTTCGGTATTCTTCGATAAGACTGGCAGGAGATTTAATCGTCATTGCATCTGAAAACTGAAATAACCAGCCCCAGAAGGGCGGACTGATTTGAACCCTGACAGCACACGTCACCGTATGTTCTCCAGTACGCACCATCTTTATTTCCTCGCCAAACTTATCGTACACTGCACCAATAAGCCCATCATGAAACTCAAGGACGACCTCAACTGCTTCGCCACCATACATTTTGAATGCTTGTTCCGTGTATTCGGAAACACGATTCCGCAAGGAAATGGCTTTTTCGCAAATTTCTTCCTCAATAATCTCCACGGCTTCCATACGATCCACACGGTAATTGGCAGTTCCATTGTGGCGAGCACTGTAAGAAATCAGATAGTAGTTATCCTCATTGAACACAAGTGCAACAGGCTCCACGATATAATGGTGATGATTCCGTCTATAAACCCTGTTGCCGTTCTCATCCAGGTTGTAATAATAGAAAATGACCTTCTTATTATTCTGAATGGCATGCTCCAGAGTATCCACATTGTAATAAATGTGTTCGTTGCTATGCTTACGGGTGTTGAAACACACCATATTGCTTTTCAAGATTTCCGCTCTGTGCGTTCCACCTAAGGAGGCAATCTTATCCACAAGCTCCGAGGTTTTCTTATCCGTGATAAAGCTGGCCGCCTGAACCGCATCAATCAGAATTTTAAGTTCCGGAATAGAAAAATTCCTATCTTCCACATAATAGCACTTATCATGGCCAATCATCATGGACATGATTTCATATCCCTGATCGTTCAGTGCTGCAATATCCCTTGGAAGGGTGCGGCGATCACAGACAATGCCCATATTTCCAAGCTTCGTACAGATCTGCGTAGTAGAGAGAGGATGTTGCTCGTCTGTCTCATGGCGAAGCATATCCAATAATTTCAAAAGCTTGATTTTTCTATAATTATCCTGCGGCATAATATCTCCCAACTCCAGAGAATATAACTCTATGGAATACTATTTTAGCACTATGTCTGTTAAAACACAACGAAAAAGCGCCGCGTTTCGGCGACTCTTTGATGAATAGGCCAAAAGCAGTCTGATAGTGCAGCCACCCCCTTTAACACAAATCGAAATCACCTTCAGCTCAAAGAGTCGTTGAAATACGACTCTTTTCTTTATATGCTATCTTATATGTTGACACACAACAGAAGTAGAAATAAAATATAGTCAAAGCGAAATAAATATTTCATATATGAAGGAGGGGCATATATGAGGTCAAAAAACCCCGCTAACTTTGGGATTCTTGTTCGATTTATTGACAACTACATAGACAGTCACGGAAGATCTCCCTCCACTCAGGAGATTGCCGATGGCACAGGTCTCTCACCAGCTACAGTTTCCCGCTATCTATCCCATATGCGAGAAAATGGTATGATTGACTATTCCGGTCATCGAAATATCGTCACGAAGCGGAACAGCATCCGTGCAGCTAAAACCAATAGTGTTCCTGTATTGGGAACAGTATCCTGCGGCATTCCCAAGTTTGCAGAGGAAAATATAGAGGATTATGTCAAACTTCCGGTGGCCCTGTTCGGAAAAGGTGACTTTTTCCTTTTAAGAGCTTCCGGCAACTCGATGATTGAGGCTGGTATCGATGATGGGGATATGGTCTTGGTGAAACGGCAGGACTATGCACAACCCGGCCAGATTGTTGTTGCTCTGATGGACGAGGAAGCAACGCTCAAGCGTTATTTCCCGGAACCCAAAGCTGGATTGATCAGGTTGCATCCTGAAAACAAGGAACTTGATGATATAATCGTCAAAAGCTGCTTGATTCAGGGTGTTGCGGTGAATGTTATCAAAGGCCTGAGCTGAGGGGCGAATCCACTTTTTAAATTGAGGTGCAGGGTTTAATCCCTTTCCTGCACCGTGTGAGCTGATTTGATAACTATGAAGATAAATGTGACACGAAGGGAGAAACGACGATGTGTAGAAGGAAATCCAAAGCCATGAGTTACGTCAGCGCAATGTGCATTGGGCAAAATATGGATCCCGACAAATTATTTGAAAAGTCAAAGCTTCTCCTGAGTGCATACAGAAGAGTATGCTGGGCCTCTTTGGGAACATTGCAAAGGGAAAACAACGATGATTGCTTTATCTGTGATGATGGCATTGGGCAAGCGTTGGAGTATCTATACAAGTATTCTGCCGATATCAATCCCCATGAGTTTGAATGTAATTTGAAGATGCGTTTCGATTCCAGGTGGATTGTCGAACTTTTTGAGGACACCATGATTCAGGTGAAGGAGTTTCCGGAGGGCGGAGAAATCTATTTTGAGATTCTATATAAATTTTATCTAAGTAAATTCAAGTACAGCGAAGCAGATATGCTTGAAGCTCTTAATCTGGAACGCAGCACCTATTACGATCGCAAGAAGGAGGCCATTTTGGTGTTTGGTCTTGCCTTATGGGGAACTGTTCTGCCCAAACTTTCTATGATGCTCCGGCAGGTTACTGGGAAGGACGACTGAATCCCGACTTTTTTCCGACCTCTTTCCCACATAGTACGGACGATAGCCCGACCAATGTGATACTGAAAACCCGACTTTTATTTGCTACAATATATTTACCGTAGCAAATGAGAAAACATCTGCCAGTTGCTGCGTAAATGTAGCAACTGGCAGTTTAAATATGAGGAGGTGAGCGTATTGGAACGGGATTACACGGCGGATCTGAGCTATATAGCAGAACGGATTCGTGAGGCAAGAGAATTGAATGGATGGAGCCAGGAAGAATTCGCAGATCGAGCTGAAATTTCCCGCAGTACGCTCTACCGTATTGAAACCGGAAAGTCCTTTCCTATCGATGTGTATCTGAAAATACTTGACATTACAGGAGCGGCACCAGCCGAATTGCTACCCCAGAGACTGCAAGAAAAAGGAAATCTTCCGGCTGGCTATTACCTTCTGAATGCAAAAAATAAAGAGGTTGTAATTAACACAATGATTACCTTAGTTACTGGTCTTCTCACAACACAGTAGTACAGAGACACAAAAGCCACTCCACCAGACCCTTTTGCAGAATCGTTTTCCGCGACAATCGGGATACAATGTAACGCCGACCATTAAATACCATAACGATGCACCCGCACAGGGTGCATTTTTTGCACACACTCCATAACGATGCCGTATGCACCATTAAGCATAAAAACTCCTTACCACCCGCGAAGATAGTAAGGAGCCTTTTGCTCTATTTGCTTGTGAACCAAGCGGCGATTGCAATTAGTTAGTAGAATTCGATTTGTCCTCCTCAGCAAAAGTTTCATAAACCAGCGCGTTGTTGACAGAGAGTCGCTGATTACCATTTATGATGCATTTTCTTACATTAGAAAATGGCCCCTTACCTATTTTTCTTCCAAAACTTCTACCTATCGAAGCTCTTATTGTGCTTGGTTTTTTCCCGTTTATCATAGAAATTTGTCTGTAGCTTGGTGAGGCAGTATTGAGGTCAAATTGCACTTTGCCATTGGAGGAGCCTAAGAAATCCTCAATTTCCTTGAGAACTGTGGTGGTTAGCTGTGTAATAGATACGCCGGATTTGCTCGTTAGTCCATAGCATTCTTCCAATGTAGCGGTTACTAATTGGCTAACGCTGACACCATATTTCTTAGCTTCTTCATTCAGAATGTCGAACAGTTCTTTTGATGGGTAAAATTGGATTCGTTGCATATACTTCATCCCCTATATAGTGATTAACTCTATAGCTATTATAATATAAAAAAGTGATGATGTCAACCACTTTTTCGACTTATTTTAAATAATATGCTGCGGTCATCGTAAATCGAAGCATCAGTATCATTACCTCAGCGGATTTCTCTGTTTAGCGCCATAATGGTTGCCACAGCACCGTCAATCTTTTCTGTAGATTTTTCTTTGTCCGGCTTTATGCTGCCAGCCGGGTCGGTGCGGATGAAACTGTTGTCCATCATCAATATGGCTTTTCGGATGCTTTGAATGTTGCGGGCTTTGGCATCGCTGCGATGGTAGTAATGACCGTATCCTTCATCCACACGCACCCCATCTCTGATATTGCCGCCAACCACATCAACTTCCAGGAACGGCGGTTCATAGAGGTCAGCAATTTTCTTCTAGGCTTCCTGCACACCCCTCGGTGTCAGAAAACCTTTAATTACAAGCATATTTGAAATCGCATAACGGAGTATCAAGTAGCAGACCGTATCATTCACGCAACAGCTTTATCTGGTGGAGTTTTTTGTTCTGAATTTGCAATGTGTCAAATTTAACACAGGAAACCGCAAAATTGCTTCAGTTCTGCTCGGGTGTTTTGGAATCTTATCTTATATAATGAAGTCAGTGATTCGGACACCCCTTCGAACCACGATGTTCCTTGAAAATTGAATGAACAGGCAAGTTCGCATATATCCCCGGGCAATGTGTGCGATGATATGAGCACGCCAACGTGGAGTACGCCGCTGAGATCCAGGGGCAGGAACGGAACTTGAGCAAACTGGCAGCAAAAAATACCGGGGTCCGGATTTCGGACCCCGTGTTTGTAGATTCACCTAATGACCATAAGCTGCAGTATGATCATTTGTTGAGTTTATAAACGTACATAAGGACAATTCCAACAAGGAGGAAACAATTGTGGAAATCAGGAAATCTATTACAGTGCTGGTTCCCAGCGAACTGATTTATCTGTTTGATGTTGACTGTGATCATCTGTTTGTTGTGGCAAGAGAACGGGGAAGAATTGTAGCACGGCCTGCTGAAGAACTTTACGGAAGTAAGGACTGCAGGCATTTGGTACATGCGTGCTGCAACGACTGCTCATCCTGCAAATGCTATGAAGACGGCTTTGATACCTGCCGGTATTACGGAGGAGTAGGGTGATGAAAAAGGAAAAGAACACACAGCTCAGAGGCATTGAGCTTTGTCTTTGTTCGGTCTGCGTCTCTCCCCTATTCCATTCCGGGCATTCAAAAATCTATCGTGCAGATCCACTTCAGGTCCGTATGGAAATGTGTGATTGTTGTCGCACCAAAAGAGGGTACAACTTCATCATTACTCCGAACGATAGATAATGAGGTGCCCAGGATGGATAAAAAGTTTTTTCCAAGAATCTATAGAGGAGATATTTTTTATGTGGATTTCGGCAATCAACCTGGTTCTGTGGCTCATGGCATTCGGCCTGCAATGGTTGTGCAGAACGATACCGGGAACTGGCACGCACCCACATTGATTGTTGCGGCGATTACAACGGAAATAAAGAAACTTCGGCAGCCGACTCACATTGTAATAGGCGCACGATTTGGTTTGCCCCAGGAGTCAATGCTGCTTCTGGAGCAATTATTCACAATCGACAAAACGATGCTGCTGACCTATGTGGGAACTGCTGATGACCAGTTTTTAGAATCCGTAGATAAGGCAGTTGCCGTGAGTGTGGGCGTTCACCCTACCATATGCAATAGTAAGAGAAAATATCAGAATAATAAGAAGAAAGGACAGTAAAGAACCATGATTTGCTCAATTACTTCTTACGATCAGCTTCCACTGACACTGTGCGCTGAGCATATCTCGCAAATCCTTGGCATCTCCCGGTCTGCCACATACACACTGCTGCGCTCCAAAGGCTTTCCTACCATCTATATTGGAAAGCGAATGGTGGTACCAAAAGATAAATTCATTGCCTGGATCGAAGAACAGACGGCCGGGTAAGAGTGTGCTTGGTATGGACTACAGGAAAGCAAGCTACATCGGAGAAACGAAAAATGGATAGCATATCGGCAGTAGCTCTATGTTACTGCCGACATGCTGGGGCTCGAAACTATGGCGGTTTGCTTTTGCACATTTTACGAATACATAGTGTTGTTATATAATGAGGACAGCGATACACTATGTGCCGGCAGAAAGGAGTTAAACATTGGCACGCAAAAGAGCGAACGGCGAAGGCAAGCTTCGCCAAAGGAAAGATGGTACTTGGGAATGTACCCTGATGGAAGGATATAAGCCGGATGGACGCCCCAACATGAAGTCGTTCTACGGAAAAACCCAAGCCGCAGCAAAAAAGAAAAAGCTGGAATACTTACTGGCGAAAGAAGCCGGTCTTTTGGTGGAAAAAGAGTATCTGTTCCCAGAGTGGGCGGACATGTGGTATGAAAGCCACAAAGATAATATTACCCCTACCACGCAGGAACACTACAAATACACACTCCGCATTTTGAAAGATGGTTTCAATCGCCGTAAGATCAAAGATGTAAAAGCCTATGATATTGAGCAGTTCTTGAAAAAGCTCAGAAGAGATGGCAGATCCGATTCTTCCATTGCACAATGTCGCGGCATGTTATATCAGATTTTCAACAAGGCCGAGGCAAACGATCTTGTAAGAAAAAACCCGGTTCGCTTTGCCGAGAAAATGAGAAAAACGGCAAAGAAACGGAAAGAGGCCTTTACTGCAGAAGAGGTCAAGCTTCTTATGGAAAAACTGCCAGAGGACAAGATCGGTTGGAGCATTCGTCTGATGCTTGCAACCGGCATGAGAACCCAGGAGCTGCTTGCATTGGAGCCCAGACACATAACTGCAGACGGTTCATTTATCACGATCGAACAGGCGGTCGTCATGGAAAAAGGAACTTCTGTGATTGGAACACCCAAATCCTTCGATAGCTACCGAACGATTCCGGTTCCGGTTAATGTTCGCTATTGTGCAAGATTGCTTTGTGCGGGAAACACGAAATTTATTTGGGAAGTTGGAAGAGTAGATATGCCGTGTAATCCCTCCCACTTCCGGAAGAAATTTAAGGAAGCGCTTGCAAAGGTAGAAGGCGTTCGGGTGTTGACACCCCATTGCTGCAGACACACCTATGTTTCCCAAATGCAGGCACTGGGAGTTGACCTTGCCACGATCCAGAGTATCGTAGGCCATGCTGATGTAGATATGACAAAGCATTATCTGCATGTGCAGGACTCTATCCGGCAAGCTGCAATCGAAAAATTCAGCGAGGCGTTTGCTTGTGAAAAAACTGAGCATCATCACTTGGACCTAATAAAATCATCGTAATTAGGGTAGTAGATAGGGTGGTTGCAGTTTCGCAGAAAACCCGGTTTCGCTGCTGGATACAATATCACAACATTTACAGGGCTAAAGCAAAGAAAAAGTCCTGAAATCTTTCGATTTCAGGACTTTTCACCAGATGTCGCACACCTGATTTGGTGGAGATAAGCGGGATCGAACCGCTGACCTCTTGAATGCCATTCAAGCGCTCTCCCAGCTGAGCTATACCCCCAAATATTTTCGCTGCATCAGACAGCTTTCGTATTATATCAGTATAGGGGGATTTTGTCAATAGGTTTCTGAAAAATTTTTTGAGAAATTCTCATGCCGGGTATTTTGGGGGCGGAAGGTGGGAAAAAGGGGCTTTTCTTTGGTTGCACTTTGGGGAAATTCTGCTATAATGTAGCCCCGGAGGGTTGAAAAATGAGAGTTTCTACGGATTTAGAGCGGGATTCCATTCCCTCCCTTGTGTTGCGGCTGGCAATTCCTTCCATGATTGCCCAGTTTGTCAATGTCTTATACAGCATCATCGACCGGATTTACATTGGTCATATTCCGGAAATCGGCAATCTGGCCCTGGCGGGGGTGGGGGTGTGCGGTCCCATTGTGACCTTCTTGTCCTCCTTTGGTACCCTCATCGGTCTGGGGGGCTCGGTGATTATGGGCATTCATCTGGGGGAGCGGAACCGGGAAAAGGCCCGGCAGGTGCTGGCAAACGCCTTTTTGATGCTGTGCTGCATTTCCATTGCCCTGACGGTGATTTTTCTCTTTTCCAAGGAGCAGCTGCTCATGTGGTTCGGGGCCAGCGACATCACCTTCCCCTATGCCAACACCTACATGACCATTTACACCGCCGGTACCTTTTTCGCCCTGATGGCGGTAGGTCTCAACTACTATATCAACTGCCAGGGCTTCCCGGTGGTGGGGATGGCGACCGTTCTCATCGGCGCCGCGTCCAACATCATTCTGGACCCTGTGTTTATCTTTGTGTTCAAAATGGATGTGGCCGGAGCCGCCGTTGCCACGGTGATTTCCCAGTTTGCCTCCTGCGCCTTTGCCCTGTGGTTTCTGCTGGGGGAAAAGGTGCACGTCCCCATCTCCTTCGGAAATTACAGCCTGAAGGTTATGGGACGGATTCTCTGTCTGGGCTTTTCCCCTTTCATGATTCTGGCCACCGACTCTTTGATTCTCATTCTCATGAATTCTGCCCTGCAAACCTACGGCGGGCCGGAGCAGGGGGATATGCTCATCACCTGCGCCACCATTGCCCAGAGCTATCTGCTGATGATTACCGCTCCCATGCTGGGCATCAGCGGCGGCACCCAGGCCATTCTGAGCTTCAACTACGGTGCCCACCGGGCTGACCGGATTCGTCAGGCGGAAAAGTTCATTCTCAAGCTCATGTGCCTGTTTACCTCCGCCATGTTTCTTCTTTCCTGGCTGGTGCCGGACTTTTTTGTGGGGCTGTTCACCTCCGACGGGGAAACCGCCCGGTTCTCCATCCGGGCCATCCACATTGTCACCCTGATGATTGTTCCCCTGGGTTTTCAGTATGTGTTTGTGGACGGTCTCACCGCCATGGCAAAGACCAAGGAAGCCCTTATGCTCTCGGTGTTCCGGAAGGGGCTGTACGCCGCAGGCTGCGTGGTGCTGCCTATGCTGTTCACCGCCGAGGCGGCCTTCTACACCGAGCCTTTGGCAGACATTGTCAGCGCCACAGTGACCACCACCGTTTATCTTCTGGTTATCAACAAACATCTGCAATTTTCCAAATAAAAATACCTGCTGCCTTCAAAAGCAGCAGGTTTTTCTTAGAGGAGAAGGCCAAGCAAATTGGCGTCGGTGAGAGCCGGGCTGTCATAGGCGGCCTCTAAAATGGCGTCGATGTTTTCCCAGCTGTTTTCAATCTCCTTGGACATGAGCTGGGCGGTAGGCAGCAGGTCGCCTCCCAGGGAGGCGGTGAGCAGGCACAGGCTCACCATGAGCTTAACCCTGCACACCAAGTCCAGATCCGACACCGCCTGGAGCCAGTACCGCTGCACCAGGTATCGGAGCAGTGCCCGGTGCTCCCGCTGCCACCGGGGAGGCTGGGGCTGGGCTTCCAGCCGCTGTTTCCAGCCGGGGGTGAGAATCTCCAGCTCTAAGAAAAAGGGCTGCAAAGGCTGGGTCTGGGGGGCGGCGTACTTTTTCGCTGCCTCCAGGCAGGCTCTCCAGTCCAGGGGCTCCGGTTCCTCTCCGTCCAGCTCCCCTTGCACCTGGTGGGCATACAGGAGCAGCACCCCCAGAGACTGGGGCATGGAGCAGGTTTCTTTATCCAGAAATTCCAGAAAGGCCCGGCGGGAGGTGCGGAGGACTTCCATATCCTCCGGCAGGTACTGGGGGGGTTCCCCTTCTCCCGGCTCCTCCCCGGCTTCCAGGTGGGAGGCGGACGCCTCCAGAATCAGCCGGGCGGCCTCCGGGCAGGAAAGCTCCAGACCCAGCTCGGCAAAGCGGCCGTAATCGTGGCGCAGCCGGGGAAAGGTTCTGCACACCCGGCAAAGGGCGGTCTCTCCCAGGTGCTTCTGGATTTCGCACAGGCCGTCTGTGCGCCACATGGGACAGCGGCCATTTTCCAGCGCCATGACGGTGCCGTCCGGGGTATCCGTCAGCACCTGCCGCAGCCGGTCACCCAGTTCTCCCGGAAGGCTGCGGTAATAGGCGGCAGAGGCCGAATCCACGTCCACATCCCACTCCTGGCAGCAGCTGTCCGGGCAGGCGCCTGCCAGGCAGCGAAATTTTTCATAATAGGCAGGGGTATAAATTTCCATAGAAAAACCTCAAAAAAAGAGGGGCGAGGAATCTCGCCCCAGGGTTTTTAATCTTTGGGCTGCATGGCAGCCAGAGCCTCCGCAGAGGTGCGGAAGGTATCCTTGGTGGAGAGCACCGTCTGGCGGTACTTTTCCAGCTGGTCTGCCAGAGCCTCCGCCAGCTCCTCAATCTGGGTGGACACCGCCTCCGCCCGGGCCGTCACGTCCCCCAGCACCTCATTGGCCTGGGTGCAGATGAGCTTTGCCCGCTCCTGAGCCTGGCGCTCCGTGCGCTCCGCCCGGCGGTAAGCCTCCAGCTCGTCCAGAGGGGTGGGCAGCTTCTCCTGAGGCTGCTCCATGTTCTCCTGGGCAGCTTCCAGCTCCTGCACCCTGGCCTGGGCGGCCTCCAGCTGGTTGCGAAGCTGCTCCAGCTCCGTCATGTGCCGGTTGTTCAGCATTTCAATATAGTTCACCACGTCTGCCCGGTGAAAACCGTTCAGCGCGGAACGAAAGGTTTGATTCGGTACCATAATACCCTCCCAAAAGGAAAAATAACGGATTTCTTTTGGAATTATACCACAATTCCCGAAAAAATACAACCAGTTTCCCGGAAAAAGAAAAATGGAAGAAATGAAAAATTCCTCTTTACAAACCGGGGATCACCTGCTATAATAGCTTAGTCGTAAGATATGCGCCGGTGGCTCAATGGATAGAGCATCGGATTCCGGTTCCGAGGGTTGGGGGTTCGAGTCCCTTCCGGCGTACCAAAAAAGCAGATACCCATTTGGGTATCTGCTTTTTTGTTTGTGCAGAGGAAGGGACTCGAACCATTATATCCCACAGTCCGGTGGACTGTGGGCGGCGCCGGCTGGAGGTTGCCGAACCTTACAATTTGCCAACGGCAAATTGCAACGAGTCCCTTCCGGCCTCCCCCGTCATAGGAAAGCCCAAACAGACGGTTCCCCCGGGCGAGCGGGCGGGCAGTGCCCGCTGACGATTTCGCACGGTAGCTTTCTGCGATTCGTCACTTCCCCGACCCGCCCGGTATCGGCGGCGAGTCGCCGCTGACTATTTCGCACGGTATCGTTCTATGGTGGGATACCAAGTTTTTTCAGACTTTCAATCGACAGCGTGGGAATGAGGCACCCCGAGAAGAACAAACCAAAACGGGGGCAGGGACTAAAACCCAGCACCCGAGCCAAAGCGAAGGGTCAATCTCCCGATGGTTCCTCCCGGGGGATTCTAAAGGGGGGGACAATTCGAGCGGGAGCGAGTTGTCCCCCCCTTTAGCCGGACAACTTTCCATACTTTCTTGCCGGAGCAAGAAAGTATGGCCCTGCTGGCAAGCACTTGCAGAAGGCTGACTTGGATAACAGACCGAAAAGCTGTAACCGGGTGACGATAACCACCAGCAAGTACCAGCCCATCCCCAAGCCGTCAGCTTAGCTCCCGCAGGCTCCCTCAGGCACCTGCGGTGCCAGCTCCCTCCCGGAGGGAGCTATGGGGTGCATACCTTTCCACATCGGACTTTTGCAATATGTAAAGTGCCAACTGTGAATCCCTCAGGCAAAAATCAAAGATTTTTGCCAGCTCCCTTTGGCAAGGGAGCCTTTGGGTGCGGTATCGATACCGGGCGGGTCAGGGAAGTAACGAGCAGCAGAAATCTATCGTGCGAAATTGTCAGCGGGCACTGCCCGCCGAAATTGCCGCCGGGGGCACCCCGGCGGCTTTTTCAGATATACAGCTTTCCGTAGCGGAAAATCAGCTTTTTCCACCAGGGGAGGCGTTGGGCGGTGAGGGTCATGGCGGTTTCGTAGAATTGCCATACCCTCTGGCGGCTCTCCTCCGGCAAAGGCTCCCGGTCGTAGGCGTCCCGGTCTACCAACAGAAGAACTGTCGGAATGCCCAGGCTCTCAAGCTCCGGAAGGACGGCGGACAGCTGGGCTGCGAAATCCGCCTCCTGGCCGTCCAGCCCGGTGAGCAGGCCGGCAAAGTGGAGGCCCTCCACCATTCTGGCGTAGAGAACCTTGGGAGGAAGCCGTCTCTGTCGGGCAAGAAGCCACTTTCTTCCCCGGTATACCAGCAGGACTATCGCCACAACGAGGCCTGTCCACAGAAGGGGCATAAGGTTTATGGGCTCTTCCTGGGTCTGGGGCCGGGTGGTGGGGTTGTACTC
>OEQQ01000045.1_pt1 | contig 37734 bp, 29 predicted proteins | sample 1539741 | NCBI WGS metagenome assembly OEQQ01 (sample SAMEA3891876, study PRJEB23780) | metagenome | biome: terrestrial biome; feature: animal house; material: Caecal content | place: Italy | collected 2015-05-05
ATGGTAGACATTGCCGTCACCGGCATTGCCATGAACGCCAAGGTTTCTGATTTCGACACCCTGGACTTTGCCTATGCACCTCCCTTCTCCACCGCCATTCATCCCTTCGTCCAGGCCTGCTACATTCTGGAGAACAAGATGTCCGGCACCTTCGAGACCTTCACTCCCGTGGAGTATGCCGCCGGTGCCGCCAAGGGCTACCGGGTACTGGACGCCCATCCCGCTGCTACCCTCCCCGGTGCTGAGTGGGTGGATCTGGCCAAGGTCAACGCTCCCATTGAGGGCACCAACCTGGACGACAAGCTGCTGCTGGTCTGCGCCAAGGGCAAGCGTGGCTACTTCCTCCAGAACCGCATGAAGGCTCTGGGCTACACCAACACCCGGGTGCTGGAAGGCGGCGCCTTCGTCAACACCGTGAAGATCTCCGTTCCTGCCACCGCACTGAGCGCTACGGAAATCAAGCGGGTAAAGGGTCTGGGCTGCCTGCAGGACAAGCGCTACCCCGATGTGTTCAATGTCCGGGTAATCACCCGCAACGGCTACATCACCACCGATGAGCATCGTGCCATCGCGGAAGCCGCCGAGAAGTTCGGCAGCGGCGCCGTTACCATGACCACCCGTCTGACTCTGGAGATTCAGGGCGTCAAGTACGAAAACATCATGCCTCTGATTGAGTTCCTGAACGAGCATGGTCTGCTGACCGGCGGCACCGGCTCTCTGGTGCGGCCTGTGGTAGCATGTAAGGGCACCACCTGCCAGTACGGTCTGCTGGATTCCTTCGGCCTCAGCGAGAAGATTCACCAGCGTTTCTACATCGGCTATCACGGCGTGACCCTGCCCCACAAGTTCAAGATTGCCGTGGGCGGCTGTCCCAACAACTGTGTCAAGCCCACCCTCAATGACGTGGGTATCGTTGGCCAGAGAATGCCCATGGTGGATCTGTCCAAGTGCCATGGCTGCAAGGTCTGCCAGGTGGAGAACAACTGCCCCATCCACATCGCCAAGATGGTGGACGGCAAGATTCAGATCAACCCCAACGAGTGCAACAACTGCGGCCGCTGCAAGGGCAAGTGCCCCTTCGGCGCTCTGGAAGAGTACGTGGACGGCTACAAGATTTACATTGGCGGCCGCTGGGGCAAGAAGATTGCCCACGGTCAGGCTCTGAACAAGCTGTTCACCTCCGAGGAAGAGGTTATGGACATGATCGAGCGGGTCATCCTGTTCTTCCGGGATGAGGGCATCACCGGTGAGCGTCTGGCAGATACCGTGGATCGTCTGGGCTTCGAATATGTGGAGAACAAGCTCCTGACCCAGCCTGTCAATAAAGAAGCCATCCTGAACAAGGTAGTCAAGGGCGGCGCGACCTGCTGATTGAAGGAGACATAGAAATGAAGAGAGAGAGAGAGAGTTTACACAAGGCATTTGCCATCCTGCTGTCCTTCACTATTGCCCTGCTGGTGGGCCGGAAGGCTCTGAAGGTGTCTGAGAACACCTCCATTCTGGTAGGCGGCATCACCTGGCTGTTTGTGGCCGCATCTTCCCTGGCCTTCATCTTCCTGTTCGCAGGTTATGTAGGCTGATTTCCCCATGAAAAATCCCCAAACCGGTATCGCCGGTTTGGGGATCTTTTTTTACGGAAGAATGTTTCCTGCTGCCCGGTAGAGGCTGTACCACTCTTCCCGGGTCAGGACAATGTCCGCCCCCTGGGCAATGCCCGGGGCCCGCCGGGGATTGGTGGTGCCTACCACCACCTGCATATTGGCAGGATGGCGGAGAAGCCAGGCCACCGCTATGCCATTGGTAGTGGTGTCGTATTTTTCTGCCAGGCGTTCCAGCTCCCGGTTCAGCTCCCGGTAGTCGCGATTTCCCAGGAACGTTCCTTCAAATGCCCCATACTGGAAGGGGCTGTAGCACTGGATGGTCATGCCCTCCATCCGGCAGTAATCGAGAATTCCCTCGTCCCGGCAGATGCCCCGCACGTCTGTGGTATTGAAGTAGGCAGGGCCGTCCAGCACCAGGGTATGGGCCAGGGACAGCTGAATCTGATTGATTTCCAAAGGCCGCCGGACACAGGTTTTCAGCAGCTGAATCTGGCTGGGGGTGTGGTTGCTGACACCGAAGTGGAGAACCTTTCCCGCCTGGGCAAGCTTGTCAAAGGCCTCTGCCACCTCCTCCGGCTCCATCAGCAAATCCGGACGGTGAAGAAGCAGATAATCCAGCCGATCCGTTTTCAGGCGGCTGAGAATCCCATCCACGCTTTCCAGAATGTAGCCCTTGGAAAAATCATACCGCCCCACCCGGATGCCGCACTTGCTTTGAAGAATCAGCTTCTCCCGCAGCCCCGGGTTCCGGCTCAGAACCCTGCCGAACAGCTCCTCACAGGTTCCCTGTCCGTAGATGTCCGCATGGTCCCAGTAGTTGATTCCCAGGTCCAGCTGGGTGTGAATCAGCCCCTCCAGCTGCTCCTCAGAGAGGCCTCCGATTCGCATACAGCCCTGGATAATGGCAGGTACGTTTCTGCCGCCGATGCTTACCTGTTTCATGGTATTCATCCTTTCACTTTTTTCTTTCAGTATAGGGCAATATCCTCTGCAAGTCAATTCCCATATTGACCGGCGGTTTTTCCTGTGATATGCTACCGGAAACAACACCTTGGAAAGAGGGGCTGGAAATGATTACGGTGAACAATCTCACGAGAGATTACGGCGGCGGGAAGGGTGTATTTCAGGTGTCCTTCTCCATCGCCCAGGGGGAAGTTTTTGGATTTCTGGGGCCCAATGGTGCCGGTAAAACCACCACCATCCGCCACCTTATGGGCTTTCTCAAGCCGGAGGGAGGCAGCTGCTCCATAAACGGTCTGGACTGCTGGAAAAACGCCCCGGAAATTCAAAAAAGTCTGGGGTACATCCCGGGAGAGATTGCCTTCTTCCCGGAGATGACCGGGCTCCAATACCTGGATTTTCTTCGTTCCTACCGGGGGCTTTCCCACACTTCCCGGATGAAGGAGCTGATGGAGCGTTTCGAGGTGGATGCCAGGGGAAAAATCCGGAAGATGAGCAAGGGCATGAAGCAGAAAATCGCCATTGTGGCGGCTTTCATGCACGATCCTCAGGTGCTGATTCTGGACGAGCCCACCTCCGGGCTGGACCCACTGATGCAGAACCGATTTACCCAGCTGATTCAGGAGGAACGGGAGCGGGGCAAAACCATTTTTATGTCCAGCCACATCTTTGAGGAAGTGGAAAAGACCTGCCATCGGATTTGCATGATCAAGGACGGAAAAATCGCCGCTCTGGATGACCCCCAGACCCTCAGCGCCCTTTACAGCCGCAGCTACACCGTAACCCTGCCGGAGGAAGCTGCCGCCCTGGACTTTGCCCGGGATTTTCAGGGGACGGTGGAACCCCAAAATCCCCGGCAGGTACGGCTCACCGCAAGAAAGACTCTGGAGGAGATTTTCCTCCACTACTATGGGGAGGAGCAGAAATGAATTTTCCCTTATACAAAAAAGAAATGAAGGGCTCCTGGAAGCTGCTGGTGATTTTCTCCGGAATCCTTGCCATGTATATCTGTGTCATTGTCAGCATGTTTGACCCGGAGCTGGCTCAGGCCATGGCCCAGTTTCAGGAGCTGATGCCCCAGGTTATGGCAGCTGTGGGTATGACCAATCCGGGAGATACCCTGGCCTCCTTCCTCAGTGCATATCTTTACGGCATGATTCTGCTGGTTTTTCCCATGGTCTATACCATCATCCGGGCAAACGGACTGGTTGCCAGATATGTGGAGCAGGGCTCCATGGCTCAGCTTCTGTCCGCTCCGGTGAAGCGGCAGCGGATTGTCCTCACTCAGCTATCTTCCCTTTTCACCGGGGTGGTGCTGCTGGTGGCCTTTTGCACCGCTTTGGAATACGCCGCCGCTCAACTTATGTTTCCGGGGGAGCTGGCCCTTTCCCAGCTGCTGCGCCTCAACGGCGGGCTTTTGGCCCTTCATCTGTTTATGGCCGGGTTTTCCTTCCTCTGCTCTTGTATCTTTAACGAGAGCAAATATGCGCTGGGGGTCAGCGCCGGAGTTCTGAGCGTCTCCTATCTGCTGCAGATGCTGGCAAACATGGGAGGCCGTTTGGAAAATCTGAAATACGCCACCTTCTTTACTTTGTTCCGACCCGCAGAGCTTTTGGAAGGCGGGGCCTGGGGCGGAGTGGGCGTGCTTTTAGCCCTGGCCCTTCTGTGTTCCTCGGTATCTATCCTGGTCTTTTGCAAAAAGGATATGCCTGTATAAAAATTTTTCCTACATTACCCTGGGTAAGGGGTTGCTTGTGACGCTGGGTCATGTGCTACCATGAGGGCGTAAGGAGGCGAACGCTATGTCCATCTATACAACGGGAGAGATTGCCAAGCTCTGCGGCGTTACCGTCCGGACGGTGCAGTACTATGATTCCAGAAGCATTCTGGTGCCCAGCGCACTGTCGGAGGGTGGGCGGAGGCTCTACTCGGAGGAGGATTTGAAGCGGCTGCGGATCATCTGCTTTCTTCGGGAGGCGGGGCTGTCCATCAACAGCATCTTCGAGCTTTTGCAGGAGGAGAATTCCGGCAGCACCCTTTCCCTTCTGCTGGAGCAGCAGATTCTTGCGGCACGGGAGGCTCTGAACCAGCAGCAGGCCCGGCTGAATATGCTGGAGGCTCTCCGCCGGGGAATCTCCCAGACCGGGCAGTTTTCCCCCGAATCCATTGGGGATATAGCCTGTCAAATGAAAAGTGAAAAAAAGCTTGCCAATCTTCGCAGAGTTCTCATTGCCGTGGGAATCGTCATGGACATCATCCAGATTGCCACCGCCGTCCTTTGGTGGAAAACCGGAATCTTCTGGCCCTTCCTTCTGGGAATGGCGGTGGTCATCGCCCTGGGGCTGTGGGTGACCCGGTTCTATGCTCGCCGGGTGTCCTACATCTGCCCTGCCTGCCACGGGATTTTCAGGCCCAGGTTCCGCCAGATGTTTGCCCTGTACCACACCACCCAGACCCGCCGCCTTCCCTGCCCCCACTGCGGCAGGAAGGGCTACTGCGTGGAAGTTGCCAATCAGCAGGAAAATTGAACAATAGGCAAAAAGCTTCTCCCATACCAGACTTCCGGTATGGGAGACTTTTCATATATTCCAATCTGCCTCTCCCTGTATCAGTTATCGAGGACTTATTCATCATATTATGGCGGGTATCTCTTCCGCCAGTAAGCGTAAAAAGAGCAGCCGTTTTCTCGACTGCTCTTTTGGGTGGTTTATTTAGTTCTTATCATGACTGACTCGATAAATATGGAATTTATTTTTCAACAAATAGTGCTCCTGAACAGTGGGACATCTGTTTGAATGTCACCTTAGGAAATCATTTATAATCGGTTGTTTGGTGGTCTGACACCCATTCAGATGTGAAAAGCTCGTCATACAGCCTTCTCGCCTCAGATTCCTTTTCCTTTGGAACATATACCTTCAATCTTTCCTGCGCACCTGTTTTGATTGCAAATCCTGCCCCATATACAGGTTGTGTCACATATGGAATCTGGTTATCTTTTAATACCTGAACCAACATCTCCGCCCACATAGCTTCTTTTTCTGTGAGCAACACATAGTCTGCATTCACAAATGCCACCTCCTAAAACGCCTCTGTACTCTCAACCGTCTCCAGCTACACATTTAATGCCAAACTTTGTCTTTATTTCCCTATTTATCGTTCCAGTCGCTCAGTCTTTTTACATTTTCATGATAACACAGATTTGTTTTGAAGTCAATTTTATTTAAATTAAACATAAATAATATCATAAGCCTATGCGCACTTTTTAGGAGAGTCCGGTTTTGTTTCTGTTATCCCATTTCCGAGGGGACATTGCTTCTTTTCAGGCTCAGGCGTTTCATGCCCACCGCCAAAAGCAGCAGCACGCAGCTGCCCCAGATAGCCCATCTCCCTGCTGCGTCAATCACCCGGGAAGCACATACGGCTCCCAGGACGAAGAACAGGATGATACCCCCGTGAACCGCCGCCTTTCGCTTGGCGGTGGCATTCTGGGTTTGCAGGCCGTTGGTGGCCCACTGGAGAGCCAGACGGTAATTGCCGATGCACATGGTGGTGGCAGCGCCGTTGCCCCCTACTGTGGAAAACGCCTGCAGCTGCATGCCGCACACCAGGGATATCAGGGCGTTGGCATACAGATTCGGCCCAATCCAGGGCACAGCAAAAAGTCCTGCAATTTCCAGCGCCAGAATCATACAGGTGCCCTGCCCGTGTCCGTCCCGCCACACCAGCTGGGTCAGAAAATAAGCAAGCAGGATACCGATTCCGAAAGCCGCCACCGGGCAGGCATAGTGAAGCACCTGGTCCCACCTGCCCTCCGCCAGGGATATGCCCAGAAGCATGATATTGCCGGTCTGGGCATTGGCGAACACCTTGTCCCGTGCCAGATAGGAATAGGCGTCCATATACCCGGCTGAGGTGGCAAGAACCATGCCCAGGGGGACAGACAGGGGGTAACCAAGTTTCTTCTTCGGTTCCATTTTAGCAGATCCTTCCCTTATCAATGGTGGAAATACCGATGGTGATTTCCTCCAGCACCTCCAGAAGCACCCGCACCGTATCCAAAGAGGTGAACAGGGTGACACCGTTTTCGATGGCGCAGCGGCGGATGGCCATACCGTCTCCGTCGTGCCAGCCGGCGGTCACCGGGCGGGTGTTGATGACGTAGCTTACATAGCCGCTGCGGATGGAATCCAGAATTTCGTCCCGCTCATGGTCGGAACGGCGGCGGATCCGGGTGCGGATGCCGTGGGATTTCAGGAAGTTTCCGGTACCGGCAGTGGCCTCAATATTATAGCCCAGCCGGTAAAATTTTTCAACCAGGGGAAGCATCTCTTCTTTGTCCCCGTCTGCCACGGAGACCATCACCGTGCCGTACTTGGGCAGCTTCAGGCCCGAAGCAATCAGGGCCTTATACATGGCTCTGGGCAGGGTGGTATCGTAGCCGATGGCCTCGCCGGTGGACTTCATCTCCGGGGACAGGTAGGTATCCATGCCGCTGAGCTTGGCAAAGGAGAAGGCAGGCACCTTCACATACCACCGCTCCTTTTCCTGAGGATAAAGGGTAAAGATTCCCTGCTCCTTCAGGCTCTTTCCCAGAATCACCTCTGTGGCAATGTCGGGAAGAGGATAGCCGGTGGCCTTGGACAGGAAGGGCACCGTCCGGGAGGACCGGGGGTTGACCTCGATGATATAGACATTTTCCTCTTTGTCCACAATGAACTGGATGTTGAAAAGTCCCACAATGCCAATGCCCAATCCCAGCTTCCGGGCGTATTCCAGAATGGTCTTCTTTACCCGGGGGCTGATGGAGAAGGCCGGATACACGGAAATGGAGTCGCCGGAGTGGACGCCGGTGCGTTCCACCAGCTCCATAATTCCCGGCACAAACACATCCCGGCCGTCGCAAATGCCGTCGATTTCGATTTCCCGGCCCTGGATATACTTGTCCACCAGCACCGGTTTGTCCTCGTCAATCTCCACGGCGGTTTTCAGATAATGCCTCAGCTGCTCCTCGTTGGCCACAATCTGCATGGCACGTCCACCCAGAACGAAGCTGGGACGCACCAGCACCGGGTAGCCAATCTCCTTTGCGGCGGCGATGCCGTCGGCAATTCTGGTGACCGCATGGCCCTTGGGCTGGGGAATGTGAAGCTCCTGCAGCAGCTTTTCAAAGGACTCCCGGTTTTCCGCCTTGTCAATGGCTGCGCAGTCAGTGCCGATGATTTTCACACCCCGGTCTGCCAGAGGCTGGGCCAGGTTGATGGCGGTCTGGCCACCCAGGGAGGCAATCACACCCTCCGGCTGCTCGAAGGCAATAATGTTCATCACGTCCTCCGGGGTCAGGGGCTCAAAATACAGCTTGTCGGCAGTGGTATAGTCCGTGGACACGGTCTCCGGGTTGTTGTTGATGATAATAGCCTCGTAGCCTGCCTTTTTGATGGTCATCACCGCATGGACGGTGGAGTAGTCAAACTCCACGCCCTGTCCGATACGGATGGGGCCGGCACCCAGCACCACGATTTTCTTCTTATCCGAGGGCCGGGACTCGTTCTCTTCCTCGTAGGTGGAGTAGAAGTAAGGCACATAGCTTTCAAACTCGGAGGCGCAGGTATCAATCATCTTGAACACCGGCATGATTCCGGCTCTTTGCCGCATGGAGAAGATCTCCCTCTCCCCTGTATGCCACAGACGGGCGATGGCCTTGTCTCCAAAGCCCATGCGCTTGGCCTGGTACAGAGCTTCCACGGTCTTGGGCTCCGTGAGCAGGGAGCGCTCCTTGAAAATGATTTTCTGGAGCTTGCGAAGGAAGAAGGCGTCAATTTTTGTGACCGCCCCAATCTCCTCCGGGGCACAGCCCAGGCGCAGCAGCTGGGCAATGGCAAAAATCCGGTCGTCCGTGCCGATAGCCACATAGTCCAGCAATTCCTCCCGGCTCCAGGTGTCAAACTTGGGAAGGTACAGATGGTTGGCACCGATTTCCAGAGAGCGGACGGCTTTTAAGAGGCTTTCCTCAAAGGTTCTGCCCACGCTCATCACCTCGCCGGTGGCCTTCATCTGGGTGCTCAGGTGGTTGTTGGCATCGGCAAATTTGTCAAAGGGGAACCGGGGCATTTTGGTGACCACATAGTCCAGGGTTGGCTCGAAGGCTGCGGAGGTATTGGCCAGAGGAATTTCCTCCAGGTTCATGCCCACGCAGATTTTTGCCGACACCCGGGCGATGGGATAGCCGCTGGCCTTGGAAGCCAGGGCGGAGGAACGGGAGACCCGGGGGTTCACCTCAATGAGGTAGTACTGGAAGGATTTGGGGTCCAGGGCAAACTGGACATTGCAGCCTCCGGCGATTTTCAGGGCACGGATAATTTTCAGTGCGCTGTTGCGGAGCATCTGGTATTCCTTGTTGGTGAGGGTCTGGGAGGGACACACCACGATGGAGTCGCCGGTGTGGACACCCACCGGGTCCAGATTCTCCATATTACAGATGGTGATGGCGGTGTCGTTATGGTCCCGCATCACCTCGTATTCAATTTCCTTGAAGCCCCGGATGCTTTTCTCCACCAGCACCTGATGCACAGGAGACAGCTCCAGGGCGGTCTTCATCAGCTCTTTCAGCTGCTGGGGGTCGTCGGCAAAGCCGCCGCCGGTGCCCCCCAGGGTAAAGGCCGGGCGGAGCACCACAGGATAGCCGATTTCCTCTGCCGCCTCCAGAGCCTCCTCCACAGAGGTGGCAATCCGGGAGGGAAGCACCGGCTCTCCCAGGCTCTGGCACAGCTCCTTGAACAGCTCTCTGTCCTCTGCCCGGGCGATGGAGTCCCGGCTGGTGCCCAGCAGCTCTGCCCTGCACTCCCGCAGCACCCCTTTTTCCTCCAGGGCCATGGCCAGGTTCAGTCCGGTCTGGCCGCCGATGCCGGGGACGATGGCATCCGGCCGCTCGTAGCGGATGATTTTCGCCAGGTATTCCAGGGTCAGGGGCTCCATATACACCTTGTCCGCCACGGTGGTGTCTGTCATAATGGTGGCAGGGTTGGAATTGCACAGCACCACCTGGTAGCCCTCCTCCTTCAGAGCAAGGCAGGCCTGGGTTCCGGCGTAGTCAAACTCCGCTGCCTGACCGATGACAATGGGGCCGGAGCCGATGACCAGTATCTTTTTCAAGTCCGTTCTCTTAGGCATGCTTCCACTCCTCCATAAGGGCTATGAATCGGTCAAACAGGTAGCCGCTGTCCTCCGGTCCCGGGGCGCTTTCCGGGTGGTACTGGACGGAAAATGCCCCGTCCTTCCGGCAGCATACCCCCTCCACCGTACCGTCCAGCAGATTCACATGGGTGATTTCCAGAGAGGTGTCTGCCAGACTGTCTTTGTCCACGGCGTAGGAGTGGTTCTGGGAGGTGATTTCCACCTTCCCGGTCTCCAGGCAGCGCACCGGATGGTTGCCGCCTCTGTGGCCGAATTTCAGCTTATAGGTTTTGGCACCGTAGGCAAGGCTCAGAATCTGATGACCCAGGCAGATGCCGAAAATGGGCACACTGCCCCGCAGCGCCTGCACCAGGGAGATCACCGGGGCGGCATCCTGGGGGTCGCCGGGGCCGTTGGACAGGAATACCCCGTCGGGGCTGAGGCTGCGCACCGTTTCCGCACTGGTATTCCAAGGCACAATGGTCACCCGGCAGCCCCGGTTTGCCAGGGAGCGGACAATGTTTTCCTTCATGCCGCAGTCCACCGCCACCACATGATACTTCTCCTCCTGGGGAGCCACCTGGCGGATGTCCCGGGTGGTGACCCGGGAAACTGCATCGTGGGGTACGGGGGTCTGGGCCAGGATGTTCAGACACGCCTCCAGGGGCACATCCTTGTCGGTGATATACACCCGCTGGCTGCCCTTGTCCCGGATTTTCCGGGTGAGCATCCGGGTGTCCACCTGGGAGATGCCCACAATGCCGCAGGCTATCATAACCTCTTCCAGGGTTTTGGTACTGCGGAAATTGGAGGGGTGGGGATTGTACTCCCGCACCACAAAGGCCCCCAGGGTGGGACGGAGGGTTTCATAGTCCGCCTCCGCCATGCCGTAGTTGCCAATGAGGGGGTAGGTCATCACCACCGCCTGGTCCGTATAGGAGGGGTCGGAGAGAATCTCCTGGTAGCCCACCATGGAGGTGTTGAATACCAGCTCCGCCACCCGGCTGTCCCGGCAGCCGAAGCCGGCGCCGTAAATCTCCGTGCCGTCCTCCAGGACGATTTTCCGGTCCAGATTTTCGCTGTTTCTCATAGGACCTCCCTACATTGCTTAACCATTCTCCCCGGCGTTTTCCAGGGAAGCTGCCACGAATCCCAGGAACAGGGGGTGAGGACGGTTGGGGCGGCTCTTGAACTCCGGGTGGAACTGGACGCCCACATGGAAGCTGCGGCCCGGCAGCTCTGCCGTTTCCACCAGCCGTCCGTCGGGAGAGGTGCCGCTGATGCACAGGCCGGCCGCCTCCAGCTGATCCCGGTACTGGTTATTGAACTCGTAGCGATGGCGGTGCCGCTCCTGAATCTCCTGGGCTCCGTAGCACCGGGCCATGGTGCTGCCGGGCAGAATCCGGCAGGGATAGCTGCCCAGGCGCAGGGTGCCGCCCTTGTTGATGTCGTCGCTCTGTCCCGGCATGAAGTCAATCACCTTGTGGGCACACTGGGGAGCAAACTCGCCGGAGTCCGCATCGGGGATTCCCGCCACATTTCTGGCAAACTCCATCACAAGAATCTGCATGCCAAGACAGATGCCAAAATAAGGCACCTGGTTCTCCCGGGCATACCGGGCTGCCAGCAGCATCCCGGCAATGCCCCGGTTGCCGAAGCCGCCGGGCACCAGGATGCCGCCGAGCCCCGCAAGGGTGCTCCGGTAGTTTTCCTCCGTCAGGGTCTCGGAGTCAATCCACTGGATATCCACGTGGGTATCCAGCTGGTAGCCGGCATGGCGCAAAGACTCCGCCACCGACAAATAGGCATCGTGAAGCTGCACATACTTGCCCACCAGGCCGATTTTCACATGGCGGCTCCGGTTGTGAATCCGGTCTACAAGGCTCTTCCACTCTGTCAGATCCGGCTCCGGGGTATTGAGCCCCAGCTCCCGGCAGACCACCCCGGAAAAGTTGGATTTTTCCAGCATCAGGGGGGCTTCGTACAGGTTGGGAAGGGTGATATTTTCAAATACGCAGTCGGGCTTTACATTGCAGAACAGGGCAATCTTGTCGAAAATCCCCTGCTCCAGAGGCTCATCGCACCGCAGCACGATGATATCCGGGTTCACACCCAGGCCCCGCAGCTCTTTCACGGAGTGCTGGGTGGGCTTGGACTTGTGCTCGTCGGAGCCCCGGAGGAAGGGCACCAGGGTCACATGGATGAAAAGGCTGTTTTCCCGGCCCACCTCCAGGCCAATCTGCCGCACCGCCTCCAGGAAGGGCTGGGACTCAATGTCGCCGGTGGTGCCGCCGATTTCCGTAATCACCACGTCCGCATCCGTCTGCTTTCCCACCCGGTAGATAAACTCCTTGATCTCCCCGGTAATGTGGGGAATCACCTGGACGGTGGAGCCCAGGTACTCACCCTGGCGCTCCTTGTTCAGCACATTCCAATACACCCGTCCGGTGGTGAGGTTGGAGAAGCGATTGAGATTTTCGTCGATGAAACGCTCATAGTGGCCCAGATCCAGGTCCGTTTCCGCACCGTCCTCGGTGACAAACACCTCGCCGTGCTGGTAGGGGCTCATGGTGCCCGGGTCCACATTGATATAGGGGTCCAGCTTCTGGGCCGCTACCTTCAGGCCTCTGGCTTTCAGCAGCCGTCCCAAGGAGGCTGCGGTAATGCCCTTGCCCAGGCCGGACACCACGCCGCCGGTTACAAAAATATACTTGGTCATACCTGCCCCGCCTTTCTTATACGTTGATTTCCGCTTTGCCCTGCTGGGCATCGGCAAGAATGGGCTCCAGGGTTTTGAGATAATTTTCCACCTGCTCCGGGCAGCGGCCGATGTACAGCTCACCCTGCAAGAGCCTGGTCATTTCCCCCTGGCTCAAAGGGAATGCGGGATGCTTTGCCAGCCGCTCCAGAAGGTCGCAGTTCTTTCCTTCCTTCATCCGGGCAGTAGCCTCCATGGAGCAGGTGCGAATCACCTCATGGAGCTCCTGCCGGTCGCCGCCCTGCTTCACCGCCTCCATGAGCAGGTTCTCCGTGGCGATGAAGGGCAGGTATTCCTCTACCGTCCGGGCAACAATCTTTTCGTTCACATGGATTCCGTCGGTCACATTCTGGCACAGGCGCAAAATGGCGTCGGCGCACAAAAAGCCCTCCGGCAGAGAGATTCTCCGGTTGGCAGAGTCGTCCAGGGTCCGCTCCAGCCACTGGGTGGAGGCGGTCATGGCGGCATTCATGGCGTCCGCCATCAGGTACCGGGAGAGTGAGCAAATCCGCTCGCTGCGCATGGGGTTGCGCTTGTAGGCCATGGCGGAGGAGCCAATCTGGTGCTTTTCAAAGGGCTCCTCCAGCTGCCGGTCGTGCTGCAGAAGGCGGATGTCCTCTGCCATCCGGTAGGCACTCTGGGCGATGGAGGACAGGCAGTTCAGAATCCGGCTGTCCAGCTTCCGGGGATAGGTCTGTCCGCACACCGAGAAGCAGCCGTCAAAGCCGAAGGCCTGGCACAGCTTCCCATTCAACTGGTCAATCTTGCTGCCGTCCCCTTCAAACAGCTCCATGAAGCTGGCTTCCGTGCCGGTGGTGCCCCGGCAGCCCAGGAAGCGAATCTGTCCCATCACAAAGTCCAGCTCTTCCAGATCCGTCTGGAAGTCCTGGAGCCACAGGGTCGCCCGCTTGCCCACCGTCACCAGCTGGGCAGGCTGGTAGTGGGTATAGCCCAAGGTGGGCAGGGACTTGTACTGCCGGGCAAAGTCCGCCAGGTTCTTCATAACACCCAGCAGCCCCTTCCGCACATAGGCCAGGGCATCCCGGTACAAAATCACATCTGCGTTGTCCGTCACATAGCAGCTGGTGGCACCCAGGTGGATAATTCCCGCCGCGGAGGGAGCGGCCTTGCCATAGGTGTAGACATGGGCCATCACATCGTGGCGCACTTCCTTTTCCCGCTGGGCAGCCATTTCAAAGTCAATATCCTCCACATGGGCCTGAAGCTCTGCCACCTGCTCCGGGGTGATGGGCAGACCCAGCTCCATCTCCGCCCGGGCCAGGGCCACCCAGAGCTTTCGCCAGGTGACGATTCTGGTTTTCTGGGAAAACAGCTCCAGCATATACCGGGAGGCATACCGGGAGGACAAGGGGGATTCATATTTTTCAAACATGGTGGTTTCTCCTTTTTATCTTCTGATAATGCTCTCCCGCTCCGGGCCTACGGACACATAGGAAATGCGGCAGCCAATGTTCTTTTCCACATACTCCACATAGTCCCGGGCTGCCTGGGGCAGGTCCTCCCAGCGGCGGACACCGGAGATGTCACACCCCCAGCCGGGCAGAACCTCTGTCACCGGCTTTGCCTGGGCAAGCACCGCAGGGATGGGGAATTCATCGGTTTGCTCCCCTCCCAGCTGATAGTGGGCGCAGACGGGGATTTCCTTCATATAGCTCAGCACATCCAGCTTGGTCAGGGCGATTTCCGTGGCGCCCTGCACCTGCACACCATACCGGGTTGCCACCAGGTCAATGGGGCCCACCCTTCTGGGTCTGCCGGTCTTGGCGCCGTACTCGCCGCCGGCCTGGCGCAGCTGCTCCCCTTCCTCTCCAAACCACTCGCAGGTGAAGGGGCCCTCGCCCACGCAGGAGGAATAGGCCTTCACCACGCCTACCACTCTGTCCACCTTGGCATCGGAGAAGCCGGAGCCCACCGGGGCATAGGCGGCAATGGAATTGGAGGAGGTGGTATAAGGATAAATGCCGTAGTCCAGATCCCGCAGGGCTCCCAGCTGGGCCTCAAAGAGAATCCGCTTGCTGGACTTCTGGGCTTTCCGCAGGTAATCTCCTGTATCACAGAGGAAGGGCTTGATTTTCTCGCCGTAAAGGTCAATCCACTCCAGCACTTCCTCCAGGGTATAGGCCTTGGCACCGTACACGCCGGTGAGGGTCAGGTTCTTCCACTCCAGCAGATCCTTCATATGCTCCTTCAGCGCCTCCGGGTACAGGAGCTCTCCTGCCTGGATGGTCTTTTTCTGGTACTTATCGGAATAGAAGGGGGCAATGCCCTGGCGGGTGGAGCCGTACTTCTTATTTGCCAGTCTTGCCTCCTCCAGAGCGTCCTGCTCCCGGTGCCAGGGCAGAAGCAGAGAGGCACGGCTGCTGATTTTCAGATTTTCCGGGGTGATTGCCACGCCCTGAGAGATGACTTCCTCGATTTCCTTCCACAGGTTTTCGCAGTCCAGAGCAACGCCGTTGCCCAGCACATTTACCACGCCGGAATGAAAGATGCCGGAGGGCAGCAGGTGCAGGGCGAATTTGCCCAGCTGGTTGACTACCGTATGGCCGGCGTTGCCGCCGCCCTGATAGCGCACCACAATGTCGTATTCCTCCGTCAGCAGGTCCACCATCCGGCCCTTGCCTTCGTCGCCCCAGTTGATTCCTACAATCGCGCAGTTTTCCATCCTATCATTCTCCATTTCTTACTTGTGTATTTTTTCTTCAAATCGATTTTTCCGGTCCGCCATGGTGACGGAGGTGGGATAGCCGCCCCCGAAGCAGGCGGTGCAAAAGCCCGTATCCGAGCCGGTCAGCTGCTTCACATGCTCCAGTGTGAGAAATCCCAAAGAATCGGCACCGATCATCTGGGCAATTTCCTCCACCGACCGGTGGTTGGCAATGAGATTCTCCGCACTGTCAATGTCCGTGCCATAGTAGCAGGGCGCCACAAAGGTGGGGGCGCTGACCCGCATATGAATTTCCTTTGCTCCGGCATGCCGCAGCTGCCGGACAATACGGCGGCAGGTGGTGCCCCGGACAATGGAATCGTCAATGAGCACCACCCGTTTCCCCGCAACCACCGGGGCAATGGGATTGAGCTTGATGTTCACGCCGTTTTCCCGCTGGCCCTGGCTGGGGGCAATGAAGGTTCTTCCGATATATTTGTTCTTGGTAAAGCCGATGGCGTAGGGGATTCCCGACTGGGCGGCATAGCCGATGGCAGCCTCCAGGCCGGAGTCCGGCACGCCGATGACCACATCCGCATCCACCGGATGCTCCATGGCCAGAAACCGCCCCGCCTGCTGCCGGGCCAGGCTCACGCAGGCACCGTCCACCACCGAATCCGGCCGGGAAAAGTAGATATACTCAAACACGCACAGGCTTTTGGTACTTTTCCGCAATGGCCCTGCTGGCTGTGAATCCCCTGGGCATCCACCGTCACCACCTCGCCGGGAGCGATGTCCCGGACAAATTCTGCTCCCACCGCATCCAGGGCGCAGGTCTCGGAGGCAAAGCAGATGGCCCCTTCCCGGGTTTTACCCATGCACAGAGGCCGGAAGCCCTGGGGATCTCTGGCGGCGATGAGCTTGGCCGGAGAGGAAATCACCAGACAGTATGCCCCTTCCAGCCGCTCCATAGCCCGGTACACCGCCTCTTCTATGCTGCCGCATTTCAGCCGCTCCTGGACAATCACATAGGCAATCACCTCGGAGTCGGTGGTGGTGTGGAAAATGGAGCCTTTCTCCTCTAACTGGGAGCGGAGGGCATAGGAGTTGGTCAGGTTGCCGTTATGAGCCAGAGCCATGCGGCCTTTGTGGTGGTTGATCACCAGGGGCTGGACGTTTACCATGTTGCTGCCGCCGGTGGTGGCGTAGCGCACATGGCCGACCACCATGTTGCCGCTTCCCAGGGCCTGCAGCTTCTCCTGGCTGAACACCTCGTTTACCAGACCCATGCCCCGGCAGTCCCGGAACAACCCGTCATCGTTCACCACGATGCCGGCGCTCTCCTGTCCCCGGTGCTGCAGAGCAAACAGCCCATAATAAGCCATGGAAGCCACATCCATGGACATTGGGGAATAAACGCCAAAGACACCACACTCTTCGTGAATGTGGTGTATGGCTTTGGAATGATTGAAATTATTGATCATGGGCAACCAGCCTTCTCATAACCTCGGCATAGGCGTCCTCCACGCCTCCCAGATCCCGGCGGAAGCGGTCCTTATCCAGCTTTTCCCCGGTCTTGCTGTCCCACAGGCGGCAGGTGTCCGGGCTGATTTCGTCTGCCAGGACAATGGTGCCGTCACTCAGGCGGCCAAACTCCACCTTGAAGTCCACCAGGGTGACGCCGCAGCTGCTCCAGAAGTCCCGGAGGAAATCATTGACTTTCCGGGCGTAGGTTTTGATGGTTTCAATCTCCTCCGGCGTGGCCAGCTCCAATGCCAGAGCGTGGTCCGTATTCAGGAGGGGATCTCCCAGGCTGTCATTTTTATAGGAAAACTCCACCACAGGACGGGCGAAGACCTTGCCCTCCTCCACGCCGTACCGCTTGGAGAAGGAACCGGCGGCGATGTTACGGACAATCACCTCCAAAGGTACAATGCTTACCTTCTTCACCAGGGTTTCCCGGTCGCTCAGCTCCCGGACAAAGTGGGTGGGGACACCCACTTTCTCCAGATGCTGCATCAGCCGGTTGCTCATTTGGTTGTTGATAATTCCCTTGCCCTGGATGGTGCCCTTTTTCAGACCGTTGAAGGCGGTGGCATCGTCCTTGTAGTCCACAATCAGCAGCTGAGGGTCTTCTGTTGCGTACACTTTTTTGGCTTTGCCCTCGTAAAGCATCTCTTTCTTTTCCATAAAACAAACGTGCTCCTATTTCTCTATTTCTATGTTTTTACCTGATTATTTTACCACGAACAGCAGCTCTCCATAAGTGGGGAACGGCCATGCCTTTGCATCCGTCAGGGTCTCTGCTTCGTCACACACAGCCCGCAGGGCGTTCATCTCCGGCAGAACCACATCCCGGATGCAATCTGCCTTGCTTACCCAATCGCCGCACTCTGCTTCCCGGTGGAGGGCATCCTTCAAAAGCTCCACCCGCTGAGCCATGGAGTCCAGCAGCATTCCCAGGCGGCTCAGAAGTGTGGTCTCTGCCTTGCAGGGCAGGTCTGCCATCACCTTCCGCTTGGTGTCAATGGCCCGGGCAATGTGGCAGGTGTAGGTCTCCACCGCCGGGAAAATGTCCTTCTGCACCATATCCAGCATAGTCAGGGCTTCAATGCGGACGGTCTTGCAGTAAATATCCAGCTGAATCTCATGGCGGGAGCGAATCTCAGCCTCGCTCATTACCTTATGGGAGATGAGCAGCTCCATGTTCTTGGGCTCCAGGGTCACTGCCATGGCATCCGGGGTGGTGGGCAGGTTCAGAAGTCCCCGCACCTGAGTGGCCTCCCGAATCCAGGCTTCGTCAGCCGTTTCCGTTGAAAATAATCCGCTTGTGCTTCTTGATGGTATCCTGAATCAGGGTGTGGAGGCTATCGTGGAAGTCCTCCGCCTGCTCCAGAGCGTCTGCGTACTGACGCAGGGACTCAGCCACAGCGGTATTGAGCATGATGTTGGCGCAGGCAATGGAGTTGCTGGAGCCCAGCATCCGGAACTCAAACTTGTTGCCGGTGAAGGCGAAGGGAGAGGTACGGTTCCGGTCGGTGGTGTCCCGCACAAACCGGGGCAGCACATCCGTGCCCAGACGGAGCTTCTTCTTCTCCACGCCGTTGTAGGGGGTGTCGGTTTCCACAGCCTCCAGCACTGCCGTCAGCTCATCACCCAGGAACATGGAAATCACCGCAGGAGGCGCCTCGTTGGCACCCAGCCGGTGGTCGTTGCCGGCGGTGGCTACGCTCATCCGCAGCAGGCCCTGGTAATCGTCCACAGCCTGAATCACTGCCACCAGGAACAGCAGGAACTGGGCGTTGGAAGCGGGGGTCTTGCCGGGGTCGAGCAGGTTCTCATGGCCGGCGCTGATGGACCAGTTGTTGTGCTTGCCGCTGCCGTTGACGCCGGCAAAGGGCTTTTCATGGAGCAGGCACACCAGGCCATGTTTCCAGGCCACCTTCTGCATAATCTCCATGGTCAGCTGGTTGTGGTCCGTGGCAATGTTGGTGGTGGTGTAGATGGGAGCCAGCTCGTGCTGGGCCGGGGCAACCTCGTTGTGCTCGGTCTTGGCCAGGATTCCCAGCTTCCACAGTTCCTCGTTCAGCTCCTCCATGTAAGCCTCTACCCGGGGCTTGATGGTGCCGAAATAATGGTCATCCAGCTCCTGTCCCTTGGGGGGCTTGGCACCGAAGAGGGTTCTGCCGGTAAACATCAGGTCCTTCCGCTTCTCGTACATGGCCCGGTCCACCAGGAAGTACTCCTGCTCCGGGCCCACAGAGGTGGTGACCCGCTTCACTTCCGTATTGCCAAACAGCTTCAGAATCCGCATTGCCTGGGTGTTCAGGGCTTCCATGGAACGAAGCAGCGGTGTTTTCTTATCCAGAGCCTCGCCGCCGTAGGAGCAGAAGGCCGTGGGAATGCACAGGGTCTTGCCCTTGGATAAAGGCATAGCTGGTGGGGTCCCAGGCGGTATAGCCCCGGGCTTCAAAGGTGGCACGCAGGCCGCCGGAGGGGAAGGAGGAGGCATCCGGCTCGCCCTTGATCAGCTCTTTGCCGGAGAACTCCATAATCACCCGGCCGTCAGGAGCGGGAGAGATAAAGCTGTCGTGCTTTTCCGCCGTCACGCCGGTGAGGGGCTGGAACCAATGGGTAAAATGGGTGGCGCCGTTTTCCACCGCCCAGTCCAGCATGGCTGCCGCCACTGCATCCGCCACGGAGGCATCCAGCTTCTTGCCCTTCTGAATGGTCTGCTTCAGGGATTTGTAAACCTCTGCCGACAGTCTGGCCTTCATCATCCGCTCGTCAAAAACCTTGCTGCCGAAAAACTCCGGTACTGTTTTCATTGCCATCACCCTTTCAAGTCCTTAGGAAACTCTGAATAAATAGGCAAGAGCTGGCAGCGAGGGATTTATGGCGAAAAAGATCCGCTATCCAGCCGCAGACGATTTATTCACAGTTTCCCTTTAAAAAAAGAGACACTGGCCCCCAGAGGAAAAATCCTCCGAGACGCCAGTGTCTCGCAACTGTGCTTAGTATACTCCCGGAAAAGCCCAAAAATCAACTGGTAATTCTGCAAAAAATTCTTTTTTTCAGGGGTTTATTTTTTTGCTATCTTTCCCTTGCGTTGAAAAAGCCCGTAGGTTATAATAACCTTTAAGAACAAGGGAGTTCCTATGGACAGTGTCTTTCTGCCCATTGGGGGCTCCCAATTTTTATTTGGGAGCTGGTAAGCATGAAGTATTTGGAAGGACAGATTCGCATCCCCTCCGGCTGCGCCATATCTGCCCTTATTTCCCGGGAGGGCAGGAAAATCAGCGGAGAAACCATCGCCGCCAGCATGGTGCCCATGCACGACCGCTCCAACGGTCTGGGTGGCGGCTTTGCCGGCTATGGCATTTATCCTGAGTATAAGGACTTTTTTGCCCTGCATATCTTCTACCCCGGAGAAAGCTGCCGGAAGCAATGCGAAAGCCTGCTCCGGGAGTCCCTGGACATTGTCCATCAGGAGCCGATACCCACCAGAGCCATTGAGGCCATCACCCAGGTGCCCCTCATCTACCGGTATTTTGCCGTCCCCCTCCAATCTGCCCTGAAGCGGCTGCAAATCGATGAGCGGGAGCTGATTGCCCGGCTGGTAATGGAAATCAACGGCGGTAATTCCGGGGCCTTCATTTTCTCCTGCGGAAAGAATGTAGGCGTATTCAAAGGTGTGGGGTATCCGGAGGATGTGGCAGAGTTTTACCGGCTGGAGGACTACAAGGGCTACTGCTGGACGGCCCACGGCCGCTACCCCACCAACACCCCCGGCTGGTGGGGCGGTGCCCATCCCTTTGCCCTGCTGGACTACACTGTGGTACATAACGGAGAAATCTCCTCCTACGATGCCAACCGCCGCTCCATAGAGATGTACGGCTACCGCTGTACCCTCCAGACGGATACGGAGGTTATCACCTACATTGCCGACTATCTGCTGCGAAAGCAAGGGCTTACCTTGCAGGAGCTGGCCCAGGTGATGGCTGCCCCCTTCTTTACCACCATCTCCCGGAAAAGCCCGGAGGAGCAAAAGCAGCTTTCATATCTTCGCACCATGTTCCCCGGTTTTCTGGTCACCGGCCCCTTCTCCATTATCCTGGCTTACGAAGGGGGACTTATGGCCCTGAACGACCGGCTGAAGCTGAGAAGTCTGGTGGGAGCGGAAAAGGGAGATATGGTGTATCTGGCCAGCGAGGAAGCGGCCATCCGGGTCATGGAGCCCAATCCGGACCGGATTTTTTATCCCACAGGCGGTGAGCCTGTGATTGTGCAGGTGAAAGGCGGTGCATTTTAATGGGTATGGACTATATGTATCCCGCATTTGAGGTTCTTCGGAACCCCACCCGGTGCGTAAACTGCGGCATCTGCGTGAAGGAGTGCGCAAATGGGGTGCACTTCTACCAAAAGGACGGCAAGCTCCTGTCTGTCCGGGAGGAGCTGTGCGTAAACTGCGGCAGATGTGCGGCCTTCTGCCCCACCCACGCTCTGAAAATTCTCAAATCCCCTCCCTTTTTCCGGGAAAACGAGAACTGGAGCTGCGGCACCATCCAGGAGATTTACCGTCAGGCGAAAACCGGAGGTGTATTGCTCTCCTCCATGGGAAATCCCAATCCCCTGCCGGTATACTGGGACCGGATTCTCCTCAACGCCTCCCAGGTGACCACCCCCTCGGTGGATCCCCTTCGGGAGCCTATGGAAACCCGGGTATTTCTGGGAAAGCGGCCGGAGAAAATCCAGCGGGGGGAGGACGGCAAGCTCCAATGGAATCTGCCGCCCCAGCTGGAGCTGGAGATTCCCGTGCTGTTTTCCGCCATGAGCTACGGCTCCATCAGCTACAACGCCCACGCCAGTCTGGCAGAGGCTGCCAAGGAGCTGGGAACCTTCTACAACACGGGAGAAGGCGGCCTTCACCCGGATTTTTACCGCTACGGAAAAAACACCATTGTCCAGGTGGCCTCGGGACGGTTCGGCGTACACCCGGACTATCTCAACGCCGGCGCTGCCATTGAAATCAAAATGGGCCAGGGTGCAAAGCCCGGTATCGGCGGCCATCTTCCCGGAAACAAAGTAGGAGAGGACGTGTCCAAAACCCGGATGATTCCCAAGGGAACGGATGCCATCTCCCCTGCCCCCCATCACGACATTTACTCCATCGAGGATCTGCGGCAGCTGGTCTGCTCCCTGAAGGAGGTCACCGGCTACAAAAAGCCGGTTATTGTGAAGGTGGCTGCGGTTCACAACATCGCCGCCATTGCCAGCGGCATTGCCCGCAGCGGTGCGGACATCATTGCCATCGACGGCTTCCGGGGGGGCACCGGTGCAGCCCCCACCCGTATCCGGGACAATGTGGGCATTCCCATTGAGCTGGCTCTGGCTGCGGTGGATCAGCGGCTGCGGGATGAGGGCATCCGCAATCAGGTATCCCTCATTGCAGGGGGCAGCATCCGCTCCTCGGCGGATGTGGTAAAGGCCATCGCTCTGGGTGCGGACGCCTGCTACATCGGCACCGCCGCATTGCTGGCTCTGGGCTGTCATCTGTGCCGCTCCTGTCACAGCGGCCGGTGCAACTGGGGCATTGCCACCCAGGTGCCGGAGCTCACCGCCAGACTGGACCCCCAGGAGGGTGCCCAGCGGCTGGTGTGGCTGCTTACCGCCTGGAAGCAGGAAATCAAGGAAATGATGGGCGGCATGGGTATCAACGCCATCGAAGCCCTCCGGGGAAACCGCAGTATGCTCCGGGGGCTGGGATTGACCGGAAAGGAACTGGAAATTCTGGGAATCCGCCACGCAGGAGAATAAGCCAATCTTTGGGTTGAAAAAAATCGGAGGTATGCTAAAATGATACATATTGATGCATCCGGCCTGAGCTATCAGCAGCTCAACGAAAAAATCCGCAGCTGTCAGGGGGATGTTTTCCTGGAAAACTGCTGCGGACAGCGGTTCCTGGGTACCGGAATGGGAGAAAAACACATCCGCATCCAGGGAACCCCCGGCAACGCCCTGGGAGCTTACCTCAACGGTGCCAGCATCGAGGTGCTGGGAAATGCCCAGGACGCTGTAGGAGATACCATGAACGCCGGCAGAATCGTCATCCACGGAAGTCTGGGAGATACGGCAGGCTATGCCATGCGGGGCGGCGAAATTTATGTCCGGGGAGATGCGGGATACCGCACCGGCGTACATATGAAGGCCTATGGGGATAAGTTTCCTGTGATTGTGGTGGGCGGCAGAACCGGCAGCTTTCTGGGAGAGTACCAGGCCGGCGGAATCCTCATTGTGCTGGGACTGAACAAAAGCACCGAGCCCATCGTGCGGAACTTCCCCTGCACCGGCATGCACGGAGGAAAGCTGTTTATCCGCTCCGCCTGCGAAAACGTCCTGTTCCCCAAGCAGGTTGCCCCCCGGGCTGCCACGCCCCAGGATATGGAGGAAATTTTGCCTCACCTGCAGACCTTTGCCCGTCTGTTCGGGGAGGATTACGAGGAAATTTGCAACGCACCTTTCACTCTGGTAGTACCGGACAGCCAAAATCCCTATCACCAGATGTATGTAAGCAACTAAGAAAAGAGGGTTTCTATGAAATATTCGCCGTCTGAGGTATTGGAATACGTAGCCGTAGAGGACATCAAGTTTATCCGGCTGGCCTTCTGCGATGTTTTCGGCAGGCAAAAAAATGTGGCCATTATGGCAAGTGAGCTGCCCCAGGCCTTCGCCCACGGCATTGCCATCGATGCTTCCGCCATCTCCGGCTTCGGCGGGGAAATCCGCTCGGATTTGTTTCTCCACCCCGATGCCTCCACCCTGGTGCAGCTGCCCTGGCGGCCTCAGCAGGGGAAGGTTGTGCGGATGTTCTGCGATGTGACCTATCCTGACGGCACCCCCTTTGAATGCGACACCCGCCGGATTCTGAAAGAGGCCGTTGCCACCGCCCAGGAGGCAGGCTATCACTTTGATTTCGGCAGTGAAATGGAATTTTACCTGTTCCAGCTGGATGAGAAGGGCTGCCCCACCAAGGAGCCCTATGACGATGCCAGCTATATGGACATTGCCCCGGAGGACAAGGGAGAAAACATCCGCCGGGAAATCTGCCTCATGCTGGAGCAGATGGACATTGCCCCGGAAAGCTCCCACCACGAAAGCGGCCCGGGTCAGAACGAAATCGATTTCCGCTACTCCGAGCCCCTTACCGCCGCAGATCAGGCCATAACCTTTCACACCGTGGTGAAAACCGTTGCTTACCGCAACGGGCTGGCTGCGGACTTCTCCCCCAAGCCCCTGCCGGGAAAAGACGGCAACGGTATGCACATCAACATCTCCGTATCCGGCGGGCAGCAGGAGGAGACCCTGAACCATGTGATTGCGGGAATCCTGGACAAAATCCGGGACATTACCCTGTTCCTGAACCCCACTGCCGGCTCCTATGCCCGTCTGGGCTGCGACAAGGCGCCGGGTTATATCTCCTGGTCCCGGGAAAACCGCTCCCAGCTGATTCGGATTCCCGCCACCCCCTCCGGGCGCATCCGGGCGGAGCTTCGCTCTCCCGATCCCCTGGCCAACCCCTATCTGGCCTACGCCCTGCTTATCTACGCCGGGCTTCAGGGCATTGCCCGGAAGCTGCCCCTGCCGGAGCCGGCGGATTTCAACCTGCTTACCGCTGACCCCCAGGCACTGGAAGGTTACGGAAAGCTCCCGGTCTCTCTTACCGAGGCCATGGAAGTTGCCCGGGAAAGCGAATTTCTCCGCCGTTACCTTCCCCAGAAGGTGATGGAGACCTATTGCCAGCGGCGCTAAGACGATTGATTCCAGGGAAAGGAGGGGTGTCATGGTATTTCAGGAAAAGACCTATTGTGTACTGGTGGTTTCCTCCACCGAAAGCTTTGGCACCTCTATGGCGCCTTTGCTTCCCCCTACGGACTACTATCCTGTGGTATATGCCAGAAGCTCGGCAGAAGCCCAGCGGCTGCTGGCGGAGAACAGCTATGACATTGTGATCATCAACACGCCGCTTTCCGACGATTTTGGTCTGCGGCTGGCCAGCTATGTAAGCAGCAACACCACCGCCGGTGTGCTGCTGCTGGTAAAAAGCGACCGGTACACGGAAACCAGTGCCAAAATGCTTTCCTACGGGGTGATGACCCTGCCCAAGCCCACCAGCTCCCAGATGCTTACCCAGACCCTGGGGGTGCTGTGCGCCACCCGGGAACGGCTGCGGCGGATGGAGGAAAAGCAGCTCTCCGTGGAACAGAAAATGGAGGAAATCCGCCTGGTTAACCGGGCAAAGTGGCTGCTCATTGAAACCCTGGGAATGTCAGAGTCTGACGCCCACCGGTACATTGAAAAGCAGGCTATGGATTTGCGCATCTCCAAAGCCCAGGTTGCCAAAAACATCATTCACACATATCAAGGGTAAAAATCCCGGTCAGAAAATCTGACCGGGATTTCAGACTGTCAATAAAGTCCCAAACCGGCAAAAGCAAAAGAAAACGGGCTTTTTCCTCTTTGGAGGATTGGAAAGAATACCAGGTGTGGTTCTCCCAATAAAAGCGAAAAATGTTGCTTCGCAACGCTTTTGCCTTACTGCGCAAACGCCGCCCTACCGTACTCCATGTACGCCGACGGGCGGCGTTTGCTTGTCTTTGTGCCTTTCTTGACAGTCTGGCAGCGTGTCAAAAAGTTTTTTGACACGCTGAAATTCCGGTCAGAGGATTTGACCGGAATTTGTTTTTCAACAATTGTTGAGGTGAAGTTGAAATTGAATTGCAAGTGGGAAGGTATACTAAGCGTATCAGATAATTAAGAGGTGAAAAAGGTATGTTTCGGGATTTGTGTTTTATCCTGCTGGGCTATCTGGCAGGAGGCGTTCTCTTTGCCCGGATCTGGGGAAGGGTTGTGGCCAAAAAGGACATTACCCGGGATGCCCCGGACCAGAATCCCGGCACCGCCAACGCTTTTATTAACGGCGGCTTTCTGTGCGGACTGCTTACCCTGGTGTGTGACCTTCTGAAGGGCTTTGTGCCGGTGTTTCTCTATCTGCGTACCGGCTCCGGTCCGGCTTTGGGCTTTGTGATGGCGGCGCCGGTACTGGGCCATGTGTTTCCGGTATTCTTCCACTTCCGGGGAGGCAAGGGCATTGCCACCACCTTCGGCTGCCTTCTGGCGCTGCTGCCCACCGTGCGTCCTCTTGCATACATGGTGCTGTTTTTCCTGTTCTTCTCTCTGATCCTGCGGATTTCCCCCAACTACTACCGCACCATTGCCGCCTATGTCTGCACGGAAGCAGCCCTGCTGCTTTTTGCCCATAACACGGCAATTATTACGGGTTTTTCCCTGATTTGTCTGGGAATCGGCTTTCGGATGTTTACCAGCCGGGAGGAAAAAACTTCTGTGGAGGTAAAGCTTCTATGGACGCACTGATTCTGTCCTGCAGCACCGGCGGCGGTCACAATGCCGCAGGTGCTGCGGTAAAAGAGGAGCTGGAGCGGCGGGGGCATAAGGTCACCATGCTGGACCCCTACACCCTGGCAGGGAAGAGCCTTGACAAGCTGGTGGGAAACGGCTATATCAAAACCGCCCAGAAGGCTCCCCATTTTTTCGGCTTCCTCTATAAGCTGGGAGACGGCTACCGGAAGCTGCCGGTCCACTCCCCGGTGTATGCGGTGAACAAGGCCATGTTTGGCACCATGCGGGACTATTTCCAGAATCACCACTTCGATGTGGTAATCATGCCCCACCTGTTCCCTGCCCAGATGCTGACCCATCTGAAACGGAAGGGCGTTGCCCTCCCCCCGCAGATTTTCATTGCCACGGACTATGTGTGCATTCCCTTTACAGAGGAGACGGACTGTGACTACTATGTGATTCCCGGCTCTGACATGGCAAAGGACTTTACCCGCCGGGGAATTCCCGCAGATAAGCTGGTTCCTGCGGGAATCCCGGTACGCCGGGCCTTCCGGGAGACCCTTTCCCGGGAGGAGGCCAAGAGCCGTCTGGGGCTGGAGGGGGATAAGCATTATATCCTTTTGTCCGGAGGCAGCATCGGCTGCGGACAGATTGAAAAGGCAGTGGGAAAGCTCTCCCGGTATCTGAAAAAACACCCGAAGCACCACCTGATTGTGATTTGCGGCAACAATCAGCCGCTGCTTGCCCGGCTGGAAAAGAAATTCGGAAAGCAGGGGCAGATTACCCTTCTTGCCAGCACCAACCAAATGGCAGCCTATCTGCGGGCCTGTGACGTATATCTGTCCAAGCCGGGCGGGCTGTCCTCCACGGAGGCGGCGGTGATGGGGATTCCTCTCATCCACATCGCCCCCATTCCCGGCTGCGAAATCCGCAACATGGAGTATTTCTCCCAAAAGGGCATGAGCCTGGCGGTGGACACCCACTGGAGCCAGCTGGAAGATGCTCTGGCGCAGCTGGGCCAGCCCATCAGCGCCAAAACCATGCAGGTTCGTCAGCGCCAGTACTGTAACCCCAGAGCCACAGAGGAAATCTGTGACCTTGCCGAAAAAGCAGCAAATATGGAAACTTCCCCAGGTCAGGGCTGAAAGCCCGAGCTGGGGAAGTTTTTTCATTTACATCAAAAGCAGGGCTGCACCTACCGGAAGGAGCAGGACTGCCAGAGAGATGAGGAGGGCAAAGACCGTGTTGGTGCTTTTCCGGGAAATCCAGCACACCAGGGCTGCCGCTGCCCAGGTAAGGGCAGTCCAGCCCAGGTAGGTAAGAAGCATCCAGCCCAGCACCGTGATGCCGTCCGGCACTTGGCTCAGCCATTGGGCACTGTTGGCCCAGGCGGAGAGGTCCAGCCCGCCAAAGGCCCGGAACACGCCCCAGTATCGGGGCAGCTGGACAGCCAGCACCGCAAGGGCTGACCAGATTGCCAGCCAGATGCCCTTAAAGAGGGCAATCCGTTTGGTTTTCCCGGCGGTTTTCTGCAATATTCCCACGCCGGTTTCCCGCTCCACCGCAAAAATACCCGCTGCCGCCAGAGCCAGGGCAAACAGGAGCTTGCCCAGATTGAGAAGGTTTTCCCGGGGTGCCTCCGGCCCATAAAGGCGGGTATAAGGTGTCTGGTACAGGTAGGACTGGCCGGGGCGCAAGCTGTTATACTGGTCCTGGGCATCCTGGAAGGGGCGCTGGGCATCCAGCTGGTCCAGGATGGTCTGGTATGCCTGGGAAAAATGGATTTCCTCCCCGCCGGTTTCCTCCATTTCCATGAGCTGGGCAGCCAAATCATCCAACCGCTTTGCCTCCTGCTCCAAAAAGGCCGCCTTTTCCGGGGTGGGCAGTCCCGCCAGCTGCCGGGAATAGGAGCGGTAGTACACCTCATCCTGACCGTAGTAAGTGGAAACATTGGAATAGGCAGAAAGCTGCAGGGCAAGCAATGCCAGAAGAATCCAAGCTCCCTTCTGCATTCCCAGCGCCTTGCTGCCCTCATGGGAAAAGAGGCGGGTATGGCTCCCCAGACGAGGCAGCCCCGGCAGCCGCAGTTCCCGGGCTCCCACACCCAAAAGGCGGCAATGGAAGGCAAGTCCCAGAAAATAGGCCCCAACCCCTGCCACCAGGAAAAATACGCCCGCAGCCAGGAGCCTGTCCAAAGGGTAGGTAAAGAGATTCAGATACACCGCACCCTGGTACAGCTTTTCCATGCCGGAAAGGTGCCACAGGCTCAGGTTCCGGAGCCACAGGTTGTTGGTTCCGTTCATCCAGACCGCAGCCCCGCCCAGCACCGCCAGGACTGCCCCGGCCAGCACCGGCTCCGGGGTAGCCACGCAGACTGAGATTGCCACCAGAAGGCAAACCAAGGCCCAGGCAAATTTCCACAAAAGGGTCTGGGTCAGCAGTCCTCCAACGGATATGTCATAGGGACAGGCGGCGTAGCCGTAAAGACTCTGGGCAGGAACACTCAGATTGTCATAGCCCAGCACGCCCCCTGCCACTGCCAGGTTGCCGCCGTAGAGCAGCACAAAACCAACGGCGGTCACCACGCAGGCTGCCAGGACCTTGCGCAGGTAGAGCCTGCCCATACCGTGGTAGGCGGGGCGGGTCAGCCGGGTCAGGCCCAGCCGCTTTTCATAAGTAAAGAGGATAAGACCTGCTGCCAGGACGAAAACCAGCATCAGCATATCCGTCAGCTTCCAGCCAAGAAGCGCCTCGGCACTTCCCAGAAAAACCCCCTGGGGCTGGACATGGGCCAGGGCCTCATACACCGCTGCCCCTTTCATCAGGGAATTGGTGGGAAAGCCCTCCTGGAACAGGCCCAGCATCTGCTTGATTTGTGCCTCAGCAACCAGGGACTCCCGGTACTCGGCATATCCCCAGACCTGGCGAAGGCGCTCCAGAGCTGCCCGGTTGATATACATCCGGTCAGAGAGGGCCTCATAAGCGGCATGATCCTCGCTGTTGCTGAAAAGATACTCCATCATTTTCTCTTCCAGCTCCACCTGCTCCTGCTCCAAGGTATCTGCCCGGGAATAAGCTTCCCGCAGATCTCCCAGAGCATAGCCTTGGGAATTGTCGGTGCAATGGCCGTAGAACAAAATGGCGTTGAGAACCACCACAAGCGCCAGGAGGAGGCACAGCTTTTTCTGGCCCAGGACCTTACGCAGTTCATACTTCATAGGCCCTCCCCTGCGCCGAAATAGCGCAAATACACATCCTCCAGGTTGGGCTCTGCCGGTTTACAGGGGATTGGGGGCTTCTCTCCCAGGAGGCGGACACAGATTCCTTCCGACTTCTGGAAGAGGCCGCAGACCGTGCCATAGGCGGAAACCTCGTTCAGCTGGGTCTCCGGCACCACTGCCTCCCAAAGCTGTCCTTCCAGCTCCCGGAGAAGCTCCGGCGGGGTAGCCTGACGAAGAATCTCTCCCTGGGAAAGGAGAATCAGCTCCTTGGCGAGGTACTCCACATCCTGCACCACATGGGTGGAAATCATCACGATTTTGTGCAGGGCAATCTCCCCGATGAGATTTCGTATGGCAATCCGCTGCCGGGGGTCCAGGCCGGCGGTGGGCTCGTCCATAATCAGGATATCCGGGTCATGGAGAAGGGACTGGGCGATGAGCAGACGCTGTTTCATACCGCCGGAGAAGCTGCCGATGGGCTTGTTGGCTACATCCGACAAAGCCACCGCCGAAAGGGCCCATTCAATCCGCTCCCCGGCCTGCTCCCTGGACATATCCTGCAGGGATGCCAGATAGTACAAAAAACGCCGGGCTGTAAAGCTGGGATAGAAGGTCTGCTGCTGGGGGCAGTAGCCCAGCCGACGGCGATAGCTCCGCCCCAGATGGGAAATGTTTTCCCCATCCAGGAAAATCTCCCCGGAGGTCTGGCGGAGATTCCCGGTGAGAATGTTCATCCAGGTGCTTTTCCCGGCGCCGTTGGGCCCCAGCAGCCCATAAATGCCCGGGGTCAGGGTGACACTCACCCCTTTCAGGGCTTCTTTCTTGCCATAATGCTTGGTCAGGTTCCGCATTTCCAGTTCCATACCGCTCCCCCTTTGGTTTCTGTTTCCAATTCGTATTGTTTTGCTATATCGCTTTCAGGGATGAAATCATCTTCATCCATGGAAACGCACAACATCTGCAAAAAAGGACAAAGAAATAAAAATATATTTGAATCCGGTTGTTTTCTGCTTTCTTCTCCCTCTCCGGCAGTTTTCATATTTGCTTCTTTTCCACACTGCATAAGGCCGGGAATGGAAACGGAATGTGACAGGATGCCGGAAAGCGGCACCCTGTCACGGTGAAATGAGAAAACTAAGAATCAGTACCCGCCGGCCCGGCTCTGGTCGTAGCGGTCGGCGTAAAAATCCGCCTTGGAAATGACACTTTTACCGCCATGATAATTTCCTATGAAGAAATCATCGCCTTCATAGAGTATGCTATATTCCATACCTTCGGTGCTGCCACCGTTGGGAAGCAGATACAGAGGTCCTCCATCCATATCCATAAAATAGATGTAGAATCCAGAATCGGGCTTTCCATTGAAGGACTGAATCAGAAAGAGCTTATGGTCCAGGAGCCAGAAATTGATGACCCGCCCCATGGTGACGGCTACCCGTTCTGTCTGGGTCTGTAAATCATAAAGGCAGATGTCGTTGCCCTTTTGGTAGATATAGGTATAGCTGTAATTGACCGCCGGGTCGCCGGTGAGAATCAGCCCCTCCTCCTCGGAGGCAATGGTCTTGGTTTCCCCGGTCTTTCGGTTATACAGGCGAATCTCAGAAGGAATACGGTTTTTCAGGTATTCCTGGTAGCTTACACCGCCGTAGAAGCGCTCCCCCCAATCCAGGTATTCTTCCTCGGTCATAAGCTCATCCCGATGGGTAAGGAGCAGGAAATCCCCATACATTCCTCCAATACCCCAACCGTTCTCGGTATATTCCTGGGGCAGTTCCTCCTGGGTTCCGGAAGCCAGGTCGTAGATGTAGGTGTGGGCTTCCTCCCGGCTGCCACCCTCCGGAGCAACAATTCTTTCTTCGACAGAAATGGTGCATTTTCCGTCGGCAAAAATTCCCAGCGCAACATTGCTGTAATACTGGTATTCGTTTTCCGACTCCCAGTGTTCCAGAACCTTCCGCTCCCCGGTGGCCGGGTCTTTGGTCAGAAAGAGATAGCCCCCATTCCCGTCTTCCGTTATGGCATAGAGGGTACCCCGGTAATCACACAGATAGGATACCCTTGACCCAATCCAGGCCTGGCAGGTCTCATCCTGGTGGGTGCAGCCGGGCTGGGGACAGAGCCAGACGGTTTTCCCGGAATCCATATCCGTATACTTCAGGGCCTTGTTACCGGAGTAGTAGCCGTTACTGCCGGAGGCTGCTGCGCCGAACATCTCCACATAAGCTGGACGGATATTCTCTTCAGGATAGGGGAAGGTCTCCGGAGCGGTGTTCATCTCCTGGGTTTCCGGCTGGGGTGCTCCCTCCGGCGCAGTGGGGACGGTTACCGTCCCTCCTGCCTCCGTGGTCTCCCCGGGAACCGTCCCGGTGGTGGAATCCGGCCCCGGTGTTTTCTCGCAGCCCCAGCAGAAAAGAACCACACAAAGAGCAAGAAAGACGCACCCAATCTTTTTTAACATAGCGGAGACCTTCCCTTTCAAAAGCGTTATGAATGACTACTACGGATGACCCGTAGCACTTGCGGTAACTATACTATCTGCGTATACAGTAACATAGGCATATACAGATTCACATTTGACGACTTGAGACATCCCGTATTTACACGGTACAGCTTCCGTACTGACTGTCCACGGGCGTTCAGGAAAATATGCCCATTGGAATCACATCCTTTCCGTGTATTTCAGTTTACATATTGGCTATCGTTGCAGACTAAGTAATTTAGAATTTTATTCTATGTTCAAAATAATATATTTTCACATTTTTGTCAATATCTAATTTAGTATTTTCTAAATATTTATTTAATATACCTAAATATACGGTGCTTTTAATGTAATAACCAGCAAAAACTTGTACCTGTTACACAACCAGGTGGCAGAAACAGATTCTTCATTGCTGATTTTCCCAGTCTGGCAGATTTTCTTTGGGTACTTTGTGCTTTTTCCCTTCTACCTGAATATGTATGGAATATAATTTTTGTGACATAAAATCAAAAAGAAAAATAAAATTGTAAAAGTTTACAACTTTTTCGTTCTGTTTGTGTTCATTATGCCGAAGAAGCAGAATGCAAGCAGGGCATGAAAATATTTTTTCGAATGTGTCCTATTTTGACTGGGCATTTCGTTTTATTCGGTAAAGAAGATTTTCTCCGAAAGTGGTTTGCGTTGTAACCCGTTTCCAGGGAAAAAGTTATATACCGCAGCTTCTGCGCCTCCGGAAAAGCCTGGAGCACCGTCTACCGAGCATTCCCAAGAGAATCTGATAGATTGCATTTTGGAGTTTTTCCCCAAATATTGTTTCGTATTTCGTAATAGTTCACAAATCGAAAGGTATTTTTCCTCCACAATTGACACAGTTTGCATAATGCACTATAATGGTTTCGGCAGCATCTCCCTTGCCGTAGCCGGGAATACCGATTACCATAAACAAAACAAACCGTCCTTTGGGGAGAAAAGCCTTTGCCGACACCAGCCAATGAAAAAGGAGTGATTCTATGAAGCCGCGAAAATGGCTGTGTCTGGGCTTAAGTCTGGTGCTGATTCTGGGGGTTCTCTCCGGCTGCAAGAACGAAACGCCGGACCCCACGGAGCCGCCGGTCAACACGGAACCGTCGGAAACCACGGAGCCCACCTTTGCTCCGCCCACGGAGCCCACCACGGAATATCAGGACCCCTACCCCACCCAGCCGGAGGAACCACCCCAGAGCTATGCGCCCCCGGAGGAGAATCGGCTGGTACAAAGAGAGAACGAAATGCAGATGGCTCCCAGTTCAGTCAGGGACGGCTATTACTTCGGCAGCCAGGTGCTGATGTTCTACGATGATGCCACAGGGGAAACCCAGGTATTGTGTCAGAAGCCAGGCTGCACCCACGAGGAAAGCAGCTGTGAAGCCTGGCTGGGAGAGACAACCTCCATGATAGAATATCATGGCGTATTGTATTTCACCCGGACAGAGGATACCGGTGCCCAGCTATGCACCAAGGACCCGGAGACCGGGGAAATCCAGGTCATAACCCAATGGGATCATCCCCAGAGGGGAAAACTGGAATGCTCCATAGAGGAGGCTTCCCACAATCTGTTGCTCGTGCGCTTTTCCCAGACCCAGCTGGTAGACAAGAACGGACTGGCTCAGGAGGAATCCCTCTCCTGGAAGGCCCTGTATGACCTGGATACCCACGCCGAGAAGAAAATCAGTTGGGAGGAGGAAGGCACCTCTCTGTGGATTTTAATGTTCAACCGGGACAGTGCCCTGACCACTGCCCTCATAGATGATCCCCAGACACCGGGAAAGCAGCAGGAGGAGCTGCGTCTGTATTCCCTGGAAGATGACAGCTACACCGTCATTTCCTCTCAGGAAGAAGACGGCTTCCGGCGCTCTGTGGATGCCTGTTCCTTCTACGGAGATCAGATGGCCATTCTGGAGGGGGACACCCTGTATGTCTACGACCTGAACACCCAGGAAAAACGGGAAATCATCACCATGGGCAGCATCCGAAACTATTGGATTGCCGACGGCAAGGTATTCTTCGCCGTGAAAGACACCCCCCTGGGCCAGTCCTCTCCCCTTCTGCGGCTGTACTATGTGGATCTTTCGGGCGGCACTCCCACCCGGCTGGGCAACAGCGGCGAAACCCTATCCGTTTATTTCCGGATTCTTTGGGAGGGCACCAGCTTCTTTGTGGGAGAGGTTTTGGATGATAACTTTCTGCCCCACCAGTACATCATCTCCAAGGCAGATTACTACACCGACAATTTTGCCATCATTCATGCACAGCCCCAGGAATAACCACAGATACGAAGCGCCGCCGGGTTGTCCGAAAACAAACCGGCGGCGTATTTTCTTTATTTTCCCAGATATTTCCGGATTTCTGCCAGAAAAACCTCTCCGTATTCCTGGGCCTTGTACTGGCCCACGCCCTTGACCTTCAAAAAGTCCTCCATGGTGCAGGGGGCTTTCCGGGCCATATCCTCCAGGGCGGCGTTGGAAAACACGATATAGGCAGGAACCCCCGCCTCCAGAGCCAGCCGGGAGCGAAGGCTTTTCAGAGTCCCCAGCAGTCCCCCCTCGGGCTGGAGCGCCGGGGCCGCCTTGGGCTGGGCCGGGGCTTTCTCTGCAAACATAAAGACCTGTTCCTCCCCGGATAGAACCTTTCCGGCCTTTTCCGTGGGGAAAAGGCCTCCATGCTCCGGGTGGGTTCGCAAATAGCCCTTGCTTTCCAGGGTCTGCACCCAGGTGCGGATGTCGTTGCGGTTCTGGCTTTTCAGGCTGCCGTAGGCACTCAGGCTGTCAAGCCCCAAGGACAAAATCCGCTTCTCGGCACTGCCTGCCAGCACCCCAATCACTGCCGTGGGGCCGATGTAATAGCCCAGCATTTTATGAATCTGCCGGACACACTCCAGAATCTGCCGGGTCTGGGGGGTGATTTCCACCTGCACCCCCTGGCGGTTGCAGTTGCCGCAGTTATGGCACCGCTTCTCGTGGGGCTGGCCGAAGTAGCCCAGAATATAGCCCCGGAGGCAGCTTTCCGTTTTGCAATAGCCAATCATTTTCTCCAGCCGCTGCAAGTCCCGGGTCATGAGAAGCTGCTGGGTTTCCGGGGTGAGCATGGGGTTTTCCCCCGGGTGCTGAATGAGAAATTTTGCCGTGTAAACGTCCCCGGGAGCATAGAGGAGTATACAGTCCGCCGGGGAGCCGTCCCGTCCGGCCCGGCCTGCCTCCTGGTAGTAGGCCTCCATACTCTGGGGCATATTGTAATGAATCACAAAGCCCACGTTGGATTTGTTGATGCCCATGCCGAAGGCGTTGGTGGCCACCATCACGCTCCGGCGGTCGTACACAAAATCCTCCTGATTCTGCCGCCGCTCGGCATCCTCCAGCCCCGCATGGTAACGGGTTGCGGAAAAGCCCTGTTCCTGGAGAAGGTCACAGACCTTCTCTACTTCCTTTCGGGTGGAGCAGTAGACAATGCCGCACTGGTGGCGCCGCTGTGCCATCAGGCTGCACAGCGCTTCCGGCTTGCTTTTGGGCCGGAGCACCTGGAAGTGGAGGTTAGGCCGGTCAAAGCCTGTGACCACCGTCAGGGGATTCTCCAGCCCCAGCAGCCGGATTACATCCTCCTGCACCTGCCGGGTGGCTGTGGCAGTAAAGGCGGAAACCACCGGACGGTAAGGAAGCTGCCGGAGAAAATCCACGATTTGCAGATAGCTGGGGCGGAAATCCTGTCCCCACTGGGATATGCAATGGGCCTCATCCACCGCCAGCATGGAAATCCGGATTCCCGCCACTGCCCGGCAAAATCCTTCCGTTTGCAGCCGCTCCGGGGCCACATAGATGATTTTATACATCCCCGCAGCCACATTCCGGTAAACCAGGCGAATCTGGGCAGGGGTCAAGGAGCTGTTGATATAGGCTCCAGCCACTCCCACGCTTTTCAGGGCCATCACCTGATCCTTCATCAGGGAAATGAGGGGGGATACCACCAGGGTAATGCCCTCCATCATAAGCGCGGGGATCTGATAGCACAGGCTCTTTCCGCCCCCTGTGGGCATGATGCCGAACACATCCCGCCGGGCCAGCTGGGCCCGAATCAGGTCTTCCTGCCCCTCCCGGAAGGCTTCGTAGCCAAAGTATTTACTGAGAAGTTCCTGTATTTTATCCATTTTCTACCTATCTTCTTTCCATAACAAGACATACATTTTACATCATACCACATGGACAGCCCAAAAAGCAACGGCTCTTTTCCCGGGGAATCTCCCAGAAAAAGAGCCGTTTGGATCAGGGATAAGAATCAGGCAATCCGGTTCAGGTCACCGGCTACCAGACCTTCGTTGAGGCGCATGGTATTGTTGGCGAAAATCATTTCATCTGCCCCAACCTCTTTGGCAAACTCCGTCAGGCTTCCGTCCCAGTAACGGTAGTCAATCTCATAAATCGTAGAGTAGTGGTCCACAAGGAAGGGCATCAGGGCACAGCCAAAGGATTCCTTTACCACGATGCACACGGAACCGTCGGTGACACCGGGGTTGTGGAACTCGGTGAAGGGGTTATCTCCGGCGGCGAAGGTGCTGTACTTCATGGCCGCACCGTAGTCGCTTACATCGTTGATGATGGGCCAGTCAATCTTGGTACCATTCTTGTCCGTAAAGGTCATGGTGGCATTCCGGAAATAGGGGTAGTAGGCCGTGATGGTATCGGACACATCGGAGCCGATATCCATATACTGGGTCAGGCTTCCCCGGAAGCCGGTGAAGTCCACGCTCTCCCGCTGCTCCAGAGTGTAGGGATTCACACCCTTGGCTTTGCAGAAAGCCTCGTAGGCATAGTAGGCACCTCTTGCAGTCCAGTGGTGGTCGGTCTTGAAATACAGGTACTCATCTCTGTGCTGCATCAGGTTGTCATAGCAGTCCACACCAACTACATCTTCCGACAGCATGGACATGAGGGAAGCAATGGCCTCTCCCTGGTCGGCATAATCCTTCATCTGGGCCCGGATATCGTCCGGCAGCACAATGCCGATGGAGGTGGGCACCGGCAGGGCGTACACCTTGGTGATGCCCTTCAGATTCTCCGCAATTTTGTTCACAATATCCGCATATTCCTGGGTGGACTTTTCAATATACCGGAAGCCGTCAAAGCCGCTGTCGTCCACCTGGAAGATGGGGCTGCGGAAGGAATAGGTGCCGGACTTGCTGGTAAGGGTGGGGTAGCTGGCGGGGACTTCCGCAGTAGGGTCTGTGGGCTGGGTAGTCTCCTCCGTAGGCTGGGCAGTCTCCTCCGTGGGTTGGGTGGTTTCCGTGGGCTGGGTTCCCAACGCCTCTGCGCCATCAATCACAGACTGGGCCTTCTGGTAGTCCGGGCTGATGCACAGGATAATGGCGGTACCCTGCTGCCAGATAACTGCATTGTCAATCTTGGGCACTTCCTCCGGGATATAGCTCTGGAACTGGCTCCGCAGCTGCTGCACATGGGTCTTTACGCTGTTCATGGCAGCCTCCACCTCGGATTCCTGAGAGACGGTGATGAGGGCGACCTTATCGGCATAGTAGCCGCTGCCGGCATACATCTTCACCGTGGCCCCTTCCGGCAAATCCGGAAAATACATGGCGCCGCTGTCTCCCACGTCCTTGAGCTCTGTGTCATACTCCAGCTGGGTCAGCAGAGCCTGAAAAGCCGCCTGGGGATCCGTGGTCTTTTGGGCATCGTTTTGGTTGCCGCAGGCAGTCAGTCCCAATACGGACGCCAGCACCAACAGCAAGGCAACGGTGCGTTGAATGTGTTTCATGCAATCCACTTCTTTCTATTTTTGATTTCCGTGACTTCCCATGGGGAGAATCTTTAGCGCTACTTATGTTAACCCAAAATTCCCATTTTTGCAACCTAAAAAAAGGAAAATTTCTATGAATTTTGCCGTAACTTTTCCTTCATAATTTGTAATAAATATGTAAT
>OEQQ01000046.1_pt1 | contig 36981 bp, 31 predicted proteins | sample 1539741 | NCBI WGS metagenome assembly OEQQ01 (sample SAMEA3891876, study PRJEB23780) | metagenome | biome: terrestrial biome; feature: animal house; material: Caecal content | place: Italy | collected 2015-05-05
CCCAATCTTATCCCAATCCGTCCGACTCCTGGTCGTTGGCATCCGGTTGCTCTGGGTCAGACGCCGTCTGTTTCGTACTCTTGGCCTTCTTGACTCCCATCAGAGCCATCAAAACCACAGACACCACCGAAAGTACTCCACCGGATATGGTCGCCACCATGCTCTCATTGAAACCTAATGCCACCGCAATACCAGCCACAAGGCCTACCACAGCCACCCAGACTGCTTTATCACTGAGTACGGCTTTCAGTCCTGTCATGGCAGTCCCTCCTTTTCACAATCAGGGACTGGGGACTCCCCCACAGCCCCTATGCCATTGGTATGCAAAAGCAATCGACCTGGACTCTACGCCGCCCCCGTTTTCCCACTTTCTCTGTTGCCCTTTTCCCCGGTTGGTGGTATAATTGCTCCACTATCATACACAATGGGGTGGTTTTGCCTGACTGCCCCAATTTTATCATATGGAGGTTGTTCCATTGTCACTGTACGAAGCTGAGATCAACCGGCGGCGAACCTTCGCCATCATCTCTCACCCGGACGCCGGTAAAACCACCCTCACCGAGAAATTCCTCCTCTACGGAGGCGCCATTGCCCAGGCCGGCGTGGTCAAGGGCAAGAAGAATGCCCGGGCCGCCACCTCCGACTGGATGGAGATTGAGAAACAGCGCGGCATCTCCGTCACCTCTTCCGTGATGCAGTTCCAGTACGAGGGGTTCTGCATCAACATTCTGGACACCCCCGGCCACCAGGACTTCTCCGAGGACACCTACCGCACCCTCATGGCCGCCGACTCCGCCGTGATGGTCATCGACGCCGCCAAGGGCGTGGAGGCCCAGACCCGGAAGCTGTTCAAGGTCTGCGCCATGCGCCACATCCCCATTTTCACCTTCATCAACAAGATGGACCGGGAGACCCGGGACCCCTTCGACCTGCTGGACGAGGTGGAGCGGGAGCTGGGCATCGAGACCTACGCCATGAACTGGCCCATCGGCTGCGGCAAGGACTTCCAGGGTGTTTACGACCGGGAGAACGGGCAGCTGCTGTTCTTCTCCGGCGTCTCCGGCAAGAACCGGGCAGGCAAGCAGGAGGTTGATCTGTACGACCCCCAGGTGGCTCAGCTTCTGGACAGCGAGAGCAAGCACCAGCAGCTCATTGATGATGTGGAGCTTCTCTCCGCCGGACGGGAGATGGATATGGAGGCCGTCCGGTGCGGACAGCTCAGCCCCGTGTTCTTTGGCTCCGCCCTTACCAACTTCGGCATTGAGCCTTTCCTGGAGTCCTTCCTGAAGCTCACCCCGCCTCCCCTGTCCCGGACGGCAGACTGCGGCGTGGTGGATGCCTTCTCCCCGGACTTCTCCGCCTTTGTTTTCAAGATTCAGGCCAACATGAACAAGGCCCACCGGGACCGGCTGGCTTTTATGCGGATTTGCTCCGGCAAGTTCCAGCGGGACGCAGAATACTACCATATGCAAAGCGGCCGGAAGATGCGCCTGTCCCAGCCCCAGCAGCTGATGGCTGCAGAGCGGGAAATCGTGGAGGAGGCCTACGCCGGAGATGTGATCGGCGTCTTTGACCCGGGCATCTTCTCCATCGGAGACACCATCACCGTGCCGGGAAAGAAGTTCCTCTACTCCGGCATTCCCACCTTCGCCCCGGAGCATTTCTGCCGGGTGTCCGCCAAGGACTCCATGAAGCGCAAGCAGTTTGTGAAGGGCACGGAGCAGATTGCCCAGGAGGGTGCCATTCAGATTTTCAAGGTCCCCAACTCCGGTATGGAGGAAGTCATCGTAGGCGTGGTGGGCACCTTGCAGCTGGATGTGTTTCAGTTCCGGATGAAGTCGGAATACGGGGTGGATCTGCGGATGGAGACTCTGCCTTATGAGGAAATCCGGCTGATTGAAAGCTATAGCGGAGATTTGCAGGATCTGAACCTGGGCTCCGATGCAGAGCTTCTGGAGGACTACCGGGGCAGAAATCTTCTGGTATTTTCCAGCTTCTGGGCCATCGATTTCACCTGCCGCCGGAATCCCGGTCTGGTTCTGAAGGAAATCGTCGTGGCAGAAGGTTAACAACAAGGAGAAACCTATGGACGCTTTTATCCATTTTCTGGAGATTGCCGTATCCGTTCTGGCGGTTGTGGTTACGGTCATGTTCCTGTATCAACCCCTGTATCTTGTCATCCCCCTGCTGTTTCACAGGAAGAAGCCCCAGGGGGAGGCGCCAAAGCGGCGGTTCGCCATTCTCATCGCCGCCCGGAATGAGGAAGCGGTACTTCCTCACCTGCTGGACAGCATCAAAGCTCAGGACTATCCGGAAGCGCTCATTACCACCTATGTGGTGGCGGACAACTGCACCGATAAGACCGCAAAGCTTGCCCGGGAGCACGGGGCCGTGGTCTTTGAGCGGTTCAACAAGGTGCAGGTGGGCAAGGGCTACGCCCTGGACTACCTGCTGACCCAGCTGAAGGAGCAGGGGCTGCTGGAGAATCACGACGCTTTTATGATTTTCGATGCGGACAACCTGCTGCTGCCCAACTACTTCACGGAGATGAACAAAACCTGTGCCCAGGGGTACGATGCCTTCTGCGGCTACCGGAACACCAAGAACTTCGGCACCAACTGGATTTCCGCCGGGTACGGCATCTGGTATCTCCACGACTCCACCCACCTGAATCAGTCCCGGAGCATCATCGGCGCCAACTGCGCCGTCAACGGCACCGGCTTCGGCTTTACCCGGGAGCTTCTGGAGCGGATGGGCGGCTGGAAGTTCTTCACATTGACAGAGGACATCGAGTTCAGCGCCGTCAGCGCCGCCCGGGGCTACCGGATTGGCTACTGCCACGATGCCATCTTGTTTGACGAGCAGCCCACCCGGTGGAAGCAGTCCTACCGCCAGCGGATTCGCTGGAGCCAGGGTGGTATTCAGGTGTCTTTCAAGCACTTCAAGGAGTTTTTCAAGGGCATGTCCCATCTGCGGACCCTTTACTCCTCCTTCGAGATGTTCACCCTGTCCTTCTGGGGCATGGCAGTGGGTGTCACCGCCGGTGTGCTGGGCTTGCTGCTGGTATTTCTGGAGATGGGCTTTGTGGCTCTGCTGAACGCCATCGGCATTGCCCTGCTGACCACCTATCTCACCACCGCCGGCATGGCTGCCCTGACGGTGGCCACGGAGTGGAAGCGGATTGCCGCTCCCACCCGGTGGAAGCTGCTGAGCATCCTGTGCTTCCCCATTTTTATGATTACCTGGGCCCCCATTGCGGTGCTGGCTGGCTTCTACAAGTTCCAGTGGACCCCCATCGACCACACCGCCGCCGTCTCCGTTACGGAGCTGACCGGCACCAAAAAATCCTGAAAAAGGCGTACCCCATAAGGGGTACGCCTCATCTTGTCAAAAAACAAGCGCCGGGTATCCGGCGCTGTGTTTCAGGGGTTATTGACCGTTCCCACAAATATGGGCACGGAGCCGGTGGTGATGGCAAATACAAAGGGTCTGTCCAAAATAAAGTCGATGATCTCATCCGGGGGCAGGGCTGCGCCGGCGCCGAAGTCCAGAATCATGTAGCTGGCGGCCACCACCCCGTCCTCGTCAATGGTTACCCGGGTGTCCTGGTTGATGCTGTCCAGGTACACCGGTGTCTGGCTGTCAACAGAAGAAGAAAAATCATTTCCCAGAGGGTGGAAAATACCGGTCAGCCCCATTTCCTCCAGGGCAGGCTCCAGATCCACGCTGGAGGAAATATCGAATTTGGGAACCGACAGGTTGACCTTCATGGCCTTGTGGTTTTCCTCCGGGAATGTGTCACTGCCTGTAATCATGGCCATGTAGTCCTCACTGCCCAGCACATCGTCCACGGTTTTTCCCGCATCCGGCAAAATAAGCCACATGGAAGATTCGTTTTCCAGTTCCATCTCCACAGCACCGAAAGTCTCTCCCCAGTAGTAATTCATGGTGGCCGCTTCCTTGTTCAGGAAGGTGCAGGTCACATCCCCCTCCACGGTGTGGAAGGGCTGCTGGGTATTTTGGTCTTTGCTGAACTTTTCGCTCCACTGGGACTGGAAATACACGGTGGACGCCAGGGCCAGCATGGCATCCTCCCCAATATCGACCTTGCCGGTACGATTGCTGAACAGACCGCCGGTCTGGTTTCGCAGCCAGTTGGCAATGTCCTTGTTCGTCCGCTCAGAGCCCAGGTCTCCCTGGTAGACGGAGGTATAGTAGTGGTACGCCAGGGCATCCATGGTATCCTGATGGTAGTCCACATCCTTGTCCAGCCACAAAGAGTTTGCCAGAACGCTGATTTCCTTCCCGTCGTCCCGGTATACCTGCTCCCAGATGGTGCTGATTCTTGTGCGAAGCTCCTCCAGGCTGTTGACCCCCAGCACCTCCATCACCTGCTGCCGGGTTTCTCCCCCGGTAAGCTCGGCGGTGATTGCCAGGGCAATGTAGGCATTCACAGGCGACCACACCCGGTTGGTGGTATCCACACCGGTGAGGATTTCCCGGGCACAGTCTGTGGAGAAGGAGGCCACCGGAGCCATGGAAGCCTGCACCAAGGCATCCCGCTTCTGGGAATCCTCATACCACTGCCGGAAGGAATCGGAACCGGACCGGGGTCGCTCCGGTTTCCGGGAGTCGGAGGCGGCACTCACTGCCTTGGCGCTGATAATCAGGGGAATCCGTGGGGTATTCAGCACCAGCACCAGGGCAAGCACCGCCGCCACCGCCACAATCCAATAGTGTTTTCTTTTTTTCCGCTTTGCCGCAGCGGACACATACTTTTCGTCCACATAGCCCAAAGCCTCTGCAAGTTTCTCATTCATCCACATACCCCTCCTTGATCAGGTGCTCCCGCAGCCGCATTCGGATTCTGCCCAGGCGGACACATACGGTGTTTTCCCGCAGGTCAAAATCGTCGGCAATCTCCCGAATGGAATCCCCAAACCAGTATCTGCGAAGAAACAGGGCCCGGTTGTCCTCGTTCTGGGCCGCAAGGAAGCGGTTGATGGCAAGGCCCAGCTCTCTAGCCTCCACAGTTTCCTCCAGGGCCGGGCCGGGAATGGCCTTTTCCAGCTCGTCCAAAGACAAGTCGTATTTGCCGTACCGTTTCCCGGCGGTATTGTATTTCAGCCGGTCCAGGGATATATTCCGGCCGGTGGCATACACATACCCAGCCAAAGGGTCCGGCTTTTTGGGCGGGACAGTATTCCAGACTGCCAGGTAAGTATCGTTGACGGATTCTTCCGCATCCTGGCGAACCCCAAGAATATTCACCGCAATCCCCATCAGCCTTTTTCCGAACCTTTTGGAAAGCGCCTCAAGAGCACTTTCCGCCCTTTGCCAGAGAAGCCCTACGATTGTCGGATCATCCATATACATCCCTCCTCACCTATGTAATAGAATTCCGGGGTATGAATGTTACATCTATCGTAGCATATTTTTGAAAAAATAGATAGGTTGCGAGGTTTTTTCTTTCATGGGGTCAGAACACAATCTGATTTCCAAATGGTTTTTCCTGTGTTGCCTTCGGACTTCCACATTTTTCATAAGCTGGCTGTTTTTTCTCTGATAGGTTTTTGGATTCGGGATAAGCTATGTCTGCGGAACAAAGGTGCTTCTTTCGGGAAGCGGCTTTGCTTCCCGAATTTATGAAACAGGAGAGAAGTACTATGAAGAGCAACAACAGCATCAACGTGCCCCAGGCTAAGGAAGCCATGAACAAGTTCAAGATGCAGGCCGCCTCTGAGGTTGGCGTGAACCTGACGGACGGCTACAACGGTCACCTGACCTCCCGGGAGGCCGGCTCCGTAGGCGGCCAGATGGTCAAGAAGATGAGTACCGTACGAACTGCGAAATATACCCGTAAAGACAGGACTGCTGTGGGGCATGAGATCAAAGTTCGGTACATAGCGGGGATCATGGTTTGAATTGCTGGATTAACAAAACAGACGCAGGACAGCCCACCGGTCAGATGATCGGTGGGCTGTGCTTATTATCGACTACTCAAAGCATCCGTCCATATTTTTTGTCTTGGATATTTATTATACATTATCCCTGGCTCACTTTTTCATTGACTTTTACACGCTGACTGAAGTAGTAAACATAAGTATATTTTATGACACTTCAAATAAATTGTGTTATAGAGTCTATGACTTTTCAAATGGAATATGTCCTGTTTTCTGAAACATCAAGGCCTGCTGTCTGTGAAACAAACAGCAGGCCCGTTCCTTGTTCTCCTGAATGTCATGCAGGAGGGTGTTATTCTGGTTCTTCAAAAGTCTGAGAAAGCACATACGCACAATACTGCCTGGCCATTTCCAGCCTAGGGGTATTGGCAATGATTCCCAAATAGACATCGCCGGAAAAACCCGCCTGTTGGAATTGAGGGAGACTGCTCACGTTCCACGCATTGGCCACAGTTTGTGTGACAGCGGTATAGGAATCGGTTTCCCCGAGACTGAATTCGATGGAATTGTCCTCCTGAATGACCAGATTCTCGGTGATCAGCGCCTGTATGTCTGTTGGCAGGTTATCAAAAGAAGAAACGTGAGCCAGGTCCAGCAGGTAGCCGTTTGCGGAACACAGGTCATACGCTTCCTTGTTCATCAAAACCAGATCCAACTGCTTTGCATTGATGGCTGCCAGGAGCTTCAGCCCGGATGTGTAGGCGTATTCGTGGTTTTCAGCGGATGGATTGTCGGATACATACAAGTTAAAATATCGATAGACCTCTTCCTTCTCCGGATTGCGCCCGAGATCGGAAATAAAGCCGTCAGACAGGTAACCATCCATGTCATCACCTGCAGAGATGTTCAGATAGGCCAGATATACCACAGGACTTTTTTGTGTAAGCGCATTGTGTATTCCGGAGGCCAGCAAATAAACGAAACAGGCCAAAAGAATCAGCGGGATTTTGTAGTACATCCAGATATGCTCCGCTTTTTTGGAAACCGGCATTTCCCGGAACTGTTGCCATCTATGCCGGCGCTCTTCCGGGGACAATTTCATTGGCTTCCTCCGTTGTCGGTGACGGTATCCTCCGGAACATAGGAGCAGGCACGGATCACGCCATTGAGCAAATAGGAGCTGAGCAAGGCGCACAGTCCTTCGCCGAAAATAACCAGAGGCGTGAAAAAGGCGACAACCACAAAAAACATGGCGAAATGAATGGCAAATACCACAATGGTGCAGAACAGGTAGCGAATGCCGATGAGCAGCGCATTTCTTAACATGGGCCAGCTGCGATTGCGGACACTGGCAATCAGCGGAAACAGGTAGAGCAGTACAATGCAATACAGAATCGCTGCCGCAATCACAACCGCCAATCCCAGCGTACAGACGACGGAAAAAACGCCGGTGGTAGTCTTATAAAGATTGTACAGAATATACCCATCCAAACTCAGCAAAATGCCAAGGGCAAGCAAAATCAACCAGAGAATCGTGGATTGACGGAAATTTTCCCGGAAGGCACGGAAAAACCGGGAAGTCAAAGATGGGTCCTCCCCCCGGGAAATCCGCAGTGTCACATCATACAGAGCAGTCGTGGCCGCACCGGCGGTGAAAACCGGGATGGAGCAAAGAAACCACAGCAGGTTCAGATAGCAGCTGTAGCAGAGCTTCAATATAGCCTGGCTGAATTGGCTGTCGTAGGAAAAAAGTTTCATGCATTACCTCACATTCTGCCGGTGGATTCCCGATAGATCAGATCTGTCTGTGTATGAACGGTTCGATAGTCCAGGAAAGGTTCCTGTATTCTGGAGATCAGCAAGTGAACCGCAGTGAAAGCCATAATCTGCGTGTGGATGTGTACGGTGGTCAAAGGCGGTTTGGACAGGCGGGATTCTGCGGAATCGTCAAATCCGCAGATCAGCACATCATCCGGTACCCGTTTCCCCACGGCGGCCAGCGCCTGAAGCAAATCGGCAGCCACAAAATCATTGGCGCAGATAAAAACATCCGGAAGCGCTTTCATGGAATCGATCACAGGCTGCATTTCTTCCAAATGGTTATACTTGATGACGAAAGCCGGGTCCACAGAATATCCGGCCATTGCGACCGCAAGATAGAAGGCGGTATACCGCTCGTAGAAAGACTGGCAGTGGTCATAATCCCCGACGAATCCGATGCGGGTTCGCCCTTTTGCCAGCATATCATTGACAAATTTCGTAGTTTCTGTAATGTTATCCATATATAGCTGATCGGCAGGAAGGGATTTTCCATTTCGTCTGGAAGGACCATCCACAAACAGAATGGGAATATCCAGGCCGCATAGCATCTCGTCATAGTCCCAGTCAAACATTTCGATGCACACAATCCCACGCACCTGTTCCAGGTGCAGTGTAATTGGGAGCGTTTTGCGCACAAAATCTTCCGTCGTCACACGATGGGTGTTCATGGTGTATCCCAGCTGAGAGATTTCCCTTTGAAATTTATCCAGCATCAGCAAGGCGAAATGAGAGTGGGTAAGGAATGCCCCGGTAAGCAGGGCAATCTCTCCCTGGTACCCACTGGCTCCCGGCCGGACGGTTGGCAGTGTACTGTTTCTGGGGATGGCGATGCTCCCTGCGTAGGAAAACTGCTTGTAGCCCATCTCTACGGCTTTTTGCAGGATTTTTTCCCTGGTGGAATCTGCAAGACCGTCCGCGTTGTTGATCGCCTTGGACACCGTATTTCTGGAGATGCAAAGCGCATCTGCAATATCCTGGATGGTAACTTTTTTGTTCATTTCAACCCTCCTGCATACTGTTGTTGTCCTGAAAACAGTATACCATAGAAAATATGCAAATGTCAAATCAAGCCTTCGGGTATTGTGTGCAAATTCTGCAATGCAAAATCGTGCATATGCACCAAAAAATTGTGCAAATGTAAATTATTTATTGACAAAGATCATCCCGGGTGCTACCATGAAGTTGTCAAAAGTCTCAATGAATTGAGCATTTGCACAATTTCTGAAGAGGGATGTAAAAGGAGGAATTGAATGAAACGAGCAATGACACAGTCTTCTGTCAAGAAGACGAAAGGAACCAGAATACACAACACATTGGTCTATATGCGTCAGCATTGGCAGCTGTACCTCATCTTTATGCTGCCGGCGGTTGTGCTGACAATCGTGTTCCGCTATCTTCCAATGGGCGGCATTCTGATTGCCTTCACGGAGTACAATCCAATCCGTGGCATCCTGGGAAGCGAATGGGTGGGATTCGACCACTTTACTCGATTCCTTTCATCGCCGGACTTTATGCAGTACTTATCGAACACCTTGAAATTAAGTGTGTTCGGACTTCTCTGGGGATTTCCCGCTCCAATCCTGCTGGCATTCTTGCTGAACCGGGTAATGAGCAGCGGCATCAAGCAGAAGATTCAGCTTATTCTGTACATGCCGAATTTTATCTCTGTGATTGTTCTTTGCGGTATTGTCCGGATCCTGCTTTCTCCCACCGGCATGCTGAATATGCTTCTGGGAACATCTTACAATTTCATGACCATGCCAGAGGCCTTCCGTACGATTTACATTGCCAGCGGCATCTGGCAGGGAGCCGGCTGGGCTTCCATAATTTACACGGCGGCACTGTCCAATGCCAACAAGGAACTGAAGGAAGCTGCCGTTCTGGATGGCGCAAATATCATCCAGCAGATCAAAGCCGTGGAATGGCCTGCAATCAAAGACACCGTTCTGATTCAGTTCATTATGAGCGTGGGTAATATCATGTCCGTTGGATTTGAAAAAGCCTATGCCCTTCAGACGGATCTGAACCTGAATGCATCTGAAATCATCTCCACCTATGTGTACAAAAAGGGCCTGCTGGATGGTGATTATGGTTTTTCCACTGCTGTAGGACTGTTCAATACAGTGATCAACGTCATCCTGCTGGTTTCTATGAACACCATCGTCAAGAAGATGAACGATGGCAAGGGTGTCTGAGGAAGGAGGAAGTAAGTTGGATACGAAATTTTCCAAGTTGGCCGGCGTAGACAAAGGAATCATGGTTTTTGCCTATGTGATCTTAGGCTTGTTCATGGTAGCCATTATTTTTCCGGTAATCTATATCATTCTGGCATCCTTTATCGATCCGATTACCCTTCAGAACCACGGCCTGACCTTCGATTTCAGCAAATGGACCCTGACGGCTTATGAGCGGGTCATGACCAACGACCAGATCTGGATCGGCTTCAAAAATGCCATGATCTATTCTGTGCTTTTCACAATCATCTCTGTAGCGGTGACGCTGTTGGCAGCCTATCCCATGTCCCGTCCGGATTTCAAAGGCAAAGGCCTGCTCAACACGCTGTTTGTCATCACCATGTTCTTTGGCGGCGGCCTGATTCCCACCTACCTGCTCATCAGCAATCTGGGAATGCTGGACACCATGTGGGCAGTCCTGATCCCCGGCGCCTTCAGCGTGTGGAACATGATTATTGCCAGGACCTACTACATGGGCATTCCCGGTGACATGCAGGAAGCGGCAGAGATCGACGGCGCATCGGAGATGGTCTACTTCTTCAAAATCCTGCTGCCACTGTGCGCCCCAATTATCGCCACCATTGCCATGTGGCAGTTCGTGGGCATGTGGAACAGCTACTTTGACGCCATGATTTACCTGAACGATGCAGCCAAGCAGCCGCTGCAGCTGGTCCTGCGGGCAATCCTGATTCAGAGCCAGCCGGAACCGGGAATGGTTTCCGATATGCAGAGTACCGCCGCCCGTGCACAGCTGGCAGAACTGCTGAAATATGCAACCATTATCATTTCCAGTATCCCCCTGATGATTATGTATCCCTTCTTCCAGAAGTACTTTAACAGCGGCATCATGGCCGGCGCAGTAAAGGGATAATGTTACTTTGTATGTTTGACAGACGAAGATCTGCCAATATAATGAAAGGAGAATACATCATATGAAAAAACTGACAAAGATGCTCTCGCTGTCGCTGACCCTCGCCATGCTGATCGGTCTGCTGGCAGGCTGCAGCGGTGCAGGAGGCCCTGCAGGTAATTCTGCAGGACTGGAAGTGGACCCGGCAACACTTGCCTTTCCTCTGGCAGAAACCGCTACCATTACCGGCTTGACCAATTTCCCCGCCGGTACGGAATCTGAGCCCAATAATCGTACCATTTTCAAGCGCCTGGAAGAGCAAACCAATGTTCATGTGGAATGGAAGACCATTCAGTCTGACCAGTGGGGCGAAAAAATCGCACTGGAAATGTCCAACATCAAGACACTGCCTGACTTTGTGTTCAATGCCGGCTTCAGTGATACGGATCTGCTGAAGTATGCAAAGCAGGGCGTTATTATCAACCTGGAAGAATACATCGACAAATATATGCCCAATCTGTCCAAGGTGTTTGAGCTGGCTCCCGAGTATCGGACCATGTGCACCGATGAAGATGGCCATATCTGGGCGCTTCCCTGGATTGAGCAGCTGGGTTATGAGAAGACTGCCATCCAGACCGTGGGCAATATGAGCTTTATCAACACCGCATGGCTGGACTACCTTGGTCTGGAAATGCCCACCACGGTGGACGAGTTTGAGGATGTCCTGATTGCCTTCCGGGACAATGCAGCAGACCTGAAGGCAGAGTTCAACATTGAAGGGGACATTATCCCCATGTCCTGCATTATGAACGATGGCGACCAGGATCCCTGCATTCTGATCAACGGCTTTGGCGAAGGCTACGGCGATCCCGACCGGGGCCGTCACATTGCGGTTACCAACGATAAGGAAGTTATCTGTGTTGCCAATACGGAGGGCTTCAAGAAAGGTATCGCTTGGCTGCATGAACTGTATGCCCAGGGGCTGATTGACCCCGAAGCCTTTACCCAAGAATGGTCTACTTATGTTGCCAAGGGTAAGTCTGGCCGCTATGGCGTGTGCTTCTCCTGGGACGTTGCCAATATTGCCTCTCTGGAAGGCTGGGAACCCCTGCCCGCACTGACTGCCGATGTCAGAAATATCACCCCGCAGAACGGCTCCTTCACCTCCGGCTTTGACCGCGGCCGCTGCGTGGTCACCTCTGTCGCCGAAAATCCCGCTTTGATCTGTGCATGGCTGGATCAGATGTACGCACCGCTGCAGTCTCCGCAGAACAACTGGGGAACCTACGGCGAGGACGACGAATTTGACATCTTTGAAATGGGTACCAACGCCAACGGTGAGCCCATGCTCCAGCACGCTCCTCTGGGAGATGCTTCTCCTGTAGAGGTGCGGGAGGCAGAAAGTGTCAACGGCCCTCTGGCTATTCTGGACAGCTACTATGATGTGTATGTGACCTGCCCGGATGACGCACAGTACCGTCTGGACTGGATTGAGCAGATTTATACCCCGGATATGAACAGCGACTATGTGTTCCCCAACGTGTTCATGAGCAGTGACGATACCAAGCGTCTGTCCGACCTGACTGCGGATATCTCAAAGTGCATCAATACCGCAAAGGCGGACTGGGTTATGAATGGATTCACTGACGCTGACTGGGATCAGCTGCAGGCGGACCTGGACGCCTACGGACTGGAGGAATATCTTTCTATTTTCCAGAAGTATCTGGACGCTTATTACGCAGAATAAGCCAAAGGCCCTGCCCCCGCAAGGGGGCAGGGTAGGATCTTATCTGTCTGCTTTTTGACAAAGGCCCTCCTGAGGAGCTTTGTCAAAGAACAGACAGCCGCAGATTTCCCATGAGGTGTCATCCCCTTTTGGAAGAACCTGCCTGTATGTTTGTTTTGTAAAAAGGAGTATCCTGTATGATTAGTAAAAAGCTGAAGCGTGCCCGGGATTTTGAAAAAAAGTACATTCCCTACGTGGCCGAAGAACTGCCCAAATTCCATGTAACAGGGGGGATTGGCTGGATCAATGATCCCAATGGATTTGCACCCTATCACGGAGAATATCATCTGTTTTATCAATATCATCCCTATGATGTGAAATGGGGTCCCATGCACTGGGGCCATGTGAAGACCCAGGACTTCGTCAAGTGGGAGCGGCTTCCCATCGCCTTAGCCCCGGACATGGATTATGACAAGGACGGCTGCTTCTCCGGCGGTGCGGTGGAGATGCCCGATGGACAGCATCTGCTGATGTATACCGGTGTTCGCAATGTGCGCCGGAAGAACGGAAAAATCGATTCTTTCCAGACCCAGTGCATCGCCATCGGTGACGGTGTAAACTACGAGAAATACGAAGCAAATCCGGTCATCCGTACCGAGGACATCCCGGAAGGCGGCAGTGTCCATGATTTCCGTGACCCCAAAATCTGGCGGGAGGACGGGATGTACTACATGGTGGTGGGCAACCGCACCCCGGATACCAGCGGCAGCATTCTGTACTACCGCAGCGAGGATGCCATTCATTGGGAGTTTCTCAACAAGCTGGCTTCCTGCCATAACCAGTACGGCAAGATGTGGGAATGCCCGGACTTTTTCCGGCTGGACAACAAGTACGTCCTGCTGACCAGCCCCCAGGAGATGAATGCGGTGGGCTTGGAGTTCCATCCCGGCAACGCCAATGTGTGCATCATCGGTGAGCTGAATGAGCAGAAAAATCATTTGCTCCGGGACAATGTGCAGGCCATCGACTACGGTCTTGACTTCTACGCTCCCCAGACCCTGGAAACCTATGACGGCCGCCGGGTGATGATCGGCTGGATGCAGAACTGGGAAACCAGCGGCAGTCACCTGCCGGAACAGCGCTTCATGGGTCAGATGACCCTGCCCAGAGAGCTGCACATTCGCAACGGCAGACTGTGCCAGACGCCTGTCCGGGAGATTGAAAACTACCGTATCAACAAGGTAGCCTATCAAAATGTGATGATGACCAGCGAAAGCTCCCTGCAGGGTATCAACGGCCGCTTTATCGACATGACCGTCACCATCCGTCCGGGCAACGAAGCCTCCATGTACCGCTGGTTCAAGATCAATGTGGCCCGGGACGGGGAGCACTGCACCTCCATCCGCTTCAAGCCGGCTACCAACATTATCCGCATTGACCGTACCCAGAGCGGCCTGCCCTGCGATATCGTCAACGTCCGGGAGTTCCCGGTGCTTGCGGGAAATGGGGAGCTGAAGCTGCGGCTGATTATGGACCGGTACAGTCTTGAGGTCTTTGTAAACGACGGTCAGCAGGCTGCCACCAGCGTCATCTACACCCCGCTGGATGCCAAATCCATCAGCTTCTCCTGCGATGGAACCGTGCTGATGGATGTGGAAAAATATGATCTGGAGGTTTAAACCTTGGCAGAAAAGTTTGATGTAGTGGCTCTGGGTGAGCTTTTGATTGACTTTACAAAAAACGGCGTCAGCAATCAGGGCAACGGTCTGTTTGAAGCCTGTCCCGGCGGCGCACCCTGCAATGTGCTGGCCATGCTGCGAAAGCTGAATAAGTCCTGTGCCTTTGTGGGTAAGGTCGGCGACGATATGTTCGGCAGCCTACTGCAGCATACCATTCTGGAAGCGGGCATCAACGCGGACCATCTGATTATAGACCCCAAAATCCCCACCACGCTGGCTTTTGTCCAGACCTTCCCCAACGGTGACCGGGACTTTTCCTTCTATCGCAAGCCCGGCGCGGATATGATGCTGACCGAGAGCGAGCTGCCGGAGGAAACCATCGCCAATGCCCGGATTTTCCATTTCGGCACCCTGTCCATGACCCACGAGGGTGTCCGGGCTGCTACGGTCAAGGCGGTAGGGCTGGCGAAGGAGGGCGGCGCGCTGATTTCCTTTGATCCCAATCTCCGTCCCCCGCTGTGGGAGAATTTAGAGGAAGCAAAACGACAGATCGCCTGGGGACTTTCCCAGTGCGATATTCTGAAAATTGCCGACAATGAGCTGGAATTCATGACCGGGGAAACCGATTTTGGGAAGGGTGCAGCAATTCTCCATAAAACCTACCCCAACATTAAGGTGCTGAATGTCACCGCCGGTGCCGATGGAAGCTACTCCTTCTACGGCGAGGAGGAGCCGGTATTTGTGCCCTCCTTCCAGCTGGGCGGCACCATTGAGACCACCGGCGCCGGGGATACCTTCTGCGCCAGCGTGTTGAATTATATTCTGGAAAACGGCATTGTCTGCTTGACGCCCGAAGATCGGAAAACCATGCTCCGCTTTGCCAACGGGGCGGCCTATATTGTCACCACCCGGAAGGGCGCCATCCGCTCCATGCCGGAACGCAGCGAAGTGGAAGCCCTGCTGGCAGCAAATTAAGAAAATCTCAAAGCATTTCATCAAGGCGGAACGCAGCTATCGTGAAAAGGGTCGGAATATCCGACCCTTTTTGGTTCTATGTCAATAGTTGGGGTAGAGCCAAAATAGAAAAGTTAGAGATCGTGTCGGAGTGTGAGAGCTCCGGCACGATTTTTATGTATTACAGAACAGAATTCTTTTCCTGAAATTGGAGAAGTTCCTCATTCCGTAGCATACTCTTTTCAGAACCTTGGTCTTGTTGTTGCAGCCCTCTATAAAGCCGTTTGTCCAGGGGACGTCCATGGAGTTGAGACAGAAGACTTTGCGTGTTCTACTTTCTTTGCGGCATACTGGCCGCTCTTGCTCAGCTTTTTTAATTGAGATGGACGTCGGTTAATTTTGTATTTGATCTTGCGTCCGGATTTGTTCCGAACGATCGCGTCCTCACGGTTCCCGGCTCCAAGATAGCCACTGTCGCCGTAAACGACATCTTCCTCACCGGTCAGCAGGGATGAAGTCTGCGTCACATCATGGACATTGGCTGGTGTCGCCTCCACTGTGTGTATGCACCTTTGTTTTGTCCCGCTGACGGAGGACAAGCGACTCAGCGCCAAAGAAATCGTTGGCAACAAGAAAAAACTGACATGGTGGCAGGATGAATTTTGGAAGCACATGGTCGGGAAATATCCAGATCTGGAACGTGGCGAGAGTGCCAGTGAGACCGGACGCACTCACATCCCGCCAAGGCTGTTCAAGGAGGCCGTGCACCTGAACCGAATGAAGGAGCAGATCATGGCGATTCTGAATGACAGCAATCCCTTCAATAAAAAGTCCAAGGCAGAGGAATTGGAAACGCTGCTGGACAAGTACGTTCCCGGTGTAGCGGCCATGAGGACAAAGCTGAAAAAGCATGACAAGACCTACAAGGAGCTGACCGCAGAAAATACGGAACCGGAAAAGGAACTCAACTCTGTATCCCGTGAGAGCATTCAGAAAAAACTGGAGATTCAGCGCAAGCTTTCCGAACTGGACGAGCTTCGCCGTACCGTGGATGCCATCCCCGCCGAGGTTATCCGTGCTTACACAGCGCAGAAATATGTGCATCACGGTCGAATAAATCAGGAAATCTGAGGCAATAATAAACACGAAACGGAGGAATTCTATGGCAATAAAAGTGAGCAAAAACGTTAGTATTGAGCAGCAGAAGAAAGTACTTGTTGAGGAAGCTTGGTTGAAATATTATAACCAGGTTCTTTTTGAAAAGGGTGTCATTACCGAGCGGGAGAGAAATCTGATGATCAACATGATTGATGCCCGAACCACCAAGAGCCTGTCCAGATAAATGTAAACTTTATTGCAAGAGGGCTGCGACTTCACGCAGTCCTCTTGATTTTCTTTTTGCTAATATGTATAATATAGGTGATGATTTTGCGAAATCAAGGAGAATGAATATGGATATTCACGCTGTGCGGCAACAACTCCGCATGAAAAGTATATATGACATCCCGCTGAGAGTTACCTACTACGCCCGTGTTTCTTCGGAATCGGACGAGCAGCTGAACTCTCTGGAAAACCAGATCCGCTACTACGAAGATCTGATCCGCAAAAACCGGGCTTGGACTTTTGTTCCCGGTTATATTGATGAGGGCCTTTCAGGTATCTCCACCAAGAAACGAGAGAACTTTAATCGCATGGTGGATGAAGCTGCAGAAGATCGCTTCGACCTTGTCATTACCAAGGAGATTTCCCGTTTTGCCCGTAATACGCTGGACTCCATCCAGTATACCCGCCAGCTGTTGAGCCATGGTGTGGGTGTCTTTTTCCAGAACGATAACATCAACACCTTGGATGAAGATTCCGAGCTTCGTCTGTCCATCATGTCATCCATCGCACAGGATGAACTCCGCAAATTGTCCTCCCGTGTGAAGTTCGGCCATCAGCAGGCCATCAAGCAGAATGTGGTGTTGGGAAACAGCCGTATCTTTGGATATCGTAAAGATCAGAAACGTCTGGTCATCGACGAGACTGAGGCACCTATGGTGCGTGAGCTTTTTGAGCTTTATTCCACGGACAAATATTCCATGAAGCAGTTGGAAAACCTCTTTTGGGAAAAGGGGTATCGCAACCTCAACGGCAACAAAATCGCCCATTCCACCATGTCCAACATGATCTCTAACCCCAAGTACAAAGGTTACTATGTAGGCAACAAGGTCAAAGTGGTGGATATGTTCACCAAAAAGCAAAAATTCCTCCCTCCGGAGGAATGGGTGATGTTCAAAGATGAAACCGGCGAAATTGTACCGGCCATCGTCACCGAGGAGGTATGGGACAAGGCCAACGAAATTCTCAAACGGCGCAGTGAGGATGTAAAGAATCGACAGGGCCTCTGCAACCACGCCAATCTGCTGACGGGAAAGCTCTGGTGTACCCATTGCGGCCAGCCGTACTATCGTCGGGAGTCCAAAGACAAAACCGGTAAGAAGAACAGCAAATGGCTCTGTTCCGGTAAGATCAAAAACGGTGCTGATTCCTGTGGCTCCTTTGCCGTCTACGAAGAGGAGATCAAGCCCGTCCTGTACGAAGTATTCCATGACACAAAGGCAGATGCCGACGCCATGATTGCGGAATACTCACGGATGTACAATGTGCTGACCGAAAACGGTGCGCTGCCTCAAAAAATCGAAGAGCAGCAAAAGCTGATTGATCTTGCCAACCGAAAGAAAAACAAGCTGTTGCAGCTGGTTGCCGATGACAGTGTTACCCATGCTGATTTCAAGGCCATGACCGCAGCCTGCAACGAGGAAATCAGGGCGGCTGAGATTGAGATCGCCGAGTTGGAGCAGGCTGCACTGGAAGGCGAAGAGTTCCGCAAAAAGATTGAAGAAATTCGGAAGATCCTCGCCAATGCCCAGAAGGATGCAGCAAGCGGCATTATCTCGAAAGAGTTCGTAGATAAGTATATCGATAAGATCTTTGTTACTCCCGCAGAGGACAGCACACTTCTGCTTCAGATCAAGATTTTCACCGGCGAAACCATTGAAAAATATCTTCGCAAGTTCGAAAGTCGTGTGGGTATCATTACCGGGGAATTGACCGAACAGCAGGAAAATCCAGACGCTGCAAGGGTTCCTGAACCCTGTGTTTCTGCGGGTCACACGTTCAAGAAGATGATCGAGGCTTACGAGCAGGGAATGCAGTAATTCCAAAAAAGCCACAACAAAGGCCGCAGCTTTTGGCTGCGGCCTTTGGTCTGTCTGTTTCAAACAGAATTTTGGATAAGGAAAGCCTTTTTACCAGTTTTGGTGGACGGAGGGGCGGATATATTGGTTGTAGATGGCCTCCACCCCGGCCATTTGCTCCTGGGTAAGGGGCGGGAGTTGGGCGGCCCGGACGTTGGAGAGAACCTGGGCCTGTTTGCTTGCCCCGGGAATAACGGCGGAGACCGCCTCATGCATGAGAATCCAGCGAAGGGCGTAGGGAATCAGATCCTGGGTGCCGAAGAGCTTTTTCAGGGCTTCCACGGCCTCAAGGCCCAGGGCGTAGTCCACACCGGAGAAGGTTTCCCCCTTGTCGAAGGCCTCGCCGTTGCGGTTGTAGCTCCGGTGGTCGTCCTTGCCGAACACCGTGTCCTTGGTAAACTTTCCTGTGAGCAGGCCGCTGGCCAGGGGCACCCGGGCCAGGATGCCCACATCCTTTTTCTGCGCCTCCGGGAACAGCTCCTGGGCGGGCTTCAGGCGGAACATATTGAAAATTACCTCTATAGCGGCGATGGGGTATTCCATGGCCGCCAGGCCCTCGGATACCTTCTCGATGCTTACGCCGTAGTGGGCGATTTTCCCCTTCTCCACCAGCTTATCCATCCCGGCAAAGAGGCTATCCTTGTGGTAGACGGAGGTGGGCGGACAGTGGAGCAGCACCAAATCCAGCTGCTCCACCCCCAGCCGCCGGAGGCTGCCGTCAATGAAGGCCTCCATGTTCTCCGGGGTGTAGCCCTCGGCAACGTGGGGGTTCAGGCCCCGGCCGCACTTGGTCACCACGAAGAAGTGCTCCTTGTGGGATTTTAAGAACTTTCCGATGGCCTTTTCGCTGTTGCCGTCGTTGTAAATATCCGCCGTGTCGATGAGATTGATGCCGCTGTCATAGCTGGCCTCCAGAATCTTCATGGCCTCGGCTTCATTGAAGGGGTCGCCCCAACGGGTGCCCAGCTGCCAGGTGCCCAGGCCGATTTCGCTGACCATCCGGTTGGTTTTTCCCAGTTTTCTCAGATTCATAAAAAATGCGCTCCTTTTCCGATTTACAAAGTCGCTGGTTTTTGTTATACTCCGATTATATAAACACACCTGCAAAATCGTAAGTACGCGCATTTCATTCAGATAGGGAAATTTATTTCACTATGGAGGCACATATGGAAAAAATAGAAGTTACCTGCGAGATGGAAGTGACTTTGAAAATGATCGGGGGCAAGTGCAAGCCTCTGATTCTGGAGCATCTCATCACCCACGGAACCCAGCGCTTCAGCCAGCTGCAGCGGCAGCTGCCCCAGGTATCCCAGCGGACCCTTACCAACCAGCTCCGGGAGCTGGAGGCGGACGGTCTTCTCACCCGCCGGGTCTATCCCCAGGTGCCGCCCCGGGTGGAATACACCATCACACCCAAGGGTCAGTCTCTGGAGGAAATTCTGGAGCTGATGTGTGCCTGGGGTGAAAAAAACATGGACAGCCGCTTCATGCTCACCAATCCCCAATGCGGCGGGGAAGCATAACCATAAGCCGGCCTTTTTTCCGAAAGGGCCGGCTTTTCTCATTGACAAATAGAAAATAAGGGGTAAAATTAGGGTAAGAGGCCGGGATTTTCCCGGAAAAGAGGCAAAAGAAGGAGGAATCGATATGAAAAAACGTTGGGAAATTCTGCTGGTGCTTCTGGTGGCGGCGGTGCTGCTGACAGGCTGCAAGACCAAGGCACCCCAGGAAGCGCAGGAGGCCTGTGAAAGCTTCTTCGCCGCCTTCACCAGTCAGGACGAGGCCGCTCTGGCGGCGGTGCTGGAAGGCGGAGAGCTTTCTATGCCTGCCTCTCAGATGCAGCAGCTGATGGAGGAAAAGCTGTCCTTTTCCATAAAGGAGTCCAAAAAGGACGGGGACACCGTCACCATTTCCGCCGTCATCACGGCGGTGGATCTGGAGCAGGTGCTGCTGTCCCTGCCTGAGAGCGTCAACTCCCAGGAGACTGCCCGGGAAGCTTTGCTTGCAGCGCTGCAAAAGGAGAATGTGCCCAGAAAGGACTTTTCTGTGGAGGTGCTTCTGGTGCAGCAGGATGGCAAGTGGGTGGTACGGATGACCCGGGATCTGGCGGATGCCCTGCTGGGGGGCTACTACTCCATTCTGGATAAGCTGGCAGAGGAGGTAGGGGCATGAAAAAGCTTTGGAAAATCATGGCTGTGTGTTTGGCTGTGGTGCTGGCTCTGCCGCCCCTGGCTGTCCAAGGGGCAGAATCCCATCTTTCGGAGGTGGGAGAGCTGGCGGTATACATGGAGGGTCAGGGCACGGTGAAGGTGCCTGCGGTTTTGTATAACGAAGAAATCATTCTGGTCTCCCCGGAGACGGCGGCCAACCTCACAGGGGCGGAGCTATCCTGGGAATCGGACGAGGAATTTGTGCTGAACCGGGATGGCTATCTGGTGGCGGTGGACACTGCCTCCGGCAACATCCAGATTGCCCTGGCTCCGGAGGACGGGAAGGCCTATGGTCTGTATCAAGGCGAGAGCTTCTCCCTGCTGGTAAACCAGCGGGCAGTCTTTGCCCAGGAGGAAGTGCCGGCGGTGCCTCTGGAGCAGATTCTGTACCTGATGAATGTGCAATGGATTTGCGCCGACGACCGGGTATATCTCTATCGCCCCAGGGAAACGGCGTGGAATGTGGCGGCGGATTATATCTCCATGTTCCGGTCCCTGCCCACCACCCCGGAGATTCTGGGAGAGTCGGTGGCGGACCATTGGGGCAACTCCTTCAAGTACGGCCTGCTGGCCTTTGCAGACGAGGTAAAATTGGGCTTTCTGATTCCCTTTGCCGGGGCGGAAATCTGGGAGGAGGGCAAGACCAAGGAGTCCCTGCTCACCCTGGCGAACCCCTGCGAAAATATTACGGGGGATTTGCAGCAGCAGGCCCAGATAAGCAGCGATAAATTCCTGGGGGACCTGGGGAAGCTGGCGTCGGACATTGCCCAGATGGGAGACAGCGGTGCCAAGGTGGCGGAAAAGCTGATCAAAAGCGTGTCCACCTGGTCCCAGGTGGAGCTGCCCTCGGATGTGTCCGACTTCTTCACCGGCGTGGATACCATGGGCAAGGTTGTGACGGCCTTCACCATTGCCGGCCGTTCCAACACCTGGACGGAGGGGTATCTTTCCCAGCTTTCCTATCTTTCGGAGGTGGAAGCCCCGGAATTTGGGGAATTCTGCGGGGTAATCAACCGGACCGCCGCCTCCCTTGCAGGGGAGTATGAAAACTACCCCTTCACCGCCGCAAAGGAAATCGGAAAAATCATTGCAGGAGCCCTGGGGGATGCTCTGGCGGGGAAAACCCCCTTTGGGAAGGCTGTGGAGGCTTACAACCTGATTCACACCTTTGTGGCAGCCAATCTTCCCGCCGTACAGCTGGCGGAGCAGGCAGGAGACAACGCCTCCGCAGCCAAGCGCCTCAGCGACCTTTCCGCCCTGGTCTGGAACCAGTACGCCTCCGTCCTGGCAGACACCATCAATCTGGAAAGCCATGACTCCACGGAGGCCATTGCCCGGCTGCGGCTGGTGGGCTCTTTGCTGATGAACACCGCCACCCACAGCTATGACTCCCTTTACAGCGCCTGGAAAAACGAATATCTGGCCAAGAACCCGGAGGCCTCTGCCTCGGAGATTCTGGAAAAGGCCGGGGACACCATGACCATGGAGGAACTGGGACAGAAGCTGGTGAACGCCCAGACCTTCCTGACCCGGTGGGAGGAGACCTCTCAGTACGACCCCAGCCTGCTGCTCTACGGAGACATGCACAACCTTGCCAGCACCACCGTGGGTGCTTACCGGGAGAAAATCCCCCCGGAATATGTGAAATTTGTGGTGCTGCCGGTGTTCTCCTCCAACATTGCCCAGTACCAGGGGACGGTTTACACCCTGGGCAAAGCTCTGCCGGGGCTTACAGAATTTACCATGGCGCCCGGCTCCTATGACTACATCTGCGCCATCGGCTTCTACAAGAACCGGCTGTACTACGCCTGCAAAACCACCGGCACCAGCGAAATCAGCTCCGCCATCTATGTGTGCAACCCGGATGGCAGCGACCTGCAGCTGATTGCAGACGCCCCCGTGGGCTCCGGCAAGCCCAACTGCACCGCCTTCCTGATTCAGGACGACCGGCTGTACTATGGCTATTACGGAGAGGCGTACTATGACCTGACCACCGGAGAATCCGGGGAGTGCTGGGGGGACAAGGATATGGAGTGCGGCACACGCCTTGCCAGCCACCGGGACTCCTATCTGACCTACGCCCCCAACGGGCAGTACTACAAGGGCTACGGCACCATCACCTTCTACAACAAAGAGGACCAGACGGAGACGGTGATTTACGAAAACAGCCAGATGCCCTCCATCCAGATTCAGGCGGTAACAGAGGACTACCTGTACTTTACCACCATCCACAAAGACGGGATGAACTGCTCCCTGATGCGCCTGAATCTGCAAACCCTTCAGGCGGAGGAGCTGGATGTCCGTCCAGCTGTAGGCAGCGGCTACTACTTTGCCTGGTAAAATCCCCCCTAAAAACCCATACCCCCTCCTGTGGGATTGCTCCCATGGGAGGGGGTGTTTATTCAGGGGATGCCGGGGCCCAGGATTGGGAAAAGCACCTGGCGGAGCTTTTGGGCGGACTTGCTTTGCCCCCCATTGGTGGGGTGGAGGCGTGAGATACAGGAACGCAACAAGCAGAAGCCACCGCAAAAACAGCGTAAGAAATCCATTGACAGAGATAGCCGATAGGCATTGAAAAACCGCCGTTATGGTTTACCCATAGCGGCGGCATACATAGTTATTTACTGACTGCAAGCGTGATTTTCATATCTTGAACATTGATAAGTGTTTCTTTCTTGCACTTCGGACAGTAGAGAGGAAAGTTTTTCATCTCGGTATCTTCTTGTATCTTTGTTCGGGTTTTATTGCCGCAGACAGGGCATAATACAAATTTACAATCAGTCTCTTTATTCTGCACTTGTCCAAAAATCCTCCATAGTTTCATTAAACTCCCGTGGCACATCCATATTGACACAGTGCCCTGCATTTTCAAAAATAACTACCCTACAATTTGGCTCACTTATTTTCCATTGTTTTACTGCCTCTAATTCCATTGGAATATCAAAGCTTCCACATCCAATCAACAAAGGGTAATTTCGTTTTCCAGTTTTATACTTATTTATCATACTATTGAGCGTTGCCAGAAACATAAATGACTTTTTTGGAAAAAGTATGTTCATATCAAAAAACTCATTTTGCGCCTGTAAAGTATGCGCAGAAATTTTCTTGTTTTCTTTTGCAAACCACTTGACCGAAAAGAGGGCTTTCAACATCATTGCCATCTGTTTCACACCATTTTTCTTTTGCATTTTAATATCAAAATTATTGATGTCATATCCTCCAAAGCATGCCAATGAGCTTACTGAGTTTGGATGATGATTCGCAAAATCCTGTGCCAGTACTGCTCCTAATGAAACGCCGACAATGTGTACTTTTTCGATATTTTCTACCTTTAAGATGTCGAATATCCATTCTGACATCTTATCTATGCCATCTCCTTTTTTGGTATCCCTTGACTGCCCATGACCAATAATATCAATAGTCAAAATATTATATTTGTTATGAAAATACTCAAACTGTGATTTGAACATATTATGATTAACAAAAGCGGCGTGAATAAAAAGTATCCATTCAGTACGATCTGTTCCACTGATAAAATATGTAATTGGCGAATTAGCTAACTTTATTGATTTCATATCTTTCTTACTCTCATTTCATCAAGAAGTTTTTGATACCACTCGATATTGAATTTCATAAAATCTTTGCCATATCGAGCTGCGGTAAGCTGATAATGGAGAATGTCCTTATCTTCATCAGGAACCTTGACATTTTCTGCTTCCTTACAAATGGCATTCAACACATCATACTGTTCCTTTAACTTTGAAATATACTCTTGTAATCCTGCCTCACGCTTTTCTTTTGTTGAAAAACCCATAAAATATAATTTAGCCAATTCAGGATTTTTGCTGCTCTGTATTTCCATTGGTGTGGATACCCACTCAATAAAATGCTGTTTCCCACTATCGGTTATGGAATAAATTTTTTTATATTTCCCATTTTCAACAGCTTCTTCATACTGAATATATCCACAATTAAGCAATTTCTTTATAGCAGCTTGTATACTTCCCATACTGCTGCTATACATCATATTAAGCCCTTTATCTATTCTTTCACGCAACTGATAAATTGTTCTGCTGCTCAACAGTAAAAGACCGAGTATTATATTATCCATACGCTTCTCCTATATGTTACTATTAGTAATATTGCTATTATATCAAATCCCTATAATCGTGTCAATAGATAATAAAAGAGGCAGGAAATGTCCTGCCTCCAAAATAGTTATGCGTAGATTATCTCGTTATTTACAACCTCTATCGCACACGCCCGTATGCTATTCATTTTTTGTACCCATTCTATGGCGTTTTCTGACTTTAACTGTTCTGTTATGTCTTGTGACCGCTTCATCTGTTCCACAAGCCTTTCAAAGCATTCCTTCGCCTGTTTATCGACATCGGCAAGATATTCATTTAACTTGCCACTTGTAAGCAGCGTAGTGTAAAATGTCCTGTTATGTTCCTGTAAATAGCGTTTGTGTCGCTGCCCCCATAAGCCGATAGGCTTGTGTTCTTTTTCGGCTGGTAAGGTCAGGCAAGGGGTATAATAATCTCCTTAGGGCTTTTCCGCAAAAAGGCCGCAGCCAGAAGCTGCGGCCTTTTTCTTAGTACTGGGTGGGCTTGATGTGCCAGATTTCGTTGGCGTACTGACGGATGGTACGGTCAGAGGAGAACTTGGAGGCGCTGGCCACGTTCATCAGGCACTTTCTGCCGAAGGCAAGCCGGTCGGCATAGTCCCGGTTGGCCCGGAGCTTGGCATCCATGTAGGATTCATAGTCCAGCAGCAGGAAGTAGTGGTCTGCCTTGTGCCAGCTGGTGCCGTCCAGCAAGGCATGGTACAGCTCTCTCTGGTCGTCGTCCGTGGGTACGGTGCCGTCCACCAGGGTATCGATGGCCCGGTGGAGACGGGGGTTGGTGTCGTAGATGCCCCGGGCATAGTAGGAATCCCGGCTGGCGTTGATCTGCTCCACGGTGGCGCCGAAGATATAGTTGTTCTCCTGGCCTGCTTCCTTCACGATCTCCACGTTGGCGCCGTCCAGGGTGCCCAGGGTCACAGCGCCGTTGAGCATCAGCTTCATGTTGCCGGTGCCGGAGGCCTCGGTGCCTGCAGGGGAAATCTGCTCGGAAATATCCGCAGCGGGGATGATATGCTCGGCATAGGAGCAGTTATAGTTCTGAACGAATACCACCTTCAGCTTATCATGCACCTGGGGATCGCTGTTGATCATCTTGGCAATGCGGTTGATATAGCGGATGATGGCCTTGGCCCGGGCGTAGCCGGGGGCGGACTTGGCGCCGAACAGGTACACCGTGGGCTGGAAGTCAGGCAGGCTCCCGTCTTTCAGGCGGAAGTAGATATCCACGATGGACAGGGCGTTCAGCAGCTGCCGCTTATACTCGTGGAGGCGCTTGACCTGCACGTCGAAGATGAAGTCGGGGTTCAGCTCCACGCCCTCATGCTTGGCAACCACCTGGCACAGCTGCTCCTTCTTCTTCCGCTTGATCTCGTTGAACTGACGCACCATGTCGTCGTCGATCATGGGCTTGAGCTTGCTCAGACGGTCCAGATCCTTCAGGAAGTCGCCGCCTACCCGGTACTTGATCATCTGGGTCAGCTCCGGGTTGCACAGGCCCAGCCAGCGCCGGGGAGTGACACCGTTGGTCTTGTTCTGGAACCGCTCGGGGAACACCTGGTACCACTGATGGAACAGGTCATCCTTCAGAATCTGGGAGTGAATCTCAGCAACGCCGTTTACATAAGAACTTACATACACGCTGAGGTTTGCCATGTGGGCGGTATTGTCCTGGACAATGAACAGGCCGGGGTGCTCGGCACGGAGCTTGGCATCAATCCGCAGGATGATGTCCACGATTTCCGGCACCACGCTGCGCAGCAAATCCAGGTTCCACTTCTCCAGAGCCTCACCCATAACGGTGTGGTTGGTGTAGGAGAAGGTCTTCTGGGCCACGGCAAAGCTCTGGTCGAAGTCCATACCCTCCTTCATCAGCAGGCGAATCAGCTCGGGGATGGACATAGCCGGGTGGGTGTCGTTGAGCTGCACCGCATAGAAGTCCGCAAAGTGGGACAGGTCGGAGCCGTGGGCGGTCTTATAAATCCGCAGCATATCCTGCAAAGAGGCAGAGGACAGCACATACTGCTGCTTGATACGCAGCCGCTTGCCCTCCCAGGTGGAGTCGTTGGGGTACAGCACACGGGTAATGTCCTCGGCCTTGTTCTTCTGGGTCAGGGCCCGGAGGTAGTCCTGGTCATTGAAGGCGTTGAAGTCCAGCTCCTCCTCGGCCTCGCACTGCCACAGCCGGAGGGTGTTGATGTTCTTGGTGCCGTAGCCGATGACAGGCACGTCATAGGGAACTGCCAGTACCGTGTGGTCCGGGAAGGACACCTTCACGGTGTGGTTATACCGGCGGTAGGACCAGGGGTCGCCGTACTTGGACCAGTCGTCCGCATTCTCCTTCTGGTTGCCGTACTCGTCGAAGCTCTGCTTGAACAAACCGAACTTGTACCGCAGGCCGTAGCCGGACAGAGGAATGTCCGTGCTGGCAGCGGAATCCAGGAAGCAGGCAGCCAGTCTGCCCAGGCCGCCGTTGCCCAGAGCTGCATCCTCGATGTCCTCCAGGATGGCCAGGTCCACGCCCTGCTCTGCAAAGAGCTTCTTCATCTCGTCCAGAATCCCCAGGTTATACAGGTTGGAATACACCAGCCGTCCAATGAGATACTCGGCGGAGAAGTAATAAGCCTTCCGCTCATGCATACGGGCGTGCTTGCTATGGTTCCAGTTTTCGGAAATAGCCATCATCACCGCCTGGCCCAGAGCCTCATGGAGCTGCTGGGGGGTGGCATCCCGCAGAGATACGTCACAGGTGTACTTCAGCTGGGCCTCCGTCCACTTCAGAATGTTCAGGCAATTATAACTCATGCTTTTCTACTCCTTTTGCCTCTAAAATTTTTTCTTTCGTTTCATGCAAACGCCCGTAAAGGGCCGTGAGATTGTATATTTTTTCCGCCAGTGCAGGGGTGCAGCTTCCGGGAGCCATGCGCCAGGTCCAGTTGGCGTTGGACATGGTGCCGGGGAAGTTCATCCGGGCCTCGCCCCCCAGGTTCAGGTAGTCCTGCATAGGCACCACGCACAAATCGCAGACGCTTCCCATGGCGGTGCGGATCACACCCCAGGTAAGCCCTTCTTCTTCCGTCAGGCACATATATTCCCGGGCGTAGGCCACCGTCTCCTCCGGGGCCTCCCGGAGCCACTGGGTGGTGGTCATATTGTCGTGGGTGCCGGTATAGCACACGGAGTTTCTCACATGAAGGTAAGGCAGGTACTCCGAGGGCTCCCGGGAATCGAAGGCAAACTGCAGCACCTTCATGCCCGGCAGTCCCGAATCCTCCCGAAGCTGCAGCACCTCCGGGGTCAGAAGCCCCAGATCCTCCGCCACAAAGGAAATCTCCGGCAGGGCCTTCTGCATAGCCTGGATAAAGTCCAGCCCCGGGCCCTTTTCCCATTTTCCGTTTTTGGCGGTTTCGTCCCCGTAGGGCACGGCCCAGTAGCTTTCAAAGCCCCGGAAATGGTCCAGCCGCACCCCATCATAAAGCCGTCCGGCGGCAGAGAGCCGGCGAATCCACCAGCTGTAGCCGTCGGCCTTGTGCCGCTCCCAGCGATACAGAGGGTTTCCCCAGAGCTGTCCCTCATCGGAAAAGGCATCCGGGGGGCAGCCTGCCACCGCCGTGGGGGTCAGGCTCTCGTCCAACTGGAACAGCTCCGGATTGCACCACACCTCGCAGGAATCCAGGGGCACATAAATGGGCACATCCCCCAAAATGGCAATGCCCTTCTTTTTGGCGTACTGCCGCAGGGCGTTCCACTGGCGGTAGAACTGGTACTGGATAAACTTGTAAAAGTCCAGCTTTTTTCCCAGGCTCTGGCGAAGCTGCCACAGAGCTTCCGGCTCCCGGTGCTTGAGGGGTTCCTCCCACCGGTACCAGGGAAGGCCCTGGAACTGATCCTTCAGGGTCATATACAGGGCGTAATCCCCCAGCCAGTGGGCGTTCTCCCGGCAGAATGCCTCGTAGTCCCCATCCGGCCGGAACCGGGCGTAGGCCAGGGCCAGCACCTTCCGCCGGGACCGGTACAAAAGGCCGAAGTCTGCCCGGCCGGGGTCCTGCCCCCAGGAAAAGCCCTCCGGCTCTCCCGGCTCCAGAAGTCCCTCCTGCTGGAGGGTGGGCAGGTCAATGAGATATTCGTTGCCGGCAAAGGCGGAGCAGGACTGGTAGGGAGAATCCCCGTAGCCCGTGGGGGTCAGAGGCAGAATCTGCCAGAGGCTTTGCCCCGCCGCAGCCAAAAAATCTACAAAATCATAGGCAGCCTTGCCCATGGTACCCAATCCATAGGGCCCGGGCAGGCTGGTAATGTGCATCAGAATACCACTTTTACGCAATAGAAAAGCTCCTTATCAGAAGGTGTCCGGCACCCTCATCCAGATATAGTGTATGAGCCGTCCCGGGTCCGGGTGCCAGAGTTAGTATCACCCGTTTCGTACATTCTCAGACCCATACATGGGAAAAAATACCTTTTTCCACGGCAGCATACCATATGAGAATAATACGATTCTTATGTTTTGTCAAGGGAACCGGCGGAAATTTTCCGCTCAATTCCACAATTTTAGAACATTTCACAAAAAAGCAGGCCTGCCAGGGGCAGGCCTGCAAATGCAGCTTGGGTATCAGGCTTCCAGGTTGATGCTGGTCTCCTTGGAGAAGACATGGCAGTTGTTGCCGCCGAAGGCGAACTGCACGTTCGCGCCGGTGGTCAGGGCTGCAACCTGTGCGCCGGTCATATCCATGGTGGAAACGATGATGACCACGTCCTTGCCATTGGCGTTTACATGCAGATGTACGGAGGAGCCCATCATTTCGCTCACATCCACCTTGGCTGCTACGCCGGAATCGGTAAGGGTAATGTGCTCGGGGCGGACACCCAGAGTCACGTCCTGTTCGGCCACGTTGTTGGCGCTCAGAGCCTTCTGCTTCTCCTCGGACAGAGCCACCTTGTAGCTGCCCAGGCAGACAACGTACTTGCCGTTTTCCTTGACCAGCTTGGCATCAAAGAAGTTCATCTGGGGAGAGCCGATGAATCCGGCTACGAACAGGTTGTAGGGATGGTTAAAGACCTCCTGGGGAGTGCCGATCTGCTGGATGAAACCGTCCTTCATGATGACGATCCGGTCGCCCAGGGTCATGGCCTCGGTCTGGTCGTGGGTAACATAGATAAAGGTGGTGTCGATGCTCTTGCGGAGCTTGATGATCTCGGCACGCATCTGGTTACGGAGCTTGGCGTCCAGGTTGGACAGAGGCTCGTCCATCAGCATAACCTGGGGGTTACGGACAATGGCACGGCCGATGGCAACACGCTGACGCTGACCGCCGGACAGAGCCTTAGGCTTACGGCCCAGGTACTGGGTGATGTCCAGAATGGCGGCTGCCTCCTCAACCTTCCGCTTGATCTCATCCTTGGGGGTGTGACGCAGCTTCAGGGCGAAGGCCAGGTTCTCATAAACGGTCATGTGGGGGTACAGAGCGTAGTTCTGGAATACCATGGCGATATCCCGGTCCTTGGGGGCCACATCGTTCACCAGACGGTCGCCGATGTACAGCTCACCTTCCGTAATCTCCTCCAGACCTGCAATCATACGCAGGGTGGTAGACTTACCACAGCCGGAGGGTCCGACCAGAACGATGAATTCCTTGTCGGCGATTTCCAGGTTGAACTGCTGCACAGCCACCACACCTCTGTCGGTGATTTGCAGGTTAACCTTCTTTTCTTCTTCGTGATGGTCGCCCTTTTTCTTCTTCTTGGCTTTCTTGGCATCGTCGCCGTTGTAGGGGTAGATCTTCATCACATTCTTCAGGGTTACACTTGCCATACACTTCGACTCTAAGCATACCGACTCCTCGCGTATGCTCTCGCTGCCCCAGGCTTGCTGAGGTCAGTATTACGACAGGTCTCCACACTGCCGCACCGTGAGTCAGACGGGGTTAACATATCCTCCTTTTATTAACATCGTGGGCCTATTTTGTGGAGTAGACACACAATGCCCGGATAGGAGAATTTTATCATATTTTCCAAAGGGTTGCAAGGCGGTTTATGCAACAACTTCTGGGTTCGCTCCCAAAAATCGACGGCTGTTTTTGTTTAGATTCAACAAAAACCCCCGGAGTTTCCTCCGGGGGTTGGGGTTATGCCAGGATGTAGCTGCCGTCCCGCTGGCAGGTGAGGGTGCTGCCATAGTAGCCGGTCATGGCCTCCACCAGGGCGGTCACGTCGGAGGCTGCCATGGTCTCATAGCTTGCGTGCATGGCCAGCTGGGGAAGGCCGATATCGGCGGTGGGCACGGACACATGGGACAAAGAGATATTGCCCAGGGTGGAGCCGCCGGGGAGGTCTGCCCGGTTGTAGTAAGTCTGCACCGGAACCTCTGCCTTCCTGCACACCTTCCGGAAGATAGCGGCGGATACCCCGTCGGTGGTGTAGCGCTGGTTGGCGTTGAACTTCAGCACCACACCCCCGCCCAGCACCGGGGCGTTCTGGCTGTCGGCATACTCCGGGTGGTTGGGGTGGATGGCGTGGGCGTTGTCCGCCGACACCATGAAGGAATGGCTGAGCATCCGCTCCTTATCAAGATTCAGGGCCTGGCAGATTCTGCCCAGCACGCTTTCCAGCAGGCAGGAGGCTGCACCCTGGACGGAGCTGGAGCCTACCTCCTCGCTGTCGAACACGCACAGCACCGGAAGGCTACCGCTGTCCTTTGCGTTCAGGAAGCCCTGGGTACAGCCCCAGGCACAGGCCAGGTCATCCAGGGCAGGAGCGGAGACGAACTCCTCCGAAAGGCCCCAGAGGGAGGACTTTTGCCGGACGTACAGGTACAGGTCATGGCCCAGCACCTTGCCCCCGGCGGTCTTTTCCAGAAGCTTCTGAAGCTTTCCGGCGCTGTCCTTCCCACCCATCAGGGGCAGGGTGTCCACCGCCGGGTTCCAGGCGTAGCCCTCATTCACCTTCCGGTTCATGTGGATGGCCACGCTGGGAATGAGAAGCAGATCCCGGTCAATGTCCAGAAGCCGACTCTCCACCCCCACAGGGGTTTCCACCAGCACCCGGCCTGCCAGGGACAGAGGCCGATCCAGCCAGGTGCTCATAATCATTCCGCCGTATTTCTCCACGGAAAGGCGGGTGTAGGTGCCGGCAAGCTCTCCGTTTTCCTTCACCTTGAAGGTGGGACGGTCAGAGTGGCTGGCGCTCATCAAAAATCCCGTGGGCTCCCCTTCCGGCACCCGGAAGGCGATGAGGGCACTGCCGCCTCTGGTCAGGTAATACTTCCCCCCGGGAACCAGCTCCCAGTTTTCCCCCTCGGAAAGGCAGGTGTAGCCTGCCGCCTCCAGATTCCACACAAGGCCGGCAACGGCGTGGTAGACGCTGTGGGCGCTGTCCAGAAAGTTTCTCAGTTCCGTAATTTTTTCCATGGCTTACTCTCCAATCAGCTTGCAGAACAAATCGATCTGGTCGGCAATGGTCTGCAAAGCGCTGCGCCAGAAGTTCTTGTCTCCTAAGTCAATGCCTGCCACCTTGGCGGTATCCTCCACGCTGGCAACAGGGGTGGTATACAGGAGCTTTTTGTACTTGGGTACGAAAGCCTCGCCCTCCTGCTGGTACTGGGCGTACAGGCCCCGGGCAAAGAGGCCGCCGAAGGCGTAGGGGAAGTTATAGAAGGTGGGGCCGTAGTAGTGGCCCTTGCACACCCACATATAGGGGTGGAGAAACTCAGGATCCAGGCCGTCGCCGTAGGATTCCTTCTGGGCCTTTTCCATGAAGCCGCACAGGGTGTCAGCGTGCATGAAGTCCTGCTCCCGGTTCTGGAAGACCATGGTCTCAAAGCGGTACCGGGAGTAGATATCGCAGATAATCTGGGTGGCGTCCTGGAGCTGGGATTCGATAAGGGCCAGCTGCTCCTGGGTGTCCTTGGCGCCGGCAATGGCGGCAGCCATCACAACGCACTCATTGAAGGTGGAGGCGGTCTCCGCCACAGGCATGGAGTAGTCGTGGTTCAGGGGCCGGTGGCTGCGGATGCACTGGTTGTGGAAGGCGTGTCCCAGCTCATGGGCCAATGTCACCACGTCCGTAAAGAGGCCGTCGAAGTTGGTGAGAATCCGACTCTCCCCCAGGCACTCCACCCCGGCGCAGAAGGCACCGCCCACCTTGCCGTCTCTGGGGTAGAAGTCAATCCAGGCCTCATCAAAGGCCTTGGCCACCATGTCCGCCAGCTCCCGGTCAAAGCCGGAGAAGAGCTTTACCAGGTAATTCCGGGCGTCCTCCGTGGAAAACCTGGTGGAAGCCTTGCCCATGGGGGCGAACAGGTCGTACCAGGGAAGGCCGTTTTCGTGACCCAGAGCCTTGCCCTTGGCCTTCAGGTACTGCCAGAACTTGGGCAGGTACTCGTCCATGGCCTCCAGCATGGCGGTAAGGGTCTTTTTCTCCATGTGGGAATTTTCCAGGGTTCTGTCCAGAGGGGAGGTGTAGCCCCGGAGCTTGCAATCGCTGATGGTCTCCAGCTTAATGGAATTCAGGGCGAAGGCCGCAGAGTCCCGGATGGCAGGGTATGCCGCCAGCTCTGCCTCGTAGGCGTCCTTCCGCACCTGGGCATCCTCATCGTAGGCCAGGTTCCGCACCGCAGACAGGTTGATGGTCTTGTCCCGGTACTTGACAGGCAGGGTGCTGGTGATGTAGGAGTGAAGGTCTGCCCAGGCGTTGCCGCCGGAGAGCTCCATCCGGGCCATAATCTCCTCACCCATGCCGGGGAGCAGGTAACGGCTGGACTTTTTCATGTTCTCAAAATAGTAGCCATAGTCCCGGAGGTTCTCATCCCCTGCCACCAGCTCCTGAAGGTTCTCAAGGCTGCTGGCCCACTGGGAGAAGGCAGCCAGAGGGGCGGCGGTGTCGGAGTACAGAGCCATAATCCGGCCCATCTGGGAACCGGCCTCCTGGTCCCGGGTGTCGGCGGACTGACGCAGGCTGGCATACTCAATGAGCTTTTCCACCAGCCGGGTCAGCTCCTCTGCCAGGGCAATGCCCCGGGTGAGCCCCGCCAGCGGCTCCATGCCCTCCAGACCATCGGAAAAGGTTTTCAGCTCCTGCACCAGAGCCTTGAGAGACTCATAGTCCCGGGCAAAGGCAGGGTCAGAGAAGCCCTTGTAAATCGGCTCCAGATTCCATACTTCATTCATGGCACATTCCTCCAAAAAAGTTTTCTCCATTGTATAACATCTGTCCGCCTTCGTCAACTTGAAAGGCATTTTTATCCACAGGGCGATTGCTGTCGATTTGTTTGGAATTTTATCATTTTTCAGGATATTCTCTGAATTTTTGTCGAGCGATTGTTTCGGTTTGTCCTTGCAAAATATGCTCTATTATGCTAAATTATATTTGTCGCAAATCAGGTAGGGTCGCCTGCCGCAGAAGGGAGAGCAATCTTGAGAAGTCAGGAGAGGAAGTTATGGATCATCGAACAAGTGTAATTATTGCAGACAATTCAGAGGATTTTTGCAGCTATCTGACGGCAGCTCTGGAAAAAACCGAGGCCTTTCAGGTAGTGGGCACCGCCAACGAAGGGGAACAGGCGGTGCTGCTGGTTTCCCAGCGAAGACCGGACATTCTGGTGCTGGATCTGATGCTGGCAAAGAAGGACGGCATCTCCGTCCTGAAAGCCCTCAGCACCATGGAGCATCGGCCTGTGGTGCTGGCTACATCCGGATTTATCACCGACTATGTGGCTTCCGCCAGTGCCAATTTGGGAGTGCGGTATCTGATGCTGAAGCCCTGCGATATGGATGCCCTGGTAGAACGGCTCCAGGAAATCCGGGGGGATTCCCAGCAGGTCAAGGTGCTGCCCTCCAAGCAGTCCGGACAGCCCAACATCGAAACCATGGTCACCAACATCATCCACGAAATCGGCGTTCCCGCCCATATCAAGGGCTATCAGTATCTCCGGGAGGCCATCATCATTGCCGTGGGAGATATGGATGTAATCAACGCCATCACCAAGGTGCTTTACCCTCAGGTGGCCAAGGCCTTCCAGACTACCCCCAGCCGGGTGGAGCGGGCCATCCGCCACGCCATCGAGGTGGCCTGGGACAGAGGGGATCTGGATACGCTGCAGCGGTTTTTCGGCTACACCGTGTCCAACACCAAAGGCAAGCCCACCAATTCCGAATTTATCGCCCTCATTGCAGACAAGCTGCAGCTTCAGCTCAAAGCCGCAGGCGCTGCCCGTATGTGAAGAAACACCCATGGAAGAACGGAACTTCCATGGGTGTTTTTCATGGGATTACTTCCATTTTTCTATGAGATTGCGAATCTGGGCGGTGAATTTTGCCAAATCCTTGTTGGTGCGGCCCTTGCTCTTTTTCGCCAGAGCCAGCAAGCCCTCTGCCGCCGCCAGAAGCTCGGCGTATACCGCCTGGGCCCGGGACTGGGCTTTCTGCTCCCGCTTCACCGGAATACCATCCCGGTAGGCGGTCATCCGCCCGGTTCTCAGGTCGTACTCCATGCCGCTGAAGGGTGCTTCCGCAGCATAGCCCTTCTGCCGCAGCAGGTTCCGGAAGGCGGTGCAGGCTTCATCGTCGCCATGGTTCACAAATACCATCTGAGGCTTTTCCTGGAAGCCCTCCAGCCAGGCAATGAGCCCTGCCTGGTCGGCGTGGCCGCTGGTGCCGTGGAGCTCCCGAATCTTTGCGTTTACCGCAATTTCCTCTCCGAAGAGCTTCACCGATGGGACACCCTGCAAAAGCCTTCTGCCAAGAGACCCTTCTGCCTGGTAGCCCACAAACAAGATGGTATTCTTCTCGCTCCACAGGTTGTGCTTCAGGTGATGGCGGATTCTGCCCGCCTCGCACATGCCGCTGGCCGAGAGAATCACCTTGGGCCGGGTGTCGAAGTTAATGGCTTTGGATTCCTCCGAGGTGACGGAGAGGGTCACCCCCGGGAACCAGATGGGGTTGATGCCCTCCTTTACCAGGGCCAGGGTTTCCTCATCCAGGCAGCTGTGGTCGCATTGGAGGAAGATGCCTGTGGCCTCCACCGCCAGGGGACTGTCCACATACACCGGAAATTCCGGATAGTCCGGAAGAAAGCCCTTGTGGTGAATCTGCCGGATGGCGTAGAGCATCTCCTGGGTTCTGCCCACCGCAAAGGAGGGAATCACCAGGTTGCCCCCCCGGTCCAGGGTGGTTTTGATAATCTGCGCCAGCTCCTCCAGGGTATCCTTGGGCTTTTCGTGGAGCCGGTCGCCGTAGGTGGATTCGATCACCAGGTAGTCCGTATGGGCCACCTTCTGGGGGTCTTTGATGATGGGCTGATTGGTGTTGCCCACATCGCCGCTGAAGACGATTTTCCGGGTCTGCCCCTCCTCCTTCAGCCACATCTCGATACAGGCGGAGCCCAGCAGGTGCCCCACATCCGTAAATCGGATTTCAATGCCCTCTGCCATGTGAATCAGCTCGCCGTAGTGGCACCTGCGGAAGCAGGAGATGGCGCCGATGGCATCGTTCAAATCGTACACCGGCTCCACCAGGGGTTCTCCTGCCCGCTGGGCCTTCCGGTTCTGCCAATCCGCCTCGGACATCTGGATATGGGCAGAGTCCCTCAGCATAATGTCACACAGGTCGCAGGTGGCTTCCGTGGCGTAGATGGAGCCCCGGAAGCCCTCTTTGTAGAGCTTGGGCAGCATACCGGAATGGTCAATGTGGGCGTGGGTCAGAAAGACCGCCTGAATGTCCCCGGCGGACACCGGCAGGGGGACGTTTTCAAAGGTGTCCTTCCCCTGCTCCATGCCGCAGTCCACCAGGTATTGCTTGCCGCAGACCTCCAGCAGCGTGCAGCTGCCGGTCACTTCATGGGTTGCACCGATAAATTGAATGCGCACAGTTGCCACCTCCTGATTATTTCCTTACTTATACTATATCCCACAATCCCCTGTTGGGCAAAGGAATTTTTTGTAAACTCTTTTATCCAAAAGAATTGGACTGCCAAACTCTGCCCAATATCGTTACCTTGCAGAAGGCTTCGTTTATACCTCCCTCCCGGAGGGAGCTATGGGCTTTTGCCGCTTCACATGGGTTTATACTTTGAAAAAGTGCCTACTGTGAATCCCTCAGGCAAAAATCAGAGATTTTTGCCAGCTCCCTTTCACAAGGGAGCCTTTGGGTGCAGCAGACCAAAGCCCCCCGGGCCATTGCGGGGGTGCCTCGGCTTACCGAGGCGGGGGGATTCCGCAGGCAAAGCCTGCGGAACTTCTTACCTATTCCCTC